>Ga0070730_10002946_pt1 | contig 15429 bp, 12 predicted proteins | sample Coa_R1_3_FD_66447 | JGI IMG/M metagenome (GOLD analysis project Ga0070730, IMG submission 66447) | Surface soil microbial communities from Centralia Pennsylvania, which are recovering from an underground coalmine fire - Coalmine... | ecosystem: Environmental > Terrestrial > Soil > Unclassified ...
CATTGCGGCGTCCGGAAATGCGCTGGCCCTCAAGATCGACGATGACCATATCGCCCGGGCGCATGGCGCCTTTGCTGAGGCAGGTGGGCGTGACTAAGATCCGGTCGCCGGGAAGACGGACCGAAAGATTGCCATCCATGGCTGCCACGAACCCCCGCTCGTGGAGCATACGTCCGTAGCGGACAATTTCTTCCCTATGTTTGCGTTCGGTCGGCATGGACACCCTTTTTGGGGGGGAAAGTTGACAAAAAGCAGACCACAATCTGGCACCCGCATAGTACCAGCACCGCGCTTCCAGAGACAATCCAAATTTCGAGAAAATGCGGTACAAAGGGCGGATCGACGAGGCTCACGCGGCGCCGCGTGTCCATATAATCGAACGCGTGCTGGTCTCAGAGTTCGATTATCACTTGCCGGAAGAACTGATCGCCCAGGAACCGCTGAGTGAACGGGCGGCGTCGCGGCTGCTCCACTTGGAACGGTCCACTGGTGGGGTGCGGGACGGACGGTTCCGGGAGTTCCCTGAGCTCTTGCGGCCGAGTGATTTGGTTGTGTTCAACAATACGCGGGTGTTTCCGGCGCGGCTGTATGGACGGCGAGGCGGGTTGAGGGCACACGCGGTGAGTGAGAACAATCCTGCTGCGCGGGAGTTTCTTCATGGACGGATCGAGGCGTTGCTGACGCGGCAACTGCAACTCGAGCCGAACGAGTGGGAGTGCCTGGTGCGTCCGGGGCGGAAGATTGGTGTCGGCGAGCATTTGTTCTTCGGGGAACGGGATGAATTGCAGGCCGAGGTGGTGGGACGCGGGGAGTTTGGGGAGCGGCGGATTCGGTTTGCGAGGGTGGATGATTTCTTTGGGCGGGTGGAGAGGATCGGGCATATCCCGTTGCCGCCTTATATAGCGCGCGCGGACTCTGCGGGGGATCGAGAGCGCTACCAGACCGTGTATGCGCAGGAACGCGGATCGGTGGCGGCTCCTACAGCGGGGCTGCATTTCACGCCGGAGATTTTGGGGCGGATCCGGGAGCGCGGGATCGAGATTGCCGAGGTGACGCTGCATGTGGGGCTGGGAACATTTCAGCCGGTGCGGGTGGAGCGGGTGGAAGAACATCAGCTGCACAGTGAGAGTTACTCGATCGGAGAGAAGGCTGCGGAGAAGATCGAGCGCGCACGCAAGGAAGAGCGACGGGTGGTGGCGATCGGGACTACTACGGTGCGGACGCTGGAGTATGCGGCGCTGTCGAGCGGGGGTGAAGTGCGCGCAGGACGGGGAGAGGCCAACCTATTTATTTATCCCGGCTACAGGTTTCAGGTGGTACAGGCACTGCTCACGAATTTTCATTTGCCCCAATCGACGCTGCTGATGCTGGTGTGCGCGCTCGGCGGCAAAGAGAATGTGATGCGCGCCTACAAGCATGCGGTTCAGCAGGGGTATCGTTTTTATTCGTACGGGGATTGCATGTTCGTCGAGTAGTTTCTGCGGGATGAAATCGCGGAATTGATCGGCTATCATATTTTTCTGCGGTCATTTTTCTTGCAATCATCTGGAGAGGTCATGGCTTTTCCGATTACGGTTTGCAGTATTTGCGGAGAAGAGTTTGAGTTGAAGCCCGACAAGCCGGGCTTCGCCAATCGGTGTCCGGAGTGCAGCGAGGTCGAAAGTACCGAGCCGGCTACGAAAGGCAAGATGGATGCCGACCAGCGACGGGCCGAGAAGGAAGCGAACGAGGCACGAAGGCAGGCGATGCGCAACCTGCTTTATCGTAAGGACAGTTAGCAGCGCTTGCGTTGCCGCTCGCTGGCCGTGCGCCACGGGCATTCACGTATCATCCACCGGCGTGTCGCCTGACGATTCCCTACTCTGCGGCTTGCGTCGCAAGCACACACAATCGCCCACCCGAGAAACTTTATTCGATAGGGAGCGCGCGCGGAAACGCTCGCGAAGCTGCAAGATGAATTGCAGAGAACCATCCACTAAAAGTTGGAATTTTTGTGCGCGGAATCACTGACGTGGGGCCTGGGATGGCGTCCCATTAGTCTTTTAGATCGCGGACGTCCAAATTGCCAACATCCGGAGGGAGACGTGAGCAAGAATCAGGCAGGCAAATTGTCGAGCAGCAACCGGCGTGCGTTTCTTAAAACGAGCGGCGCGATGACGGCAGCGGTGATCGGGTCGGCGGCACTTCCGAAGCTGCCGGCCACTGCGGCGACGGATGCAGCGCCCGTGGAAATGCCGAAGAGTGAGGCCATGCCGACACGAAATCTGGGCAAGACGGGATACAAGGTCGGCATTTTCAGCCTGGGCGGGCAGGCTTCGATTGAACGTCCACACAATGAAGAGGTTGCGGTACCGATTATCGAGAAGGCGCTGGATCTCGGCGTGAATTACGTTGACACGTCTTCAATCTACGGCGGGCCGGAGCGGTGGAGCGAGCAGTATATCGGCAAGGTGATGAAGCACCGGCGCAGCGAGGCGTTTCTGGCGACGAAGACGAGGGAGCGCACGCGCGAAGGGTCGATGCGGATGATCGACACTTCGTTGAAGCTGCTTCAGACGGATCATGTGGATCTCTGGCAACTGCACGACGTGGGGACGATGACCGACGTCAACGAGATCTTCGCCAAGGGCGGAGCGATGGAGGCGCTGCTCGCGGCGCGCGATCAGAAGATCGTGCGTTATCTCGGGGTCACGGGCCACTACCGGCCGGATGCGCTGATCGAGGCAATTCACCGGTATCCGTTCGACACGGTCCTGATGGCGGTGAACGCGGCGGACCCGCATCATTTCAGCTTCTCGGAAAAACTGCTGCCGCTGGCGGTCGAAAAGCAGATGGGAATTATTGGAATGAAGGTTCCGGCGCGGGGGAGAATTCTTTCGACATGGACACCTCCACCGGTCGAGCAGCAGAAGCACAGCTGGGAAGGCATGGTGCTGGCTCCGACGGCGGGGACGCTCAACATGCGGCAGGCGATGTACTATTCGCTGTCACTGCCGGTGAGCACGGTGATTATCGGGTGCGACACGATCGCCCAACTGGAAGAGAATGTGCAACTGGCGCGGGAGTTCACGCCACTCAGCCAGCAGCAGATGGCAGCTCTGACGGAAAAGGCACAGCCAGTGTCGAAGCAGTCGCTGTTCTTCCGGTTCTACGAGCGAGCATAGGAAGCGCGCTGCTCGCGGTGAGGCCATTTCGGGAGAGCGCTAGATTCACTCACGACGAAGCGGCTGACATCAGAACATTCGCGACCTCGCCTGGACGTTCGACGTGGCAGTCGTGACCGGTATTGAGTTCGGCGACTCGCCAACCGGAAGCACGAGCCTTGGCGGCAAACGGCTGGAAGAATGGTCTCGCCGGATATCCTTCTGCAACGCAGGTGACGAAGATGGCAGGAAGGCTCTGCTTGTGATTGGCGGGAAGAGCAAGCGCCTGCTCAAAACAGCGCAAACTAAAATCACACAGCCGAGCGCGGACAAAATCGCGCGGCCCGCCTGGCTTCAGTCCCCAAAGATCGAGTTGGCCCTCACCGCCAGGTAGGCGCCAGCCGTCGCCATGCTCCCGCGCGACGTTTCGAAAGTATGCGCCGATTTCACGAGGAAGCAAATCGAGCACGCATTGTCCGTCGTCAGGAATGAAGGCATCGAGGAAAACCAGGCGTTGCAGCCGAGTGGGAAGCTTCTCCGCTACGCCGCTGATGATCATGCCGGCGTAACTGTGACCGACAAGGATCACCTCGCCGGTGAGCTTGGACATCTCAAGCGAAACATCCGCAATGTGCTGCTGCAGGGAAATGCTGGGAGAGAGGCGGCTTTGGTCTGTTCCCAATCCGCTGAGCACGGGCGTAATCACCTTGTGGCCGCGCTGTTCGAGCATAGGGGTCAGGAGATCCCACGTGCCGGTGGATTGCCATGCGCCGTGGACCAGGACGAACGTCGACATGCGGGAGATTTTAACGGTCACCTCGTCCAGCGTCTACGTCTTTCGGTCGACTGGCGAAGGGATGTACTAAGGCGACGAATCGAAGGTGATCAAGGCGGCGCTGGCTGCTGGCAAATCAAACGCTATGCTTCCATCTTGCGCCTGGTGTGTCTCTTCCCTAGCCGCGGACCAGTCGCCGTTGGCACCGACCGGGGCACCGCCGAAGGTGACGTCCGTCGTGTCGTCAACGCGTGGAGCATGGAGGCGAAGTGCTGTCGCGCGTTGGATTGGTTGCCCGGCGTTCAGCGTGAGGCGAACGCGGCGGTCTTGATTCTTGTTGAAGATCGCGGCTTTCAGGCTGCGGTTATTTGAGCGCAGCGCATACGCCGTGAGCAGCGGGGCCTTGTCGGCGCCTTCGAGTTGCGTTTCGATGAGTTGTCCGGCGCCGGCTTCGGCGAAGAGAAGCATTCCGTAGTAGATGGGGCGGGCGAGGAATCCTTCGTCGCGGGTGCCGGCAATGGGCGTGTACCAGCCGTATCCGCCGCCGTGGAAGTTGATGCCCATGCCGCCTGCGGTGGCGAGTTGGTACATGAGGTCGGCGGCCCAGAGCGCGGAAGCGAAGGTGTCGCTGACGCCGGGTTTGCCTCCGGAATAGCAAGAGTTGGTTTCAGCCAGGCGAAAAGGGAGGCCCGTTTCGTGCAGCGTTTTCTGCATGCCCTCGAATTCTTTCTGCAGGTTCGGATTGGGGCGCAGCAGGCGCTCGATCGTCATGTTCGGATCGGTGGGCGGGCCTTCGGCGTAATAATGCTGCGACAGGAAGCGTGCTTCTTTTTTGAAACGCTGCGCGAACGGGACCAGCCAGGAATTGTTGTAGGCGGTGTCGGGTCCGGCGAAGGGTGCGTTGGGGACGCGCGCTTTGATGGCGTCGTAGTAGTGCTTCCATTCGTCGTTGAATTGCGCGGCGTCGTAGTCGGCTTTGCGAATGCCGTTGCGGAAGAAGAGGTCCGGCTCGTTGCAGAGCTGGAACGCCACGAGCTTCGACCCGGCGACGTCGTTAACATAGGCGGCCTCGGCAGCTGCATCTTCGGCAGTGCCTGTACCCATGTTGAGGCCGTAGATCAGATTCCATCCGGTGGCATCGAGAAAATCTTTCAGGTTGCGGACGGCTTGCGGGGTGATGTTCACCGGCGGGGGAGCTTTGTGGCCCTGGTCGGGATTGACAACGGTCGGAGTCTGCGGCGCAGAGATTTTCGCGGGATCGGGAGCCCAGTAACAGTATTCGCTGGTGTTGCCGCCGATGCGGAGGATCCCCTGGCCTCCGAGGCGGCGGGCGAAGCCGATCAGGCCGGCGTTGTCTCCACTGAAAAAATTCGGATTGCCGAGTTGCGCGGATTCGTAGCTGAGTCCGGTAAAGTCAGCGGCGATCTTGTTGCCGAGGCGGTCGGGGCGGAGAGTGACGCGAATCGAGGCGGTGTCTTCGGCGAGAGCGCGCGGTACATGCAGGGCGGCGCAGGCTGCGGCGGAGAGGCGCATGAAGTCCCGGCGATTCATGGCTCCGATTTCAACACAAGATGAGTGCGGGGGCAATGTGGGCGTGCGGTGGGAAAAGCAGGTTCCTCGCGCGATGAGGCCGCGCTGCGGAATGACAACTCTTTGAGGGCTTACGGGATCGGTGTCTTTTTAAACTTGTTGCCGTGAGTCAAGTTTCGCAGGAGAATGTTCGCGCCAACATCTCCCTGATTTCTTCGCGAAACAGGCACGAGGTTTCTCTCATGCGTTTGGTCTCTCTTCGCGCGATTGCTGCGACCGTGGTTTTTCTTTTGGCGATTTCTGGAGCGCAGGCCCAGACGAGTCTCAAGTATCAGGAACCGCCGAAGGCAATTGTGGAACTGGTGGACACGCGGCCGACGCCGCGCGTGGAGGTTTCGCGCAACGACAAAGAGGGCAGGCAGTGGCTGCTGATTCAAGAGATCTCGGGACTGCCGACGATTGCCGATCTGGCGCAGCCGGAGTTGCGGCTGGCGGGGCTGCGGATTAATCCGCGGACGAACGGGCCGAGCCGCGGACGTTACATCACTTCGCTGCGCCTGAAGGCTCTGCCGGATGGAAAAGAGAGAGCCGCGGGAGTGCCGGCGAATGCAAAGATTCGATTCGCGGCCTGGGCGCCGGATGCGCGGCACGTCTTCTTTGTGAATGCCAGCGACGAGAATGCCGACGCGGGCTTGAGTCTGTGGATTGTGGATGTGGCTTCGGGCGCGGCGAAGCGCGTGCCGGGAATTGCTCTGAATGGCATTTTCGGTGATCCGTGCGAATGGATGAGCGATAGCCAGAGCCTGGTCTGTAAGACGGTGCCCAAGGGTCGTGGCGTAGCACCGAAGAAGAGCGAGGTGCCGACGGGCCCAGTGGTACAGGAAAATCTGGGGCGGGTGACGCCGGGGCCGACGTATCAGGATTTGCTGAAGAGCCCGGAGGACGAAAAGATTTTTGATTACTACGCGACCGCGCAGGTTGAGGTGGTGCACGTCGACGGCACGACGAAGGCGGTGGGCAAACCGGGAGTGATTACGAGTGCATCGCCGTCGCCGGACGGCCACTCTGTGATGATCGATGAGCGGCATCATCCGTATACGTATTTGCTGCCGTTCGAGTTTTTTCCCGAGCGCGTGACCGTGGTGAACCTGGCAACGGGCGCGAGCAAACAACTAACGGACCGTCCGCTGCAGGATACGATTCCGAACATTCATGATGCGGTGGAGGCGGGGCCGCGCGATTTCCAGTGGCGCAGCGATGCTCCGGCTACCGTGGCGTGGGTGGAGGCGGGGGATGGAGGCGATCCGCGGAAAGATGTAGCGGTGCGCGACACGATCTTTCTGCTCGATGCTCCCTTCGACGGCACGCCACGAAAACTGGCGGAGTTGCCGGTGCGGTTTCGCAGCGTGAGCTGGGGAAACGGCAAGCTGGCGCTGGTGGAGGAAGAACGCTGGAAGGATCGCAAGCGCGTGATTCTGGCGGTTGCGCCGGAGGCTCCGGGTGCGCCGGTCGCGTTGTTTGAGGGATCGTTCGAGGATCGCTATCACGATCCGGGCAAGCCGTTTGAAGTAATGAATGCGGCGGGCAAGCCCGTGGTGCAGACGACTGCGGATGCGAGCGGCGTCTATCTGCATGCGGAAGGCGCGTCGCCTGAAGGCGACCGGCCGTTTCTCTCGGTGATGAGCACGACGACTGGGCAGACCGGAAAGCTCTGGCAGTCGGCGGATAAATTCTTCGAAGTCCCTGCTGCGGTGCTGGAGGCGGCGGGGCCAACGATCCTGGTCAGCCGGGAGTCGCCGGAATTGCCTCCGAACTACTACGTGACGAGTGTTGAAAAAAACGATTTGAAGCAGGTCACGTTTTTCCCGAGTCCGTACGGGAACGCGGCACTGCCGAAGAAGCAGGTGCTCAAGTACAAGCGTGCGGATGGCGTGGAGTTGAGCGCCAACCTTTACTTACCGCCGGGTTACAAGCCAGAGGATGGGCCGCTGCCTACGCTGATGGAAGCGTATCCGACGGAGTACAAGACGAAGTCGGCGGCGGGACAGGTCCGCGGATCGCCTTACGAGTTTCCGTTCCTGAATTGGGGATCGCCGATTCCGTTTGTAACGCAGGGATACGCGGTGCTGGAGAATGCGACGATTCCGATTGTGGGCGAGGGGAACGCGGAACCGAACGATACGTATGTCGAGCAACTCGTAGCGAGCGCGAAGGCGGCGATTGATGAGGGCGCGCGGCTAGGCGTAGTGGATCGCAATCGGGTGGCGGTGATGGGACATTCGTATGGCGCTTTCATGACGGCAAACCTGCTGGCGCATAGCGACCTGTTCAAGGCGGGCATCGCGCGCAGCGGGGCCTACAATCGCACACTCACGCCGTTCGGGTTCCAGAACGAAGAACGTACTTACTGGCAGGCGCCGGAGATCTATTACAAGATGTCGCCGTTTTCGTATGCCGACAAGATCAAGACGCCGATCCTGCTGATTCACGGCGAGGCCGACAACAATACGGGGACGTTCCCGATGCAGAGCGAGCGGCTGTTCAGCGCGATCAAAGGATCGGGCGGCACGGTGCGATTTGTGCTGCTGCCGCTCGAGTCGCATGGGTACGCGGGGCGGGAGTCGGTGCTGCATATGCTGTGGGAGATGAATAACTGGATGGGGAGGTATGTGAAGAATCCGGGGGCGGCGTCGGCAGCGAAGTGAACAGCAGAGGCGTCATCCGTGCGAAAGGTTGCAGGGATCCTTCGCGGCAAAAAACGCCGCTCAGGATGACAAAGGCTGGTGAGATATCTACACAAGCGGATGATTTGTCTTATTTGATCGCCAGCTTGGCGGGGTAGAACTTCTGGATCATTCTGCCGGTCATGAGGCCGCCTTCGTATTCGGGGATGATGACGTCATCGGCGCCGGAGCTGCGGATGGCGTTGGCGTAGCGCTGCTGTCCGGCGCGGGTGATGATCTTAATCCTGGGGTTAATGGAGCGAGCGGTGACGGTGATGTAGAGGTTGTCGGCATCATTGTCGATGACGATGCAGATGCCGCGGGCGCGCTCGAGTCCGGCTTGCAGCAGGACGTCGTGGCGCTTGGCGTCGCCTTGAATGACGGGGATTTTGTCGTTCAGCAATTCGCGGTAGAGGCCTTCGTTGGTTTCGATCAGGACGAAAGGGATATCCATCTTCTGCAGTTGATCGACGACGGTACGTCCGACCTGGCCGTAGCCGCAGATGATGAAGTGGTCTTCGAGGCGATTGACGTTGACTTCGTTGATCATGGATCTCCATGCCTCCACGCCATGGCGGCTGAAAATGGTGAGCAGGACGCGCTCTGCGATCCAAATCTGCAGCGCGAAGACTCCCGCGTAGACGAACATTGAAAAGATCTTGGTGGACTTGTGGACCAGCCGGTACTCGATCGAGTGGGGATGAATCACCCAGAAGAGGGCATCGAGCGGGCGAAGTCCTTCGACGCGCATGTAAAAGACGACACACACGCCGAGGAAGCCAGCCAGCACAAGGAGTGGCAGCCATAAGCGGCGGGCGAAGATGATGAGGATGCGTCCCATTTCGTCTGTACTGACCGACCGGTCGGTCGGCAAAAGGGGACCAGTATACCAATCCGGCGGGAAATGGGAAGTGAATTTTTCGATTGTGGTACGACCGAAAAACAGCAGGTTCCTCGCGCGATCAAGCCGCGCGTCGGAATGACAATTCGAAGTAGTTTCACCGCGTCCACTCCGCGACTGGGACCGCTTGGCGCACAATTCGTGAAGGCTTCACACATCGCGGCCTGATATGCTTGTGCCCGAAAGGCGGAGTCCTTGAGATCAGCCTATCTGGCCAGTTTTCCTCTCGACACCAATCGTTGGCCCGCTAACGTTCGCTGCCTGTGGTTCCCTTCCCGGGTGAAATCTTTACTGTTTGTTTTTTGCCTCGTGGCGCCTGCGTGGCTGCATGGGTCGACGATTTCTGGAACCGTAAAAGATCAATCTGGCGCAGTGGTACCAGAAGCGCGCATCGAGATCACAGGCGGAGACCTGAGTCAGCCGGTCGTGCTTGTTTCGGACGGAGTGGGCAAGTTCACGTCTTCTGAACTGAAGCCTGGGAAGTACGTAGTGCGGGTGAGCAAAGATGGCTTCGAGGCGCTCGAGCAAACGATCGACTTGCACGAGTCGGCGGAGATTCAACTGACGCTGGCGATTGCGCGGCAGCAGGTAGGGATCTCAGTGACGGGAAAGGCCCTGGCGAATTCCGATCCGGTGTACCGCGCACTGCGCGACGTCGGATTTGGAGAAACGCTTCGCTACGACCATCGCACGTTGAGTTGGGATGTGGGGACTTTCCAGTTTGAAAAGGGGACGCTGACCTGGCTGAGTCCGGTGGATGGGGTGGTCACAGGAGCGATCTTCGTCGGCGAAGGTCACTTTCATCTCAAGGCGCTGACCGCGCTGAACGCGCACGAGATTAGCCGCCGGACCGGCGACGCGGAGGTGGACGAGGACTTCACGGAAGCCGTATTCCGATTTACGCGCGACGAGAAAATGAAGTTTTTGCCCGAGGTGCCTGAACGAGCAGAGCCATCTGCCGAAGTCGGAGCGGCGTGGAAGCGGTGGAAGGAAAGACTGCGGAAGAGACCGGAGGTTCCGATCGGGCTTAGCGAGTCTCTGCTGGAAGGGTCGGACATGGACAACGTGGATGCCGACGTGTTGGCGGCTGTCTACAATCCCGCGCACCCGCCGTTTTTGAATGCATACATGCGGGGAAAGAAGCATAAAGACCTGCGGTTCTTCGTGAGGACGCGGGTGGGTGCGCTGCCGCAGATCGACTCGCCGGAGGAGGTCGCGCTCATTAACTTCGATCCCGAGGGGATGGAAGATGGGGTCTGGTACCTGGATCATTTGAAATCGGAATATGTGAACCATACGGCGAGTTCGCGGGAAGACCGGCGATTGTTTGCCACCCGGCGCTACAAGATCGAGACGGTGATCGCGAAGAACGGGCATTTGTTCAGCAGCGCGACGATCAGTTTCGAGGCACTGATTGCCGGAGAACGGGTGCTGAAGTTTGGATTGCTTCCGAATCTTCGAGTGTCACGCGTGCTCGACGAGCAGGGACAGGCCCTGGAATTCATTCAAGAGAGCCGGAAAGAGGATGGGTCGTTCTACGTCGTGCTTCGGGCAGCACCGGCAACCGGCAAGGAAACGTCGATCAACGTCGAGTACGCCGGAGACAAGGTTCTTCAGGAAGCCGGCGAAGGAAGTTATTACGTGGGTGCGCGCAGCGCATGGTATCCGAACCTGAACGGGTTTGGAGAACACGCGCTTTATGACCTGACGTTCAAAGTGCCTCGTAGATACCGAATCATCAGCGTGGGCAATCTGCAGTCTGAGTCGGTCGAGCAAGATCTTATGGTGAGCCACTGGGTGACACCGGTTCCGGTGGCCGTGGCCGGGTTCAACTATGGAGCCTACGAGAAAGCCGAGATTCAGGATGAGATTACGCATTACAAGATCACCGGCTACTACATCACTGAGTTACCCAGCAACCTGCGGGGCCGCAGTGCACTGGCGGCGATGGCTCCGCACAGCATGACAAATTATGCGCTCGATCAAACGCGGGCGCAGATGGAGTTGTGCACCTACTATTTTGGCCGGAGTCCGTACGAAAATATTTCCATCACGGAACAGCCTGATTTCGCTTTCGGACAATCGTGGCCGACCCTTGTGTACCTGCCGATCTCCGCCTACATGGATTCGACGCAGCGCTGGATGCTGTTCGGACACATCGACAACAAATTTACCGGCTTCGTGCAGGAGGTAACACCGCACGAGGTGGCGCATCAGTGGTGGGGGCACGCGGTGAGTTGGGCCTCTTATCACGATCAGTGGCTGTCGGAGGGCTTCGCAGAGTTTTCCGCCGGACTGTTTCTGCAACAGGCCGTAGGCAAAAACTGGCGGAAGGATTACCTCGAGTTCTGGGACCGGCTGCGGCAGCGAATTCTCGACAAGAACAGCTTTGGCGTAGCGCCCAACGACGCGGGGCCGCTGTGGATGGGCCTGCGGCTGATGTCTCCGCGCACCGAGAACGCCTATCAGAACGTGACGTATCCGAAGGGCGCGTACGTGCTGCAAATGCTGCGCTGCCTGATGAACACCGACGGCGACGACAAGGCGTTCATCGAAATGATGCATGATTTCGTAGAGAGCCACCGCGACCGGGCAGCGTCGACCGAGTCGTTCAAGAAGATCGCCGAGAAACACATGAGCAAGGTGATGGACCTGCAGAAAAATGGCCGGCTTGACTGGTTTTTTGATGAATGGGTCTATGGCACCGACGTTCCGCGCTATCACTTCGAATATCAGGTCAGCCCCGGTGAGGGAGGCAAGGTGAACCTGCACATGACAATCACGCAAAGCGATGTGAGCGATCATTTCGCGATGCTGGTTCCAGTGTTCGCCGATTTTGGCAATGGTATGGTGCGGATCGGGCAGGTGGGCACCGTAGGCAACACCACGCGAACTCTCGATACGGTGCTACCGAGCCAGCCCAAGAAGGTCGCGCTGAACGCGTATAAAGATATTTTAGAGCGGTGAACTGCGACTGGGGGCAGTAGCCCGGTTGCTCTTAAGACTGTGCGCGAAAAGCAATACGGGCACCCTGACGGATGCCCGCTGCTGAAGCTTGGCCAATATTCTCGACTCGACTTCTTGCGCTGAAAACCTAGGCGCGAGCGCCGACCGCGGCCGGTTCCGCTGCCGGGATCGACTTCTCTTCTCCGTTGGGTTTCTGCTGCGACGGCTGTCCACCCTTGCGGATGTCGATTCCACCCTTGAAGAAAGCGCCGTCTTCGATGGAGATGCGGGCTGCGATGACATCGCCGGTGAGCGAGCCGTCGCTGCGAATGTCCACGCGATCGCTGGCGGTCAAGTTGCCACGGACTTTGCCCAGCACGACGATCTCGCGGGCATTGATGTTGGCGGCGACTACACCGTTGCGACCGACGGTGACGCGATTGCCGGAAAGGTTGATCGACCCCTCGACGCGTCCGTCAATATAAAGAGATTCGGAGCCGGTCACCTCGCCCTTGATGACGAGCGACTTGCCAATGGTGGCCTGATCCGCGGTGGTGGTTGTCACCGGCCGGGGAGCGGCTGCGGGTTCACTGGCCGCCATTGCTGGCGCGCTCGGGGTAGACGCAGTAGGACGCTCCGGCTCGGCGGGCCGGTTCGGGGTCTGAGGTTGATTGGTCGGCTTCCACATGGAGGTAAATGCTTCCTTTCCTGGTTGGGATTAGAGGGTCACCTGCCGCACGTTCGTGACCAATGCAGATTGTACTCCCGTGTCTCAAAATGAGCCCTGTGGAAAAGCCTTTATTTTCAATCAGGAGTTCCTCTCTGGATACGTACGTTCGTGCTTTTCGTGGAGCCGGCGCAGGGCGATGGGTTTGCGTCCTTTCTTCCCGGTGCGTGTAACGATTCCGTAAAAATTTGCCGGACCGTACCCTTTCCCAGTGCCGGGCGTTATGCTGTCAGGGTCGAAGATTTATCGAAGACGGAACTGCAGCCGAGCCGTCTAAATGGTCAAGAAAGGCAGCAATCCATCTCAGGATTCATGGGGAGCGAAGTATGTCAGAACCCGCCGTTGTAACTCCTGCAGCATTCACGATCGCGCGGCCTGAGCCGGGCGAGTACAACCCTTATTACGAGCGCTACATTTCCTTGGTGGAAGGCACCGACATCCTCGGAACGCTCGATTCGCAGAGGCGGCAGACGATGCTGCTGCTCTCGGGACGAGACGAGGCGGAGGGAGATTTTCGGTACGCTCGCGACAAGTGGAGCGCCAAGGAAGTGTGGGGCCACGTCTGTGATACCGAGCGGATTTTCGCGTATCGCGCCTTGCGAATTGCGCGCGGCGACCAGACGCCGATGGAAGGCTTTGAGCAGGACGACTACGTGAAGAACGGTCCGTTTGGAAGCGCGCCGCTGTCGGAAACCATTGAGGACTACATCGCGGTGAGGCGGGCAACGCTAACGCTGCTGCGCAATCTGGATGAGGCCGCGTGGACGCGGCGTGGCGTGGCAAACAAAAATGACGTCACCGTGCGGGCGCTGGGGTACATCATCGCGGGTCACGAGTTGCATCATCGGAGGATTCTGGAGGAGAAGTACTTCGCGCGGTAGAAGCAGGCTCTTTGCCACGATTCACACGGATTTTCTTACGTCATGTCGGAACGCCCGCTAATCGAGCTGCTACGCGGTAAAGGGGCGCATGCTGATCCTCTTGCGTGCGTGGAGGATCTTTCCGCGGAGTTGGCGGCAAAGCAGGTTGCGGGATTTCCGCATTCTGTTGGGCAACTCGTCTTCCACATCAATTACTGGATGAACTACGAGTTGCGGCGGATCCGCGGCGAACGGCCGAAGTATCCTGAGCATGCGGCGGAGAGTTTTCCGGAATCGCCTTCGCCGGCCGATGCACAGGATTGGGATCGGCTGAAGAGGGATTTCGCCTGGTTCCTCTCTGAGTACGCGAAGCTGGCAGGGTCGCCCGCGGCAGAAATGCAGCGGCAGATCGAGAGCTCCCGCGAGGACGACAAGAAAATCGCCGGCACACTGGAGGCCGTATTGTGGCAGATGGTGGCGCACACGAGTTATCACGTGGGGCAGGTCGTCATGGTGCGGCAGGCCCTGGGTGCATGGCCGCCGCGCGGGGGCGGGGATACGTGGTAGACGTGCTTATTGACATCGCCGAAGGACTCGGGGCAGGAATTGTAGCTGTGCTCCTGGTCATTCTATGTTTTTTCCCGTCGACGGTCGCCCATTTCCTTCCAAAGCTTTCGCGAACATGGAAAGGCAAACGCACTTAAGTGGTCGCGCGGACGCATGAAAGCCCTCCGGGTTATGCTGATAGCTGAAAGCTTCCCATGCTCTCCGACTCGATCATCCTCAAACATATTGCGCGGCAGCCTAAGCGCTCCGCGGGGTTCAAGCAACTCGTGCGGGAACTCGGGTTACACGGCGACGAGCGTCGTGAACTCGATGCGCATCTTCGAAAGCTTGTTGGCAGCGGCGCGTTGATCCAGGCCGAATCTGACCGATACTCTTTGCCGTCGGCTGCTGCTGATAAGAATCTGGTGGCGGGACGGCTTACCATGCACCGCGACGGATTCGGTTTCGTCATTCCTGACTCAAAGTCGCTGAACCCATCGCTCAAGGCGCGTCTTACCGGCGATATCTTCATCCCGCCACACCTCATCGGCAATGCGATGCACGGGGATCTCGTGCTGGTGGACATCAGCAATGTGCGGCCTGATGGCCGAGCGGAGGGACGAATCGTGCGGCCGGTGATGCGAGCGCATCCGACGGTGGTCGGGACGTTCCACTATGGCAGCCGCGGCAATTACGTGAAGCCTATCGACAGCAAGATCACGCAGGACATCGTGATTCCACCGGGAGCTGAAATTCTGGAAACCCCTGTGGCTCCCGTGGTGGACAGCGGGCAAAACACTTCACCACGGGGGGCACAGAGGACACAGAGGAAGAAGGCGTCCGTCGATCGCGTGCTTGGGGCCGAAGTGGCGCGGAGGACGGAGTGGGATGACCTTCAGGGCGTGGTGGTCGACGTGGAGATTACCGACTGGCCATCGCCGACACAGAGTCCGCGGGGACGCGTCATTGAGATCCTGGGGCGCGCGGACGACTTCGGCGTTGACGTCGAGATTACCATTCGCAAGTTCCATCTCCCGCACCATTTTCCTGAGGCAGCTCTGCAGCAGGCGCAGGAGACGCCGGCTGTAATTTCTGCGAACGAATTGCAGCGACGACGCGATTTTCGTGATCTGCCGATCGTGACAATCGATGGCGAGACGGCACGCGACTTCGACGACGCGGTGCTGGTGCGCATGTTGCCAAACGGCAACTTCGAATTGCACGTGCATATTGCCGATGTCGCGCAATACGTGACGCCCGGGTCGGCACTCGATCAAA
>Ga0070730_10002947_pt1 | contig 15423 bp, 10 predicted proteins | sample Coa_R1_3_FD_66447 | JGI IMG/M metagenome (GOLD analysis project Ga0070730, IMG submission 66447) | Surface soil microbial communities from Centralia Pennsylvania, which are recovering from an underground coalmine fire - Coalmine... | ecosystem: Environmental > Terrestrial > Soil > Unclassified ...
AGGCCTTGCCGGCGTCGCAAGGCATCTCGCTCGATGGACCGATGGGCGCGGGGCTCAAGCCGGAGATCCGGCGCGGCTTCGCCTATTCCGATTGCTGGGTGCAGGATTCGCGTCTGGTCGTGCTCAACGCGATGGATGCCCGCGAACACGGCGCGGTGATCCGCACCCGGACCCGTTTCATCGGAGCGAGCCGGGACGCCGACGGCTGGGCGGCGCGGATCGTCGATGAGACCGGGACCGAGAGTGAGGTGCGCGCGGGGGCGCTGGTCAACGCGGGTGGCCCTTGGGTCGAGCGGGTTCTGGGCGGCGCCCTGCCCAGAGAGATACGCCGGCCGCGCCTCGTGAAGGGCAGCCACATCATCGTCCACCGCCGCTTCGAAGGCGAACACGCCTACATCCTCCAGAACGAGGACAGGCGTATCATCTTCGCCATTCCCTACGAACATGACTTCACGCTGATCGGCACGACCGACATTGCCGTGGAGGAAGATACCGGCGCCCCAGCGATCACGCCCGAGGAGATCGCCTATCTGTGCGAACATGTGAGCCGCTACCTCGCAGACCCCGTGACCCCGGCCGACGTCGTCGCCACCTATTCGGGCGTGCGGTCGCTCTATGATGACGGCGCCGAGGATGCGTCCGCGGTCACACGGGATTATGTGCTCAAGCTGGCCGAGGGTAAGGGGCCGCAGATCCTGTCGGTCTATGGCGGCAAGATCACGACCTATCGCAGGCTCGCCGAGCACGCGCTCGAGAAGCTGGCGCCGCACCTGCCGGCGATGGGCCGGCCCTGGACGGACACGAAGCCGCTGCCGGGGGGCGACATGGCAAACTTCGACGCCTTCCGGGCCGATGTGCGCCGCCGCTGGCCCTTTCTGTCTGAGGTGATGGCTCGTCGTCTCACCCGTGCCTACGGCACCCGGATCAAGCGGGTGCTGGGGGATGCAGCGAGCCTGGCCGATCTGGGCGAAGACCTGGGCGGCGGGCTGTATACGCGCGAGGTCGACTATCTCGTCGGGCAGGAATGGGCGCGTTCGGCTGAGGACATTCTGTGGCGTCGATCCAAGCTGCGCCTCCATGTTCCGGCCGGGACGCAAGAGCGGCTGGAACAGTATCTGGCCCGTTAGGGGGGAGGACATATGAGGGCGAACCATATCCTGGCGATCGACCAGGGCACGACCTCGACGCGCAGCATCATCTTCGACGCCAACGCCCGCGCGGTCGCCAGCGCACAGCGCGAGTTCGAGCAGCATTACCCCGAGCGCGGCTGGGTCGAGCATGATCCCGAGGATATCTGGCGCGACACGCTGGCGACCGCGCGCGAGGCGATCGAGAAGAGTGGCGTCGGCGCCGCCGGCATCACGGCGATCGGCATCACCAACCAGCGCGAGACTGTCATCGTGTGGGATCGCGCGACCGGCACGCCGATCCACAACGCGATCGTCTGGCAGGATCGCCGCACAGCGGATACCTGTGCCAAACTCAAGGCGGACGGGGCCGAGCCTCTGGTTCGCGAGCGCACGGGGCTGCTGCTCGATCCCTATTTCTCGGGCACCAAGCTTGCCTGGATTCTGGACAGGGTGCCCGGTGCGCGCGCACGGGCAGCGAAGGGCGAACTGGCCTTCGGCACGATCGACAGCTTCCTGCTATGGCGGCTGACCGGCGGCAAGGTCCACGCCACCGATGTCACCAATGCCGGCCGCACGATGCTCTACGATATCCGGCGGCAGCAATGGGATCCGGACCTGCTGCGCCTGCTCGACGTGCCCGAGGCGGTGCTGCCCGAAGTGCACGACAACGCGTATTTGTTCGGCACCACGGCGCCCGGCCTCTTCGATGCCGAAATCCCGATCGCCGGCATGGCGGGCGACCAGCAGGCGGCGTTGTTCGGCCAGGCCTGCTTCGCGCCCGGCATGGCGAAATCGACCTATGGCACCGGCTGCTTCATGCTGCTCAATACCGGCGAGACGATGCTGGATTCCCGCCACCGGTTGCTGACCACGCCGGCCTATCGGTTGAACGGCCGGATGACCTATGCGCTCGAAGGCTCGATCTTCGTCGCCGGCGCGGCGGTGAAGTGGCTGCGCGACGGCATCGGCGTGATCACCCACGCCTCGCAGACCGATGACATGGCGACGCGCATCCCCAACAGCCATGGCGTCTATATGGTGCCGGCCTTTGTCGGGCTGGGCGCGCCCCATTGGGATCCGGACGCGCGCGGTGCGATCTTCGGCCTGACCTTCGGCGTGACCGCCGCGCATCTTGCGCGCGCGGCGCTGGAGGCAGTGGGCTATCAGACGCTCGACCTTGCGGACGCGATGGTCGCCGATGGTGGCACATCGCCGGGCATGATCCGCGTCGATGGCGGCATGGCGGCCAACAACTGGCTGTGTCAGTTTCTTGCCGACATGCTGGACACGCCCGTCGAACGGCCGGTGGATCTGGAAACGACCGCGCTCGGTGCCGCTTTCCTCGCTGGCCTGGCGATCGGCCTGTGGCCGGATACCGACGCGCTCGCCCGAACCTGGCAGCGCGGACGCCGGTTCGAGCCCCATATGGCCGCCGCCGAGCGCACGGGGCTGGTCGACGGCTGGCATCGTGCACTGCGCAAAACGCTGACGGAAGGCTGATCATGTCCTCTGCTGTGCCGCTGCCCGCTGCGGCCGATCTCTACAACGACATTGAACCCGATACCGGGCGCAGGCTCGGCTGGCGTGACAATCTCCCGGGCCTGATGGTCGCCGCGCTGGCGACGATGGCGGCGAGCTTCGTTTCCGATCATTATGGCGCCCCGCTGACGCTGATGGCGCTGCTGATCGGGCTCGCGCTCAACTTCCTGTCGGCGGACAAGCGCATGGCGCCGGGGCTGGGCTTCGCCTCGCGAACCTTGCTGCGCTGGGGCATTGTGCTGGTCGGCGCGCGCATCACGCTGGAGCAGATTCTTGCGCTGGGCTGGCCGAGCCTGCTGGCGGTGGCGGTGATCCTGCTGCTGACGATGATGGCCGGTGTCGTCGTGGCCAAGGCGGCCGGATTCGACGCGGCGTTCGGCACGCTTGCGGGCGGCGCGGTCGCGATCTGCGGGGCATCGGCTGCGCTAGCGTTGGCGACGACGCTGGGCGAGAAGCGGGCCAGTCAGGCGCAGCTCGCGCTGGTACTGGTTGGCATCTCGGCGGCGAGCGCTGCGGCGATGTTCTTCTACCCGCTGATCGCTCATGTGATGCGGTTCAGCGACAATCAGGCGGGCTTCATGCTCGGCGCCTCGATCCACGACGTCGCGCAGGCGCTGGGCGCGGGCTATTCCTTCTCCGAACGCGCCGGGCAGGTGGCGGCGATCGTCAAGCTGACTCGCGTGGCATTGCTCGCGCCGGTGCTGGCGCTGGTGGCGCTGTTCTTCCCGGGCGAGGGGAGCGGCAAGGCCAAGGCGGCGCTGGTGCCGTGGTTCGTGCTGGGCTTTTTCGCGCTGGCCGGGGTCAATTCAACCGGTATCATTCCTGCTGTGATCGGCAAAGGCGCGCAGACGCTTGCGACCGCCTTCCTCGCCTGCGCGGTGGCGGCGACGGGCATCCGTGCGCCGATGGGATCGCTGCTCGAGACCGGACCGCGTCCGCTGCTGGTGATCCTGGCCTCGTCGCTGACCGCGCTGGTGCTGGCGCTCGCCGCCGCGTGGCTGCTGCTCGGCTGAGCCTCAGCCGAAGCGGGCGGCGATGTCGGCGAACAGGGGCTTGTGGGGGCTGTCCGCCCGGTAGAAGACGGGCGGCCGGCCGATCGGGGCGTCGACCGTGACGGTGGCGCCACCTGCATGGGCTGCACCGGACCACAGGTGGATCCATGTCGCGCCGGCAGGCAGATAGGCGTTCCAGCGCCGCGCGTCGGCCTCGATCACGGGCGCCACGATCAGGTCGCGGCCATAGGCATATTGCGTCTCGACTGCCCAGCAGGCTGCATCCGCCTCATAATCGAGGAACAGCGGGCGCTGGAGCGGGAGGCCGGTTGCCGCCGCCTCCTCGCACAGCGTCGCGACATAGGGCGTCAGCGCGGCGTGGACCTGGCTCATCAGGACGAAATGGGCGAGCACGTCCGCGTCCCCATCGAGCTGGAGATTGTTATCAGGGCGGTTGCCCTCATGGCTCCGCATCACGGGCGAGAAGGCGGAAAGCTCGCCCCAGCGCATCAGCAGCTCGGGCGTGCGGACATTGCCGTAGACGCTGGTGTAGCCGCCCAGATCGCTGTGGTGATAGGCGTTGCCCAGCAGCCCCGAGGACAGCGCCGCGCGGATCACTGTGCCGATCCCGTCATGGCGCGAGAAGTCGACCGACTGGTCCCCCGCCCAGAGCAGCGGGCAATGGCGGCTGACATTGGTGCCGCCCGCCCGCATGAAGAACACGGCCTCGCCGGTTTTCCCCCGCGAGGCCACCGCGCGGGCGTTCACCTCCGCCCAGATGGTCGGCCACGCATTGTGGGCGAGCAGGCTGTCCATGCCGTTGGCGAGGCGCACGTCGGTGGGGAGATATTCGCCGAAATCGGCCATCCAGCCGGATAGGCCGAAATCGAGCATTTCGCATCCGATCACGCGATCCGCGAACCAGTTGGCGGCGGCCGGGTTGGTGAAGTCGACGATGCCGCAATCGAACTCGCCGAAATCGACCAGATAAGGTTCGTCGGCATCGAGCCGGAGCGCGAGATAACCGGCGGCCAGCGCCTCCTGATAGAGGCTTCCGTCGATCGCCAGATAGGGGTTCACATAGCCGAGAAAGCGGATGCCCCGGTCGGCGAGTTCGGTGACCTTCTGGCGCAGCTCTGGATAACGGGCCTCGTTAGCCTTCCAGTCCCAGAAGAGGCGCTTGCCGAAGCTGGTGACGCGCAGTCCCACCCAGTCTTCGCACCACAGCCCCGTGACGGCCGCGCCGGCGGCGATGATCGCCTCCATGCGGTCGAAGCTGCGCGCGCCGTCCTTGAGGCCGAGGATCGCTCCCGAATAGGCCCATTCGGGCAGGCGCGGCGGCCGGCCGAAGCGCGACGACAGCGCCGAGACGAGGCCGACGAAGCTCGGTGCCGCGAACAGCTCGATTCGCGCCGGAATCCCCCACGCCTCGATCTCGTGGAAGGCGGGGTCGCGGAAATCGAAGCAGGCATAGGCGCTGGTTTCGACATGCAGCGCGTAGCGGCGCGAGGAGACATAGGTCGGCTGCGGATAGTTTGTGTTCCAATAGTCGCCACCCGAATGGCTATCGCGATCGCACTGGAAGGTAAGGAAAGTCGATTTGTCGCGGCCAACGCCGGGCTCCGACGTCCACAGTGGAAAGCGGCGGCCGGCAAGATCGAAATAGGACATCTGCTCGCCCGCGCCCCACACGCGCTCGTCGGGCTCGGCGATCGTGCGTAGCCAGCAGCGGTTGAGCGACGGATCGGGCGAGGAGAGGGCGAGCGCGCCATCCACGACCGCGAGGGTGAGCAGCACGGGCCCGCCCGGCTCGGCCGAGAGCGCGATCCCAGCCCCGGTCCGCGTCGCGTGGCGCAGCGCGATCCGTTCGTCGAGGCGATCCGAAATGTCGAAATTGCCGCGATACATGGCGATATCGGGCCGCCCTCGGCCGACGAACAGCGCCGGCGCGTCAGCGCGGTGGCGGACGATGAGATGGTCATCAGCGTGCAGATCGAACCCGCCCGCGACGGGCGTGAGCGACACGCTCACTGGTGTACCTCCGGGCTGTTGGACGCGAAGGCGCGTAGCGGCGTAGTGTTCACCAGCCCGGAGGTACACCAGTGAGACACCCGCCGCGCATCGCGCAGTACCGCGTCAGCCACTTGCCGGCCGACCAGTGCAAGCTGCTCCGCTACGGCGGCCTCGCTGCAGCCGCCCTCGGCATCGAAGCGACAGACGGCGCTGTTCACCGCTGCCGCGAATGGCGTGGGCCAGCCACGAAGCGCGTGGACGATCGCGCGCAGCCCCGCGATGGTGCTGCCGGTCGCCTGCCAGCCATAGGCGGTGGCGATCAGGCCGACGGGCAGGTTGTCAAGATAGGGGCGGGGATCGCGCGCGGTCTCCTCAATCAGATCGATCGCGTTCTTCACGAGACCTGACACGCCGCCATGATAGCCGGGACTGGCGATGATGATGCCGGATGCTTCCCGGACGGCGGCGACGAGATCATGCTCGCCGCTCGTCCGATCCGAAAGGCAGGGCACGTAGAGGGGAAGGGCGGCCAGTGCCTCGCCGCCAAACAGTCGGGTCCGCAGGCCGGCCGAGCGCGCTGCCTCGAGGGCCAGCACCAGCGCGCGCTCGTTGGACGATCCCGCCACCGTCGTCCCGCCGATCCCGACGATCAGCGGGGCGTTGCTCCCATCCGCCATGCCATCCTTCTCCTTCTTCGCTGGCCTTTTGATAGCCGACGACGGGCGCCTTCAAGCCCGGCTGAGCGGGCCGTGGTCCAGCTTCGGCAGCACGTGCCGGGCGAACAGATCCGCTTCGGCGGCGTGTGGATAGCCGGACAGGATGAACGCCTCGATCCCCATTGCGCGATAGGACTGGAGCTTGGCCAGTACCTGATCGGGATCGCCGACGATCGCAGCACCGCAGCCCGAGCGGGCCCGGCCGACGCCGGTCCAAAGATGGGGCTCGGCATAGCCATCATCGGAGGCGTTCTCGCGCAACGCCGCCTGTGCCGCGACACCCGCCGACGCCGTATCGAGCGACTTCGCCCGGATCGCCTCGCCCTGCGCGGCATCGAGCTTGGAGAGCAGCCGGTCGGCGGCGGCACGGGCCTCCGCCTCGGTGTCGCGCACGATCACATGGGCGCGATAGCCGAAGCGCAGCGTGCGGCCATGCCTGGCGGCGCGCGCCTTCATGTCGTCGATGATCGCTTGCACCGCTTCCTGCTTGTCGGGCCACATCAGATAGACGTCGCAGCCCTGCGCCGCCGCTTCGCGGGCATCGGGGGACAGACCACCGAAATAGAGCGGCGGGCACTTGCCCGAGACGGTGCCGATGCGCGGCGGATCGAGCTTCAGCTTCCAGAATTCGCCATCATGGTCGAGCGGCTCGCCGTTGAGCAGCGTTTTGAGGATCTGCATCGCCTCGGTCGTGCGTCGATAGCGCGGCGCGGAGGCGAGTGTCTCGCCGGGCATGTCGGATGAGATGATGTTGACGGTTAGCCGCCCGCCGAGAATGCGATCGATCGTGGCGATTTGGCGCGCGAGCTGCGGCGGCCAGCTCTCGCCGATCCGCACCGCCATCAGCAGCTGCATGCGCTTCACCAGCGTCGCGATCGCAGCGGCGAAGGCGGTGGTGTCGATGCCGAGGCTGTAGCCGGATGGCAGCAGGATATTGTCGAACCCACCGGTTTCGGCTTGCATCACGATGTCGCGGCAATGCTCCCAGCTCGATTTGAGCATGGGATCGGGCACGCCGAGGAACTCATAGTCGTCGTCGCACAGCGCCGAGAACCAGCTGACCTCGCATTCGCCTGTCGTCATGGCAGTGTCTCTCCCATCGATGCTTCCAGCACGCGATACCAATCGGCACGGGTCCATTGGGGCTTGTAGGCGTCCGTGATTGTCGCGATCCGCTTGGGGTTCTGGGTGCCGACGATCGGGATCGGCCGGGCCGGATGCACCATGATCCAGCTGTACGCGGCGGCGCTGCGATCGACGCCGGCTTCTTCCGCCTTGGCATCGAGCAGGGCGACCACAGCGCGCGACCGATCATCGGCGGGATTGGCGAGGCGACCACCGCCGAGCGGCGACCAGGCGAGCACCGCCATGTCGTGGGTCATCGCCTGATCGAGCACGCCGTCGAACAGCGGCGTGATCGCCAGCGCGGAGAATTCCGGTTGGTGGCTGACCAGCGGCACGGTGAGGTGGTGCGCCAGCGTGGCGGTCTGGCTTGCGGTGAAGTTCGACACGCCGACCGCGGCGACCTTGCCGGCCTTCACCGCATCTTCGAGCGTGCGCGCCACTTCCTGCGGGTGGGTGAGCAGATCGGGGCGGTGGATCTGATAGAGCTCGACGCGCTCGATGCCCATGCGGGTCAGCGAGTCGTCGATTGCCTGCGCGAGATAGTCGGCGCCGGAATCGTAGGGGACGCCCATCCGGATGCCGCCCTTGGTGGCGAGCACCATGCGGTCGCGCAGCTGCGGCGCCTCGCTCAACACACGGCCGAGCAACGCTTCGGCGGCGCCGAACGGCTCGCCATTGTCCGGGCCGTAGATGTCCGCTGTGTCCAGAAGCGTGACGCTGGCATCGAGCGCCGCTTCGACGCGCACGCGTGCTGCGACCGTATCGTTGCCGGCAAAACGCCACATGCCCCAGGCGATGGAGCTGACGGAAATGCCGCTCGTTCCGAGCAGGCGATGCGGAGATGGAGATTTGATGTAGGACACCGTTGTCCTATGCCATCAAGAAGGTGTAAGGGGAAGGGGTAATGCGATGCGTTGGGGCTGTCTCGAGGGTACTCTAGTCTCGGACTCAAGAATAGCATTACCGCAGAAAAGAAAGACCGGATGGCTTCATACCGGTCCTTGCGGCAGCGAATGGGCGTTGGCGCTCAAAGGGGAGAGATGCATGAAGGGCCTGATGACGACGACGGCAATGGCGCTTCTGGCGAGCGTTGCCATGCCCGTGTGGGCGCAAGACACGGCCGCCGCCACCGGGGCACCGGCTGCATCGTCGGGCGAGATCATCGTGACGGCGCAGAAGCGCAGCGAACGTCTTCAGGAAGTGCCGCTCGCCGTCTCGGTGTTGAACGGCAATGCTCTGGCAGCGACGGGCAAGCCGAGTATCGAAAGCGCCGCGAGTCTCGTGCCGTCACTCAATTTCCAGAAGTCGGGCACCACGCTCAACCAGTCGATCTTCCTGCGTGGTGTCGGCACCGCGTCCTTCTCGATCGCGGGCGAGCCTTCGGTTTCCACGATCGTCGATGGCGTGGTCTACAGCCGGGCGGGCGAGGCGTTCGGCGATCTGATCGACATCGATCGGCTGGAAGTGCTGCGCGGCCCGCAGGGGACGTTGTTCGGCAAGAACGCATCGGCTGGCGCGATCAACATCGTGACGACCCAGCCGACGCGCGATTTCGGCGGCTATGCGGAAGGAAGCTTCTATTCCAAGAGCGAAGTGCGCGTTCGCGGCGCGGTCAATGTGCCGATCACGCCCGACTTCCTGACCCGCTTCACCGGCTTCTACGGCCATTATGACGGTAATATCTATAACCAGGCGGTGGGCCACAAGGTCAACGGCTACAAGCATTATGGCGGCCGCTTCCAGGCGACTTGGGAGCCGTCGAGCACGGCCAAGCTTGCCTTCATCGCCGATTATCACCGCAACAACGACGATTGCTGCGCGGAATTGATCGGCACCGGTGCGCTCGATGCAAAGGGCAATCCGATCACCAACGCGATCTTCTCGGTGTTGCCGACGCCCAAGGGCGACGAGACGCGGACGATCAACCAGAATCTCATCACCCGCACCAAGGAGACGGGCTACGGCTTTTCGCTCCAGGGCGATTTCACGGTGGGCACACAGACGGTGACCTCGATCACCGCCTATCGCGACTATAAGAACACCGAGATCCGCGACGGCGATTTCCTGTCGCAGGCCTATGCCGGCTTCAACCAGCTCCACGATTTCGGGCCGCAGATCGGACACACCTTCAGCCAGGAAATCCGGCTGACCTCGCCGACCCGGCAGTTCATCTCCTATGTTCTGGGCGTCTATTACTCGCGCGCCTTCTCGGAGCGCGTATTCACCCGCAACGATATCGCCTGCACCGCGGCGACCGCGACGGCGACGAACCTCGTTCCCTGCGGCGGCCCCGCCGCCGGCCCGACGACCTTCCCCAGCGCGACGGCCGATTTCGGCTCGGTCTTCAAGAACCTGTCCTTCTTCGGTCAGGGCACGATGAACCTCACCGATCGCTTCCGTTTCATCGGCGGCGCGCGCTACACATCGGATCAGCTCAACGTCTTCCACCGTCGCGACACCATCCTGGCCGGGCCCGGTATCAACGGCAGCTTCGGGCCGTTCACCGGCAAGACGACCAACACCAACCTGTCGGGCAAGGCCGCGCTCCAGTACGACGTGACGCACAACGTCACCGGCTATGCGAGCTATACGCGGGGCTATAAAGGGCCGGCGTTCAACGTCTTCTTCAACCTGACGGCGACCGGCACCAATGTGATCGCGCCCGAAACCTCGAACAGCTACGAGATCGGCCTCAAGAACACGCTGTTCGGCGGCAAGCTGGTACTGAACATCGATGCCTTCTACGCCAAATATCACAATTTCCAGGCGAATAACCCGGATCTGGTGGCTGGCGTGGTGGTCACGCGTTTCACCAATGCGGGCACCGTCTCGACCCGCGGTGCCGAGGCGGACATCGTGGTGCGGCCGGTGCGCGACCTCTCGCTGAATGGCGGCCTCGCCTACACCGATGCGCATGTCGATCAGTTCTTCCAGCCGACGCCGACGACGCCGGTCATCCCCAAGGGCACGTCGCTCCAGTTTGCGCCGAAGTGGAAGGGCTCGCTCAGCGCCGACTATCGCTGGCGGACGGGGGGCGCGTTCGACTTCTTCTTCGGGGCGCAGGGCAACTACCAGTCGAAGCAACTCGCGCTGTTCTCGTCGGACGCGGTCCAGCGCCGACTGGCGACGATCAAAGGCTATGGCATCGTCAACCTGTCGGCGGGCGTTGGCGACAGTGGGGACAAGTATCGGCTGAGCTTCCAGGTCCGCAACCTGCTCGACCAGAGCTATGCGGCGGCGATCCAGAATGGCGGCCCGGCGGGCTCCTATCGCTACCAGATCCCCCGCGATGCCGATCGCTACTATGGCGTGACCGGCCGCGTGAATTTCTGAAAACCCCACCCAGGGGGTCCTCGGGCCTCTCCGGACAGTGTTCGGGGAGGCCATTTTTGGTGTGCCGGGCACGGCGTTGATGCAGGAGGTGCAAGTCCTTTGCAGGCCCGCTGGTGGGAACTGCTAGCTGAAGGCAACTGCGTCGTCGTGAGGCGGGGTGGGACTCCCCACCATTGAGCAAGCGCTGTGTACGGTGGCGGGCTGCAGTCGCCATGCACAACGGGGGGGGCGGCAAGGCCGGTCTGGTCAGACTCGCTCAACATCACGCCGCGTTAAACCGTATCGGAAACCGCCGTGGTACGGAGCAAATATGCCCGGTGGTGTGGGAGGGGGGAACCGCGAGGCCCCCCCTACTCGATTAGTGGGCGAGCACGGCCGCCCGATCGGTGCTTGGCTCGGCGATCACGATGCGCGGCACCAGCAGCTGGATCAGCGCCAGCGCGACCAGATAGGAGCATCCGCAGATGATCAGCATCGGCGGATAGCCATAGCCCTTGTCGAGCGACCAGCCCGCGCCCTCGATCATCGCCATGCCGGCCAGGTTGCCGGCGAAGGCGCCGATGCCGATCGCGGTGCCGACCATGCGCGACGGAAAGATGTCGGTGGCCATGCCGAATACGTTGGTGGAGAAGCCCTGGTGCGCGAACAGCGCGAGCCCGAGTAGCGCCGCACCCGCCCAGGCGCTGTGCGTGAAGATCACCAACGGTGTCGGCAGGATCAACAGCGCATAGACCAGCATCGATCCCTTGCGCGCCCGGTCCGTGCTGGCGCCGCGCATCAGTAGTCGCGACGGCAGGAAACCACCCGACAGGGATCCCAATGCCGCCATTGCGTAGATGAAGGCGACGGGCAGCCCCAGTGTGCCCTGATCGAGCCCGAAGCGTCGGTGGAACAGGTCCGGCGTGAAGAACAGCAGGAACCACCAGACATTGTCCGAGAAGGTTTTGGCGGCGACGAGGGCCCATTGCCGGCGCTCGCGCAGCATCGCGGCCCAGGGCACCTTAGCGGCCTGCGTCACTGCGGCCGCGGCTTCGCGCGGGGGGCGGACCATCAGCCAGGCGACCACCCACACGAACCCCAGCCCGCCGGTGATCAGAAAGGCGGCCCGCCAGCCGAGCCACAGCGCGAGAGGCGGGATCGTGAGCGGTGCGGCGACGGCGCCCAGATTGGAGGCCATATTGCCGATGCCGATCATCATTGATCGCTGCTCGGGCGGGAAATAGACGGCCGCGGTCTTCACCTGGGCGGGGGTGCCGATCGATTCCGCAGCGCCCAGAACCGCGCGCGCTGCGACGAAGCCGGTGACTGAGCTCACCGCCGCATGCACCATGCCGGCCAGGCTCCACAGCCCGACGCCGAAGGCGAAGCCCTTGCGTAATCCGATGCGATCGATGAACCAGCCAGTGCCGAGAAAGGCGATCGCTGCAGAGAACTGGAATGCGGAGGCCATGTGGCTGTAATCGCGATCGTTCCAGCCGAACTCGCCCTGCAGCGTGGGCTTGAGCAGCGCGATGATCTGCCGGTCGACATAGTTCAGCATGATCGCGGTGAACGCCAGGACGACGATCAGCCAGCGACGCCTGTCGATTGTGCTCTCCACCCGCCTCTCCTCTAATTATGAGATAACGGTGTCATAGGGGATGATCGGCGTCAAACGATGCCGGGGGCGGCGGTCGTATCGCGGATGACCAGCGAATGGGGTAGCTGCCGCCGTTCGATCGCGCCGGACGCGGCGAGCAGCAGGTCCGCCGCGGCTTCGGCGAGCTCCCGCACCGGCTGATGCACCGTGGTCAGCGCCGGCCATACGATCGGCGCGAACGGCGTGTCGTCGAAGCCCGCGATCGACAGCGCGCCAGGCACGTCCACGCCAAGCCGATGCGCGGTCGCGAGCGCGCCGGCCGCCATGTCGTCGCTGGAGGCGAAGATCGCGGTCGGGCGATCGGGTAGAGCCAGCAGCTGTTCGGCCGCGCTCGCGCCGGATGCGAAGTCGAACTGTCCCTGACAGATGAGCTCGAGATCGATTCCGATCCCGGCATCGGTCAGCGCCCGGATATAGCCGCTGAGGCGATGCCCGCTCGCCGCATAGCCGCGATCGCCGACGATGAAGCCGATCCGCTTGTGGCTAAGCCCGAGCAGGTGCGCCGTCATGTCGAATGCCGCCTGCTCGTTGTCGACATAGGCCGACGAGGTGAGCTCGACCTGTGCTCCGGGTTGAATCCGCACGAACGGCACGCCGCGCCGCTGGAGCTCGGCGAGCAGCGTGGGGTGGTCGGAGGCGGGCGGCGTCAGGATCAGGCCATCGGGCTGGGCCTGGTCGATCAGGCTCATGATCTCGGCGACAAGCGTGGGCGAATTGCGATCATAGGGTTGCGCGATCATGCGGATACGATCCGCCTGGCAGCGCCGGCGGGTGCCGAATTGCACCTCGTAGACATACCAGGGGTTCGGATTGTCGCAGATCAGCGCGACCTGATAGGAACGATGCCCGGCGAGCGCTCGGGCCGCCGTGCTCGGCTGGAAGCCGAGCTGGGCCATGGTCTCCTCGATGCGCTGCCGGGTTTCGGCGCTGACATATTTCTCGTTGTTGAGTACGCGCGAGACGGTCTTGATTGACACGCCGGCCAGACGCGACACGTCGCGGATGGTGGGGCGGCCAGCCTGTGTCGAAATGTCGCTCATCAGGATCGGTGGGACGCTATCACAGTGGAGGGAAAGTCCTGTCCTATCGTGACTGGCGCCTCGTGCCTATAGTCGCGAGCCTTGCCTATTGCGGGGCGGTGCCGAGGCTCCCGGTGGCGAGCGCGAGCGTCGCCGCGGCGGAGAGCGCGGTGCTGTAGATGTCGGCCGCTCCGTTCCGGGCTTCGAGCAACTGTCGTTCGGCGACCAGCACGTCGGTCGACGAGCCGACGCCGTGGCGATAGGCGGCCAGCGCCGCGTCATAGGTGGTCTGCGTCGCCGCAAGGAGCGCGTTGGCGGCGTCATGGGCGGCGAGGCTGGTGCGCAGCGCGTTGTCGGCGATCACAATTTGTCGCACCGCCTCCTCCTTGACGCGGGTGAGCGCGAGGCCTGCATTGTCGGCGCGCGCCTTCGCCTGTTCCAGCGCGGCGTCACGTGTTCCGCCGTCGTAGAGCGGGATGGTCACACCGCCCACGATCGTCGCGCCGAGCCGACGATTGGAGAGGTTGACGGTCGGGGCCTGGCTGCCGCCGACCGAGGGAATGGTGGTGATATCGAGGCCGCCCGTCGTATAGGCGCCGGTCGCCGAGACGAAGAATTTGGGCAGGAACTCGGCGCGCGCCGCGCGCACATTGGCGAGGCTGGCTTTCTGGGCTGCGTAGGCGGCAAGCACGTCCGGCCGTCGGGCCAGTGCGGTGGACAGGATCTGCTCGACCGGGGATTCCATCGCGGGCGACAGCGGCCGGCCACCGACGTCGGCGATCTTGAGCTTGGTCAGCGGCGGGATACCCATCGCAGTCATCAGCGTGATCGAGGCATCCTGTGTGGCGCCTTCCGCCTGGACCTGGGCGAGGCGAGCCTGCGCTGTCGCCTGGCGGGACTGTGCGACCTCGATCACCGTGCCGATGCCGTGCTTGTAGCGGTCCTCGGCGGCGCGCTGGACGTCCTGCGCGTCCTGCAGCGAGCGGGCGGCGCTCGACGCGCGCGAGCGGGCGGCCGAATAGGCGTAGAAGGCGAGGCTGACATCGTGGATCAGCTTCTGATGCGCGGCCGTGAAGAGAATGTTGGCGACGACAGTGCCCTGATCGACGGCCTCCACGATCGCCGAGCGCTCGCCGAAATCGAACAGCAACCATTGCAGCGAGAGTGCTGAAATGCTGCCCGAGGCGGTCACGTCCTGATCCCCGTTCAGGCTCAGCGTGGATCCCCTGCCATGCGCGGTCTGGTAACCGCCGAGCGCGCTGGCGGTGATCCGAGGCAGATAGGTGCTCCGCGCGATCCCTGCCGCGAGCGCGGCATTGCGCGCCTCGTTCCAGGCGATGCGCGTCTCGGGATTGGTCGCTTCGGCGATGTCGATCAGATCGGGCAGATCGTAGGTCCGGGCGGGATCGATGGTCGGTGCGGCCGGCATCGTCGCGGCGGCAGGGTTGGCCGGAAGGACATAGCCCTGCGGGGCGGTCGCTGCGGATCGCGCCGGGGATGCGCCGGGGAGGATCTCGCCGCCGGATGTCGTCGCCGGCTGCCACGGGCGATCGGGTTGGGCGGGCGCGCGGTCGAGCGCGGAGGTGGCGCAGCCTGAGAGCGCGGTTGCCAGCGCGAGAGAGGCTATCCCGGCCACATATCGGCCTGCTCTGCGACGATCAGCCAGCAATGGTCTGCTCCAGAACATCCAGTTGCTCATTCACGATCCCATGCAGCCTTTGTCGGGGAGAGGGCGGGCTTGCCGGCGAGCGCAGTGGTGGGTTGCCGCTCGCCGCACCGTCCGCGTGCACGTCTGGTCGATGATCGAGACGGTCGGCAAGCGCATCGAGGCGACGCGCCGTGGTGGCGAGAAAGGCGGGGGAATCCTGCCCGCTCAACAAGAGCGGCCCCTCGATCGCGACGATCGCGTCGATGGCC
>Ga0070730_10002950_pt1 | contig 15415 bp, 10 predicted proteins | sample Coa_R1_3_FD_66447 | JGI IMG/M metagenome (GOLD analysis project Ga0070730, IMG submission 66447) | Surface soil microbial communities from Centralia Pennsylvania, which are recovering from an underground coalmine fire - Coalmine... | ecosystem: Environmental > Terrestrial > Soil > Unclassified ...
CGAGGTAGTTGTCGCGGAAGGTCGAGTTCTGCTCGGGATCGAGCACTTCCAGCATGGCGGCCGACGGGTCGCCCTGGATGCCGGCCCCCAGCTTGTCGATCTCGTCCAGCATCATCACGCAGTCGCGGGCGCCCGCCTTGCGGATGGCCTGGATGATGTTGCCGGGAAGCGCGCCGACATAGGTGCGCCGGTGGCCGCGGATCTCCGCCTCGTCGTGCACGCCGCCCAGGCTGACGCGAACGAACTTGCGCTGCATGGCCCGGGCGATGGACTGGCCGAGCGACGTCTTGCCGACGCCGGGCGGTCCGACGAAGCAGAGGATCGGCGCCTTCCCCTCCGGGGCCAGCTTGCGGACGGCCAGGAATTCGAGGATGCGGGTCTTGATCTTCTCCAGGCCGAAGTGGTCTTCGTCGAGGATGCGCCGGGACTGCGCGATGTCGATGCCGGCGGGGGGCGGGGCGGCCCAGGGCAGCTCGATCAGCCAGTCGAGATAGCTGCGGATCATGCCGTATTCGGCCGAGGCGTCGGGCATGCGGCGCAGCCGGCCCAGCTCCTTGCGCGCCTGCGCGGCGACCTCCTCGGGCATCTGCGCCTTGTCGATGGCCTCGGCCAGTTCGGCGATCTCCGCGCCCTGGCCGCCGTCCTCGCCCAGCTCCTTCTGGATCGTCGCCAGCTGTTCGCGCAGCAGCATCTGGCGCTGGCGCTCGCTGAGCGTCGCCTGGGTCTGGGCGCCGATCTCCCGGGAGAGGCGCAGCACCTCCAGCCGGTGACCAACCAGGCGGCCGATGGCGTCGAGGCGCAGGACCAGGTCGACGCTCTCCAGGATCTCCTGCTTCTCCTGGGGGCTGATGTCCATGTAGGCGGCGGCGACATCGGCCAGCACGCCCGGTCGGGTGATCGCCGCCACCATCTCGCGAAGGCCCGGCGGGACCTGCGGGATGAGCTCGAGGATCTCGGTCACCTGCTGCCTGAGGTTGAGGAAGCGCGCCTCGATCTCGGTCCCGCCGTCGGCGGGCTCGGGAACGTGCAGGCCGCGCACCACCGGGAACGGCCAGCCCCCGACGTATTCGCCGATGCGGAAGCGCTGCACGCCCTGGCAGACGATGTGGTGCTCGGTCTCCGAGGCGGTGATGTAGCGCAGCACGTTGGCCACCACGCCCATGGGGCAGAGGTCCCCCGGCCCCACGTCGTTCTTCTCCGGATCGCGCTGCAGGGCGACGACGATCTGTCTCTGGTCGCGCACCGCCTGCTGGGCGGCGGCGATGGACAGCGTCCGGCCGATGGTGATCGGCGTCACCAGCTCGGGGAACAGCACCATGTTACGCACGGGGACGACAATGAAGGCGTCCGACGGCGGCGAGGGCGCCGCGATGGGGTTCGCGCTCCCCGGGGTCTGGGGATCGGCCGTGTCGGCGCTCATTTCACCTGGCCTTCCGTAGACGGATGATAAGGCAGCCGCACTCGGTGCGATGGAGGATTTCGCCGTAGCGCCCTGGCGGCAGGGGAATCCTGCGCTCGAACTGGCCCTGGGGCAGTTCCAGGCGGTGGATGCGGCCGGCCTGGAGCTCCTTGGGCGGCGGCCGCTCGCCGGACATCACCAGCGCACCGCCTTCGATCGCGAGCATCAGGGTGCTCTCGGGCACCCCCGGCAGCGCGGCGATGATCACTACCTCCTGGTCGGTCTCCAGGACGTCGATAGGCGGCTCCCACCGGGGCCTGCGGGCCTGGGCGACGGACGGTGGCTGGAAGAGCTGGCGGTGCAGGCGCTCAGCGCGGGCGAGCGCGTCCAGGGCCTCGTCCCACATCCACTGGCGCGGATCGTTGTTGGCCACGGCTGGTCAACTCCCCTTTGTTGTCGACAGCTTCGCCGTCGCCTCGCGGGCGTGGCGCCAATCCGCACCAACGCCCAATTCCCCATATAGGTTCGTTTTCGCGGCGGTTCTATTTGCCGGCGACGGTTGGCGTGGCGTCGCGGGTTTTCACCCAGTCGTCGGCCAGGGCGCGGACCACGGGCGAGGCCACGGCGTAGAGGTTGTCCAGAGCCTGGCGGTTGGCGGGCAGCCCCTCCCTCGCCTGGCGGGCGATCTGCTCGGCCGCGGTCATCCCGGGCGGGGCGACCACATAGTCGCTGCCGGCGCGCAGCATCAGCACCCGGTCGAGCTTCACCCGGCCAGCGCCGCTGAGGAAGCTGAGGGCTTGCATCACCCCGGTGTCCTCCTCGGCCGACATGGCGAAGACGCCCTTGCCGCCGGTCCAGTAGGGCACCCAGCGCTCGGCCCAGGCGGTCATGTGCGGCCCGTACCAGAAGCGCGCCGACATCAGGCCGTCGCCCTCCAGGACGAACGGCGGCGCGGCGCCCGGCCCCGAGTAGGGCGCCCGGGCCTTGGCCAGGGCGGCGTCGTCCGGCAGCTTGATGTCGCGGGTCAGGCCGTAGGCCCAGTCCACCAGGTCCGGGTTCAGGGCGTAGGCGTTGTTCCCGTCGGCGTTCTGGGCTCGCGGCGGCGGTTCCGCGAACGGCGTCGTGCGGCCGTTGGGCAGCATGCCGGACGGCCAGTCCTCGGGAATGTCCCGCCCGTCGACCTCCTGGCCGAGGTCGCCGTCCACCACGAACCGCTCCCAGGCGGTCGAGCCGGCCGAGGCGACCCTGGGATCGACCCCCGCCGTCCCGGCCAGCACCCAGTAGGCGTGGCTGAGGTCGAAGCGCGGATCGAGGCCGAGCGCCATGATCGAGGCGGACGCCCGGGCCGTCGCCATGCCGGTGAGGATCGCCAGCACGTGGCGCCCCGGGTCATAGAGCAGCGGATTGACCCCGGCCGGGAACGGCAGTTCGGTCGTCATTGGCCACCTGTTCCGCCAGGCGTAGAGCTCGCCGCGATAGTCCTTGCCGCCGCGGATCACCTCCCAGGTGGTGATCACCACCACCCGGACCTCGATCGGCTTTTCCGTCCTGGGCGCCGCCGCCGCAGGGCGGGCGACCAGAGCCGCCAGGATCGCGACGCGCGTAAGAAGGGTGGGGAATCGTCTCAGCATGCGGCCATGCTTAGCCGAGCGGCCGCCGAGCCCAAGGCGATTTTATCCGCGGATGACGCAGATGGACGCAGATCTGTGTGTGTGTGTCTGCGCCGAAGGCGCGAAAAGCCCGATGCTTCGCCTTGGCGCCGCTTCGCGGCAAAGCCGACGGGCCTATCTGCGACATCTGCGTCATCTGCGGATAAAAGGCCCTCCATGGATCTCGACCCGTTCATCGTCGGCCTGCCGAAGGCGGAGCTGCATATCCACATCGAGGGCAGCCTCGAGCCGGAGATGATGTTCGCCCTGGCGCGGCGGAACGGCGTGGCCCTGCCGTTCGCCAGCGTCGAGGCGCTCGGGGCCGCCTACAGCTTCACGCGCCTGCAGGACTTCCTCGACCTCTACTACCAGGGCGCCGACGTGCTGCGCACGGAGGCGGACTTCCACGACCTCGCCCTGGCCTACGCGGCCCGCGCCGCCGCCGACGGGGTGGTCCACGCCGAGATCTTCTTCGATCCCCAGACCCACACGGCGCGCGGGATTCCATTCTCCATGGTCGCCGACGGCCTGCTGGCCGGGCTGGCGGCGGCGCGGGATCGGCATGGGCTGACCTCGACCTTGATCCTCTGTTTCCTGCGCCACCTCAGCGAGGAGGACGCCTTCGCCACGCTGAAAGCGTCCGAGCCGTGGCTCGACCGTATCGCCGGCGTGGGGCTCGATTCATCGGAGGTCGGCCACCCGCCGGCGAAGTTCGCCCGGGTGTTCGCCGCCGCCGGGGCGATGGGCCTCAGGCGCGTCGCCCACGCCGGCGAGGAGGGCCCGCCCGACTACGTCCGACAGGCCCTCGACCTGCTGCACGTCGACCGCCTCGACCACGGTAATCGTTCGCTGGAGGACGGCGCCCTTGTGGAACGCCTGGCCCGGGAGAGGATGACCCTGACCGTCTGCCCGCTCTCCAACGTCCGCCTGTGCGTCGTGGACGCCATCGCCGACCACCCGATCGGCCGCATGCTGAAGCTCGGCCTTCGCGCCACGGTCAATTCCGACGACCCCGCCTATTTCGGCGGCTACATCGCCGACAACTACCGCGCCGTCGCCCCGCTGCTCAGCCGGGAGGATCTCGTGACCCTCGCCCGCAACAGCTTCCTCGGCGCCTTCCTCCCCTCCGCCGACATCGCCCGCCACCTCGCCGCCGTCGAGGCCTTCGCGGCAGGCCACAAAACTTGTTGAGGCGCTTGGCCCGGAGCCCGGCTTCCACCGGAGCGCCGGCGTCTCGCCGGCATCTTGCTTGCAAAACAAGGGCCGGCGGGACGCCGGCGCTCCGGACGCCTTCGCCGTGACCTGAGGAACGGGCGGGGCTACAAGGGGTGATGAGCGAGACTGACGCCGCGGCCATCGTGGGCCGCCTGGAGACCCTGTACAGCGAGAGCGTCACCGCCCTGCGGGAAGACCTCCAGGCCTTTCTCGCCACCCGCGAGGCGCCCGACCCCGGGGCCCGCGCCGCCGGCGCCTACGCCTATCCGGCGCTGCGGCTGACCTATGTCGCCAAGGGGCCGGCGCCGCGCCTGCCCCGCGCCTTCGCCCGCTTCAGCCAGGCCGGCGTCTATGTCACCACCATCACCCGGCCGGACCTCTTCCGCGACTACCTGACCGAGCAGCTCTCCCTGCTGCTCGGCGATTTCGAGGTCGAGGCCGAGGTGTCGCCCTCCGGCCAGGACATCCCCTTCCCCTACGTCCTCGACGGCTCCATCGACCTCGACGTCGCCGACCTCACCGCCGCCGAGATCGGCCGTCACTTCCCGGCCACCGAGCTGGCCTCGATCGGCGACGAGATCGCCGACGGCTTCTGGGCCCCGGACCGGGGCGAGCGGCCGCTCGCCCTGTTCGACGGCCCCCGCACCGACTTCTCCCTGGCGAGGCTCACCCACTACACCGGGACGGCCGCCGACCACGTCCAGTCCTACGTCCTCTTCACCAACTACCATCGCTACGTCGACGAGTTCGTCCGCTGGGGGGCCGAGGAGCTGCGCCGGCCCGGAACCCCCTACCAGGCTCTCGTCTGCGCCGGCGGGGCGGTGGTCACCAGGGACACGCTCAGCGTCTCGGACGCGGTGGCCGCCTCCGCCTGGCGCAAGCACCAGATGCCCGGCTACCACCTGATCGCGCCCGGCCGGCGAGGGGTGTCGCTGATCAACATCGGCGTCGGGCCCTCCAACGCCAAGACCATCACCGACCACCTGGCGGTCATGCGGCCGGAGGCGTGGCTGATGATCGGCCACTGCGGCGGCCTGCGCTCCACCCAGACCATCGGCGACTATGTGCTGGCCCACGCCTATCTGCGCGACGACCACGTCCTCGACGACGTCCTGCCGCCGGAGATCCCCGTCCCCGCCATCGCCGAGGTGCAGATCGCCCTGCAGCGGGCCGCCGAGGAGGTCACCGGCGAGAGCGGCGATGCTCTGAAGAAGCGGCTGCGCACCGGCACCATCGTCACCACCGACAACCGCAACTGGGAGCTGCGCTATCGGAACAGCGCCCTGCGCTTCAACCAGTCCCGCGCGGTGGGGATCGACATGGAAAGCGGCACCATCGCCGCTCAGGGCTATCGTTTCCGCACCCCCTATGGCGCCCTGCTGTGCATCTCCGACAAGCCGCTGCACGGGGAGATCAAGCTGCCCGGCCAGGCCAACGCCTTCTACGAACGGGCGATCTCGCAGCACCTGCGCATCGGCGTCGCCACCATCGACCTGCTGCGCGAGGAGGGCCCACGCCTCCACTCCCGCAAGCTGCGCAGCTTCGACGAGCCGCCATTCCGCTGAAATTCCGCCAATTCGTTCGAATTGGCGATTTATTCACGCGCGGCTCACGCCGCATCCCGACTTCGGCTCACGCCCCGGGGGCCATTCATCTCCTCGCGAACCGGACGACGTTCATGACGAACGACCGCCGGCTTCAGCCGAAAAAGCAAACGGGAGATCCAATATGTTCAGCAAGACCACCTTCGCCGCGATCGCCGCCATCAGCCTGTTCGCGGGCGTTTCCACCGCATCCGCCGCCACGCCCTCCGGCGACACCGTCTCCGTGACGATTTCGTACAACGACCTCGACCTCAGCACCAACGCCGGCGCCCGCGCGATGTTCGCGCGCATCACCCACGCCGCCGGCGAGATCTGCGGGACCCAGCCCGACCCGCAGCTGCTCGACGCCCAGAAGGCCTACAAAGGCTGCATGAGCTCGGTCACCGAGCATGCGGTGGCGAAGCTGGGCAGCGCCAGGGTGTCGGCCGTCGCGAGCCGCCAGCCCCTGACCACCGTGGCGTCCAACTCGGGCCGCTAGGGCCGAGCCGACCGCCTGCAGAGCGCAGGCGGTCGGATTTCGTAGCGGGGGGGAGGGCCCGGGGCTCCCGAGAGGGGGCGCTGGGCCCAAACCGCTTTTCCTGGCCCGACCCTCAAACTAGATTGGCTGATCGGATCGCGGGGGGATTTTGTCCACGGCGCGCGATCCGGCGAGGGGTGCGACTGCGGGTGGCCGACGCCGATCTTCCTGTCACTAAAGCGCGAATGCGTCTGATCGGCGCGTTTCGACTGACGGACGCCCGGGGCGAAGCCGTCCCCATCGTCAGCCGCCGCGCGCGGGGAATCCTGGCCTACCTCGCACTGGCGCCCGAACAGGCAGCCACCCGCGAGCGCCTGTGCGGGCTCCTGTGGAGCGACCGCGGGGAGTCCCAGGCGCGGGCCAGCCTACGCCAGTGCCTCGTCGAACTGAAGGAGGCCACCGCCACCGCCGAGCTCGACCTGCTGTCGATCGAGCGCACCCACGTGGCGCTCATCGACGGCGGCCACGACAGCGACGTCGCCGAGCTGGAACGGGCGCTCGCCCATGACGACGCCGAACCCCTGCGCCTGCTCCTCGGCGGCGTGGGCGCGAGCCCGCTCCTGGAGGATCTCGAATTCGGCGGCCTCTACCGCGACTGGCGCGACCAGGCGCGCGTGCGTCTCGACCAGGCGATCGCCGCGGGGGTTATGGCGCACATCGGGGGGCTGGAGGCGGCGGGGTCCTGGGCGCGGGTCCGCCAGCTGGCCGACGCCTACCTGCGCCGCGATCCCCTTGACGAGGCCGTGGCGGCGGCGGCGATCCGCGCCGACGTCGCCCTGGGCGCCACGGCGGCCGCCCATCGCCGGTTCCAGGCGCTCGAGGCCGAGCTGAAACGTGAATTGGGCGTCTCGCCCGGGCCGGCCGCCCGGCAGGCGCTGGCCACGCCCGGGCCGACGTCGACCGCCGTCGCGGCGACGGCTCTCCCATCCCCGCCTGATCCGCTCTCGCCGCCGGCCTTCGAGCAGCTCGTGGCCGTGCTGGCTTTCGACAACATGTCGCCCGACCGCGACATGGACTTCTTCTCCGAGGGCCTCTCCGAGGAGATCCTGACCCGGCTGACGCGCACCACGGACCTGAAGGTGATCGGGCGGGGATCTAGCTTCGCCCTGCGCGGCGTCGACAAGGCTTCGCCGCGGGTGCGCGCGCTGCTCGGGGCGACCCACGTCCTCGACGGGTCGGTGCGCCGCAGCGGCGAGCATGTGCGCGTCTCGGCGCATCTGACGGAGTGCCTCAGCCACACCGTCGCCTGGGCGAGAAGCTTCGACCGCGACCTCACCGACGTCTTCGCCCTGCAGGACGAGATCGCCGAGTCCGTGGCCGCCGCCATGCAGGCCGCGTTCGCCCCGGCGCCGCGCAGCGCGCAACTGGACCCGGAGACCCTCGACCTCTGGTTCAGGGCGCGCCAGCGCTCGCCAAGGCGGCTGTATTTCGACGCCAGGCTGCTCGAGGAGGTCGTCAGGCGCGCGCCCGACTTCGCCGACGCCTGGAGCGCGCTCGCCCTGACCTACGCCGTCGAAGCGGTGTGGGGCGCCGGCTCGCCATCCTTCCGCGACCTGCAGCAGCGGGTGACCCGCACCTCGGCCACGGCGCTCGCCCTCGATCCGGAAAACAAGGGGTTCGAAGCCCTGCAGGACGCTCTCTTCTTTCCGCTCTGCGGGGCCTACCTCGAGGCCGAGCGCCGCCTCACCGAGGCCCTCGCCGCCGCGCCCAACGACGCCCGCCTGATGCTGGCGCTCAGCACCCGGCTGCACGCGGTTGGCCGCAACGCCCTCGCCTGCCGCTACGCCGCCGAGGCCTTCGCCCTCGACCCCCTGACACCGCTGACCGCCGCCAACCACGCCTCTCTGCTGGCCAAGGCGGGACGGCGCGGCGAGTCGGACGCCGCCTTCGATCGCCATCTCCTCAGATGGCCGTCGAACGGCATCCTGAAGACCTTCGCCATCAGCCAGGCCATGGATTTCGAGGATTGGGCGCGGGTGGACCGGATCGCCCGGGACCGCGAGCCGACGCGCTCCTACGACGCCGCCATCGAGAGCCTCCTCGAAGAGAGCCGCCGGCGCCGGCGCTGGACGGCGGCCGACACGACGGCGAAGCTCGCGGGGCTGCGCGACCTCGTCGACGCCGACGGTCGCGCGCCGCTGCGAGACCTGGGCTGGCTCGCGGCCAAGGGGGCCGTCGACGGCTGCTACGCCATCCTGGAGCGGGCCTCCCTCGATCCCCTCTTCGAACCGGGCGGCCAATTCGGCGGCGCCGATGTGGGCCCGGTGTGGTTCGACCCCGGCTGGTCCGCCATGCGGCGCGACCGGCGATTCATCGAGTTCTGCCGGCGGCTAGCGTTGCCCGACTACTGGCTTGGTACGGACCACTGGCCCGACTGCGTCGACGACCTCGCCGACTGCTACGACTTCAAGGCGGCGGCGCGCGCCTCTTCGAGCCGCCCGCCGAACGAAGAAGACCAGCCCGCCTTGCCCGCCCCCCAGTCGGTCGCCATCGGACCGCTGCCGCTCTAGCCGAGCGACGCCCTCACCGCCTCCGGATCCAGCTCTGCTTGAACACAGCCCGGCAATAGACGTACCTTGCGAGATAGTGGTTCGTGCAACGTACTCAGTAGCACTGGGGGACGGATGGACTACAACGAAGGGCGCAACCTTGCCGTTGCCGATGCCTACAAATCCGTGCGCAACGCGCTTCTCGCCGGCTACAAGCCCGGAGCGCCGCTGGTGGTGCTCCTGCCGGGCGGGATGGGCTCTCAACTGGACCGCTCGCCGACGGCGTTTGCTGGTGATCCCATAGATTTCGACAACTTCGAGGTGGCCTGGCTGGGCCTGGACATACTCTTCCGCCAGTCCGGCCTCACGCTCGAGATCGAACCGCAAGGCCAGGACCTCCAGCAGTTCATCATCGTTCCGGATGGTCCGGTCCGGTTCGCGCTGATTCCCGCCTACGATGGAGTCCAGGCCTATTTCCAAGACAATGGCTACAACTATTGCGTTTTTGGCTATGACTGGCGCCGCAGCATTCAGGAGGCGGCGCTCAACCTGCAGGCCTTCCTGACTGACCTCCAGACATCGGTTCAAGACGAGTTCGGCGAGGACCCGCTCCCCCGAACGACTCTCCTATGCCACAGTCAAGGCGGACTGGTCGCCAAGTTGTTCGCTCATTTTCCCAACACGCCGGCCGCTGCACTTAGCCGGATAGTCACGATCGCCACTCCTTTCTACGGGACTGCCGATACAACTCCCGCATTCTTCTTTCAAGGTCAGGACCTTCTCAACATTCTCTACGGCGCTAATAGAGTAGCGCACATCACCGCCAGCTTACCTGGGCCGTATGTGTTGATGCCCATGGACTATCCAACCTGGCAGAAGCGCGGCCAGACTCTCGGCGTTGCTCCCTATCCCGTGCTGGATGAGAATGGCAATCCCGCCGACCCATACAACATAGCCAACATGCCGAAATATCCCTCATGGGTTTCCCAGGATTTGGTGAGCGACGCGCTCCTGGTGCGTTCGACGATCGATCTGGACCTTCCCGATGCTTTGCTCGGCAAGTTCTTTCACCTGAGGGCCCAGACTACCCACACGATGGGACGCTTTCGCTGGGACCCGCTGCCGGCGGACTATGTCCCTGGCCAGACTCCTCCGAATTACTATGTTGACGGTAGGGCGGCGGACGCGGGAATGGTCGCCGGAGACGGCGCCGTGCCGTTCTTCGCAGCTGGGCTCGCCCAGAACCTTGCGAAGACCTTCACCATACCTACCCTGCAACAGCACGGTGATTTGGCGGAGAACACACGCTTCCTCACGGCGGTGAAAACGATCATCGATACAGGCGCTTTGGTGGACATCGGTGGTCTGGAAGCCCTACCGGACGCCGCCTACAACACATCCGAGCGCCCCAAGGCCACCACAGGCGCCGTTCATGGCCTGTTGAGCGACGTCGTCGCCGGGCGGGTTGCGCCAGCCGATCCGCAGCTTTCCCGGCCGGACCTCGCCCGGGGCCTCCTGCGCGAGCTGACCAGATGAGACCCGCAGGCCTGTTCCTGGCGGCCCTGGTGATCGCTCTCTGCGGTTGTGGGGCGGTGTCGTTGCACAACAACAGCATCGACGTCGCCCTCTATCAGTCGGAGGATCAGCGCCTCGTCGTCACCAACACAACAACCAAACCCCTCACGATTGTCGGCCCGTCGGGCAAAGGGACCGTCGCCCTGGCGCCCGGCCAATCCATGGTCATTGCGTTTCGCGTGGCGACCATCGGCACGGCCGACCCGCCGTCCGGGACACCCTATTGGCGAATCGACCCGGCCGGATTCACCGAAAGGTTCCTGGAAGTCCGCTCGCCGGGGTTGGTCGACACCAGCAGCCCGGCCCTGGCTCTGAACTTCCATGATCCGGACGGTGTGCTCGTCAAGGCGTCATTCGGCCTCACCGGCTGCGGCCCCAACGGGGGGTGGGCTCGCCAGAAGACGCCACCAGCCGATCATGCCATCCAGGTTCCGGACCCTGTGCCGGCCGTTCCGCAGGCCGTGTGCCCCTAAAGCAGCAGCGACCACGTCGAAGTCGTTGACGATCAAGACCATCCCCTCGGCGGATGGGCCGTCCGCCACGCTAAGGCGCTCCAGCTTCAGCGCCGCGGCGAAGGCGAGGACCTCGCGGCAGGCTGGGGCGATGATCTGGATGTCCACCCGGGGTCGGCGAGGTCCCGCGCGGACCAGCGGCGGCGATGCGGGCGTGCTCGACGAGCACGCCCAGGTTCTCCCGCACATGGGCGAGGTCGCCCGGCGGGATCGACAGCCGAGCCGCCAGCGATTGCGCCAGCGCCGAGAGATCGGTCCCTTCGAGGTCCCAAAAGGGGCTTGGCTGGCGCGGGCGTCATGGGCGGCGCTCTCTCCTATCCCTTGGCCAGGTAGATGAACCTCAGGATGAACAGTCCCGACAGCAGGAACAGCAGCCAGTCCCGGGGCCGGGCCTTGCCGCGCGCCAGGAGGAGGGCGGCGTAGCTGGTGATGCCGAAGGCCAGGCCATTGGCGATCGAATAGGTCAGGGGGATGGTGACGACGGTCAGGAAGGCCGGAATCGCCACGCCCGGATCCGCCCAGTCGACCTCGGCCAGGGCGCCGATCATCATCGCGCCCACCAGGATCAGGGCCGGCGCCGTGGCCGCCGCCGGGATCGCCTGGACCAGGGGCGCGAAGAGCATGGTCGCCAGGAACAGCACCCCGACGACCACGCTGGTCAGGCCCGTTCGCCCGCCCTCCGCGACGCCGGCGGCGCTTTCGATGTAGCTGGTCACGGTGCTGACGCCGGCGAGCGCCCCGACCATGGCGGCGCTCGAATCGGCCAGGAGGATGCGGTTCAGGCGCGGTATCGAACCGTCGGGGGCGACTAGGCCCGCCCGCTTGGTCACCGCCACCAGCGTGCCGACGTTGTCGAACAGGTCGACGAACAGGAACACGAAGATGACCTCGAGCAACGACACGCCAAGGCCGCCCCTGAGGCTCAGGGCGCCGGGAATGTCGAGCCTGAACGCCGTGGCGGAGAGGGCGGTGAGGCTATAGGCGGCCGGGGCGACGTGGGCGAGGCCGAGCGCCCAGCCCGCCGCGGCGATCGCCAGGATGCCGATCAGGATCGCCCCCTTCACCTTCCAGGCCTGCAGCCCCCCGATGAGGAGCAGGCCTGCCAGCGACAGGGCCGCGGTCGGCGTCGTCAGGGCGCCGAGGCCGACGGACGTGGCCGGGTTCGAGACGATGATGCCGGCGTCCTTCAGGCCGATGAAGGCGATGAACAGGCCGACGCCGCCGGCCACCGCCGAGAACAGCGAGCGGGGGATGGCGGCGACGATCATCTGGCGCGCGCCCGCCAGGGTCAGGATCATGAACGCCGCCCCGGAGAGGAAGACGCAGCCGAGGGCGGTCTCCCAGGGAACCCCCATCCCCTTCACCACCGTGTAGGTGAAGTAGGCGTTCATCCCCATGCCCGGCGCCAGCGCCAGGGGATAGTTGGACAGCAGCCCCATCAGGATGCTGCCGAAAGCGGCCGCCAGGCAGGTCGCCGCGGCGACCGCGGCCACCGGCATGCCGGCCTCGCCCAGGATCGCCGGATTGACCACCACGATGTAGGCCGTGGTCAGGAAGGTGGTCAGCCCGGCGAACACCTCGGTGCGGACGCTCGTGCCGTGGGCGCGGAGTTGGAAGAGTCTCTCGAGCATCAATGAACCCCCGGCGGGAGCGCCCCCTCCGTCACCACGCTATGCGCGGCGCCGCCTCCCCCGCTCCGCAGGGGAGGAGGAAGGCAGCGGGCTCTCCTCCCTTGCGAAGCGGGGGAGGTGGCGCACCGCGCAGCGGCGTGACGGAGGGGGCGGCCGACGTCTCAGAACTTGGCCTGCAGGCGGACTTCGAAGGTGATGGGGTCGCTACGAACCAGGAAGTCGTTGCCGTAGAAGGCCGGGGCCGATTCCCAGTTGTGCTGATCGGTGAGGTTGTAGAGCGAGAACGTAAGCGTGTAGTGGCTCCACTGGTAGAACACCGAAGCATTCATCGTGTATTGCCAGGGAATGACCGGCGAGTGGTAGTAGGCGAGACCGGCGGCGTTGGCGGTGCTGGCGATGGCCTGCGGCACCAGGGGCAGGAAACCGCCCAGATTCGAGGCGTTGACGTCGATCAAGCCCGAGGTGGTGGTTTCGATGGGACCGGTGACCTGCACCCCGAAGCGGAAGCCGATCCCGCTGTTGAACTTGTAGTTGCCCAGGAAGTTGAACACGTGCTGGGGAACGCCCGGATCATTGAACTTCTGTCCCGGCGCATAGACGGTGAACAGTCCGGCGCCGTCGACGAAATTGAAGTTCCCCGTGCCGCCCGCCGAGACGGGGTACTGGTTACCGGGGTAGGCGGGATAGTTGTAGAAGGCCGCCGCCTTGTTCAGGGTGGTGACGATGTAGGAGTAGCCCGCGGTGGCGAAGAGGTTGCGCGTGGGCTGATAGTTGGCCTCGATCTCGACGCCGCGGATGTTGGCGTGGGAGAACTGGTTGCCGCCGGCGCCCGTGGGCACGTCGCGCTTCTGGTCGAAGCCGGCCAGGCCGACGAACAGCTTGTTGTTGAGCACGTTGAACTTGAAGCCGGCCTCATAGAGGAAGCTGTTGGAGCGCAGCAGCGTGTGGTCGGGAACCTGCAGGAAGGCGTTGATCCCACCCTCGCCGCCGTTCGAATTCTCGCTCTGGGTGAAGTCGAAGGTGATGTAGCTGCTCACCCAGGACATCGGCCGGTAGACCAGGCTGACGTTGGCGTTGCCGAGGCCATAGACGCCGGTGGTGTGGCTCTGCGGCAGCGGGACGTTGGGCTGGTTGTAGACGTGGGTGAAGCAGTTTCCACAGACGGCGCCGCCCAGCGGGTCGAAGGAGTGGTCCTGCACCAGGTCGATGCGGCCGCCGTAGAGCAGGCTGAACTGCGGCGTGACCTCCATGCGGTGCTGAAAGAAGAAGCCTGTGTCGAAGAGGTCGGAGACGCCGTCGTTGCCGAGGCTGACGCTGTCGCGCCCCGGCACGCCCAGCTGCTGGTGGCCGAACGAGGTCTGGTAGGGGAAGGCGTCGGCGAAGGCGATCTGAACCGCGTTGTCCCACAGCCACAGGTTGGGGTTGCCGGTAAGGTCGAAGACGCTGGGCGTCTCGGCGCTGAAATCGCTGATGTAGTTGACGTGGGCGAGGCGGAAGCTCGCCCCGGCGATGATCTCGTTCCTGGTGTCCAGGCCGAGGAACGAGAGGGTGAAGTTGGTCTTGATGTCGGCCCGGTTCTCGAACGTGTACGAGCCCAGGGAGGCGTCGGAATAGTAGTAGGGCTCGCGGTTCTCGCTGTCCTGGTAGGCGAAGAAGGTGTTGTTCTCGATCGTGGTGTCGGCGGTCAGGCGGTAGGACTGCATCAGCTGCAGGTTGAACGACAGGCCCTGCGAGAACACGCCGGGCGCCTCGTCGATGGTGACGCGCGGATCCAGCGGCGCGGTGGGGCCGAGCGTGACCTGGGTGAGGATCGGCGTGACCGGCGAGAAGGGGTTGCCGGGCGAGCCCACCTGTAGCGGCGATCCCAGGCCGATCAGGGTCGAGAACAGCTCGCCGGTCGGCACCCCCGTCAGGTACTGGTTGTCGTCGATGAGCGCCTGGTTGACCCGGTTGACGCCGACATTCTCGATGAATTGCTGCGAGTCGACTTCGAAGTTGAAATCGAGCTGGTACTGGCTGTTCGGCGTCCAGCGCAGCGCGCCGTACAGCGCCTGCTTGTGGAGATAGTGCTTGTAGAAATAACTGTCGCTATATTCGCCTGAATAGCTGATCCGCAGGCCGAGAACATCCGGGATGAGCGGGCCGCCGACGTCCAGCGTCCAGCGGCGGTTGCTCACCGTGTCGAAGGACGCCGAGGCGGCCTCCACCCAGTGGGTGAGGCTGGGCCGCTTGGTGATGAAGTCGGCCTGGCCGCCGACCCCTGGCCCCGGACCGTCGACGACGCTGGCCGGGCCCTTGGTGATGGCGATGGTGTCGAGGTCGTCGAAGTTGGGCGGCACGCCGTAGCCGTTCTGGGTGAACGAGAAGCGCATGCCGTTGTAGAACACGTCGGCGTACTGGCCGCGGATGCGCGGGATGTTGGGGGTGCCGAACGAGCTGTCGCTGTAGCTGCTGGCGGTGAGGTAGGAGAAGGCGCGCGGGTCCTGGATGTTCAGGGTCTCGAGCTGGGTGGTGGAGAGCAGCGTGGTGTTGCGCGGCGTATCCATCACGTTGAGGTCCAGGCCATAGACCGAATTGGACGAGAGCCTCGTCGGCAGCACCGTCTCCTTGAACGGGATGCCGTTGACCACCACCTCGCCGACCTCGACCGGCGCCGTCTTGATGGGGCCTGTCGCCGACGGCGGTGGGGCCTGGTCGGCGTCGGCCGCCCAGCCGGCCGCCGGAATCAGGGCCAGGGCCAGAACCACGGCGGAAACGCCATGGGCGAATTGGGCGCGCGTCGCGCGGTGCGGTTTCAATGCAGTACCCCGTGGTGGCCGACGGC
>Ga0070730_10002951_pt1 | contig 15412 bp, 10 predicted proteins | sample Coa_R1_3_FD_66447 | JGI IMG/M metagenome (GOLD analysis project Ga0070730, IMG submission 66447) | Surface soil microbial communities from Centralia Pennsylvania, which are recovering from an underground coalmine fire - Coalmine... | ecosystem: Environmental > Terrestrial > Soil > Unclassified ...
CAGATGCGTCCAGGGAGGTCGTCACGGGTGAACTGTTGTAACGCGTGGTCGGTGCCCACCCACAGCGTTCCGGCGGAACTTCGAAAGATGGTCTTGGCGCTTCCCGCCAGGCCTTCAATGGCGGTCCAGCTTTCCCATTGACTGGTGCCCAGCCAGCGCGCGAGGCCGGAGCCGTCCAAGCCGATCCATATCGAACCCTCGCGATCTTCAAGAGCGCAAGCAGCCATACTCACGAACAATCCGTGCTCCGTACCGATCCGATCCCAGCCGGTTGCGGACTGCCGCATCAGGCCTTCCCGGGTAGGCACCAGCAGCGTTCCGTTGGCCTGCAAATACAGGTTGCCGAGCGTGCTGGCTTCGGGGATGTTGTTCACCGCCACAAACAGTTTGCCTTGCCTGCCCCTGGTCATGAGCCGCGTGGAACTGCGGATCCACAGATTTCCGTCGTGATCGGTGAGAATAGCGCTCCAGATATCTTTCGGAATGCCGTGTTCATAGCCCAGGACAGACACTTTGCCGTGCTGGTATTTGCAGAGATGCGTGCCGCAGCCGAACCACACTGTGCCATTCGGATCCACATGAACGCCATAGACCTCGGCTTCGCTATCGGCAGCGCCCGCCGGATATATCTTCACCGCGGAGTGCGCCGCGACCGCCCACAATCCATGGTCAGTGCCGGCGTAAAGGCGGCCACGAGTGTCCGACGCAAGGCTGGAATCGCCCAGGAACCCCGCGTGTTCGGGCAGACTGACGGCGGTAAAGTGGTCGCGCTCGAAACGAGCGAGCCCGTCGCGGGTCCCGGCCCACAGAGCCCCGTCCGAGGACTGGTGAAGGGACAGTACCCGGTTCGAAGGCAGCCCATGCGTCGTATAAAATCCGGTGAAACGCGCGCCATCGTAGCGGAACACGCCGTCCTGAGTCGCCACCCACACGTAGCCTGTGCGGTCTTGTAAAAGGCTGTGGACATCCAAGCTGGTTAGGCCTTCGTCGTGCGAATAATATTTGAAAGTGAAGCGTTGAGCGGAGGCAAGGCCGGGCAGCAGGAGGGCCAAGGCAAGCACGGTCCGGCAGCTCGGTTTCCGCCACCAGGGACGGCGTGAAACGGCGTCAATCGGATTTCGACGGAAGTGCATGGCTGGCGACCCGCAAGTGGTACCCCAAACCGGATTCGATCTCAAGATGCAGGCGATCTATAGGCTCTTCAATTTTAGAAGCCGGCTTCAGACTGAGTACAGATGCCTTTAGTTAACGGTGCCTATGGCGTGCAAAATTCTTACGGTAAAAAGCGGCGTGGGCCGGTGAAAGCCCGTGGTTAGGTGGGCGTTGCGGGGTGCGATAGCGCTCCGCCGGCGACGACGTTAGTCGGGTGGCCGCCCAGGAAGTTCCATACATTCGCGATGGAGAGTTCGAGCCCGGCTTCGAGTGCCTCGGGCGTGATGCCGGCGCAGTGCGGCGTCAGGACAACGTTTTCGAACTGGGTGAGCGGGTGCCCTGGCGGCAGCGGCTCGACATCAAAGACGTCCAGGCCAGCGCCGGCCACGCGGCCCGAGGCGAGTGCTTCGACGAGTGCGGTTTCATCCACGATGGGTCCGCGCGCCGTGTTGACGAGAATGGCCGAGGTTTTCATCATCGCCAACTCGGGCTTGTTCAGGAAGCCGCGCGTGTCGTCGGAGAGGCGCAGGTGCAGGCTCACTACATCGCTCGCGCGCAGCAGGTCATCGAGCGGGACCAACTCGAAGCCGAGCGATGGGTCCGGGTGCATGGTCCAGGCGATGACACGCATGCCGATGGCGGCGCCGAGGCGCGCGAACTGGCGGCCCACGGCTCCAAGGCCGATGATGCCTAGCGTTTTACCGTGTAGTTGTACGGCTTGCCCGCGCGGCCATAGGCCCTGGCGAATACCATGCTCGATGAGCGGAATGCGTCGCGCTACCGCCAGCATCAGGGCCAGGGCGTGCTCTGCAATGGAGAAAGCGGACACGCCGGGCGTGTTGGTGACGGTCACGCCGTGCCGCGCGGCAATGGGCAGATCAACGTTATCGGTGCCGGTGCCCCAGAGCGACAGCAAGCGAAGGGCGGGACAGTTGCGGAAGACATTTTCAGTGAAGCGCGTCGAAGAGCGGATGTTGATGACGATCTCGGCCGCGGCAATGCGCTCGATGAGGCGATCTTCGGCGCCAGGCAGGGTGTCGTAGTATTCCACCTGCGTCTGCGCGAGCAATTTGCGGTAAGCGGCGCTCGGCGCCATCACGGGTGGGGCGTCGTCGGGGATCACGATGCGAGGCATTCGCCAATCACAATAGCAAAAGCTCATGGTTCTGCTATGCGGGCGCCCTCGGGGGCGATTGTGGTGGCCAGGCGTTCAAGCACGCAGGGCGGGAGATCGCTGGAAGTAACCGGTGAACGAAACAGCGCCGAAGGACGTCATGGCATCGTGGAATTCTTTCGCCCGCTTGCCCAGGAAGGAGAGGCTGACCCCAAAATAGCCAACTGCGATTGCGGCGAGACCGGCCAGCGCATAGCGCGCATACAGCCAAGGCCCGGATTGGAAGGCCCAGATCGGCTTTTGAAGCAAGGGCAGGATCACCACGCCGGCAATCACCGCGAGCCCCGCCAGCAGGCTCAGGGCGCCGACCGCCAGCATCAGCTGATAGCCCCGGCGCAACCGGTTCAAATTCGAATATGTGCCGTTCGATTCGTTGTGAAAGGCAAGCGCGAGAAGCCGGCCGTCGCACTCATAGCCGCCCAAAATGACGCGGTCGCCGGCGTCCATGGAGATGGGAGTTGACGAGTGGATCTCCGCGCCGCAGCCATCCACATTCAGAAAAGCGCTGTACGGATGTCTGCCCTCGCCCTGTGAAAATCGAATGCTGCGCACGTGTCCGCGGACGACTTTCGCTGGCGGCAATCCCCAGCGCGGCAACGAGGGCGCTTTCCCGTCGTAGAAGGCTTCGATGCGGCGGACGCACTGGTCCAGGAGGCGAGTCTTCGACTGCTCAAACTCTTCCGGTGTGATGGCGCCGGAATCTCTCAGTTTCTTCAACTTCTCGAGTTCGATGGCTACGCTCATGGTTGCTGGCTCGTGCTCCGATCCTTTGTTTCGTTCAATGGCGGAGCGAGGTTCGGGTCACAGGCATCGGCGGCTCCAGGCGGTAAACCAATTCGCCGGGCTGTTTTCTTCCAGTGTTTCCAGTTCTGCACGTTGTCGCGGAGCATGCGCAGGGCGAGGCGTTTTTGGAATGTGCAGTCGTACATCAGTTTCATCACCTCATCCGGGTCCGGATCGGGGGCGAGGTCGAATTTCTTGACGAAGTGGCGGAATGTTCTCTCGCGGAACTGGAGGCAGCCATAGTTGTAGCCGCCGTCGCGATCCTGGTGCGCGATCCAATCTCGATTGCCAGATTCAGCGATGGCGAGCGCGTCGATCCACTGCGCGAGAGTCGGCCCCTTATCGGCAGCGGCAGGCGGGGCCGCCGATATCTCGGCTGCGTGGCCAGTCCCCGCTGCGGCACAGTCCGTTTCACCGGACATAGCGGACTGGCAGCAGACGACGAGAAACACGGCTACACACCTCGAGGATAAGTGAATCAGTCGATGGACCGTACACATGAAATCGTCTCCATCGTTCTGTCGTTTAGGCGATTATGGGCCACGCGGCCACCGCGCTCAAGACGCGCTTGGTTAGCAGCGGGGGGTTAACGGTGGTGGTAGCCACTCCGCCCCGGGTGTACTTTGAAGGACTTACGCGGTTCCGGTTGTGCGCGGAGGCGAGTGGTAGTAGCGTGGTGCCGGAAGGACCAACCAAGGCATGCCACAATCCAGAAGAATTTTCGTTCAGGCAACGGGTGCTGCAATGGCCGGTCTCGCGATGGCCGCGCCGCGGGAAACGCTGGCGCTCAGCGGCGGCCCCAAGTCCGTTACATTCCCCGCCCAACAGCAGACGGCGCTCTTCAAGTGGCCGCGTTACGGTCCCCAGGAGAAGAAGGCGATTCACGACTTGATCGATACCGGCAGGTTCTACGAAGAGCTGCCGCTTTTCGAGAGCGAATGGAAGGCGTACACGCGCGCGCCATTCGTCAAGGCGCACATGAACTGTTCGAGCGCGCTGACGAGCATGTATTTCGCGCTTGATCTGGAGCCGGGCAGCGAGATCATGGTGCCTTCTTACACGTTCTTCGCTACGTGCCTGGCCATGCGCTTTTTCGGATACGTGCCGGTCTTCGTCGACGTAGACCCCAACACGGTTTGTTTCGATCTAGAGGACGCACGGCGCAAGCTCACGCCGCGAACCAAAGCGCTGATGGTGATGCACAGCTGGGGCCTGCCGTGCGAGATGGACCGCATCGCGCATTACGCAAAGGAAAAAGGTCTCATTCTGCTGGAAGACGCGGCGCAAGCGCACGGAGCCGCGATGCAGGGGCGCATGATGGGCACCTGGGGCGCGATGGGAGCTTACAGTTTCCAGTTGAGCAAAGTGATGCCCACGGTGGAAGGCGGAATCGGCATGTATCAGACGCGCGAGTATTTCGAACGCGCGGCGGCTTTCGGGCACTACGAAGATCCCGAGAAGTTTGCGGCCGACAGTCCGGTCCGCCAGTACGAGGGCACGGGATTCGGCCAGAAATACCGGATGCACCCGTTTGCCGCGGCGGTTGCACGGCAGCAGCTGCGCGGTCTCGAAGAACGCAGCGCTCTAGTGGCTGCGAATGTTCGCAGGCTGAACGACCGGCTGATTCAATTGCCCGGATTGCGCGAGCCGCGCTGCCGTCCCGACCAGAAACGTGCCTATTACTACGGCAACATGCTACTGCTCGATCCCGCGAAAGGCGGAATCTCGCGCGATGCGCTGCTGAAAGCTCTCCGAGCCGAGGGTGTGCGCGCCAGTATGTGGGATTATCCCGAGCAGCACCGGCTCAAGATTTATTCCGAGGCCAAATGGTGGCACCACGCGCCCGCGATCCCGTCCGCGATGCCGGGAAATCACCAGGTGAACGCTAATCACATTTTTCTGCCCCTAATGCACGGCGAGGCGGCGGAGTTAATCGACCAATACGGCAAGGCATTTGAAAAGGTTTGGGCGCACCGTGCGGAGCTGGCGGCCGCCTAGTCTTAGACTAGGCGCTTGTTGAAAAATGTCACGACCGCTCCCTTTGGTCATGGATCAGAAAGCGGCCCCTGAAGCTACGGGTTCTTGCGGAGCCGCCCGCGCAGCAAGCGGTCTCAAGAATGCCTTCGTCAACAAGTTCTAGGCGGCTACTTCCGCTGCAGCAGCGGGACGCCGTCCTTGTTGGGCTTCCGCGCCAGGGCTGTTCCGGAAAATTTGGCGATAGTCAGCTCGGCGCGGTAGAGGACGCGGCAGCCTTTCTCGAGGTGCCCGCCGAACGCACCCTTGGCGCCTGAGAGCGTCAAATGGAGGTGCGGCTCGCCGCCGGCGATCATGCCATTGATGTTCAGGATCTCCATCGGCTCTTTCACGGTAATGAACTCGTCTTCCGGTTTTTCGGCGATAGATTTCACGCGATGAAACGTGCACTGCTCTAGCGATCCGGCGGCGGTTAGCACAGCGCCATCGGCGATGCCGTGCTGGTGAATGACGCTCTCGATCGACTCCAGCAGCAGATCGCCGCGGTCGAGACGGATACGGTACACCTCAGCGATTTGCGCGCCGCCGAAACTCTCGGCGCCGAGCGAAGGCAGGACAAACAGGAGCGAAAAAAGCGCAGGCTTCATGACGTGATCCTCCGGGACAGTGTACGCCAGGCGGGGATACGGCAGGGGTGCCCTTCATGATGCAGCGCGCAGGTCTGTTGCGGCCACTCTACCCCGGCAACGGCGCCGAAACGTGTTCGTGCACGATGATCCAATGCGCGCCGCGCTTCTCCCAAATGGCGGTGTGTCTTCCCATCAGTTCCATAGTTTTGGCAATGAATCACTTGACTCAACGGGCCGCCCGCGATAGACTCCGGGGATGGACGACCAATTCCTCCTGGATATTTTCAAAAAGCTGCTACTGAATCAGCTTACGTTACAGGAGCACGTCGCCGCGCTGCACGCGATTCTGCGGGAGAAGGCCGTTTGTTCGCCGGACGAATTCCGGTCCGCGCTCCAACACATGAAGGATCTGAACCAGGAACGGCGGCGACAATTGGAGAAGGTTCCGACACTGGACCCAGAAGTTCTCGCTGCGATTCTTCGAGCATTCGAAGGCCCCATCCAATGATGGCCCGTAGCGCGAGAGCGTCCATGTGTCTATCGTCGCGCTTTTTTCTTCCCTCCGCGCGGGTACGCCGCCTCTCGCCGGTCTAGTTCTTTTTTCGGAACAGACAAGACCCTTCTCAGAAACACATCGAACGGTTCCCCGGTGGATTTGACTATGCGCTCGCGGGTGGGGCGTTTGATGGATCGTTCCTTCATTTCGTTTACCTCACCAGATTCGCCGGTAGCCAGCAAGTTTGCCCATCGTGATACCCGGATGCGACGCGCACAAACGCCAAGCTGGACGCTCCGTGCAAGACAATGTGTACCGTTGTCCCCGCTTCTAGCTGGAACGCTCCATTGCGCTTTACATGCCCGGCGGCGGCAAGCATATCCCGTGCGCTATCGCTAGATTTAACTGCACGGCATCGTCCTCAGATCCAGGGCTGCAATACCAGCCGCTCTTGACGGCTACGGTTTCAGGGCCGGTGTCTTGATTGGTAGCGATGCGCTCGCGTGGAGGCGCGCTGCAAGCCACAATCAGTGCCGTCAAACACGTCGCGATTACGCGGTTGAACATGTCAATTAGAAATCAAACGCCAGAACGGGAAGAAGGACTCTCTCCACTGCTTCCTGGGCAGACACCCGCGTCCCGTCATCCATTAACCACGCGCGGCCTTCAGTGATATCGGGATGCATTTCGAATCGCCACGTTTGCGTTTTGAGCGAAACGGGACATGCGCCTTTTGTGAGCCATTTCTCCGCGACAGCCGTGATGAAATATTGCGCGTTATGAAAGAAAATCTGAATAGTTACGGTGACCGCGTGAAATTGATCTGTGGCTAGCCCCTTGGTTTGCTCGATCACGAGCGCATGTTCATTGGCATTTGGCCGGACCGTGGCGGGACTAGCCAAACCCGCAGCGGTGTTGTTGTGGCTCTGCACGGCTACCAATATCGCAGTACGAAATTCAACCCAAAGAACCGGAGCCTGCCGCGCAAGTATCGCTCTCTTCAGATCCTCATTTTGAAAGGCATCCATGACTTATACGGCCTTTCATAACGCCGCGCGAGCTTTGCCCCGCACTTCATCGTACGTCAACCGCCGTCCGACGATGTTACCCAAGGCCGTCTTGAAACGATCTCCATCACTCCCGCTGCGATGATTGAAACGAAACGCCTGCTCATCGACATACCGGAAAAGATGGAAAGGTTCCACGCTGATGTAGGTGCCGTGAATGCCCCGCTTCAAGAGGCTCCAGAAGTTCTCCAGGCCGTTGGTGTGAATATTGCCGTTCACATAGGCCTCGGCATGGTCGATCACTTGGTGCGTATATGTGTCTTCTAGCCCGTCGTAGGATTTCAGGGCATCGGAGAACAATTCGGAGCCGGGTGCCACGTGATCCGTAACGACTTTCTGAATGTCCTTCTTCTTGCGGCTGGGAATAACGTGCGCCCGCACTTCGCCGTGGCGTTCCAGGACGGCGGCGACTACGGCTTTGCCTTCCGGTCCACGCCCGCGAATCTTGCGCTCCCGCTCTTTCGCGTGCATGTTGCGGGCTTTCCCGCCGATAAAGGTTTCGTCGGCCTCGACCTCGCCGCCCAAGGGCCTCGAAAAGCTCCGCGTCTGCATGACCAAACGCAGACGATGAAGCATGAACCAAGCTGTTCGCTGCGTTACGTCGATGTCTTTCGCCAGCTCGTAGGAACTGATGCCGTTTTTGCAGTTGTTCACCAGCCACATGCCGGTGAGCCACTTGTCTAGACCGATAGGGCTGTCTTCGAAGATCGTCCCGACTTTCACCGAGAACTGCTTTTTGCAGCCCTTGCAGCGCCATAGTCCGCGCGTCGGCATGAAGGCGATGTTTTTGCCCGTGGCGTCGCAACGCGGGCATACCGGGCCATTCGGCCAGCGCATTTCCGCCACGTCGCGCAGGCAGGTTCCGGGGTCGGAATAGCGGCGGATCGCTTCGGTAAGGGTGCGGGGCGTTTCCATATTTCAACTGTACAGGAAAACGCCTGTTGAGTCAAGTGATTTATTGCCATAGTTTTCCCGTCTTTTTGGTGAATGGTGCCGCGGAAGGTATTGCTGGTCCAGGCGATGTTGCCGCGGCGCGTTACTTTCAGGTCGTCGTTGGGTGCGAACGAAGCGCTCCCTGCGTTCGCAAAGACCTGCTTGACGCCGACTTTGTACTCATCCCAGCCGTTGTACTTGAGCGGCGCGATGTCGAAGAACACTGCACCGGCTTCTTTCGCGTACATGGGCGCGGCGTTATCCGGGTTGAGCGTGCTCCATGCTTCCCAATAATGCTGAATGAGCGTCTTGAACTCCCGGGTGTCAACCGGCTTGTCAGTTGCCGTTAGTGTGGCGACGAATGCCAGCAGTATGGCCAAAACCGTTGCGAATTTTCGCATGGTGGTCTCTCCTTCTCGGAAGATGATAGCCGCATAACTGCAGTTGCGCTCGACTCCGGCTTCAATGTCCCGCGCCGGCGCTCTGGCGAACTGCTTTTGACTCGATGCGAAAATTCTTGTCGGGGTACGCGGGCGCGGGCGGAACGGGCGATGGCTTCTCCTTGATCATTCCCCGCAGGTAGCTGATAGCGGCCTCCAGTTGCGCGTCCTGCCCGTTGAACGTGGCGTTCGGAAGATTGTCCACCACCATGTCGGGATCGACGCCATGGCCTTCAATCAGCCACTTGCCATCGGGACCGTAAACGCCGTACTCCGCCGCCGAAGCGATGCCGTGATCGGCAAGCGTGTTATCGAAACTCAGCCAGATCTCGCCTCCCCAGGTCCGCGTTCCCAGCACTTTGCCCAGGCCCAGCCGGCGGAAACCTTCGGCGAACGCTTCGCCATCGGAGCCTGTCCACTCATCGCACAACAGCACCAGGTGGCCGCGGAAGGCGTACTGCATGTTCCATGTGGGTTTGCCGACGCGCGGCTGCCAGTAGAACCACGCCTTGCGCAGCAACTTGCCCAAAATCCAGCTATCGATATTGCCGCCGCCGTTGTGCCGCACATCGATGATAAGGCCCTGGCGGTCGAAGACGGGATAGAACTGCTCGGCCCACTGGTCGATGTCGTTGGGGCCCATGGCGCGCAAGTGAACGTAGCCCATCTGTCCGCGGCTTTCTTCTTCGACGCGCATGCGCCGCGTGTACTCCCAATCGTCGTAGCGCAGGCTGGCCTCCTCCTGCATGGTGATGGGCTTCGCCACGACGTCGCGTGAAGTCGTTTGACCTGGCGCGCGAACGCGTAGAAGCACCTGTTTGCCCGCGTGGTTGCGGAGCAGTTCGCCGATATCCGCCACCGAAAGCGTATCGCGCCCGTTAACGGAAACGATCACGTCGTCCTCGGACACATCCACGCCCGGCCGCGCCAGAGGCGCACGCTTGTCGGGGCGGTCCGGATCGGATTTGTAAACATGTCTGACGACGTAACCGCCCGCGGACGCGTCGCGCTCCAGGCGCGCGCCCAGCGCGGCCAGCGGCACCTGGTCCGGCCCTTTGCGCACGTCGCCACCGACCACGAACGTGTGCAGCGCCGAAAGCTCGCTCACCATCTGGGCGATCAGGTCGCTCAGCTCCTGGCGGTCGCGCACGCGGTCGACCAGGGGCAGATACTTGTCGCGAATCGTAGGCCATTGCAGATGATGCATGTTGCGGTCGTAGAAATAATCGCGATGCAGGCGCCAGGCATCGAGGAACATCTCGTGAAACTCGTCGGTCGGGATGATGGTAAACGCCCAGTCCTTCAAATCCACCTTCGCGTCTTCAAGGGTTTTCGGCGTCTTCAACGCGTCGGCTTTGACCGCGGAATCGAGAACAAACAGATCGTCCTTCTTGCGGACGAGCAGCTTTTTGCCGTCGCCCGAGAGCTCGTAGCTGTTCACGCCCTCTTGCAGCGTTTCAGGCTTGTCGCCTTTGTTGGCGATGTCCATGCAAGCGAGCGCAGTCTTATCAGGGGTGGCGCGGTCGAAATCGAGCCAGCAAAGCCGCTTGCCGGTTGTGGACAGTTCGGCATAGTTGCCGGGCGGCGCGGGCACTTCGGTGATGCGCGTGGCGATGCCGTCCAGGTCGATGTCGACTTTCACCGGCTCGGCTTTCTTGTCGGCTACGGCTGGCTCGTTCTTCTTCTCGCCGCCGGCTGGTTTCTCGGAGGGCTTGGCGGCATCGTCCGGCTTGTCGCCAGGCTTGTCGGGATGCAGTTCGTCCGCGGGTTCAAAGGGCGAGCGCTGACCCTTCTTGAGCGCGAGCTGGTAAATCTTGAACGTGCGGTCAAAGTAAGGATCGGGCTGGCGTGGTCCCCAAGGGGCGGGAACCACGGTTTTCAGCGAGCGGTCCGAGAGGAAATAAATCCACTTGCCGTCGGGACTCCAGCAGGCGCTCGAGCTGTTGTAGCGATCACTGGTGAGCGGCGTCAGCGAGCCTGCTTCCACGTTATAGAGATGCGTTCGCTCGAATTGGTTCGATCCGGCAACCGAGAAGGTCAGCCAGCGGCTATCTGGAGACCAGCGGACACTGGAATACGCCGGCGATCCGCCGCTGATCTCGTCCGTATAGATTTTCTTGGGCGCTTTACTCGCAAGCTCCAGCATCCAGAGCTGGGCATCCTTATCCTGATAGGCGATGCGCTTGCCATCGGGTGACGGTACGGGATCGAGGCGCAAAACATGCGCGTCTGACGTTAGCTTTTCGCCCACACCCGCGCCGTTTGCGGGCAGTTTCCAAAGCTCGGTCTCACCGCTCTCGGTCGAGAGCACGATGAGCGATTTGCCGTCGGGCATCAGGCGCGCGTCGCGGAACCGGCCGGCCTTATGATCGGTAGCCTCAACCAGGCGGCCTTGCTTGGCCGGCGCCACGAAGATTTTGCCGCGCGCAGTGAGCGCCAGTTCGGTGCCGTCGTGGGAAATGTGCACGGAAGTGGCGTAGTCGGTGGGCTTCTTGACCCAGTGTTCGCGCAGGTGATCGAAGTCGGACGCCAGATCGATGGTGATGAGCTTGTCGGCGCCGGAAGCGATGTCGTAGAGCCGCAGGTCGGCGCCAAGTTTGTAGACAATGCGTCCCTGGGAGAGCGAGGGCGTCTGCACGTCCCAGCCCTGGTGATGTGTGTGCTGTTTCAGGCCTTTGCCGTTTTCGTCCATCGACCAGAGATTCATGGTGCCGTCACGATCGGTGAGGAAGTAGAGCCGGCGGTTCCAATACATGACGTCCTTACTGGTGCCGGTATAGTCGGCGGTGAGCGAGAAGGCCTCGGCGCCCGGCGAAAATTTCCAGAGGTTCTGCGCCGTGCCGCCCTGGTAGCGCTTGGCCTGACTGCCTTGAAATGGGAGGCGCGTGAAGTAGAGCGTCTTGCCAGTGGGGTCGAACGTTGCCTGCGACGCCTGGCTGAGGGGCACGAGCTCGATGCGGTTCTGCGCATCGATGGTGGCGAGCTGCGTGTCGGGCAGCGTCGAGTAGCGTCGAGTAGTGTAGAGCACCTTGCCGTCCGGCGTCCAGCCCACGACGAAAGCGCCGCCGCCATCGAAAGTGCGGCGCGCCGGCAGTCCACCGGATGTGGGCATCGTGTAGACTTCGGTCGGCCCCTCGTAGTCTGCCGAGAACGCGATGGCCTTGCCGTCGGGCGAAACAACAGCGCGGGTTTCTTCGCCCGGATGCGAAGTCAGCCGCCGTGCAGCGCCGCCCTCGACACCGGTCTCCCACAGGTCGCCTTCCGCCGTGAACAGAATCCGGTCGCCGTGGATCGAGGGATACCGATAATAGCCGCGGTTAGGCTGGGCCGAAGCCAAAGCCAGAGACAGAGCGAACAGCAGCGCAGTACGGTGCATGTTTGCTGAGTATAGTGTCGCGGAGCGCGGGTGACAACCGGGGTGAGGAACGGGACTGGGAGTATGGCGGATCGGGATACTTTGGCCGCCTTCATCATTTTGCGGAGCAACCGCGTGTACTCGAATGCGAATCGAGAGATATCTCAATCACGACCGGATCGCCGGCTGGCTTCCTCATCCAGCCACTTTTCAAAGTCTTGGGCGGCGTCAGCATCGAGTTCACGGAAACCTGCCGTATTGAACGTTCCCACCAATGCCGGTGTCCTAGATTTACAACGAAGGACCACTTTGGCGTCTTTGTGACACTGCCCCAAAATCAGGTTTCGTGCTCTCTCATCGGCTTCTGGAAGGCTGTAACCTATTACGACGACTCTTGAGGAGCGGTTAAGGATTTTTTTAGCTTGCTCCCACAAACTGGACCACATTCGCCCCGGAAAACTCTTTGCCAGTGTAGGAAGCAAAAGCGTGTGACGTGGAGACCCGCCGAGCAATTGTTTACCTTCTGAAAGTAGTGGATCCTTTAGGCCACCGAACCCAAGCCACTGAAGTTCACTATCAGGAATCATCGGGCGATCACCATGCAGATCCTCCACGTTGTACGTACCGAATCCCAAATGGCCGTCGACGAGGGGCATCCAGTTCGTACTGCCATGGAGCTTGATAACCTGGACCGGCGAATTTCTATTGGGAAACAGCGGAAATCCGTAGCCCGGACCCACGTCCCATTTGCCAACGGCTGCGAGTTCCTTTTCGATGGCTACGTCGTAATTAAACGTTATGATGGCATCACCCGGCTCTATAACGTTGGACGCGAGCCTCCGGTAGGTCATCGCGTCGCCTATAGCCCGGCGAGCGTTGAAGAATGCGGCAATGGCGCTTGGCAAATCAGCCAGCAAAAGGTGCGGGTAGAACAAAGTTCCATCAGCCAGAGTGACCGTTTGCCGGGGTGCTCTTTTTAGCTCAGTTAAGGCTTGTTCGAGATTTCCCGACCTTCCTGCCCTAAAGTGCTGCGCTATGCGATTACACAACCACTCCATCTGGATCTGGGGAACGATTGGTGAGTTCGTCTTTTCTACCCAGTCCTTCAACTCAGGGAGCAGGTCACCTAGCAATGGATAACCAGCATGAAAAGAGGTGCCGGCACCTAAGATGTAGGTAGTCATTCGAGTATTACCTACATTTTCACACCGTCCAATGCGCCTGTTCGAGACCTTGCAGTAGATTAAGAACACTCCAAGTGCCTTACATCACCGGATCTCGAACTTCTCCCCGAGGCTCAGCTTGTAATAGCGCTTCTGCAATTCCTGGGAAAGGCGCAGCTTCAGTTCGTCGGGATAGCCGTGCATCCAGAACGCTTCCTCTTCAGTTTCCCGATACGTGCCGAAATGCTGCGGGAAAATATACGCCGGCTGCAGATGATTGATCAGGATCATCGACCGGTCCATGTACATGTTGTGCACGGTAGGCGAGACAAAGAGCGCGTCAATATTCTTCAGCGCGAGATGCTCTTCGGTGAGCACGGAATCGCCCGGATGAAAGAAACGCTTGCCGCCGATGTTGAGGACGTAACCGCAATTGTGGGCGATCTTTTCGACAAAATCCGGCTCGCGCGTCAGCACGGTGAATTCCTGGTTGCCGTGGATGGCGTGTACCGGCTCTACGTGGATGCCTTTCACGTCGAACGGCTGGAGCGGTTCGGGGACGATGACGCGCTCTTTGGCGATACCCAGGTCTCCCACCTCTTTAAGACACGGACGCGGCAGCACGAAGGTGCACCGGCTGCCGCGCGCCAATTCTTTGATGGTTGGGACATTGCAGTGATCGCCGTGATGATGCGAGACAAAAATGACATCGAGTTCCGACGCGAGTTCCCGCGCGGTAACGGGCGGTGGCTGGACTTTTTCGTCCACGCTGAGATCGAGATCGGTGCCGATCAGGAGGTCGCCCGACTTGATGAGCCAGCCTGCATTGCCGACCCACCAGATCGCGATGCTGCTGTGATGCGCGCGGATCTCGTCGAGAACCGCGTGCGCCGGGCGGGATTGTGGCGCTGAGAGAACGGCAGTCATGAACGCAATCAGGAAGAAGCGCGCCGGCCGCCGCGCAAAGTCAACATTTCGCATAACTCATAATTCTAGGCTGATGGCGCCGGAATTGTATGGGCTGCGTGGCTCAAAGCGGTTTCGCGGCCAGGTAATCTTGCGATTACCGCCGCCGCTCCGCCACAATGGTGATTTCGATGTCGCGGGCCAGCCGCACGACACGCTGCAGCGTGCTGCCGCGGAGGCGCCTGTGCCAGCTGTTAGAAAGGCTCCGGCCCATGAAAATCTGCGTAGCCTGATGCTCGCGCGCGAACCGCACGATGCCCTCCGCCACGTCCTGGGACGCAACCACCTCAGTCTTGATGCGCAGATTGCGCGCGAAACCCAGGTGTTTCTCGACTGCCTCGCGCTGTTCCTGCGCAAGATTTCCAAGCGCGGGATCGGGGCTGACGTAAACCGCAAGACAATCGGCGCGGAGATAATCGGCCACTCTTCTGCCGCGGCGGATTAGCATGGCCGTCGAAGGTCTTTCGTCGATGCAAATCAGGACCGATTCTTTGCGCCCTGGTGGGGAAGACGGAGCCGGAGACTCCACAGAGTGGTCCGTCTGCTCAGCCGAAAGCTTCTCTTCTATCTCGTGCGCGACATGACGAATCGCCAGCTCGCGAAGCGCGTTCAGATTCTGATCGGTGAAAAAACTTTCCAGCGCCTTCTCGGCCTTTTCGCGCGAGTAGATGACGCCGCGCTCCAGGCGATGCCTGAGGGCCCGTGGCGTGACATCCACCACCACAATTTCATCCGCCTGATCCACCACCCAATCGGGCAGCGTTTCGCGCACGCGGACGCCGGTCATCTGCCAAATCTGGTCGTTCAGGCTTTCTAAATGCTGGATATTCAGCGAGGTGAGAACGCCGATTCCGGCTTCCAGCAGCACTTGCACATCCTCCCAGCGCTTAAGACGCTCGGCGCCGGGCACGTTGGTGTGCGCCAGTTCGTCGACGATGCAAACTTTCGGTTTGCGCCGCAGAATCGCGCCGGTATCCATTTCTTCGAAGACCCCACCGCGGTATTCGAGCTTGCGCCGAGGCACGACTTCCAGGCCTTCGGTCCGCGCGATCGTGTCCGCACGGCCGTGCGGCTCAAAGTAACCGATCACCACGTCCAGGCCCTTGCGGCGCAGCTCCTGGCCGGCGTCGAGCATCTGGTAGGTCTTGCCCACACCGGCGGCGTAGCCCAGAAAGATTTTGAGCTTTCCTCGTTTGACTGGCGCTACAGGCGGTGTCATGAGGGGGTGGGCAGAGGCTCCGGTTCCGACCCTCGATGTGGAAAGATGCGCACGTCCATGC
>Ga0070730_10002952_pt1 | contig 15409 bp, 13 predicted proteins | sample Coa_R1_3_FD_66447 | JGI IMG/M metagenome (GOLD analysis project Ga0070730, IMG submission 66447) | Surface soil microbial communities from Centralia Pennsylvania, which are recovering from an underground coalmine fire - Coalmine... | ecosystem: Environmental > Terrestrial > Soil > Unclassified ...
TCTTCCAGACGGTCCAGCAGGAAGTGATAGGGCATCACCAGATGCGCCCGGTCGCTTATCTGAATCTGCTCCAGGCGCACGCCCTGGCGGCGCAAGGCATGCAGTTCTTCCAGCAACCCTTTGGGGTCAATGACCACCCCGTTGCCGATCACTCCCCTGGTCTGGGGGTGCAGCACCCCTGCTGGCACTTGATGAAAGGCAAACTCGCCGCCGTCATAGACCACGCGATGCCCAGCGTTGCCGCCACCCTGATAGCGCACCACGTAGTCTACGCGCCCCGCCAGTTCATCGATAATCTTGCCCTTGCCTTCGTCGCCCCACTGAGCGCCGACAACCGCCATTACACTCACGGTTTCTACCCTCTCTGGAGAAAAATTAATGCCCCTCAGCATAGCTGATGAGCAGATCATTCGTTAATTGTTCAACCGGCGCGCGATCATCCGTAAAGACAATGCCACCATCTGGCGGCCAGATGGATGCCTGCGGCGCCACCTCCTGCGCCACCTGCCCCAGCAGGCCATCCGGCGGCAAGGCGGTCAGATTATTGCGAAACGTCGCCAGGTTTGTCGGATGCTTCGTCGCCATAATTTCTGCATTAAACGTACCGGGCACTAAAAAGACATAGACGCTCGGAAACACCAGGCTGAGCGTATTCACAAACGCCTGCACCAGCCGGAAATCCGTGCGCGTGTGTCCGGTGTTCAGCGTCAGCACCCCATCATCAGCCAGGTGGTCGCGCAGTTCGCTAAAGAACTCAACAGTCGTCAGGTGAAAAGGGATATAGGGCTGCTGAAACGCATCGATGGCTATCAGATCATACCTGGCCTGGCTTTGCCGAATAAACGCGCGGCCATCCTCTTCAAAGACATGCAGATTCGGCTCGTTCATCGCAAAATACTGGCGGGCCGTATCCACAATGGCCGGGTCAATCTCCACCCCATCAATCGGCACCGGGCCATAGACGGCGCTAAACTGCCGCGCAATCGTGCCGCCCGCCAGCCCAATAATCGCCATGCGATGCAGTTGGGATAGCTGAAAGCCAGAGTTAAAGAACGGTGCGGCCAGGAAATAATCCCAGTACCATCCGGTCAGAATCTGATGGGGGTTATAGATCGAGTGAATCGCCTGCCCCTCGTTCAAGATCAGTTCTCTGGTGCCATCGGGAGCCTGCGTCACCTGAATGTAGTTATAGAGCGACTCCTGCTCATAGATCAGCCCAGGGATCGCCTTCAGCGGACCCAGCGGCGCGGCGGTCAGCGCGCCTGCTGGCACAATCAGCGCCAGCGCCAGCCCCACCTGCACCGCAAGCTGGGCGCCTCGCGGCTGACGCGGCGCCCCGGCCTGCGCCGGGCGTATCCCGAAGCGCGTCTGCGCGAGCAGGCTCCACGCCGCGCCCAGAAAGAGCAGCGCCGCAAAGACCAGGAAACTGCGGCGTGTGCCAATCGTGGGAATCAGCCAGAAGACCGGCAAAAACGTCCCCAGGATGCTGCCTAGCGTCGAGAGCATATAAATGCCGCCGCTGCTGGAGCCAGCCTTCTGAAGCTGTGTCATCGTCAGGCGAATGGCAAACGGCGGCGCCATCCCTAAGAGCGTTACAGGGACCAGAAAGAGCAGCAGCACCGATTCCAACGACCCGGCCAGCACGGTCACATTCGCCTGGCTGAGTCCAAGCCCCCCAGCCTGCAAAATGGGGCCGCTGATAAACGGAATCAGCGCCAGCGAGGCCGCCGCGCCCAGCAAGAGCAGCGCCAGCGCGCGCTCCGAAGGGTAACGGTCCGCTAAACGCCCGCCCAGGAAATACCCAACACTGAGGTACAGCAAGATCAGCCCGATCAGGTTGGCCCAGACCACCTGCGACGTGCCAAAATAGGGCGCCAGCAGGCGCGCCGCGCACATCTCAATTGCCATGCCAACAACGCCGCTGAGGAACACGAGGGCGACTACGCGAATCCGCATCTACTTCCTCTTCCAAAGCGCAACCCTGAGCCAGTATGCTCTTCTGGACATCAGAAAAACGGGTTGCCGCTGCCCACTCATCGGGCCTGTGTATTATAGCGCCTGAGAAGTCTTCTGGCTCGGGCCTGTGTATTATAGCGCCTGAGAAGTCTTCTGGCTAGGAATTGCCAGAGTCGCCAGGACTTTCTTCATCGGGTGATGCTGTCTTCTGACTATCCGGCGTCTGATCGTGCAGAGGAGCAGGGGCAATAAAAATGGGGATGGTCAGCAACCCACGCTGAGGGTCATGCCGATAGGCGGCAATGCTCAGGCTGTTGTCCAAATCAGCAGCAGTCACAGGTTTACGCCGCCCGGTAAATGAGGCAATCAGCCAGACCCAGGGGGATTCTTTGTGATTCTCCATATTGCCGGTATCAATGCTGCTGGGATACGGTGGCCCACCGGGGTGGCTGTGATAGACACCAACGATGCGCTCGCCATAGGTCATGTCGTAGTGCAGCAGCTCCATGCTATCAAACTCAAAGCGCACCGATGAATTGCGCGTGTTGCGCAGCGGCAGCGCCTCGTTGGCAATCCAATCGCCCGCCAGGGTCATGTCGCCGATCAGCAAGCCGCATGCCTCAATGCGCGGTCGCTGAAGCATATCCGACTGGATCGCCTGTCGCGCCTGGGTACTCAAAATCACTTTCGCCATACAATTCACCACTCATCATAGGCTACCCATGTTCTGGGAAGGTCCATCTGAATTAGAAGCGTCTTTCTTATCGGCTTATGCGCCTTTCTCTCACACACAGCTATCCTACGCTACATACCAAGCAACGTCAATCTGGAAGTTAAGCAGCAGAGTTCCAGACCATTTGTGGTCAAAAGGAAGCGCGTGATAGAATCAATTTTAGTCTGTGTCGGAGGAGAGAGCTTATGCCCAGGGAGACTCATAAAAGCAGGAAGACATCTAGTATCAAGTCTCATCAGCAACCTGCTGCGCCCAGGACGCTGGATGCGGCTGCAAAGCAGACCATCCAGGAATTGTTGGACCAACTCCCTCACCTTTCGCAGCAATTGCGCCAGAGCAAAGACCGCAAAGCAGCCTATCAGGCGCTTGCTCCGATTGAACGCCAGTCTTCAAGCACAGCGTTCGCTTTTGCCGAGGCGCTCGCCAGCCGCCGCAGCGCCGAGGCTGCCGATGTCGCGCTGGCGCTCTCCGAACTCAGCCAGCAGCACACCCTGCGCAAAGAGGGCAAACGTGCCCTGGTGCGCCTGCGCTCGGCAGGCATCGCGCCTGATTTTGCGGTTCCCGCCAGCGAAGCGCCAGCGCCAGAGCAGCGCCAACGCCCCTTTTACCTGGGCTATGTCACCCAGACCCGCGAGCAGGGCGAACTGCAACTCTCTCTGGCCTGGTATGAGAACCAGGCCGCAGGAGATGTGCGCGGCCTGGTTCTCCTCCTGGAGTTCTGGCGCGCTGGCGTCAAAGATTTCTTTCTGACGGATGTCACCACAACCAGACGCTTCCAGCAGGACTTCTCGAAACAGAACCGCGCAGGCGCCCAGCTTCCGACTGTGACCTGCACGCTGGCCCAGGCGCGCCAGCTTGTTCAGGAGGCGCTGAGCATCAACACCTGGCGTAAAACGCCGCTCCCTGATGCCTACAAGCGCCATTATGCTATGATTCGTGAGCTTCTGTTGGATGCCAGTATCAGCGAAGAGGAAGAGCAAGCCGTCGCTCAGGAGGGCGACCGCCCCTGGATCGCGCCAGACCTGGAGCCGGAAGAAGTCGTTGCCAATGCGCTGGGCGCCTGGTCCTTTGGTGATTATGGCCTGGTCTATGACCTGCTGGCGGACGAACACCCGGCGCGGCGCGCGCAAACCCGTGATGAATATATCCAGCAGCGCCGCCAATGGGCCAACGAGGCCGACCCGGCCAGTCTGCGCGTTCTGCTGCTGCGCGAGCGCGCAGCCAGTGAACAAGGACTCTGGGTGCCAGGCGGCATACGCTCTGGCGCGCGCAAAGAGGTCGAAGCTTTCTGGTCGCTGCTCCTCAAAGATAGCCCGCTGGGCGGCCAGATGGAAGAATTGCCGATGGCCTCCGTGATCAACCGCGACACGGACCGTCACTGGTACTGGACGAGCTACACACTCACCCAGCAGGTGGGGGTCTGGCGCATCAGCCGCCAGCGCGATGAGGGGTTGCAGGCCCAGGGCTTGCCCATCACCGATCTCCAGCAGCGCGTCAAAGCGCAGACAGAAGCAGCAAATCAGATTGCCGAATCAAAACCAACAACAGAAGAGGAGGCAGAGGAAGCCACGCGCACGTTGTTTGGCGCCGTCGCCACCTCGCTGCATTCTAGCGACGCGCTCATCGCGCGCCTGCCCCTGGATCGCGCGCCCTATGATCAGGCTGTGCTGGATGCGCGCTCCATCGGTCAGTATGAGCGCGCCGCCGCCTATTATCAAAAGATGCTGGATCGCTTTGGCGACCGGGGGCGGCTGCTGACCCAACTGGGCATCATGCAATACCTGGCAGGCGAGCGAGAAATGCAGGAGGGAAATCAAACCAACGCGCAACGCTGGTGGGACAGCGCCAGCGCTTCCTTGGAAGAAGCGGTCTCACTCTCGCCCACCGCCGATACCTATCAGGCGCTGGCAGAGCTGCGCATGCGGGCCAATCGTCTTGAAGAGGCTGAGCAACTGATCCGCCAGGCGCTCGAACTCGACCCCCAGCGCGCCGAGCGCTGGGGCGAGCTTGGTAGCATCCAGATGAGCCGCAACGATGCGCGCGCCGCGCTGGAGAGCTATCAGCAAGCGGCACAACGCAATCCAGACCTACCGCGCCTCTACCTACATATCGGCAGGGCTTACCACGCGCTGGGCGAGCGTGAAAATGCCCGACTGGCCTACGAGGAGGCCATCCACCGAACTCCCACCGATACCGAGGCGCTCAATAATCTGGCGGCGCTCCTGGAGACGCAAGACTCGGCTCGCGCCATCGATCTGCTGGAGCGCGCTGCGACGCTGGCTCCCAGCGCCGCGCTCTACCATGCCAACCTGGCGGCTCTGCTCTTGAGAACCGGAGCGACCAAGCGAGGCAAAGCCGAACTGGAGCTGGCAGAGCGGCTTGATCCTTCCAATCCGGCTGTGCGCCAGGTGCGCGCATTCGCCAAAAGCCTGAAGGTCTAATCATGTTTTCGTCCTAGAGCATCGGTCAAGAAGTCACATGTTCGTCCCAGCCTGCGTAGGCAGGCTTCGTGGCGTAGCCTCCAGGCGCGGCCTTCAGCCGCCAGCCCCCCGCGCTCAGGACTTCCTAACCGGCGTTCTAGCGAGGCTGCAACTCGCGCTCCTCAGCCTGGGGCACAGTGACCCGCAAGAGTTCGTGGGCCGAGGCCAGCACATCCTCGACAGAGATCGCTTTTAAGCAGAGGCGCGACTGACAGAGGTTCACCTGCCAGGGGGGTCGGTTGCCCACGAAATGGAAGCACGGGCTGCACGGCAGATCACGATGCGCAGCGATAAAGCGAAAGCCAGACTGCCCAACCGGATGAAACTGCTGGATATTGGACGGGCCAAAGATGCCAATGGCCGCCGTACCAACGACCCCAGCCATATGCAGCGGGCAGGAATCATTGCCGATAAAGAGCGTGCTGGCTTCAATCAGGGCTGCGGTTTGCTTGAGGGTCGTCTGTCCGGTCGTGTCGATGGGCGCCTCTGGAAGCTGGGCGGCAATAGCCTCGGCTAACGGCTTATCGGATGGACCACCGACCAGCACAATTTTTGCCTGATACTGCTCGATCAAATGGCGCGCAACCGCCGCAAACCGATCTTGCGCCCACTGCTTACGCCCGCGAAAGCCTTCGCCGCCCGGATGAATGGTCACAACGGTATCACGGGCTGTGACGCCAGCACTGCGCAGCAGCGAACGAGCCATCGCGCGATCTTTCCCGCTCAGATAGAGACGTGGTGTACGCTCCGACGCATCGGTGAGCAGCGGCGCTCCCACCTGATTGACTACATAGAGATAGCGATCAATAGCATGGCCGACGACAAACTTCTCATCGCGGGTGGCGCGCAGCCACCAGTGGTGTGGCATGGGAAAGCCTATACGCTCGCTGCCACCGCTGAGCGTTGTTAACACCTGGCCCAGCGTCGAGAAGTTCACCACCAGATCAAATTGCTCGCGCCGTAGCTGATACAGCACACGCGCCGCTCGCGCCCACTCTAATCCGGCGCCAGCCGGATTCACCTGAACCAATTGATCGAGGTCCGGGTTGCCTTCAACAATACCATAATTACTGCGGTAGGTCAGGCCCGTAATCTGCGCGTGCGGAAAGCGCTTGCGCAGCCCGTGCAAAGCAGGAGTTGCCAGGAGGGTATCTCCAATGGGGCACAGAATTGTTGCCAGAATCTTGCGCGGCTCGACAGGCGCTGGCGCCACCTTGCTGACGCCGCTGCTGTTCAATAGCTTCTCTGGAGGCTCCAGGGACACCATACTTGCCAATGTACTCAGAGAACAGTCCATAAAACCTCTACCTCGCTCTTATCAAAGATCTGCGCCGGGATCGCCTGAGCGACAGGCCACGATGCCTGCTAGTGCAACGATTAGTTATGGATGTTACTGGGAAGGAGCGGTTCAAGTTGCTCTGCATAGGCGCCAGCCTCTCCGCTGGATGCTACAGATGAGGTTGCCGAACTCACACGCGCCGACTGAGCGCCTATACGAGTATCAAGGAAGACGCTAAGCAGGCCACCAACAAAAACCATGCCTGCCAACACCCACATCACCGTAGCCATACCATAGAGATCAGCGATACCACCAATGAACAGAATCACCGGAATAGAAGCCGCGTTAAAAACAATCGATTGGAACGAAAGCACGCGCCCTTTCATCGTATCAGGAGTATGCTCTTGAATGAGCGTCAGCGCCGGAATATTCATCAAATCAATTTCGCAGCCCAGCGCAAAGATCAGGGCCATAATCAGCGCCAGGAACGGCCAATCATTGAACCAATGCGCTGGATCGATCTGGCGCGCCAGGCGCTGACAAACGACCAGCAGAATGATGGTGATGCTCAGACCAATAATGCCAGCGCTGATGCTGCGCGCCTTGCCCAGCCGCTTCACCACGCGCGGCATCATCGCCGACCCCAGCACTAAGCCGACGCCAGCCGGAACAAAGACCAGGGCGGCATTAGCCGCCGGGCGATGCAAAAGTTCCTCGGCAAACTTTGGCGCAAGCTGACCAATGACCAACAAAAGGATATTGCCAAACGAAAGTTGGCAAAGCGCGATCAGCAAGCGCCGATCCCGATAAACAAAACGCCAGCTTTCGCCAATCTCTCCTACGACTCGCTTGATCCTCGCCATATTCGCTGCCGACTGTAGCACAGCGCGTTCCAGCACGAAATAGCGGTTCGGGATCAGGAAGATCAGGACAGCGCAGAGAAAATACAGCAGCCCAATAATGAAATAAAGCAACTCTACGGGATCAAACGTGGTGGAGGCTGCACCCAGCGAGATCGTCACCGAAGAGATAGCATTCAAGATCACCGGGCCAAGCAAGACAAACCCCAAAGCCTGAGCCAGTGTGAAGGTAATATTAAACAGAGAAAGCGCGTTGACCAGTTCGCGCTCATCCACCAGCAGAGGGATAGCCGCGCCCTCAGCAGGGGTAAAGAACTGGCTGATGATCGCAACAAGAAAGGTCAAGAGATAGATCGGCAGCACATCATGCCGATCTATCATCAGACTAATCACAAACCCAAGCGCGCAGAATCCCCGCAGCAGATTGCTGAGCCAGAGAACCTGCCGACGGTTGATGCGATCAACGATGACCCCAGCAGGAACGCCAAAAAGGACTGCTGGCAGGCTGAATGAGATGATCGCCACACCGATTAAGGTCGTAGAGCGCGTTACCTCGGCAATCAGCACCAACAAGCCATAATTTGCAGCGTTCTGGATCGTTTGTGAAATCAGTTGTGCCAGCCACAGGCGTAAAAAAAAGCGATTCCGCAGCAGGCTGCGATAGCCTACATGCGGCGATACCTCAGTCATGCGTTCCCCAAACTACACCAGCTAGTAGGTGACTCAGACCCAGGTCTGGTACCATCTACCACTAACAAATCGATTGACAAGCCTCACTGGTCACAAAATGCCCGGAGCATGGGTCGCCATTACGCCTGCTCTTCATTTGGAGACCGCTCGGTGTCCGGGGCGTGGCTGAGAATCTTCTTCAAGCGCCGCTCCACTTCACTGCGGGGCAGCATCACTCGCCGCCCACAGCCCTCACACTTGAGGCCAATATCCGCGCCCAGGCGCACCACCAGCCAATCATAGCTGCCACAGGGGTGTGGCTTGCGCAAGCGAATACGATCATTGAGCGCCAATGGCACAAACTTCATGAGCTTGCCCCTTACCTATCTACCTCTGCCCTACTACCCAGGCGCATGGAAAGGCGCGGGCTGGTTCGCCCCTTGCCAGCTCACAGGAAGCCGATGATACAGCCCATGCGCTAGAATATACTGCTCTACCGCTTCTGGTATCTGATAACGGATGGGGCGGCCACTCGCCACCCGCTCGCGCAGGTCACTGGAACTGATCGCAATTTGTGGCGCTTCCAGCGGCGTGATCCGCCTCTTCAGACCCGGCAACGCTTTCTCTAACTGTGCCAGATAATCTGGGTCCACTTGATAGCCGGGACGATGAACGGCAACCAGCTTATCCGCCTGCTGGACCATCCCTGCCGGGTCGTGCCAGGTAAGCAGATCGTCCAGCATATCCCAACCGATGACAAAGGCGATGGCCGTTTCCAGCCCCCACTGCTCGTGCAGAAGTCTGAGCGTATCGACGGTATAGGACGGGCCAGGCCGCTCGATGTCCACCAGGGATAACGCAAAAGCGGAATTGCCCCCAATCGCCAATTCCACCATACGCACGCGCTGAGGCGCGGGTGTAATCGTATGGTTGCGCTTATGCGGAGGATCGCCGGCAGGCAGGAAGAAGAGTTTATCGAGTCGGAGCGCCGAGACCACTTCCTGGGCAATAATCAAATGCCCCATGTGAATGGGGTCAAAGGTTCCCCCCAGCACCCCAAACTGCTGCTTCGGTGAGCGTGAGCGTGCTGAGGATTGCGCGGTAGACCTGCGAGATTGCACGGTGATTACCCATCCCTTCTCTCCAGACTCCAGCCCATTAAGCCGCCCCAGCCACGCCAGGAATCGAAACCTCTGCCATTGGCAGCGCGCGTTTCACATGGAAGAGGGCAGCAGATAACACATCCATCCGCTCAGTAGGCGTCCAGAAATGCACTGCCAGGGTGAGTTTCTGGTCAGCGGCGCTGCTGATGTAGATCTCTGGCGCTGGGTCGGCCAGAATCCCTTCTACGGTCTTTAACGCCTCTAGAATCGCCACCTCGCCCTCCGCAGCCGTCTTCTCCTCTTCAGGCAATGTCACCGTCAGCAGGGCGCGCCGACGCCGATAGGCGGTATTGTTGATCACAGCAGAGCTAAAAATGATCGAATTGGGAATCAGCACCTGCTCACCGCCTATCGTCCGCAGGGTGGTCACACGCATATGAATATCTTCCACCTGCCCCACATACGTATTCACAACAATCTCATCGCCAATGCGAAATGGACGCTCCACAAGCAGATACATTCCAGCAACCAGATTTTTGAGAATGTCTTGCAGCGCAAAGGTAACGGCCACTGTGACGGCGCCCAGCACCGTGACAGGGATGACCAGTTGCACATCCCAGACTGCCAGGATGATCAGGACGCCGACGCCGAGCGCGCAGAGATAGATAAAGCGACTGATCAGCACACTCAGGTTAATATCAATCTTCCCACGCGCCATATTTCGGATGGAGGCGCGCTGCAAGACCCGCCCGACGCTCAGCATCAGCGCCAGAACCAGCAAAGTAAGGCCAATATTACGAGCGAACCCTGGGGCTCCCGCCTCAAGCTGCCCGGCCAACGTCTGCTGATAGCTGCCAATTCCCCAAATGCCAACGATGAGCAAAATACCTAAACCCAGCAGGCTCAGATAGGCGATGCGCCCAAGTACCTTACCCAGGCTATCGCCAGTGCCAGCACGCAGACTCTCGGTGGTCACGCGCTGAAGGCTATGGGCAAAGCGCAGGCAAAGCGCAGCAATCAGCACAGAGCCGCCGAGTTGAACGCCAAATACATAGGGCTGTGCCTGGATATAGTCTGCAATCCCAGTAAGTATAGGCAGCGGTGGGCTACCAGCAGTCACAAGAGCAAATGTGGCGTACACTTGAGTCTTCCCCTCCGCCGTCATTATATCACAGCCTCACGCTGGCTCCCGGCTGGATCAGCCCGGAAGTTCCTGATGATAGCGGGCGCGCCTGAAGCAGATCAAAAGGGTCTAGACAAAACAAGCAATGAGGGCAAAGCGACCATTGAGGCAGATCAAGAAATGACGACCGGCCCGGCAGCCAGACCGGAGAGGCGCTCAGGCTCAAAGGACGCCAGCAGATCGCGGATGTTCAGGGATGCGCCCGGCGCGCAGAGTCCGCAGCTTGCCGCCAGCGCGCCCAGCACGCGCCCGGCAGAGAAGCCCGCCTCGCGCAGCGCCCCAACGCCTGCCGCGTGTTCGCGCTTCGCCAGCCGCGCCCCCCGCGCATCCACCACCAGCGGCACATGCCCAAACGTTGGGATCACAAAGCCCAGCGCCTCAAAAAGCGCGATCTGCCGCGCAGTAGAACTCAGCAGGTCCGCGCCGCGCACCACCTGCGTGATGCCCATCAGCCCATCATCCACCACAACGGCAAACTGATAGGCCGGAATGCCATCATTGCGCGCAACGATGAAATCACCCACCGCCTGGGCGACAGGCTGCGCCATACGCCCGGCCACCAGATCGGTGAACGCAATCAGCCGATCCGGCGCGCGGAAGCGCAAGCTGGGGCGTCGGCCTGTTGCCTCGCGCCCACGCCGCTCTGCCGCGCTCAGATGGCGGCAGGTTCCAGGATAGCGCGGCCCCTCGTCGCCTGCGCCCTGGGGCGCGCTGGCCGCGCGCGCCACCTCGGCCCGGCTGCAATAGCAGGGATAGACCAGATCAGCCACGCGCAGGCGCGCCAGATAGGCGTCATAGATCGCCTGGCGCTCGCTTTGCAGATACGGGCTAAAAGGGCCGCCACAATCCGGCCCCTCATCCCAATCCAGGCCCAGCCAGCGCAAGTCTCCCAGCATCTGCGCCATCGCACCCGAACGCACGCGAGGCCGGTCCAGGTCTTCCACACGCAGCACAAATGCTCCGCCTGCCCTGCGCGCAAAGAGCCAGGCTAGCAAGGCAGTGCGCACATTGCCCAGGTGCAAGTCTCCGGTTGGGCTGGGGGCATAGCGCCCCCGAACAAATGGCACGCTCATGGCTACAAGAAAAGATTCATTTCTAGAGCTTCGGTCAAAGATCGTCTTTTCGTCTCAGCCTGCGCAGGCAGGCTTCGTGTCCCCTTGGGAACTCCAGGCGCGGTCGAGCGAGAGGTCCGAGCCGGAGGCGAGAAGGGCGGCGCCCGCCGCCGTCCAGCGCCCGCCGCCGCAGGCGCGGCCTTCAGCCGCCAGCCCCAACCCTGACGACTGTTTGACCGGCGTGCTAGAGGAAAGCAGAGATCAGCCGGAACGCTTCAGCGTTCAGAGACTATTTATTGCCCCCGGCGGCAGCGGCGGCCTGCAATGTGGCGACCAGGAACAGCCCTCAGACGCCCCAGCCGAGGCAGCCAGCAGCGGCGGAAGGCTGACGCCCCGCGCGCGCAGCAGCCGCGCCACCAGACACAGCGGCAACCCCATAACCGTCAGATAGCAGCCCTCGACCCGCTCGACGGGATGGAAAATCTCATGCTGCACGGCATAGGCTCCCGCCTTGTCGAGCGGGTCGCCCGTCGCCACATACGCCTCAAGCTCCGCATCGCTGTAGGCCCGCATCCAGACCGATGTGCAGAGGCGCCCCGATGTCAACACCTCATCCCGACCATCATAGAGAGCCACACCTGTCGCTACCTGATGCCCCCGTCCACGCAATAGGCGGAGCATGCGTCTGGCATCGGCGCTATCCGTCGGCTTGGAAAGCATCTCGCCATCCAAAATCACCGTCGTATCGGCGGCCAGAATCAGGCCATCAAACGTCGGCTCATTGGCCCCCACTGCGCGCGCCTTCGCCACCGCTAATGCCTCGACCAGTTCAGGAAAGCTGCCCCGAAATGCGCTGGCAAACCCCTCCTCATCCAGATCGGCAGGCACAATCCTGAATCGCAGCCCCAGCCTGCCGAGAATCTCGCGTCGGCGCGGCGACCCCGACGCGAGCAACAACGGGCGCACCTGCCCGCCAGCTAACAATTCTTCTTGCTTGCTCAATGTCCTCTATCCTGCTGAACCGACAACAACACCAATTAATTTATTTTACCCTTTGTTTGATAGAAAATGATACACCGTTTTTCGATATGCTTCAGGTCTATAGGTCATCCGCTTCACCAACTCAAGCATTTCCGTTTTGGAAACATATTTTATCGCCTCCACTTCTGACTCTTGCAACTTCACCTCGTCAAGAGCGACATCTTTGCAGATCCAAAACACATCAACGATATGGTGATATTCATCCCAGGTCAGCCGCATGATAGACTCTATTTCATGGTCTTCTACCTGTATGCCTATTTCCTCAGAGATTTCTCTTTTCAGTGCCATAACAGGCGTTTCCCCAGCCATCGCATGCCCCATATGGACCTCCCATCCTCCAGGCAAAAACGCTTTAGTGTTCACGCGCTTTTGCAGCAAATACTCTCCACGCGCATTACACAGATACACATGCACCCCCAGATAAAATTGGCCGTCCTGAAGCGCTGATCCTTTTGGGGCTACGCTCCCCGTTGGATGGCCGTCTCGGTCAAGGATGTCGAATACCTCCATCTACGATACGAACCGCCTTTCTCCCTGGTAATTATGCCTGTTTTCTATACAGGCAAACAACGGTCTCCACATGCGCCGTCTGCGGGAACATGTCCAGCGGCTGCGCTTGCGCCAACTGATACGCGGCGGTCGTCTGGCAGAGATAGCGAAGATCGCGCGCCAGCGTGGCGGGATCGCACGACACATAGACAACACGCGGTATCTGACGCTCCACCAGCGCATCCAGCACCGGACGCTGGCAGCCCTGGCGCGGCGGGTCCAGCACCAGCCCATCAATCGTTTCTGCCAGCGTCGGCAGGACAACCTCTGTCTTGCCCTGGATGATTTGCACGTTGGGCGCGTCGCGCACGTTCCAGAGCGCGTCGCGCACCGCGCTGGCCGATTCCTCAATCCCAATCACCCGCCGCGCATGCGGAGCCAGCAGCAAAGCAAACGTGCCCACGCCACAATAGGCGTCGGCTATCGTCATCTGCGGGCTGATCTCCAGGTTACGCAAGACCAGCGCGGCCATCTGCTCCGCCTGCGCGGTATTCGTCTGAAAGAACGAACTGGGCCGTATCCGAAAGCGCGCTCCGGCCAGTTCCTCCTCCATGCTCTCCTCACACACAGCGAACCCGGCTGCCGCTAATTGCTCGCGCACCTCTGAGGTGGGCGCCGGTTGCAGCAAAAGCTGGCCGGTATGCGTCCCACAGCGCACCACCACCTGCGGGCGCGGCTGGGGCGTCTCCGACAGCACTTTCAACGCGCCATTGATCGACTCGTGCGCAATCGGACACTCGTTGAGAGCAATGACCCGATGCGACCCACGCTCAGTCAGGCCCACCTGCCCCTCGCGGTTCACCGAAAAACGCATGTGGTTGCGATAGCGCCAGGGAACCTCGCAGGCCAGCGTGGGCAGCACCTGCGGCTCAGCAAAGCCGCCCTCGCTGCGCAGCAGCTCAGCCACCATCTCGCGCTTGATCTCCAACTGTCTGGCGTAGTCAATATGCTGGAACTGACAGCCGCCACAGGCGCCAAAATGCGGGCAGGGCGCTTCCACTCGCCAGGGCGAAGGCTCCAGCACCTGCACAATGGAGATGCGCGGCGGGCGACGTTTCCGCTTCTTGCGCCGCCCCAGGCGCCGCGGCGCCTCCTCCACAGCCACAATCACGCGCTCACCCGGAATACCGCCTGGCACGCGCAATTCGCGGGGCATGGCCTGGTCGGGCGCTTCCTGCCCTTCGGGCTGCCGACCGCTGCCTGGCCCGCTCCTATCCATCCCCTCATCAGGCGCGCTCGTATCCATCTCCCTATTGGACGCGCCCGTATCTCTTCCCTCATCGGGTACACTCGTATCCATGCGCTCATCGGGCACACTATGGCTATATAAAGGACCAGACCCCTCTTCTGACAACCTAGCATCTGGCTGGCTGGCAATAACCCACCCAAGCGCCTCACCCTCGCGCGTAAGGCTGGTCAATTGGACTGCATAATAGCGCATTGTAGGCTGTTCATCTCTGGGAAAGAGCAAACCACTACCTCTCTCAAGATCGAGCATGCAAGGCCGGAGGATGATAAAAACTGAACTCTAGAGCCTCATTGTATCACCCGCTACCGGACTGAAGAAAGAGATAGGCTATACGAAAAGCGCCAATACCGTCAATTCTGTCAATTCTGTCAATTCTGTCAATTCTTGCCAGCGGAAGTACCTGCTCCCCTTGGCACACTGAAGCTCAGAACGCTATAGTAGAGAGGAAGCATTGCCACGTATCAGGAGGAGAGCAGCATGCCCGGCCAACCCACATCCTGTGCCCTGAGCTTCAGCGGCGGCAAAGACTCGATGCTCGCGCTGGATCGCGCCATCCGGCGCAGCTGGCCTGTGACCCATCTGGTCAATCTCTACGACGCGGCCAGCGAGCGAGTGCGCTTTCATGGCGTGCGCAAAGCACTGATTCAGGCGCAGGCCGACGCGCTGGGCATTCCCCTGCTGCTGGCCCCCACGCAGCCAGAAACCTTCGAGCAAGTCTTTCTGGCAGCCCTGGACGACCTGCGCTCACGCGGCGTGGATGCCATCATCTTCGGCAACATCCACCTGGCCGATGTGCGCGCCTGGTACGAGGAGCGCACCACCGGCAAGGGGCTGGCGCACCTGGAGCCGCTCTGGGGCGAACCCGTTGACACCCTGGCGCGCGAGGTCATTCAGCGCGGCTATCATGCCATCCTGACCAGCGTGGAACTGGCGCGGGCAAAAGAAACCTGGCTGGGCCAGCCGCTCAGCGAGACGCTCATTACCGAGTTTGCCGCAGCGGGCATCGACATTTGCGGCGAGCGCGGCGAATACCATACCTTCGTCGATAACGGCCCGCTCTTCCACCAGCCCGTGCCCATCAGGCTGGGCGAGCGCGTCTCCATGCCCGGCTACGCGCTGGTCGATCTTCTGCTGGAAACAGAAAGAGGATAATATGCGCCTTGTATCGTTGCTGGCAAGCGCAACCGAGATGATCGCGGCGCTGGGATGCCTCGATCAACTGGTTGGCAGGTCGCATGAATGCGATTATCCAGAG
>Ga0070730_10002953_pt1 | contig 15406 bp, 9 predicted proteins | sample Coa_R1_3_FD_66447 | JGI IMG/M metagenome (GOLD analysis project Ga0070730, IMG submission 66447) | Surface soil microbial communities from Centralia Pennsylvania, which are recovering from an underground coalmine fire - Coalmine... | ecosystem: Environmental > Terrestrial > Soil > Unclassified ...
CCTCCACACCCCCTTCGAGGTGAACGTGGAGCTGTAACGCAGGCTGCTGTTGTGACACATCTGGCAACTCGGCTCATCCAGCCATCCCGTGCGGGTCGCGCTCCCCACTAAGCTCAAATTGCCGTGGCAAGCCGCGCAGCGTTGTGTGTTCATCGCGCCGCGCTTGCACAGTGTCACCGGACCTGGGTGGCACAAGTAGCAGGAGTTGAGATCGCTGGTTGCGCTGTTCTGATTCAATGTCAAGCCGTTGCTGAGCAGAATCTGTTTTCCGTGCAGCGCGTGCATGTCAGTCGTAAGCGGCCGGATACCCGTCACTCCCGCCATGGCGAGTGCGTTGTCGCTGTGGCATGCCGCGCAAAGCACCGGGGTTCCCGCCGCCTGCGTCTGGTAAAGGGTTGACTGATACGTGTAACCCATCGACTTCAACGTGCTCAGGTATTGCGAAATCGGCCAGCGATCGTCGTGTCTCCGCAGAATATTCTGCTTTACATCCTTCGCCGGGTCGGAATTGTTGACCCAGCCGGCAGCCGGCTTCGCGTTGATGTCGCTGTTCGAAGCATGACAGGTGCTGCATGTCATTTCGTCGCTGACGGCCAGCACGATGTTTGCGGTCGCCAGCACATTGCCCGACGGGTCCTTTGCGACAATCTGCGCCATCGGAAACGGGTTGAACGTCATCTTGTCATCGTAGGGAACCGTTGGGATTCCTACCGCCTCCCAATAATTCTCGACGGCGTTGTACGTCATGGGAAACGGTGTAGTGCTTTGCGTTTGATACCCCGCCAAACCCATCTCCGGCGCCAGATTGGCCTGGAACAGAACCGCCGCGTAATCCCAGAAGTTCGTCTTGCCGGCGCTCGAACTATTAAACGAACTCTTCGTGTCGTTCGTGGCCTGGTACGTGATGGTTACCCCGCTGGTGATGACTGTTGGCGGCTCGGTGGTCTGGATCAGTTGCGCATGAATGACGTTGTAGGGTGGCAACACGGAAAAAACGGCATAGTCCTTGCCGTCGATGCAGTGCATGCCAAGTTCGCCCCACGCCATCAACTTGTAGCCAACGGCCGCAGGAGCATTTGCCGCCTGGGCAGCGGCCTTTCCGGCAGTTGTGCTGCCATGCCGGGCTGAAGGTGACGCGTTGCCGCTGCTTCCGCTGAAGAGAATAAGAGCGGCAGCGGCCGTGGTGATCAGCAGCCTCTTCATTTCCGGCCTCCTTTCTAATGGTGATGTGTGTGAAAAAAGAACCAGGATGTATCGCGGATCGTGCACAGAGGAAACATGAGGGGGCCCGCTTGCGAATTCACGCAAACACTACGCCATCAGAAACCCAGGAGAAAATGATAGAGGTCACCAGTTGTCGTGAGCCGAATCACGCTCACCGGCGCGTTAAGATTTTGTACATCCTCTTCAAGCGCACCGCTCGACCGGCTTCACCTCAGACGATGCTGGCACAGCATTCCGTCTCTCCGCCGGGCGCTCACCTCGGCGAATCATCACGATCGCACCAAGAATCGCCACCGATGCTATCGCCACTCGCGCCGTCAATGGCTCCGATGCGAGCATCCATCCCAGCAACACGGCGACTACTGGATTCGCGTATGTATGGGTAGCTACCAGAGTTGGCGGGCATCGCTGCAGCAGCCACGTGTATGCCGTGAAAGCCACGATCGATCCGAATACGATCAAATAAGCCAGGCCGAAAATCGATTTCAAAGAAACGGCGGACCAATGCAGCGCGTGAAACTCGCCCGTCACGCCTGCGGCGGCGAGCAGCATAACCGCGCCGCACACCAGGGGCACAGCGGTTCGCGCCAGCGCATCAGTTGGCAGTTTCAGTTTCGGCGAGATTACTACTCCCGCCGCCCACGACAACGAACCGATGAGAACAGCAACCGTGCCTAGCAGGCTCGTATCTTTCGAAGACAACTCCACGCCTGTCAGGATCGCTACGCCGGCCACGCCGATCGCCAAGCCTGCTGCGCTAAGACGGCTGATCTTTTGCTGGCCGCTAGCCCAGGCAAGAACAAGAATGAACATCGGTTCGGTCGCGATCAGCAGCGCCGCCAACCCTGAGGCTACGTGTTGCTCGGCCCAGTGCAAGGTGCCGTGCCCAATCAAGAAGAACAGCGCACCCACGACGGCGCCTGCCACCCAGTGCTCGCGTTTCGCACGGAATCCGCGGGCATAAGCCCACGCCAACAAGATCCCTCCGGCCACTGTGTGCCGGATGCCCGCGGTGACCAGCGGTGGAATCGTTTCTACGGCATAACGAATCGCAAGGTAAGTCGAACCCCACACGAGATAGATCGCGGCGAAGGCAAGAGCCAGCTTGACCGAGTCTCCTCGGCGGCTCTCCGGGTGAGGCGTTTTTGAGTTGGGCACGAGCACGGGTCTTCCTCCTATATTTACCAGCTTTCCGGATCGCAGCAGGGCCATGACTTGAGTGGGCTGAGTGGAAATCATAATCTAACCTCTAAAAATATTATCAGCGGTTAAGATTATGTTAGGCTTGCCTGTTATAACTTGTCAAGATGATTTTATAGGTTAGAATAAATGGGAGGATTCAAAAGGATGAACGCAGCGCCGGATCTCAAAAACAAACGTCGCCGGCCGCCACGATTTGAGCTGATGGGCGGACCCGCGTGCCTGGATTTCGTCAACACCCTCGACGATCGCTTCAGCAGTGAGCCCAAAGAATTGCTGAAAAGTTACCTCGATCTGGCGCGCTTCGCCGAAGACACGGGGATTCTCAGCTACCACCAAACCGACAGTTTGATGGAAAAAAGCATGCTGTCGACCGACGCCGCGCAGCGCGCGCTGGAGTCCGCGATTGAATTGCGCGAGGCCATGTATCAGGTCCTATGGGCAATCGTGCAACGAAAACCGGTGCCGCACGGAGCGATGGTGATGTTGAACAGCTATGTGCAATCAGCAGCACAGCACATGAACCTCGTGCCGGCCCGTGGACACTTCGTATGGCAATTTGAATCGTTGGGCCTCGATTCATTCCAAGCGCCGTTATGGCCCATCGCGCGCTCGGCCGCAGATTTGCTCTTGTCGGATGAATTGCAGTATGTGAGAGCGTGCGCGTCGAAGACTTGCGAATGGCTCTTCCTGGATACCAGCAAGAGCCATCGCCGCCGTTGGTGTGACATGACCAAGTGCGGCAACCGTGCCAAGGCCAGGAGTTTTTACAAACGCAGCAAACGTGCGGTGAAGTAGGTGGAAAACTACCTTTTGCCGTTCAGGATGGTGTGAACCTTGCGGGCTAGGGCATCGAGGCTGAACGGTTTTTGAAAGAACGTTGCATTGGGGCCGAGAATCTCTGGCCCGATGGGGCGATCGGTGTATCCCGACATGAAGATTGTGGGTAGTCCCGGCCTGGCCTGAGACAACACCTTAGCGACGTTCGGGCCGCTGCTGCCGGGCATCACGATATCGGTGATCAACAGGTCGATGGCTCCTGGATGCGACTTGCATAATTCGAGAGCGCGGTCTCCGCTGTTCGCTTCGACAACCTGATAACCCCTGGCGCGGAGATACTCGGACGCGACCTCACGCAGGGCGTTTTCATCTTCTACGAGCAAGATCGTTCCGGTACCACGCGGCACTTCCTCGATCGTGGGAGCTACGCTGGCCGCAGCTTTCTTCGGCTCCACACGCGGAAGGTAAACCTCGAACGTGGTACCGCGGCCAATCGCGCTGTCAACGCAAATGTAGCCGCCATTCTGCCGAACGCTTCCGTAAACGGTGGCCAAGCCCAGCCCGGTGCCTTTCCCCTGTTCCTTGGTGGTGAAAAAAGGATCAAAGATTTGCGCCTGAACTTCCGGAGTCATGCCGACGCCGGTATCGCCAACCGATAGCAACACGTAAGGGCCGGGAGGCACTTTCACTCCATGGATCCAGTGCGTGTCCTCGTGGACTACGACATTGGCAGTGCGTACGGTGAGCTTGCCGCCTTGCGGCATGGCGTCGCGGGCATTGACGGCGAGATTCATCAGCACCTGCTCGAGCTGGCCGCGGTCGGCGCTGACCTGCCCCAGCGCAGAGTCGAGCGAAAGAACCGCGTGAACATCCTCGCCCAGCAAGCGAGGCAGCATCTTCCAAAGGCCGGTGATCACACTGTTCAGGTCAAGAATGGAAGGATTCAGCACCTGCTGGCGGCTGAAAGCCAGCAGTTGGCGGGTGAGGGAAGCGCCGCGCTCAGAAGCGTTTTGGATCTGGCGCACGTAATGTTCCACTTTGGCCGGATCGTGCTTTGACTGCTCGAGCAGTTGCGCGCTGCCGCTGGTAATCATCAGAAGGTTATTGAAGTCGTGAGCCACGCCGCCAGCCAAACGGCCCACGGCTTCCATTTTTTGGGCCTGGTGAAAACGGAGCTCGAGCAATTTCTGCTCCGTGACATCGCGCAAGATCGAGAGCATGCACATCCGCCCCTGGACCTGGGCCAGATGCGCGGATAGAACCACTTGCCGCTCGCGACCCGATTTGGTGCGCAACTTGATCTCCCAGTCGGACACTCGTCCGTCGCGTTGGAGAGCGTCGACCAGGCGGGCGCGTTCGTTCTTATCGACCCAGAGATTAAGGTCGAGGGCGCTTTTGCCAATCAGTTCCGAACGATCGAACTCCATGGAACGGACGAAGACGTTGTTGACTTCCACGTAAGTGCCGTCATCGAGGCTGGAGATGGTGATGCCTTCGGGGTTGGCTTCGAACGCGATGCGAAACTTGGACTCGGCCTCAAGCCGCTGCTGATCGGCCTTGTGCGCATTGATCACGCTGCGGGATTCGCGAAACTCGCTCAGCGCAAGGCGGGCCGCAAAGCACAAGATGGAAACGCCGAGAAAAAGGAAACTCAAGCGCCGCCAGTCGGGCCCGAGAAGCGAAACCTGCAACAGCACGATAAGAGGAGCAACGGCGAAAATCGTGTTATCGAGTAGAACGCCGGCAAAGTGTTTCTCCTCGAGTCCGGCCTCACCGGAACTGGGAGCCGGTTGCCATTGGGCCGCCCATAGAGCCGCGACCAGGTAAGGGCCAGTCCACCACAGGTCGAGCCAGGTGCCAGTGGGCACGTCGGCGATGAGTTGTTGGCGCGCCGTGATCACAGTTCCGATCGTGACGATGCCGATATAGGTCATGATCGCGAGATACATGGAACGAATTTGCGGTTTGCGTGCGCGCGCAGCGTGCATCAGGGCGAGAGCCAGGACCGCCAGGTCTTCGCCCACCTCTATTTTCTCCGCGCGCAGGATGGCCAATTCGCGACTGGCCTCGCCCAGGGTGGGAACGTAATAGAACCCCAGAAAGACGAGACCGAAAATGATTCCCATCTGGACGAAGTCGAGGATGGATGCGGGATCAAGATTTGCGGAGTCTTCTCGCTGGTCAAGGAGAAGGGCGACGATGAGGAACAGCGACCGGGTATCGACGAGAAAAGAGAAGATCGAGGTGCTCGGCGGCTCTATGTGCAGGAAGGTCTCGTAGTAAATCCATCCGGAATTTGCAATGGACCAGGCCAGGAAGCTGCATCCGACCAGCGCCCAGAACGGGCGGGTGAAACCGGTACCGCGCCTGGCGGCGGAAAAGCAGACTACCGCGGCCAGCACGGCGGCCGCGATTTGCAGCAAATTCGCGACCAGAGATCCGAGAGGGCGAACGCCGAGCACGATCTCCTGCACCAGGTGCAAGGAGACAATGGCGATTGCAGCAACCCACAACTTCCGTGACATCTTCTGTACTAATCCTTATCCAAGCAACTGATCTACAAGGGCCAAACAGGTGAGGCTTGCCTGGGACACTCGCGGCGTGTTTCGTGGCGAGGTTTACCTCAAGCCCGAGTTCGCGCAGCACATTGTTTCGTATACCTTTTGACCGAAAAGGAGTCAACGTTATTTTGGTGACCAATAAAGAGGGAAAGAGCTGAGAAGTCACTTCTCGCGGGGTACCAGAGGTTTCGGAATGACAAGAGCGGGCGTTTGGAATGACAAGAAAATCTAGCGGGGGCCCATAATCTTCGGCTTGAGGCCTTCGACGAAATTCTGCAGCTTTTCCTTGTATTCCGGCTTTACGTGAGTGAACTTGATGCCATTACCGAAGGAGGGATGACTGCTTACCACGACGCCGGTCGCGGAAATTTTCTGGTCGCCAACCCAGAGAGTGAGATCAACCTCGGCAGACACGTTCTTGGTGAACGACATTTCCACGTAGCAGCCACCCAGGCAGATGTCGGCGACTTGTGCGCGAACTGGAACGCGGTCCGCGGGCGAGCGCACCTCGACGGGAAGCTGAACCTTGAAGCGTGGATGTTGCCTGACCTTTCTTTGTTCGTCCGGCATGTCGCTCGTCCCGTCCTTACGTCAAACTCCTCACACTGACAGTATTCTTCTCGGGCGGTCAAAAGCTTTTAACCGCTGAGATCGCGGAGGGCTCGCAGAGAACGCTGAGAGACGTCGCGCGCTCAGCTTTCCAGGGGCAATCCGCTTGCCAATACGATCAGAGTGTAAGTCGTTCTGGCAGAGGGAGCAAGCCGCAGGGTTGGTTCCCGTAGGCGCGCGCCTGACAAAAATTGTCAACGTTCGCGGCGCGCATCTTTGAGCTCCCAGGCTTTACAATCGCCCATTACCTTTACAGTCCGACCCCGGAGGCTTCGAGTGATCCCGAGAATCGCTGTGCTTGTTCTGGTGTGCACACCTGTCATCGCGCAGAATGTGGTCCACTACACGACGACCAGCGCCAATGTGACGTCCTTGTTTGCGACGGCGAATCCGGTAGCGCGGCTCAAGCCGGGAGACATTCTCGATACCAACACGCTCGACTGCTTCGGCAACACGGTGAGGAAGCCGGGCGACAAACCAAGTGGCGGAGACAATCCCCTGGCAGGGCCGTTTTACGTGGATGGGGCGGAGCCGGGGGACACGCTGGCGGTGAAAATCCTTGATTTACAAGTGGACGGAGATACCGGCGTGGGCGCATTCTCGCCGGGCTTTGGATCGATCAACGCGTCGCACTATACGCCGATGCTGGAAGCCAAGCCGCTGGCGGAGCGGTTCTGGTTTTATCACATCGATCACGCCGCGAACACGGCCACGTTCAAGGCGCTGGATTCAGATTTCTCGGTCACGATTCCGATGCATCCGTTCTTTGGGTGCATTGGCGTGGCGCCCGCAAACGGCGAGGCTCGCAGTTCAATCGTTCCGGCGGAGTTTGGCGGGAACATGGATTCTCCCGAGGCTTCAGTGGGGAACACCGTGTACTTTCCCGTGAACGTGAAGGGCGGGCTACTGTACATGGGCGATGGGCACGCGGGAATGGGCGATGGCGAGGCTGCCGGATCGGCGATCGAGGTGCCGCTGAAGGCTCGCGTGCAGGTGAATGTGATCAAGGGGCGCACGATCGAGTGGCCACAGTTCGAGAATGACGACGCGATCATGACGGTGGGCGCGTATCGTCCGCTGGAAGATGCAACCCGGATTGCACTAACCGAACTGGTGCATTGGATTCATCGCGACTACGGATTGTCGGAGTTGGATGCTTACGAGCTGTTATCGAAAGTCGCGAAGCTGCACTTGAATGAGATGGTGGATCCGAATTACGTAGTGGTGGCTTCGATCGAGAAGAAGTATTTGCCAGAGAAGAAATCATCAACCACAAAGGACCCAAAGGAACACTAAGGGGCTTTGAACTTGTAATGTGCGCCGTATTTATTCGAGGCCGAGGCGGTGGAGAAGTGCCTGGAAGGTAGGCAGGGGGCGGAGTGGTGCGAAGGTAGGTTCGACGGCGAGAATAATAAGGAGCCCAAGGGCGGCCTCTTCAGCCTGCTCCAGGGACTTCACGGCAGCTTCCGTCTGACCCAGGGCGCAGCGAATCATTCCCAGGTAATATCCGACCGCGCCATCGCCCGGGGCGCTCTCCTCGAGTTGCCGCGCGATTTCCATGGCATGGTCCCGCTCTCCCGCCCGGGCATAGATCACGCCGAGCATGCCAAACCCGATCGCTCTACTCCTGGTAAGAGTGGCAATCTTCTTTCCGGCTTCAACCGCCACCTTGCATCGCTCCGGAGTATCCGCACAGTACATGAGGATGCGGAGGACATAGTAGTCGTTGGGATGAACTTCCAAAGCGGATTTCAGGGTTTGCCAAGCTTCGTCGTTCCTCCCGAGGCAGTGCAAGATCCAGCCCAGATGGGCCTGAAACAAAGGGGTCAAAGGATCGAGTTCGGTTGCTTGATGGATTGACGCCAAGGCGTCTTCGGAGCGACGCGAGCAATTCAGGGCGATCGACAAGGCGTGATGTGCGATGGCAAGGTCGGGCTTGAGGCGGACGGCTGTCTCGGCCTCGCTGACACCCATGGGGAAATTATGTTCCGCTTGCATCGCATGCATCGACAGGGCCGCGTGAGCTTCCGCATTGGTTGGATCAAGTTGGAGCGCTTGTTTGGCGGCAGCTTTGGCCCGGAAATATGCTTCCTGGCCGCGAAGAAATCCGTAGAAGCCCGTCATGGCGAGGGAATACGCCAAACCGCCATAGCTGGGCGCGTGGCCGGGGTCAATCGCAATCGCTTGCTGGAACAAGTCCAGGCTGCCGCGCAGTCCCTCTTCGGTCCAGGTTCGAGCCTGATGCATGCCTTTGAGGTAGAGGCGGTAGGCCTCCGGATTGGCGATTGCCTCCGCGGCGGATGACGAAGATGAACTCGCGTGCCGCTCGCTCCCCAACCGTTCCTGCAAGCGGGCGGCGATCTCACGCGCGATCTCTTCCTGCACCTCGAACAAGTCGGTCATCTTGCGGTTGTAGGAATCTCCCCAGAGTTGGTCCTGGCGGGCGACGTCGACAAGTTCGGCCTTCACGATGAGGGTGTCCTTGTGCTGCAGGACGCGTCCGCTGACCACGGCGCGAACCCCGAGTTCGGTGGCGGCGGTGAAGGGATCCGTGACCTTGCCCTTGTAGCGGAAGACCACGCCGCGCGGCACGACGCGCACTTTCGGCAGGCGAGAGAGAGTGTTGATGATAGTTTCGGTGATGCCGTCGCCAAGGTAGTCGTTTGCCGGATCACCGCTGGCGTTTTCGAATGGAAGGACCGCGAGTGAATCGATGGTCTTGCCGAGTTTAGGCTTGCGCGACTTGCCGGCGTCGCTGGAGGCAGCCTTGGGGAGAGTAACGCGTCCGGAACCGGTGTCGCGCTTGAGCCGTTTGAGGTCGGCACGAAGTTCGGCGGCGCTCTGGTAGCGGAGGTCACGATCCTTCTCGAGCAACTTAGCGATGATTTCGTTCAATCTCGGTGGGAGTTTCTGCTTGAAAGGAGCGGGAGCACGATTGAGGATCGCGTCGAAAATGACAGCGGTCGTGTCACCGCCGAACGCATGCTGCTGCGTCGCCATCTCGTAAAGAACGGTGCCGACGCTGAAAAGGTCGGTGCGAGCGTCGAGATTCTGGCCGCGGGCCTGCTCCGGTGACATGTAGGCAACCGTTCCGATGGCTACACCCGGACTGGTTAGGTGTTCGGCATCGAGGCTCCGCGTAACGAGCGCTTCGTTGGCGTCGGCGGCGATCTTGGCGAGGCCAAAATCGAGAATCTTGATGCCGCGGGCTGTGACGAAGAGATTGGCTGGCTTGATATCACGGTGAACAATACCGCGGGAATGCGCGGCATCGAGTGCGTCGGCCATTTGGATGGCGAATTCCAGCAACTCCTCCAACTCGAAGGGAGCGGTTTCGATGCGATAGCGAAGAGTCATGCCCTCCAGAAATTCCATCGCGATGAACGCTTGCCCGTGTTCTTCCCCGATGTCGTAAATGGTGCAGATGTTGGGATGATTGAGCGCGGATGCTGCCTGGGCTTCGCGCTGAAAGCGGCTGAGGGCCTGAGCATCGCGGGCGACATCCTCGGGCAGGAACTTTAGCGCGACGAATCGGTGCAGCCGTGTATCTTCGGCTTTGTAGACCACACCCATGCCGCCGCCGCCGATTTTTTCGAGAATACGGTAATGCGAGATCGTCGTGCCCAGCATGGCGTGGGCCATGGTAGGCGGGAAGGACAGGCAAGTCAATGCGGGTGAGAGCTGGGTCGTGCGGAAACACAAGGCCCCCATTCGGCGCTCTCCAACTACAGCGAAATGCCTACAGCGTTGAAACCGTCAACCGGCGCGGCATGTGGGGCATCCAACGTTTCGCTCGTCTGATCTTCAATTCTCGCAATGGAATTTGAGGTAGTTTGTATGACTCGCAAGATCGGTATGTTCTTGCCTGCCTTGTTATGGGTCTGTGCCAGTACAGTTCTGGCGTCCGCTCAGGCCACGTCGTCACCAACTGAAAATCAAGCCAGCACGTCTCCGGTTGCTTATGTGTATGTTGCCAGCTATGTGAGCAGCACGGGAACTTACCAGGTGAATGGATATGCAGCGGCTGCCAACGGTGCGCTCACTCCTATCCCCGGTTCGCCCTTCCCTGACAGTCTGCAATATCTCGCCCTAAACGGGAGATGGTTGTTCGCCACTGAATTCAGTGCCTCGGGAACCGATCAGAACGTCGACTCGTATTCCATCGCGTCGAACGGGGCGCTCAGCTTCGCGCAGAGAATCCAGGTGAATGATTCCGGAGGCGGGCCTATCAAGCTTCTTCTCGATCACACCGGCTCGTCGCTCTATGTGGATTACTACAACGCCAATAATGACTGCCTGTCGTACAGCATTGATCAGTCCAACGGTGCAATCACGTATCTCAGCACGCTCTACGAAGGTCCCGGAACCGGCTGTGCAGCGAGCTTCACCGGGAACAATGACTTCGTATATTCCTCCAGTTGCTATCATTTCTCGGCCCTCATTTATGGGGAGCAACGGAATAGCGACGGGACGCTCTCCAGATTGAACATTAACCCGGCACTTCCCACGCCGCCTCCGGGGACTGGTTTTTGTCCAAATACGGCGGCTGCCGATCCATTCAATCACGTGGCCATACCGGTAACACCGGTGCAGGGCGGTTTTGGCTACAACGAAGGGGCAACACAACTCGCGGTCTATACCGCCGACAGCTCGGGGAATCTGACCACCAACAGTACGTACCTGAACATGCCGAAGACTGCTGTGGTGCCTACGGGCGGAGGAACATATTTCGCAAACGATTCCTGGATGTCGCCATCCGGCAAGTTGTTGGCGGTGGCGGGATCGTTAGGGCTTCAGCTGTTCCATTTCAATGGTGCCAATCCCATCACCCACTACACGGGATTGCTCACCCACAACGAAATCATTCAGATGTTCTGGGATAACGCGAACCATCTGTACGCCATCAGCCCCTCGGCAGGACTCTTGTATGTGTGGACGGCGTCGCCCAGCGGCGTAAAACCGGCACCCGGATCGCCATATGCGATCCCAAGCCCGCAGAGCCTCGTCGTGCTGCCGAAAACCTAGAAGGTGTTAAAGCTGCTGGCAAAATACCCACTGTTTTTCGGCAAGAGAGACAGAAAGTAAGGCTAGGACCGCGCTGGTTCCTAAAAAATCAAAAACCCCACTTCTGGCAAAATCGGCCAGAAGTGGGGCACCCTTGGGGGAGGGTCATCCTTTTACGATCTTCTTGGCATTGGCATCCCAGACTGCGACGCTCTTGTTGAAGTAGGCGAAGTTCGCGAGGTGGCAGCCGATTGAGGTGTTGTTCCCGAACATCTCGTTCTCGACGACCGGTTTGCGAGTGCGGACGGCGTTGAAGAAGTTCGCCTGGTGGTCGACCGTGTCGCTGTACCCCGGCGGGTTGGCGTAGGACTCGCCTTCCGCGTCGACGCTCCAATGGAGAGCTTCCGGTTCCGGATGCTCCTTATGCCACTGTTCCAGATACTGATCGCGCAGGGCTTTGGGCCAGCCGAAGATCGAGTAACCTTCGGGTTCGGGGCGAGTGTCCTCTGGCTTGTAGGAAAGCGTGGAGTCCTTAATGATCATCGTGCCTTTGTTGCCGTAGAAGGCGATGAACTCGCCGCCATTGTTGTTCAGGTTGCAGCGCAAGGTCACTCGGAAGTTGGGATAGTCGTACATCGTCTCGATAAGGTCGGGGAACTCGCGGCCATCCTTGAAATGATAGAGTCCGCCGGCCGAAACGGCGCGCGATGCCGGGACGTTGGTGCTGGTGATGAAGTGAATGCCGGACAGCAGGTGGACAAAGAGGTCTCCGCCGAGTCCCTCGCCGTAGTCTGTGAAGCAGCGCCAGCGGAAGAAGCGGACGGGATCGAAGGCGTGCTTGGGAGCATTGCCGAGGAATGAATTCCAATCGATGGTCTTTTCACTGGCGTCGGGCGGGATGGGATAGACCCAGGCGCCGGAGGGCGAGTTGCGATCCCAGTAAGCGTTGATGGCGAAGACGTCGCCGAGCTTGCCGGAGTCGTAAATCTCTTTTGCCTTCGCATAGAGAACGGAGCTGACACGCTGGCTGCCGACCGCAACCATGCGGTTGTTCTTGTGCGCGGCTTCGACCATGGAGAATCCGTCTTCCACGGTGTGCGACATGGGCTTCTCGCAGTAAATGTCTTTGCCGGCGGCGCAGGCATCTTCGAAGATCCGGCGGTGGTTATGATCCATGGTCGCGATGATGACCGCGTCAACGTCTTTGCGATCGAGGATGGAGCGGTAGTCGCGCGTGGCGGCGACACTGGGATTCTTGACCGCTTCCTGGGCGGCGGTGTGGCGGCTGTCATAAAGATCGCAGACACCGACGCACTGTACGCCGGGAACGTTGAGAGAAGCTTCGAGGTGTTCGCATCCGCGAATGCCGGTGCCGATGGAGGCGAAGCGAACCGTGTCGCTGGGCGCGACCGGGCGCGGCGAAGCGGAGAGGATGCGAGGTTGCAGGATGTTCTTGGCGACGGTAGTAGCGGCGACCGCGCCGGTGCCGAGCTGGATGAATCGACGGCGGGACAGGGGATTCTTAGCCATGAGATTTTTCCGTTCTCACAAGTGCGCAGAGATTTTCCGCACAGACGTGTCACCATGCGGAAGTTTTATGTGCGGAGGCATTATGGCACCGGGGAGGGGAGTTAGTAAAACGATTTTCTTGGAACAAATGGGCCTGCAGCGTTGGACTGCGCCAACACTGATTACATGCACCCGGACATGACTCCCGAGGGCGCGCGGCCTCGGAAGTGACGAGTTTCGCCGTTACCGGAGAAGTGCTGCCGCGATCTGATGCCAGGAAGCACTGTGACCGATAAAGATGAGAGCGATAGAAGCGATTACAAATCCGACGTAGCCGAAGGTATACCACCGATTAAACGCGCGAGTCATTCCTAACTGAAGAACCAGGAGCAGCGCGCCAAACACCAGTGCGGGACCAAGTACGTATAAAGGTGGCATGGCGGCATATTGTCCAATATAAGGACAGCGGCCCAGGGAGCCCGAAATAATCATTAACGATGCCAGGAGCATCATAGGGCGGTGGATCTCGGGGCGACGGCGATACACGACCGCAACGCCCACCAGAACACCGAAGCAGAGCATCTCGCCGAGCATGGTTGCCAGGAAGAATCTGGGACCGCCAAAAAATTGGTACAGCTCGGGATTGTTACGGGCCGATAAGATTGCTGCGAGCGATCCGAGGGGAACCATGACCCCGGCGAGCACCGCACCGCCGACTCCAATGCGCATATGAAGCCGGGGATTGCCGTTCAGAATCAAAACGCTCTGCACCAGAAACAGGATGACCCAACTGAACATCGCAAGGCCATGGACGACGACCAAGGGGACAATCTGGCGGGTGATTTCGCCTCCGCCAAACCCCTTGCCATGCGCAAGGAACCCGCGGAATCCGATGACGGTCGCAATCAGCATTATGCTTCCGGCGATCACGTAGAAAAGCCGTTCAGACCCCAGGGTTCGCAAAGCCGCGCTGTGCTGTTGGGATCGAATTACAGGATCCGAGATTGCTGCCGACATAATAGTTGCCCTCCAGCCGCTGCGTGTTTGAACCGCACGACCGCCACAACTTCAGAATGATACTGATTTGCCTCGATGATCAGTGCAGAACCGGAGATGGGGGGTACGCTCCGGGCCGCAAGGTCTGCACCTGCTACTCGCCGAGGAGTATGAAACGAGATGGCGGGGCTGTCAACACGAAACTCTTTCAGCCAGTTGGCACGGCTGAAGCGACGGAAAAAAAACGCTCACGGCAGTTTCGCCGTGAGCGGAGATTTCAGCAATTAGACAGTTCTAGAAGATCAGCTTGGCTCCCAACTGGAATTCGCGAGGATCGAACGCCGTGGTGATCGCACCGAAGTTGCCGGCTCCAGCGTTGAGGCTGATGCCGCCGGTGTTCACATCTCCGTGGAACTGCGTATGGTTCCAGGTGTTGAACGCGTCCGCGCGTAATTCAAAGCGGCTGCCGCGCGATTCGCTGATCAGGAAGCTCTTGAACAACGAGAGATTCCAGTTCTGGCGTCCCGGACCGCGCAGCGCGTTAAATCCGACATTGCCGTAGATGTCGTTGCCAACTCCCGTTGGCACCGAGAAAACGGCAGGATTGAACCAGGAAGCGACGGTCTTCGGATAAGTGATTGGTCCGTTGACATTGGGCCGGTTCCCGGAGTTCTGGATTACGCTCGCCACGTTGCTGCCGGTCACGCCCAGGTTCAGCGGCGCTCCCGATTGCACGGTGACGATTCCGGATAGCTGCCATCCGCCAAGAACCGTCTTCAGCAGGCGATTATTCGTGTCGCGGAAAATCGGCAGCTGATAGACGAAGTTAACGAACGCAACTTGGGTGCGGTCATAGGATGAGGGTCCGTTGTTATAACGCCATCCAACATACGGGTTGGTGATGTTGTTGAGATCACCGCCGCTGCCATTGCCGCCCGCGTTGGGGTCAACCGCGCGCGCGACCGTATAGGCGAATTGCAAAAACAGATCGGGGCGCAACTGCCCGTGCAGGTCAGCCTGGAATGCGTTGTAGTGTCCCTCCTGGCCGTTCTCGGCCATTCGGATCGCTCCGAAGCCGGCGTAGTTGTAAAGCTGGTTGATGCCAGTGCCGCCGGATGCAATCAATGCGGGGAGCGACGCGAATGGCGGCAGGTTAACCTCCCGGTAGTAATTCATGTTCCGGCTCTGGCTGCCTACATAGTTCAGCGAGAGAACCGATTTCTTGCCCAGCGACCGCTGCACACCGGCGCTGTATTGATAGGTGGTTGGCAGTTTGTAGCCGCTGCTCTGGATTCCGGTGATGCCCTGGGGAAGGATCGGCAGGTTCGCCGCCGTAAACACGGCGCCGGCGTCGGGGCCGGTTAGGGCAAGTCCGGGATTTGTAAGCGAGACGTTGTTGAGGGTGGGGCTGGCATTCATGGGTGGATTGCCGGCTCCGTTGTACATGTCGTTGCCCTGGATGCGGTCAAACAAGATTCCGAATCCGCCACGAATGACGGTTTGGCCTTGTCCGGTCAAATCAT
>Ga0070730_10002955_pt1 | contig 15405 bp, 18 predicted proteins | sample Coa_R1_3_FD_66447 | JGI IMG/M metagenome (GOLD analysis project Ga0070730, IMG submission 66447) | Surface soil microbial communities from Centralia Pennsylvania, which are recovering from an underground coalmine fire - Coalmine... | ecosystem: Environmental > Terrestrial > Soil > Unclassified ...
GATGAGTTGGCCGCGGCGGCACGCCGGTTCTTCACCGAGCTAGCCCCACATCCAGTGAAGGTGCCAACCGCCGCATAATTCTCGTGCCTTTCTTTTGATCATATGCTTAGTGTGGTATACTGATAAGAGAAGTCAATATGGGCGTTCCCGCCCTGGGATTCACTTGTACACGCATGGAGAACGTGTCGGCCCTGCCGATGCTCCAGCGGTGTCACATCGTGCAGACGACCTTTCCGGCCAGATGCATCTGTCTCACCTTTGGGACAGGAGTATCTGGCCGTTGTGCTGATCCCACTTCACTGGCTGAAACGCCGCTGTACCCAAGGAGAGGCTATCTTCTTGGCGAGTCCTGGTAACACTGCTCCCTGTAGCCATCTTGAGTCCCTCGATTATATGCTCAGCGGCCAGGAGTGGAGCGCGCCGGTGCCAATGATACGCCTAACGAATGGGAGGCTGCCCGTCCATGTCTGCGCCGGGTTGGGTGCAACTGGCGCCTTCAGCCGATCAATAAAAAGAGACCACTTCCAGGCTCTACCAGTGATCAGTGGGGGCAGAGTTCCCTCTTCAGGAGACCGCAGCTACCACGATCTCTGCATCCCATGAGCCCGCGTACTAGGCCCTCTCGCCGTCGAGTCTACCGCTAGCGCCTGGCTTTCCTACACTCCCACGCAATCAGGGAAAGCCAAAGAAGAACTGAGCGCCCTCCGCCGCACCTACTGGCCGAAGCGAGATGAGCGCAGAGCCTATCGGCCACAAGAGCAAGCCGAACTGAAAACCAGTCCGAGCGAGCTGCCCTGGCAGTGATCCACCAGGGGTGACGAGGCCAGGAAACTGATGAGAAGGGAAGAACAGGTGTTGGTATTCCTGGGTGACTTCCCGTGACCATGAGAGCGGGAAAGAAAGCTATGAGCGAACAGAGAGAACTCCAGCAGATTGAATGCCTGATCGGTTGCCTCTACAGTTGGCGCGGCTTGCAGGGAATGGTCTCCGTCTATCAAGCCTGGCGTGGGCATTTACAGGTACAGGCGCTGGTCCCAGCTCAGCACTCCTAGTTGGGGACGGTCTTAAATGTCCTCCGCTACGAGTCGTCTCCAGGGTCGGGGAGCCTCGTGTGGGTGAGGAGCGCGTCCTTGAGATCTTCGTCGAACGGGAGAACAATCACAGCACCACTGGGGTCTGCATCGAACACTTGCAAGCGGTAGAGGTCTGTGGTGAGCCGCCTGTTGCTGCATTTGAGGGCCAGCATGGCGAGAGGTGAGACATTCCAGTTTTATTATGATATGCGGGCTGCTGCGCCAGCAGGTGCGCGTGTTGATGTTCTGAACATCAACACGCGCCTGAACGCAAGCTCTCAGCCTGCACAAGAACCCTTGGCTTGCTTGCGCGAGAACAGAGGGTCTTTCACAGGAAGGACACAGCTCTATGATCCCGCTACTCCATCCCGATGTCTACCAGGAGCTTGATCCCGCTTCCTGCCCCGCCGGGCATCCGCCAGCAATTAGTGCGCTGCGGGTCTGCCCACATTGCCAAACCTCCAGGCAGCACTCTGGGGTGTGGCCGTCCTATTGTCACGTCTGTCACACGGAGCGGATGTACGCATCCTGGAAGCGGATGGAACAAGAAGGGCTGATTTGCCTGGTGTGCCTGCCCATGTGCGCCGACCGCCTCGGCCAAATCAGGCTAGAGCCGAGGTGAGGCCAGGAAGAGGGCGCAGATAGCGCCACTCCCCGCGCCAAACAGAAGATCAGAACCCTCCTGCCAGGTGGGCAAGCAGAGCGCACCACTACACCAGTAACCTCATGCTCGCAATGGTGGCTTCGCACCCTGAAGAAGAGCAGGGAGTGGTGTGATGGGGATTGACCAAGCCCTCGAGGGGCTGGAAAGCCAGCGAGAAAGGCAGAAAACTATGGACCATCTTTCCAGCGTCCAGGAACTGGAAGCACAGCAGCAGCAATATGCTGCCCTCTTTTATCAAATGCACCACCAGGAAGCCGCCGAACGGCTCAAACGACAGGCGTTGCGGGAGGAGTTGGCACAGGTGCTCCTGGCGATGCGTGAAGCCCAGGCTGCCACGCCCGCGCGATCCGCCAGCAATGTGCTGGCCGCCTTGAGTGTCCGCGCTGCTACCTTGCACCACGAGATTGCCGCTTCCTCTGAACAGATTGCTGCCTTGACGGACCAGGAGGAGCTGGCAGAGTGCTGCTATGAGGAAACCCTCCAGCAACTGGAGGCGCTGCTGGGGCGGACAGGCAGCAATCACAGGCAAGAAGACTGATGTGCTATTTAAACAGCGCTTGTCCTATTATTGATCGGCTGGCCCTGGCGCTCTTTGTGCGGCGAGTTGCAGCCCTGTGTTCGATATCCCCCATCAACCAGTCAACGCCAGTTCCTCAAGTACCTGGGCCTCTGCCGCTCTCAGCGCCCCATTTGTCGTATGATGAGCCTGAGCCGCGATGCGCACAGCCAGGGCACAGGGGATCGTTCACTCCTTTCGATGATCGCTCTGGCCGTGCCCCAGAGCCTGGCCGCACACGAGGATCGAGTAAGTACGCGCTGGTCCTCTTCAGGCGTTCAGCCTCAGCTTCGCATCTTTGAGGCCACCCAGGACCACGACAAGGGGCGGTGGTTGCTCAGCCTCGCTGTCCAGTGGCTGGCACTCGTCGCAGTGGAGGCCGCCAGGATACGAGACGACAGCGAGGCCAGCCCATGAGCCACGAGCAGCACCAGGAGGAAGGGAAGGAGCCAATGAGGCCCTGCGCGGCCAGGCGCTCATGTGGGTGATGCGCCTGGTTTTCGTGGGAGAAGGCCACTGTCCGGGCTGCCCGCAACAGAAAGCGATCTTCGTCCGCCGCAACTCCATGCAAGGCTCCACCAAAGAATGCTGCCTGGACTGCTGGAGGGCAGAGCAATGAGCCTTGCACTCCAGGCTGATGAGCGAACAGAGACCACCTTTACTGGCAGACGATAGCCAGCATCTGGCAGAGGTAACGAGAGGAGCAGGGGTCATGAGTGCGCTGACAATCCAAGACAAGGTCCACTCCATCGCGTGCGGCGACCGGCTGGAGGACCAGGACATGATCTGTGTAAAGGTGGATGGGGAGAGTGGTGAAGATATCTCTCGGCGTTCAGCAGCCGGCAAGCTGGCACAGCCTGACGCACAGGAAGAGGTCGATGAGTGAGTACGTCAAGTTGGCACCCGTGCGCCATCTGTGGCGTGCCAACCCAGGACGCCGTCTGCGGCAATCGGTTGCTCTTCCACCGGGATGTGCAGCGGTTGCCGACTGAGCAGGCGCCAGAGGTATCCTGGCGCTGCCAGGACCACCAGCACTACCAGATGCACATCGCCTCGGCAGTGTGGGCGAGTGAACTGGGCGATCTGATCTACACGCTCGCCTGCGGCCATGATGTGTCCTGGGTGGGGCGCGGCCAATGGGCCTCTACGCCGACACAGGTCACGCGCGGCATCGCCACGCGCCAGATCAGGCTGGACCAGCGCCAGCGCTGCTATGTCTGTGGCGATCTGGAACAGAAGGGGAATGCCAGGTAATGAGCAAAGCCGCCATCATGCGCATCCTCGTTGTCCATCAGGAGGCTATCGAGCGGCACGAAGCCCTAGCACCCGTGTGACGATTTGCGCCCTTCTCGGCGACCAGATCGGCGAGAAGATCACTGCTATCAGGCCATCGCAGAGGTGACAGAGATTGCCTCTGGCCTGAACGATGAGCGACCTAAGCTGAAGCAGTTGCTCACCATCCGAAGATCGGCGTGCTGATGGTGGACCATCGGGACCGGCTCACGCGCTTTGGCTATGGCTACATTGCCACCCTCTTCGAGCAGCAAGGCCGCCGGGTGGATGCCGTCTATCCAAGTGATACCGGCGATGATCTGGTGGATGACTTTGTGGCAGTTATCACCCGCATGGCGGCGCGCATCTCTGGCCGTCGCAACTCCAAACGCTGGGCAGAGCGGATCAAAGCCTATATTGAGCAGGTGATGCAGAGCGAGGTGGAAGCGTGCTGAAACAGCACTCCGAAACGCGCATCCGACGCCACACGAAGGTGAAAGGCACGGCAACCCCTATGATGGCAACTTGGTGTATTGGGCGCAACGACTGAAGGATCATCCGCTGACCAATGGCAAGAAAGGATTCTTGCTCAGGCGCCAAAAGGGACGATTGCCTCCTGTGGAGTGGGGAGCGCTGGCACGACGAGGAAGCCGCGTGTGAAACTCTCGGCGCAAGCCTGAGCCGCGCTCCGAAAGAAGCAGGAAGCTGATACGTTGGATGCTTCGGCATAAAACGGGTAAATTTAGCAGAACGGTAAAATGTGACGGCTGTTCGCTATAAGCCGTTTTGTGCTATAGTTATAATGAGAGGCTGTTCGAGTGGTTTGTGGGTGTCGCAAGGAGTATCTGTTATGGAATCGATAAGTCAAACCCCTGATGCTTTATTGCCGCCTGCGCCTGATGGTGCTGCTTTGGATAGCGTGTCACGCGCTAGGTGGTTCTCCCGCTTGCTGCGCCTCTGGTCGGCGCATACATCGCGGACGGCGACCACTGCCAGCCCGACTGCCACATCCCTCACTTCCCCCGATCTGACGGCCTTTGTGCTGCTGGGTGGCGGCGCGCGCGGCGCGGCCCAGGCCGGGGCGGTCGCAGTGGCGCTGGAGCATGGCGTGCGGCCCGATGTCATCATCGGGGTCTCCGCTGGCGCCTGGAACGGGTCGTATCTGGCAGTGGACCCAACGCCAGCGCGCGCCAGAGCTTTGTGCGACATCTGGGCCGGACTCAAAACGAGCGATCTGCTTGGCGGCGGCTGGTGGCGCGCAGCAGTCAGCGCCGTTTCTGGTCGCGCCTCGCTCTATAGCGCCAAGGGGCCGATCCAGATGGCCCGCCGCTATATGGAAAAACAGACATTCGAAGAATTGAAGACGCCCCTGCATATCCTGGCAACGAACCTGATCACCGGCCAGCCTGTCCTCTTTTCTTCGGGCCGCCTCTTGCCAGCCGTGCTGGCCTCGTCTTCCGTGCCGGGCATCTTTCCGCCGGTGGTCTTGGACGGGCAGGTCTATGTCGATGGGGGCTTGCTGGAATGGGATGCTTGCGCGCAGGCGCTGCGGCTGGGGGCGCGGAAGATTTATCTCTTTGGTTGTGGATCGATTGAAGAACTCTCACCCCGGCTCTCTCTTCCCCATGTGGCCGTTGCCCCTGCAAAAAATGGCGCGTCCAATGGGAAACAGCGCCTGGCCGCTGTTTTGCAGTCTCCAGACTTGGGGCCGACGGTTGGCGCCAACCTGTTGGAAGTCTTGGAGCGCTCCTGGGATGTCATCAGCCAGTACCAATTTCGTCGGGCAGTGGAGGGCTTGCGCGCCAGCAGCGCCAGTGTCATCTCCATTGAGCCAATGCTGCCCCTTCAATCGCGGCCATTAGATTTCAGCCGAAGCGAGGGGATGATCGCTGCCGGGCGCGCCGCTGCCGAGGCGACACTTCATCTGGCCGCAACAACTGCTGCTGCGGAGGCTCAGGCGATTCAGATCGCCTGAGCCTATCCCCTGTGTTTCTCTTCCCCCAATGGTCACCCGCCATCCTCACAAAATCGTGAAACAAACTACGGCGTGATCTGCTCTAAATAAGCAACAACCTCGCCCACTACGTGAATCATGCTGGTCATGTCGTATGAGACCACGTTGGCTAAAGGATTGGGTGTGCGTTGCTTCATTACTGATCCGCTCTGGCTGTCGCTTGCCAGCCAGAGAGAAACGGGGAAGGGAACCGATCTGATGATCGAGACAAGCCGTGAACACGACATCTACTCCTATGAGGCGTTTACCCAACATGCGTTCTATGCCGCCGTCAATCGTGCGCTGGTTGAGCGTGCCATAGCACAGCTTGATGCGCGCCCGGCTGGTGAAACACTCAAGATTGTTGATCTGGGCTGCGGCACTGGGGCCATCACGCAGATGGTGGTGGAGGGACTGAAAAAGCATGGTCGAACCGCGCAGGTGATTGGTGTCGAGCCATCCGCCGACGCGATCAGGCTGGCCGAGCGTCGCCTGGCAGGCTCAGGGATGGATGTGCGTTTTGTGCAGGGAGACTCGGCTGATCTGGCGCGGATGGGCATGCGCGTCGATGGCCTCTTCTTCTGCAACGCGATCCATCTGGTTCCAGACAAAAACGAAGTCGTTGAACAGATCGCTGCGGCGCTCGCGCCTGGTGGTCTCTTTGCGTTCAACAGCGCCTTCTTCACCGGCACCTACGCCGATGGGACCGAGCGCTTCTATCGCCTCTGGACGATGCAGGCGATGCGCTGGCTGCGCCGCGAGTATCCAGGAATAAAGGTGTCGCGGGACACTCATGCGCTGGCAATGCAGTGGCTCTCGCAGGATGAGTATACCGGGCTGCTGAGCAAACACGGCTTTCGCGTGGTGCATAATGAACTGGATGAGGCGTTGATGCCCCTGCGCTCCTGGCAGGATATTGGCCGCTACTGGCTCTTTATTGAGGGAGCGCTGCCTGGTGTGCCCATTCCGATTGGAGCCGATGCGCTGGAGGCTGCCGCTGCTCAGGTGTTTGAGGAAATGAATATTAAAGGGGTGCCGCGCAACTGGCTGCAAGTGGTGGCGCAGCGGGAACCCGCCCCAGAGCAGCACTGATGCCTCGCTCTGCCTGTAGCGCCGCCAAGACGGCGCTACAGGCAGAGCGAGGCCGATGCCAGCCCCGCTCGCTGGCAATTGCGATCAGCCTTCGTAGCGACGGAAGGCCAGGACAGCATTGTGCCCGCCGAAGCCCATCGAGTTGGAAAGCGCCACGCGCACATCCGCCGGGCGCGCCTCGTTAGGCACATAATCCAGATCGCATTCCGGGTCTGGATGTGTGGAGTTGATTGTCGGCGGCAGGATGTGGTCATAGATGCTCAGGACGCTGATCGCTGCCTCGACACCGCCAGCCGCGCCCATCATGTGCCCGGTCATTGATTTCGTGGAACTGACCGCCAGCGTATAGGCGTGGGCGCCAAAGAGCATTTTGATGCCGCCAGTTTCGCTGCGGTCATTGTAGAGCGTGCTGGTGCCATGCGCGTTGATATAGTTCACCTCTTCGGGGGCGATGCCGCCCTTTTGCATCGCCCGGCGCATGGCCCGCACAAGCCCGCGCCCCGTCGGCGCAGGCTCGGTGATGTGGAAGGCGTCTGCCGTTGCGCCGTAGCCCACCAGTTCGGCGTAGATGCGCGCCCCGCGCGCCTGGGCGTATTCCATCTCTTCCAGGATGAGAACGCCCGCGCCCTCGCCCATCACGAAGCCATCGCGCTCAGCATCAAATGGGCGGCTCGCATGCTCGGGGTCGTCGTTGCGGCGCGAGAGGGCGTGCATGTTGCCAAACGAGGCAATGGCAACCGCTTCGATGGCGGCTTCCGCGCCTCCGGCGATCATGGCGCGGGCGTCGCCCCGCCGGATGGTTTCATAGGCTTCGCCGATGGCATGCGCGCCTGTGGCGCAGGCGGAGACGATAGCAAAGTTTGGCCCGCCCAGGCCCAGCGCAATAGAGATAGCGCCAGCCGCTAAGTCTATGGGCGTCATCGTGCTGAAGAAGGGACTGATGCGGTCTGGCCCGCGATCAAAGAGGAGCTTGAACTGGTCGTGCATGGTGGTGAGGCCGCCGATGCCGCTGCCGATGATGATGCCGATGTCTTCGGCGATAGGCGCTGTGTCGAGTTTGGCATCTTCAAGCGACTGCTTCGTGGCTGCCAGCGCGAACTGTGCAAAGCGGTCGGTGCGACGTATCTCTTTGCGGTCCATATAGGCCAGCGGATCAAAGCCCTTCACCTCGGCTGCGATGCGCGTCTCGTGGGCGCTGGCGTCAAAATGCGTAATCGGTCCAGCCCCGGAGACCCCTTTTTTGAGCGCCTCCCAACTGGTTGCTGTGTCGTTGCCAACCGGCGTAACCATGCCAATGCCGGTGACTGCCACTCGTGTAGTCATGTAATGTCTTCCTCCTCGCGTCGTGGCAGCATCTAGCCGCCTTGCCTGGTTGCAAGTGTATTGTATCATATTCCAGAGCCAAATACCGTGTGCCTGGTATTCGACGCTCGCTGCTACGTCAGTTATAATAGCGACAATACGTGTTGCAAGCACTATCTTTCAGAGGAGCCTGATCAACCGTGCTTAAAGGAGAAAAAGTCATCCTGCGCGCACTGGAGAAAACGGACTTGCAGCGTCTGTGGGAATTTCATAACAATGTGTAGGGGATGGGGGAGTGTCAATTCTGCTTGCCCTTTTTGTTCCGGTCTGCTGGTTTCAGTCCCGCTGCCAGAGCCTCCTCCATCTCCCGGAGTGCCCGCGTGCCGTAGATGCGGCCAATGGGCAGAGCGAGCGGTCTACCTGAGCGCCGCTGCGCTACTAGCTTGGCCCCCAGCAGGCCAGGCTCGCGGCTGGCATGGCGAAGCTCGGTGAAGGGCAATCCTACCAACTTCTTGCCTGCGACCAAGACAAAGCCATCGGGTGTAATCAAGAAGAAGTGTCCGGCGCCGTTAATGAGCGCCGGAAGCACGCGGAGGCTGACGGCCAGAAAGACGAATCCAAGCACCGCGAGCGCAAGCGCGAGAAACGGCGAGGTCGTCTGGCCGGGGCTGGCTGAGAAGACACCAGTGATGAAGAGGTAGATGGCGACTCCCAAGAGGATCAGGGCGCCAGCGCCATAAATGATCAGATTCAACCAGACTGCGCTGCGCGAGACCGAGAATCTGGTCCATTTTGGCGGAATGGCCCCGCTGCGCCCCTGGCGCGCCGTTTCCTCCAGATCAAATGCTGCCATACAGATATTCCAGCCTCTCTTCTTGCCTTATCGCGCTCCCTGGTATTCTACACTTAGCGCCGATGAGGATTGCTCCAACCATCGTTACCGTTTGAGCAGATCGATCACCTCAGCAGGATTGGTGGCGCGGATGGCCGGAGCCAGGTAGGGATACCGCTGGCATAACTGACGGTACATCTCGTAGGCTACGCGCCGGTAGGCAAAGTGGCCGGTCACGCCGGAGCGCAGTTCGATGATATACGCCGCTTCGGCCAGGTCCATCTTGAACAGGGCGCGTTGGCGAGCGCCCAGCGGCAAGAGATAGGGCGCATATTCAGGGACTGAGAAGCTGCGAGCCGTCTCCAGCGCCTGCTCCATCGCCTCGCGGTAGGCGACGAGCAGCCCGCGCTGCTCGGCCCTTGCCGTGCCGTCTGGTCCAAGACCGGCCTGGAAGAGAGACGTGGGATCATCGAAGCCGAGATGCAGCTTCAGATCGGGGATGATCTGCACACACCGGCGGTGACGATGCAGGTCGCGCAGCGCGCCAAAATCTACTAGCAGATCAAAAGCGAGCAGGTAGCCCAGGCGATGCAGGCGTAGCCAATCGTCATGCTCGCCGCGCTGCTCTAGCGTTCGCGTGAAGAGGTCGCGTTTTTCCTCTGTGGAGAGCGCCTGGGCGAGCGGCTGAAGCTGCCCATAGGCGCGCCCCTGCCCATCGCTTAGATAGAGCATGCTGGCGGCGCAGGCATCGAGCAGATCAATCTCCGGCTCGATCAGCGCCACGCTTGTAGAGAGATCGGGCGCTGCGCGCAGCGCCTCCAGGCGTGGGACGAGCAGGTCGCGCGCTGCCTGAAGCGCGCGCTGGCTGTAGACCTCCGGCGTCGTATATTTAACCAGCGTCGGCGCGGCGCTGACCCCAAGCACTCCGGCATCTGCGAGCGCCTGCTGTTGGTGCGCGATCTGCTCCGGGCTGAGCGCGGCGGCGTCCCAGGCGGCGCGCAGTTTGCCCGCGAAGAAGTTGTGCGCGGGCGTCTGACATGCCTGGCGGATGGCCGCGCCGATCTCGCGCAGTTCGCCCAGCGCGTGCCCGCTCAGGCGGCTGATCTGCTGTTCCAGCACGCGGGCGCTGGTGACTTGTCCCACGCTCGTGCGCGTGGCGAGCGGCAAGAAGTAGCGCGCCACGTCGAATGCCCGCGCCCGCAGGGTGCGCGTATAGGTCGCCGGGGGCATGTCCTCCGGGCGCGGCTGCACCTGCTTCAGCACGTCGGTCAGTTCGGCGGCAAAGAACTCGTAGCGCCCCAGCAGATACTCCAGCGCGTGGGCGTATCGCTCGCGTTCGGGCGACCCCTCAGCCAGTTGCGCCGGGACGTAGAAGCCGCTCTTGCGAAAATCCTGGTAGCGCGAGGAGCGTTCTTGCCCATCCCAGAGGGCTTCATCCACGACAGAGAAAGCTGCCAGCATGGAGATGTTTTCAATCGCCAGGACCACATGCGCTAGGTCGGCAATCGAGCGATGGCCGTACTGGAAATAAAACGTATCCAGAAACTGTTCCGCCCGTTGGGTGGAAAGCTCCTCGATGCTCTCGCGCAGCAACTGCGCCGAGCGGCTATATTTCGCCAGCGCGTACGCCTGAATCTCTGGCGGCGCGCCGATCACCGCATACACGTTCATAAGAGCCTCACATGGGGTCCAGGCGTTGAAAGTTCAGTCCGGGCGAATCCGACCAGTTGGACCCCACGACCTGGCCCAGCCCATTAACCCAATAGTTATTGTACCCGATGGGCACGTTGTACTGATCGCCTGAATAGGGGTTGCGCATGTCTTGATAGCCCCGAATCACATTGCCGAAATCGTGTTGTTGCTGCTCCTGAGCCTGCATGCGATGCTGGAAACCGGCCTGCTGCATGTTGAATATATCCTGATTGGCGTTGCGCATAATTTGCAGCCGTTGCAGTTCCGCCTGCTGCCAGGCTTGCTGCATTGCCATCTGCTCTTGCGGACTGATCCCTGGCGTTCCGGCTGGCGGCATGCCCATGCCCACCTGGGGCATGCCCATGCCCATGCCTGTTTCCCAGGGCTGGCGCATCGGCATCTGTGGCTGTATAGGTGTCTGCGGAGGCATCCTTTGCCCTTGCATGGCTCCGGCTATGTTTTGCCAGGCTTGCTGCGCCTCTTGCTGCGCTTTCTGCTGCTGCGCCTGTATCCATTGCATCTCTGGTCTGACGGATTCGGTGATGCCCTCCAGGGTCGCGGCATGCTGGGCAAATTGATCGAGCGGGGCGCGTACCACGCTGCCGACAAAGACCCGCCAGACCCGCGTGATCGGCCAGCGCTGCACGGCAACGTAGGTCCGCTGGCGATAGGCGGTCCCATTTTCGGTGAAGGTGCATTGCAACGCTGCCGCCGTGAGGTTCTTCGGCTGGATATGCTCGCCATATTGCAGCGAATCGGCAATATAGGAGGTGGCAAGATCGGCCCGGTTGATAATGCGCTCCACCTGGAGATCAGGATACTGCTGGCGCATTTCTGGCGTCAGCATCCGTTCGAGAAAGACCGTACTGGGCATATGGGGCATCGTTTGATAGCGCTGGGGGACCATCCTGGCGAGCAATCCTTTTGGCGCCTCTTGGAAGAGATAGTAGCGCCCTGGCATTTCTGCGCTGAGCGTCCCATCGGGATTAGTCGCGCGAAATTGAAAGATCGTCCCGGCATCGGGGGTGCGTATCAGCTTGCCCGTTGCCTTCCAACCCTCCGGGATGGCCGCTGTGAACGCTCGTTCGCTTTCTTCCACAAACGCGGTGCGCGCAAGACGAGGGATGGGTTGAAACGAAGCCAGGATGCGCTCGAACGTGGACTTCCTGGCTGCGATTTTGGGAATGGGCGCCTGAAACCCGCTCACCAGGGCTGATGTGCCCTCGACCATCACCGATAACACGCCCACCAGTTCCTGCCCTTCCTCGGTGAACCGTATGCGCAGGAGCGATTGATCGGCCTGGCGCTGCATCTTGTGGTAAGTAGCATCCCCTGGGTTCATCTGCCAGGCGGTGAAGGTAGGATTATTGGCGCGGATTGCCGCCACCAGACGGCGCGCCATTTCGGCGGCGCTCACGGTCTGCGGAAGCTGCACGGGGCGGATCGCGGCGCAGGTCAACCCGGCCAGATCAGCGCAGACAGAGATGGCGTCGTGGGTGACGCGCACGTCCCAGCCGCTGGGGCGTTCGAGCGTGAAGCCATTCCAGGCATCCTTGTGCTGTCGCCAGGGAACATTATCGGGGGCTGGCGCCGCAGCAGCGGCAGGGCGAGCGACGCGCACCGTCGCTTCTGCTTTCTTCTGGCTGGGCGGCTGCGGCGTCTTTGGGCTTTGCCCGGCTGGCGTTGGCTGTTGGGCAGGCGGCGACGCCTCAGCCAGCTTCGCGCCGCAGTAGTTACAGAATCGGGAATCTGCCGGGATTTGTTTGTGGCAGCCAGGGCATGGCCTGGTAGGAGTAGCCATATTTCATACCCCTTCTCTTCTTTAACCCCTGGAACGCGCAACTCACTATAGCTGACACGCTCCCATTCGGGGAAGATAGCATCATCGATGATGCAGAGAAAGCCAGCGTTCACATAGTTGATTGCCAGCGTGGCGCAGCCCTGCCGCGCAAGTATAAGTTGCTGCTCTGTCGCTGCGTTCCATCCATCGGACGGATTGGCATAGCCCGACTTCACAAAGTCGCAGACATCATCAAGCAAGATATGCGCGGTTGGGCGCTGCTGTCCGCTGGCCCGCGCCCGCGCAACCGTCGTTTTGCCCGCGCCCGCTGGGTCGGTCAGCAGCAGCACAAATGGGGGCTTGGTCTGGTTGGTATTGTCCATACGTATCTAAGAAAGCAGGGGTGGCTGTCAGTCGTCTTGATGCACAATATGCTGCGCGTTGGCGGGCAAGTTGCGCAAGGCGGCTCTCAGGAAGGTTGGGTAGAGGCGAATGTCATCCAGTGCCTCCAGCAGAAACCAGCGCAGGGCAAAGGTGATCGGTTCATCCGCAAAGGCGCCAGTATCCTCGATAGCCATGTGGGTTTTGCCCGTGTCATAGAGTTCGGAATTGGCGGCGAAGGAGACGAGGTAATACAAGCCAAGTTCGTGAGTGGGCGTGCCCCCATTGTCATCGATAAAGAGGTTCTCAACGACCCAGAGCAGGCGCTCTACCTGTACGTCTCCCTCCAGTTTCAACTCTTCGCGCATCTCGCGTTTGATCGCCGCCTCGGAGCTTTCCATGATCTCAATGCGGCCACCCGGCAGGAACCAGAAATCGTCGCTCTCTGCTCGTTGCAACAGCACATGGCTCTCATGGATACAGACCCCAGCGACCCGATGGACGAAACGAGCCTGACCAATGGTGAACGTAATCATGGCTTCCATCCTTCCAGCATGCCTTGCAATTATTGCCCACCAGGCAGATATAATAGCACAATTTCATCCTGCTCATGTTCCCATCCACACGGCCCATAGCCCGCTATTGTCTGAGAGCGTCGATCCTGCTTCACCTGCTGATCGCTCATGCGTGAACCCACAGATGTGATCCACCGCATACCTATGCTATGTGGTGGCACATAGAGTGTAGACTCTTTGTAGGGTAAGATCAGGATGTCAAAAGCACATGAAATCATCCCAGCCTATGTGTAACTATGTGTTCTTGGATTGCTGAGAAGGAGGCCCTATGAACAAAACGACACAAGTCCTTGTGATTGGCGGCGGGCCAGGAGGTTCGACGGCGGCCACCCTACTAGCCCGTCAGGGGTTTACGGTCACATTACTGGAGCGGGAACACTTCCCCCGCTACCATATCGGCGAATCGCTCTTGCCATCCTGCCTGGAGATTCTTGATCTCGTAGGCGCACGCGAGAAAATCGAAGCGCATGGGTTCCAGCAAAAAGATGGCGGCTATTTCGAGTGGGGCAGTGATTCCTGGACCCTGGATTTCAGAAAGCTGCATCACCCCTATGGCTTCGAGGTCGTTCGCTCCGAATTTGACCAGCTTCTGCTGGAACATGCCAAAAGCCAGGGCGTGCAGGTCTTCGAGGGTGTCGAGGTGCAGAGCCTCGCTTTTGAGGGAGAGCGACCACGCAGCGCCCGCTGGGCGCAAGCGGATAGCCAGGGCGGCGAAGAGACAGGGGAGATCAGCTTCGATGTGTTGGTAGATGCCTCTGGGCGGGCGGGGATTATGGCGACACGCTATCTCCAGAGCCGCTACTATCCTGACACCTTCCAAAATGTTGCCATCTGGGGCTATTGGCAGGGCGCAAAGCGGCTGGAGGACCAGCCTCAGGGCGCGATTGCCGTTGGCTCGATCAAAGACGGCTGGCTCTGGGGTATCCCACTGCATACCGGGCGGATGAGCGTTGGGCTGGTGATGCACAAAACCACCTTCAAAGACCGCCGCCAGCAGGTCTCCTCTCTGGAACACCTGCTGCGCCAGGCCATTGATGAATGCCCGTTGCTGTGCAGGCTGCTGGAATCAGGCGAACTGGTCACAGAGGTCCGAGCCGAGCAGGACTTTTCCTATATGACCGAGCGCCTGGCTGGCCCCGGCTATTTCCTGGTAGGAGATGCTGCCTGCTTTGTAGACCCGCTCCTCTCCACCGGCGTTCACCTCGCCACCTCTAGCGCGCTGCTGGCGGCTGCTAGCATAGGCAGCTTTCTGCGCAGAGAGGCGACCGAGGAGCAAGCCAGAGCCTTCTATAGCGCGAGTTATCGCCAGGCGTATCTGCGCATCATTGTCCTGGTCTCTGGTCTCTATCAGCAGTATAACGGCGAAGCAAGCTACTTCTGGCAGGCCCAGCAGTTGACCAATCAAGACTACGTCGCCAGCCCTGGGCTGAATGAAGCCTTCCTTCAGGTCGTCTCTGGCATGGAGGATCTCAAGGATGTGACGCAGAGTGCGCGTCAGTTGGAACTCCCCAGTATTGTGCCGGAGGAAGAGCAGGCCCGCGCAGAGTTTATGCAGGGGGTCTATACATCGCTCTTTAAGCGCTTCTCGCCAACCGAAGCCGCAACCGATGGGTGGTATCTCTACACGAAACCACACCTGGGCCTGGCCCGCGTGGCGGCTGACTGACAATAGATGATGGCGCCCTTTCGCCCGAAAGTGGCGCCATCAAGCGCTGCCCAGATTGCGATAGCGCGCCTCCACCAGTGAGTAGATGCCAAAGGCAATCAGCCCAACGGCGACAAGAGCGAGTAATGCCTGGCCGAAAGGCTGTCGAGTCAGCTCCTGGAGCGCGCCATCCAGCCCCTTTGCCTGGCTGGGGTTGTGCTGGAGGGCAGCAACGATCAGGAAAATGCCGATGATCGTGAAGACGACTGCCTGGGCTGCATAGCCGAAGCGCCCGATAAAGATAATGACCTTCTGTATCTGCGGGCGGAGCGACGCCAGATGGAGGCTCTGCCGAAAATCAGCCTTGTAGACCCGATAGAAGAGGACGCAGGCCACGCCGACCACGATCAGCCCGACAATGACCACCAGCGCCACACCAAAGGGGGCGCTGAGGAGGCGCGCTGTCCAGCTTTGCGTGGAGGCGTTCGAGTCTTTCCCGCTATTTCCTGAACCCAGGACGAGCAAGAGCGCGCCAACTCCTAAGGCCA
>Ga0070730_10002956_pt1 | contig 15397 bp, 11 predicted proteins | sample Coa_R1_3_FD_66447 | JGI IMG/M metagenome (GOLD analysis project Ga0070730, IMG submission 66447) | Surface soil microbial communities from Centralia Pennsylvania, which are recovering from an underground coalmine fire - Coalmine... | ecosystem: Environmental > Terrestrial > Soil > Unclassified ...
TCTGAACGAATAGTTTTCGAAATCAATGGAGGCGGAAAAAGTTCAAAGAAATGGTATCAGCACATCGAAATTGGAATTGGGGGCAGCACTCAACCGATTTCGCAGCAACCCCCGGTGCTCACTTACGGTTCATGGATCACACTGACCTTTCCCGGAAAGATTCCCGATGTCACCACGGAGCAGGTGAAAAAAATGTTGGAGCCCGTTCTCGATTTTAACCGGCACTCGCCGACCGTCCTCTATTCACCCTCCGTCCCGCCCCAATTCAAAGAGGCTATTAAGAAACATCAGGTGGTGGTGGGGATGGACCGCGACGCTGTGTTATCCGCCAAAGGACCTCCGGACCGTAAGGTTCGGGAAGTGCGCGAAGGCGTGGAGCAGGTGGACTGGCTTTATGGATTGCCACCACACGTTTTGTTCGTCACTTTCGATGGCGATAATGTGGTCTCCGTCCGGCAATTTTGAAATCCTAATGTTCAGTGGCCACTCGTGGCATTGTGCGCTCGATGCGCTTCTGTCTTAACACTTGCTGCGCCATCCAGAAAACCACGACACATTATGCGTGTCGTGGCTTCCCACTTTGAAGGCTGTAGGTCCCGGCGCGGTCTTGGCGCGGCGGGCGCTGCGCTGCTGGCCAACCTGAGCTACGAACAGGGCAAAGCAGTTCGCAGGGACCCGGAGAAGTTGAAGCTCGCGTGAGGTGTTAGGAGAAGAGGGCGCGTCTACCGATAGATTTCGCGTCGATGGCCGATATCGAAAATCGTCACATCGCCAGCCGCATCGTCGATTCGATAAAGAACCCGATAATTGCCCACTCGAACTCGCCAGCCTGGTTTCAGTTTCCCCTGCAGCATCTTAACCCCGGTCGGGCGGGGTGTATCCGACAAAGCTGCAATTGCGGCGTCTATCCTTTCCACGGCTGATTTCGGAAGCTTTTCCAGTTGCTTGGCGGCGCGCGCATCAATGAGGACTTTGTATTTCACAATTTGCCGGCTCGCTTAAGCCGTCGGCGCACGTCTTGATACGGAACCCGCTTCTTGGAAGTTTTTTCGGCGTGATCGAGAGCCAGCGCGTCCTCGAGATCCTCAAGCTTCTGCAGCATACGGCGGTACTGGTTCATATCCAGCAAGACCGCTTCTCTCCGGCCGCGCGTTCCGACTATAAACTTTGGAGCAGTTCCCATACGTGAAATCATAGCACTGACCCGTGAGGCCGTCCACCCCGGGAATAAATTCGTGGCGCAGATTTCCGCTTCTCAGAAAGTCTGCGGCACTTTCCGAGTAGTACGGACGGTCGGAATTCCTCTCGGCAAATAATGAGGGCACTGCGGCCGTCGAAGAAATTCGGGTCGAAACGCACGGGCGATACGCATAAGTCTTGGCAGCAGCAACCCCGCCCGGGAACCCACGACAGAATATTCGTGTCGTGGCTTCCCGCTTCTGTCTCCTGACTTCATTTTTTCGCTTGCCTCCCACCCTGCCCCCAATGCGGAAATCGAATGTTCATAATAGAGATAATGCCATGTGAAGGATTATTTAATGTCATGCTCTGTCAAGAACCGCAGAGTTCAAGGAGCGCGAACTCTGCGATACGTGCTTTGCGAGTCCACGCTAGCCGCTTGTTTTGACGCTTTGGACCGGTTACAATGTTATGAAATTCAGATCGATGGAGAATTCGAATGGAGACAGCCAAGATTTCACCTCAGTTTCACGTAGTGATCCCGAAAAAGCTCAGGGGGGCGCTAAAGCTGTCCCCGGGCCAGAAGGTACAAATGGTTGTTTATGGCGATAGGATTGAGATGATCCCGCTGCGAAAGATCTCAGAGATGAAGGGGTTCCTGAAGGGGATTGACACGGAAGTGGAAAGGGAGCCTGACCGGGCATGAATATCATTGATTCCTCGGGCTGGTTTGAGTATTTCGCTGACGGCCCCAATGCTCGATTTTTCTCCCGCCCCATTCAGGACACCGTCGAGCTAATGTATCGCGCCGTGATATATAATTCGACTCACATGAAAAACCGCAGAAGTCAAGGGCGGGAGGTCTGCATTACATGCATATGCGCGAGAAACCCAGGGCGCCACAGAAGCGGCGAGACTACCTGCTTTCCAGGCAATGAGATTCTTTGAACTAACCAATATATTGTGAGATACTTTCACTGGGGTGGGGCACCCAGAACCATATTCCGAGGAACCCTTTCAGACTTATGAACAGAGTAGAGATGGCTGAAGTCTTTGACCAGCACCTGCACAACGTGACCGTTCATTTCGAGCGGGCTGAGGAATACGGAGCGGGTCAGGGGCCACTGAAAACATATATATTAGAAGCTCATGGCCTAAACGGTGATGCCCCAAGCCACCAGGGAATTAACAGTATCCTTGAGGATATCCAGGAGCGTTTCAATTTCCAAGTGGACCTAACAGATGACCCGACGCTTGCGATTCTTGCAAAGGCTGACATCCGCTATTTTTTTGACTTCCTCAACCCACGATTCTGGGTTGTTCACACGACGGCCAATATAAAGCCATCTGAACAGTACCTTGATGAATTGGTGCGTGGCTCTTGGAACCTTGATTACGCTTGGTTACCAACTCAAGTGCTTGAACACCTTCGCAGGGGGCGTCGATTTTTGGGCTTCAACGTTGACTTTGATCAGGGGCTTTTTCTCTCCGAAGGCGCGCCCGACGAATTACAGGAGCAAGCTGCTGTCTTCAAGTCGCGGTATTGGGGAACGCGCGGTGAAAAGTTGTACGAGTTCCTTTCGAAGACTGCTTTAAGCAGCGTGCTTTGTCTGTCCGCAGTCAAGTATTCGATTTCAGATTTGGCCTCTGGTGCATATATCCAAAACGAGTTGAATGCGCAAGGAAGAATCAAGGCGACAGGAAATTCTATCTCTCTGCACCTTGGAGCGGTTAATCATCTTGTTAACCTATACGCGGAAATGATTCGGACCCTGGAGAAGGAACTTAGCCTAGCGTTTGTCCACGGAGACGGAGGAGATGATCTCCAAGGCTACCCACTTACCGTGCGATTTTCGGAGCCAGTACCTGATTTCATGGGATTAGTCAGGGAAGTACTGTCGTGCCGTGACCCCGTGAGGCTTTGGGGTGTTGCGAGCCACGAAGAAAAAGATTTCGTGCGCGCTGAAGTCGTTGATCTGCACAGCGCAAGTCGATTGCGGCTCGATTTTACGCCTACACACGTCGTCGTATATCTTTTCAGGGGCAGTTGCGGAAACTCGGTCGCCAGACTGTTGCGCATCATCCAGGAGCATCTTGATCCGACAGTCTACTTCGAACTTCAGCAACCTACCGTCTTTGACCAGTGCAAAGAAGCCTGATACCTGTCAATGCGATCTGCGCCTTCTGTAAGAAGATACCGCCTTGGCCATCGGTCTTGCTAGAGAAGGGCTACCGCGTGGCCGGTATCGATCACCCAATCTTGTGCCCACCAGGATCGGTGGTGAAGCCGGATGTTATTACTCTCTCCCGCAATTCGAACTGTGCGCTCCTCTGGGAATGTAAATCGGGACAAAATCTGGAAGTTGATCAATTTGATCGATACAATCAATTTCTTGACGTCGTGACCGCCAAGGACATTCAACGGGTAACCGGCATTCAGTTCCCAAACCCTGAAACAGCCCGCATCCAGATTGCATACTGCTTTCTTGAGGAGGCAATCCCTCGCATAATGCAGTTTTTTGAAGAAGACCGCATCCCACTCGTCTCGTTAGGCCAGACCACCAAGTCCGTTGCTGGGCACTTCGATGACGTGGAAGTAGACGAAGTATTTCGCGCTGGGTTCGCGACGCCTCCCATTCAGCAGGTCCCGTGGCTACTTGTAGCTGATGCCGAGACGACCGACGGTGAGTTCTGCCTTTACCTTCTGCCTACTGTAGTAAGCTTAATAGTCAGGCAGACAGAACGAGTATCGATCACTGATCTTCTCGGTCAGACATTTCTTGACTGGCATTGTATATCCGCTGAAACGCGCAGAGCGCTGAAAGAGAAGGCTAATCGGGCTCTGAGAGACGTGTGCGAGGGCGAATTCAAAGAGCATGTGCGGTTCTCTAAGCCAAGTGAGCGGCAAAACGAGGCAGGCATAGAGATCGTGTCAGAACTCATGCGACAGGATCCCAGCGCCCAGACACGGGGTCTACAAAAACTCAAGGACGAAGTCAAGGAAGCTGCGAAGAGGTTGGACGAGGGCCGTCCCTACTCCCCCCCCCAACTTACCACTGAGCAATGGCCACTTCAATTCCCCCCCTCTGACTAGATGGCGAGTGACTCAATGTTTCTTGACGTCTGCGAATGGCCCAACGCATTATGGCGAAGCTAAATGTGGCGGGGAGATCTGTCGTTTGGGGTCGGCGGCTCTTCCGTAGGCTTCGCCGGTCAAGGACCGGCTCCGCGAGTGACACCCCGATAATTAAAGGCGATAGGTAGAGGAGGATCCCATGTTTGAAGCAGTCGACCAACTAAGAATATGGAAACTATCTCATGGCCCAGATAGTTTCACTTGGGAAGAGCGGGAGTCCTATTTGCAGCAGCAGGTCATCGTCATTTACGCTGGGTACGAACAGGGGAAGACGTTTAAAAAGTTGATGCGAAAAACACAAGATTGGTTCTATTTGTGTCATGGGAATAAAGGTAACGGTAACGGCATCCAGCTTTTCGGAAGACTGGCCTCCGATGCTAAACCATTTACACGAAATGGGAAAAGGTGGGGATGGAAAAGAAAATATGATTTGAAAACTTGGCGAATCACTCGCAGCGGCTACCTTAAGGATAAGAGGAAATGGGCTCCAGGAGGGAACTCTACTTGTCAGCTCGTTCCCGAGGAAGACCTTCCGGAATTCGAAAAGAAAATCTTGGTACCATTCTTTAACATCCGAAGACGTGACCTGTTGGACGGGACAAAGGCTTCAACGGAAGCAACGTCGACTAGACTCCCATCCTTTTCACCGGAATTTGCTGGGCACAAAAGCTACGCCAGGAGGGGATGGATCGAAACCATCTCCACGCACGGAATCGTAATGTCAGCACTTGCCGCTAATCTCCGAAAACTGGGTCTGCGCGTCGCCAACGACCGGCCGCGCGACCTTTACGTATTCTCTCCAAACCTCCAGGTGTCTGCGCTGTTTGAAGCGAAAACTGATACGTCCACCACGAGTATTTATCAGGGAATCGGCCAGTTGATGTTTCATGGTGCGGCACAATCCACTCCGCCCAAACGCGTACTGGTATTGCCAAATGCACCAAAGATGAAGACTTGCGCAGCGCTCAAAAGATTGGGCATTTCCGTGTTGTACTATCAATGGAAGGGGGAAACGCCGACGTTCAAGCACCTCAGTGAAGTATTTCGCGGATGATGGCCTTCCACCCAACGGTTTTGTGTTGCTGCGTGAAATCATCCTGACCATTCACGACCAGAACGCCGAGGGTCGGTTGTTCAGAATGAAACCATGTTAGCGGGCAATATCGGCAAGGGGTCACGATTTCGATGGCATCCATGGCATAGTCAGTAAGGTCGTCCTGTAACTTGCAGAAAGCAAAAAAGCGTGTATCGCGGACCTCCGAGTCTGAGGTCAGCGTCTCGCACGTCCAAATCCTCGCGTCCTCATCACAACCTTATTTTTCCTCCATTCAACCCCGAAAAACTGCCGTCCGGCGGAATGTTGTTGACTTTTATAATTCATCAGTTAGTATATAGGCGGTATATGGCGAGAAGAGGGAGACGAGGCTCTACCTTGGCCGGCCCGCGTACTGCCAGGAATGGAGCTCCACGCTTTTTGAAGATGGGCGGTAGTGGGCCAGATTGGTTTTCTGTAGCGGCGGTCCCGCAGGCGAGGGACCGCCGACCTTGAATTCCCAAGAACTTCCGGCGCTCAGAGAGGCGCCTCTACAGCAAGCCGACCCACTACCCGTTTTCCCATCTCCTGCGCGGCCCCGCCGTCTTGCTACCGGAGTTTTTGGATGTCCTTACGCAATTCCCGTCGACTCACGCCCGCGCGACTCGAGCGCTACGGTCAAATGCTGTCGAAGTTATGCAGTCCGTACGGCGCCTAAGATGAGGGCGAAACAGCTTCGTCAGCCTCGTTAGAACCCAACAGCATTCATTGCCCCGCCCAATTCAATACTGTCCCCGCCTGTGTGACGCCGGTCACGATGAGCCGTGGCGGAGGTCACAGGATTCCAAATATCCAGCAGATTAAAGTAGCAGCGGGATTATGCACGCAGTTGAAGACTAATCTCGTGCCTCGAACGCTCGCAGCTTCCTGGATTTACGAGGCGGAAATCGCGGTCCAGCCGCATCCAAGGCGGGCCGCCTAAAGGGAATATGCCCCCAAGCAGACAGAAGGTCACTATTGACGGAAATGAAGCCGCTGCATACATCGCCTACCATACGAGCGAAGTCATCACAATCTATCCAATCACACCCGCTTCACCAATGGGCGAGTTCTCCGACGAGTGGGCAGCCAAAGGCAAAGAAAACATCTGGGGCGCCGTGCCGGCAGTGATTGAAATGCAAAGTGAAGCGGGCGCCGCCGGAGCATTACACGGCGCCATTCAAGCAGGAGCGCTGGGCACCACTTTTACCGCCTCACAGGGTTTGTTGTTGATGATTCCGAACATGTACAAGATTGCGGGTGAACTGACGCCAACCGTGATTCACGTCGCGGCCCGCACCCTGGCCACGCATGCCCTCTCGATCTTCGGAGATCATAGTGATGTGATGGCTTGTCGTCAGACGGGCTTCGCCATGCTGGCTTCGAATTCAGTCCAGGAGGCCATGGACATGGCCCTGGTGGCCACCGCCGCCAGCCTGGAGTCGCGCATCCCTTTCCTGCATTTCTTCGATGGCTTCCGCACGTCTCACGAAGTGGCTAAGGTGGAAGAACTGGCGATAGAAGACATACGGGCGATGATCGATGAAGAGATGGTGCTCGCTTATCGGGCACGGTCGCTCTCGCCGGACCGGCCCGTCCTACGCGGCAGCGCGCAAAACCCCGACGTTTTCTTCCAGGCGCGCGAAAGCGCCAATCCTTATTACCTTGCCTGTCCGGCCCTGGTGCAAAAGCAGATGGACAAACTTGCGGGCCTCGTGGGACGACAATACCGCCTTTTCGATTACGTCGGTGCGCCCGATGCCGAGCGCGTGATCGTATTGATGGGTTCGGGCGCGGGAGCCGCAGAGGAGACAGTGGAACACCTCGTCAAGCACGGCGAAAAAGTGGGCCTCTTGAAGGTGCGGCTCTTCCGGCCATTTTCAATCGAGCATTTCACGGCCGCTTTGCCGAAGACCGTCAAGACCCTGGCCGTGCTCGATCGAACCAAGGAACCGGGAGCCACCGGCGATCCGCTCTACCTTGATGTTGTGGCCGGGCTCAACGAGGCGATGACGTCAGCCAAAACCCCATTCAAGTCGATCCCCCGAATCATTGCCGGGCGCTACGGTCTATCTTCGAAGGAATTTACGCCGGCGATGGTGAAGGCCATCTTCGATGAAGCGAAGAAGCCGGCGCCCAAGAATCACTTTACCATTGGCATTATTGACGACGTGACGCATACCAGCCTGGAATATGATCCCGGGTTTTCCACGGAAGCCCCGGATACGGTGCGCGCCGTTTTCTTCGGTTTGGGCTCCGACGGCACGGTGGGCGCCAATAAAAACTCCATCAAGATCATCGGCGAGGACACAAACAATTACGCGCAAGGATACTTCGTTTACGACTCAAAGAAAGCAGGCGCCGTGACGGTTTCTCACTTGCGTTTTGGACCTCGTCCCATTCGCTCCACCTACCTCATCACACAAGCCAACTTTGTCGCCTGCCACCAGTTTGCGTTTCTCGAACGCATGCAAATCTTAAAGCTGGCGCAGCCGGGCGCCACTTTCCTCCTGAATAGCGTTTTCGGCCCGGAACATGTCTGGGACCACCTTCCGGCCACAGTGCAGGAAGAGATCCTGCAGAAAAAACTGCGCGTGTTCGTGATTGATGCCGAATCCGTGGGGCAGGCAACCGGCATGGGCCACCGCATCAATACCATCATGCAGACTTGTTTCTTTGCGCTCAGCGGCGTGTTGCCGCGCGATGAGGCCATTGCCGCCATCAAGCGCGCCATCCAGAAGACCTATGGGAAACGGGGCGAGGCGGTAGTGAGGAAAAATTTTGATGCCGTGGATCAATCACTCGCGCACTTGCATGAAGTCAAGGTTCCCCTCGAAGCCACCAGCCGGATTGAGGTGCGCCCGCCCGTCTCCTCCGCAGCGCCGGATTTCGTCCAGAAAGTCACGGCACGAATCCTCGCCGGCGAGGGAGACTTGCTCCCCGTCAGCGCGTTGCCGGTTGACGGCACTTTCCCCACCGGAACAGCTCAGTGGGAAAAGCGCGATATCGCGACGGAGATTCCGGTATGGGACGAAGAGCTTTGCATCCAGTGCGGCAAGTGCGTTCTGGTGTGTCCGCACTCCGTGATCCGCGCCAAAATCTTCCAACCCGAGTTGGCCGCTGGCGCGCCTCCCGGATTCAAGTCCGCCAAGCCGCGCTGGAAGGAGTTCGAGCATTTGCGCTACATCTTGCAAGTCGCTCCGGAGGATTGCACCGGGTGCACGCTTTGCGTTCAAGTTTGCCCGGCCAAGAGCAAATCCGAAGTGAAACACAAGGCCATTAATATGCAGCCGCAAGCGCCCCTCCGCCAGCAGGAGGCTAAAAACTGGGATTTCTTCCTGGGCCTTCCGGAAGCGAACCGGGACAACCTGCATATGGGTCAGGTGAAAGACGTGCAATTGTTGCAGCCGCTCTTTGAATTTTCAGGCGCTTGCGCGGGCTGCGGAGAGACGCCCTACATCAAGTTGGTCACCCAGTTGTTTGGGGATCATGCCGTCATCGCCAACGCCACAGGTTGCTCTTCCATTTACGGAGGCAATCTTCCCACCACGCCCTACAGCGTGAACGCCGGGGGTTTGGGGCCGGCCTGGTCGAATTCGCTTTTTGAAGACAATGCGGAATTTGGTTTGGGAATCCGCCTGGCCCTGGACAAGCAGGCGGAGTACGCGCGAATACTTCTTAAACGGCTTTCCGGGCATGTTGGAGATGAGTTGGTGCGAACGCTTCTTGAAGCTGACCAGTCGCATGACGCCGGAATCCATGATCAGCGCCAGCGCGTGACCGTGCTCAAAGAAAAACTGGCGGGCCTCCGATCCCCTGATTCAAAGGATCTGCTTGCCGTGGCTGACGGCCTGGTGAAGAAAACCCTCTGGATCATCGGCGGGGATGGTTGGGCCTATGACATCGGCTACGGAGGCCTCGATCACGTTCTCTCTTCCGGCTACAATGTGAACATCCTCGTGCTCGACACCGAGGTTTATTCCAACACGGGCGGGCAGCGTTCCAAAGCCACCCCGCGCGGCGCGGTTGCAAGGTTTGCCTTTGGCGGCAAGGCGACTCCCAAAAAAGACCTGGCGTTGATGGCCATGAGCTACGGGAATGTTTACGTCGCGCGTGTGGCCATGGGGGGCAGTGATACGCAGACGGTCAAAGCGTTTCTCGAGGCGGAGGCCCACCCGGGGCCGTCACTCATCATTGCCTTCAGCCATTGCATCGCCCACGGCTACGACATGATGTACGGCATGGAGCAGCAGAAAGTAGCCGTGCAAACGGGTTACTGGCCGCTGCTACGCTACAACCCCGAGTTGGCGAATCAGGGGAAGAACCCGCTGCAATTGGATTCTCGCCCACCCAATCTTCCACTGCAGAAGTACATGTACAATGAGGCGCGATTTACCATCCTTAAGAACAGCGACCCTGAGACTGCGCAAGAACTCTTGCGCCTGGCACAGGGGGACGTCGAAAGCCGCTGGAAACTTTATGAACGCCTGGCGGCCGCCCCCGTTCCAAGCGACGGCAAGCTCGCTGAAGCAGTGCTGCAGGCCATGGAGGAAAAGTAATGATCAACTTGACCACGACATATCTGGGCATGAGGCTCAGGAACCCCGTGGTGGTTTCTTCCTCGCCCTTGCAGAGAGACATCGGCAACGTCCACCAGATGGAAGACTGCGGCGCGGCAGCAATCGTCATGCACTCTTTGTTTGAAGAGCAGATTGATGTGGAGACTCACGCACTGAATCGTTGGATGGAACAGGGGACGGGAAGCTATGCCGAGTCCCTGAGCTACCTGCCGGACATGGAAAGTTATAACCTGGGGCCGGAAGGTTATCTTGAACATTTGCTGCGGGTCAAAAACAGCGTGGGCATTCCCGTGATCGGCAGTCTAAACGGAGTTTCGGCGGGAGGATGGACCCGTTACGCGCGCATGATGGAAGAGGCCGGGGCTGATGCGATCGAGCTGAATACTTATTACCTGGCAACCAATCCTGAAATCACCGGGACTGAAATCGAGAAGATGTACGGCGACCTGGTTACGGAAGTGAAGACTTCGGTGGGAGTGCCGATCGCCGTCAAGCTCAGCCCGATGTTCAGTTCGATGTCTAATATGGCCTGCGGGCTGGACAAGGTGGGCGTGAAAGCGCTGGTTCTTTTCAATCGTTTTTATCAACCTGATTTCGATTTGGAAAAATTGGAAGTCGTGCAGAGCCTGGAGTTGAGCCAATCCACGGAATTGTTGCAGCGCCTCAACTGGGTGGCAATTCTTTTTGGGCATATCGCCGCTGACATGGCCGTCACCGGCGGGGTCCACTCCGGCATTGACGTGCTGAAGTGCATGATGGCGGGCGCGCGCGTGGCCATGATGACTTCCGCGTTACTGAAGTACGGCATTGACCACATTTCAAGGGTGCTGGATGAGATGAGGGATTGGATGGAGGAGCACGAATATGAGTCCATCCGCGAGATGCAGGGAAGCATGGCGCGGCGCTCGGTCGCCGACCCCTCGGCGTTTGAGCGTGTAAACTATATGCACGTCCTCAGCTCCTACGCGCTGAAACACGACACGCGAGGATGGTAATTCTGGCCGCGGCAGTCGAAGAAATTCGGATCGAAACGCACGGGCGATGGACGGGCGATACGCATAAGTCTTGGCAGCAGCAACCCCGCCCGGGAACCCACGACAGAATATGCGTGTCGTGGCTTCCCGTATTGGCTTAGCTTTACTCAACTATTCAATTGACGGCGGGATTTTACCTCAATCAACATTCTTTCAATCTCATCACCCTTCTCGAGTTCATGGAATCGATCGTCCAAACTATCAGAAAACATTTCTGCTTTCGCTTCGCTTACCGCCTCCTCTCTAAGAACTTTATGTTTCATCCGATCGAAGGCGGCGCCTTTCGACTGGTCACTGAGGGCGAGCCGCGCGTCACTGGCCCTGTTTGAAGTGCGCGAACGCCGATGTTGGGCAATCAATAGATCGCCCTTGGAGCGAGCCTCGGCAAGTTTCTGGTCCAACTTGTTCAGCGCCGATTTCAGGTTCTCCACTTGCACTTTCTGATCGGCCACTTGCTCCTGAAAACTTTCGGCCATCTGGACATAGCTCTGATGGCGCTCGAGTGCGGCACGCGCCAGGTCATCCTGTTTCTTGTCAACCGCCAGCTCTGCTTTGTGCATCCATTCCGCCGCCTTTTCCTCATTCTCCTTCTGCTTTTTCTCCAGCATGTGCTCGTCGGCAATGGAGACAGCCACTTGCGTTTTCACCTGGAGAAGTTGATTTTCCATGTCGAGAATCAATTGTTTGATCATTTTTTCAGGGTGTTCCGCCTTGTCGATTAAGTCATTCAGATTGGCCCTGACCAATGTCCGAACGCGTTCAAGTAGTGCCATGGTGTTCCTCCTTTGTGATTTCTGCTTTGTTTCATCTCCGTACTTCGATGCAAATAGCCCATAATCCGCTCAGACGGCAGCGGCGTTTCCGGTCACTTGGTGCTCCGGCCCGAATCCGGGGCGGGGGTTCCCTCGGACTTCGGTCCTTTGTCACCAATCAAACGGACCTTGGACAGCAACTCGGACATCTTCATTCCCGATAGCGCCTCAAAGAGCGCCGGAACCTGCGCCGCGATTTTTGTCATGTCGCCGGTGACTTTGTGGATTCCTGCCGCCTCGCCGTCGCCCGTGGATACGATGGTAATGTTGCTGACATTTGAAAGTGGGCCGGCCATGGCGCGCACCACTTCAGGCAGGCTGCTGATCAGCTTATCCACAACGGCGGCCTGGTTATACTCCTGATAGGCTTCGGCCTTCACGTTCATGGCCTTGGCTTCTGCCTCGCCTTTCTTAAAGATAATTTCAGCTTCCGCCTCACCCTGAGCGCGGATGGATGCGGCGCGCCCCTCGGCTTCTGACATCAGGCGCTGCCTCTCGGCGCTGGCCAGGGTCTCAATGCGCTGGCGATCGATTTCCGCCGGCTTCAGCACCGTGGCCACCAATTCCTTTTCGCGGCGCAAAATCTCCGCTTCTTGCACCTTTATTTGCTGCTCTCTTTCCGCCTGCTGGATCTTCACCGATTCCGCCACCACCTTCTGTTGCATCACGTTTGTTTCGATCTCGTAGGCCTTGTCGGCCTGCGCCTGTTGGTTCTTGGTGATTTCCAGATACTGGGCCTTCTTCACCTCAAGGTCGCGCTGCGCTTCAGCCTGCTTGGCCATTGACAAAGTCTCGGCCAGCACACGTTCCTGGTCCGCCAACGCTTTGCCGATGGCTGCCGCGCGCTGAGCTTCCGAGCGCTTGATCAACGTGTCCCGCTCAGCTTCCGCCGCCGCCACGTCAGCATCGCGCTTGATGCGCGCCACGTCCGGCTTCCCCATGTTGGTAATGTACTCGTTTTTGTCGCGCACCTCTTTGATGGTGAATGAAATGACTTCCAGGCCCATCTTGTTCATGTCGTCAGCACAAGTGGCGCGCATGCGGTCCGCCACCATCTCCGGCTCTTTCACGATTTGCTCCACCGTAAGCTGGCCGATGATGCCGCGTAAATGCCCTTCCATCACCAGTCGGATCAGGCCCTCCCGCTGGTCGGCTGGTTTGGTAAGGAATTGCTCGGCCGCGGTTCGAATCGATTCGGGATCGGACTTCACTTTGATCTGCGCCACCGCCTCCACCGTCACCGCCACCCCTTGCTTGGTGTAAAGATCCTGCTGGGGCGCCACGTCAAACGACATCAGCTCAAGGGATAATCCCCGGCAAATCTCAAGCATCGGGAAAATGACCGTGCCGCCGCCTTTCACAATTCGTGTTCCCCGAAATCCGTAAACCACCAATGCCTCGTGCGGCCCTGCTTTGCGAAACAATCCGGCAAGGAGCGTCATGAGGACAATCACAACCAACACCATCAGCCCAACCCATACCCAGATCATTGGAGCACCCATTATTCCTCCTCCTTTTCGACTCTCAAACTTGATAATGCCCTGCGGCCGCGCCCCCAATGAAACCGGCTGAGAGGCTCGCGCGGGATTCCCCTACTTGGTTAGATCTTCCCAACGCCGAACGTAAGCGATGCCGCGTTCATAGCGGGTGATGACAACCTCCGACCCTTTTAGGATTGCCGTCCCGTCCTCGCTTCGCGCCCCGGAAGTCCGGCGTGTTCCTTCTTGCGAGAAAATGATTTCGCCTGTGCCGCCTTCGCGAATCGAACTGTTTACTTTTCCCAGCACGCCCGCCATTTCAAAATCGGCCGGATCCAGAATCGTTTCATGCGCCAACAAAACTTTGGCGAGAAATAAAAAAACGATGGAAGCCCCACCCAGGCCACTCAGCGAAGCCACTCCCAGCGCCAGCAAGAACCAAAGGTCGGAATACTGGGTGAGGAGATATCCGGTGCCGCCGAACCACGCCAGGAACGCCATCAAAGTGAAAAAATTAAAGAACGAAACCTGCGATGAGTGCATCCGCGCCAGTCCGCGCGCCATCCCGTGGGCGTGCCCGGTGCCGCCATGGTGCAGCCCGCCATGAGGCAGGTGAATCTTTCCGGAACTGGCGACCAATGACACAACACTGAACACAAATCCGACCACGAAACAAATTAGGTAGAACGTCGCCCAAGTCATCGTTGCCTTCTCCCCGCACGCAGCGCCGGGCGCCGCTTTGCAGTTGTTTCTCCCCCCGCCACATGTCCCTCGCCGCCGGGCTTCAAGACTTCCAAAAGCCGCGCTGCCAGTTCGGGCGTTTCCAAGATCGCGCCCATCAGGATCAGGCAGCGCCGTGTGTCATCTCGCTTTGCAATTTTCAATAAGGCCCGACTGACTTCACGATCCATGCGGAATCTCTCCGCGCCGCTGATCAGCCAAAGATCGAGCCGCTCTTCCGCCTTCGGCAGGTGTGTCGTTAGCTCAGTGTGGAAACCCTCGGGATCATTCACAAGGTATCCCGGATGAACCTTAAAGAACCTGGCCAATAGAGACCGGGACGTGTTGGTGAGGTGGGGGCGAATCCCGCTTTCGATCTGTGACAGATACGATTGGCTGATGGGCTTGCCCAACTCTTTCTTGATCGCCTTCACCACTTCAAGCTGTTTCATTTCCCGACCCAATCCGCGTAACGTCCCTTCTGTCAGGCGCAAGTAACGGATTTTTTCTCCCAATGTCATATAATATAGCAAATTGCAATTCATTTATAGCAATATGTTATATAACTTGTCAAGAACTTTAGAGCCCTTTGTTTCAGTGACTTGCCATGGATACCCACCCTAATCGATCATCACGAGCGCCCGTTGTTGGTTTAGAAACTCCGGCGCGCGAAATCGCAATTGCGCTCAAAGAACGACACATTTTCCTGCTTTGCAGGGCTTTGCGCCCTTGCGCCTTGGCGAGATATTGTTTTTTCTTTTCGTGAATTTTCACGCTTTCTCGCGCTCGTGGAAAACAGAGGCGACATTTAAGTTTGACAGGATTTATGGCGCACTTTAAGATTAAGATTCTTCATATTTTAAAGCAGCTCTAATAGGAGGGCATTACTATGCCGGTGAAGGTGGGGATTAATGGTTTTGGGCGAATAGGACGAAATATCTACAGGGCTTCCATGCAGGAGCCCGGGGTCGAAATTGTGGCCGTGAACGACATCACCGACCCCAAGACCCTCGCCCACTTGCTGAAGTACGATTCGGTGCTGGGCAATCTTGATGCTCAGGTGAAGTATGACGCGGATAGCATCACGGTGAATGGCCGCACGATCAAAGTATTCAAGATGAAAGACCCGGCGGGAATCGATTGGTCTTCACTGGGCGCGCAGGTGGTGGTGGAATCCACCGGATTTTTTACCAACGCGGAGGACGCGCGAAAGCATTTGAAGGGTACGGTGAAGAAAGTGATTATCTCCGCTCCGGCCAAAAACGAAGACATTACGGTGGTGCTGGGCGTGAACGAAAAAAATTACGACCCGGCGAAACACAACATTATTTCCAACGCTTCCTGCACCACCAATTGCCTGGCGCCGGTGGCAAAAGTGGTGCATGA
>Ga0070730_10002957_pt1 | contig 15395 bp, 10 predicted proteins | sample Coa_R1_3_FD_66447 | JGI IMG/M metagenome (GOLD analysis project Ga0070730, IMG submission 66447) | Surface soil microbial communities from Centralia Pennsylvania, which are recovering from an underground coalmine fire - Coalmine... | ecosystem: Environmental > Terrestrial > Soil > Unclassified ...
TTGGAACAGCAGAGCCCGGCCTTTTTCTTCTGTGTGCCACTTCCTGATCCAGGTGAGTTCTATGACAGGCGCAGAGAGCGGAATACAATTATCAATCGTGCGTATAAAGGAGGCTCGACCTCCATTATTGGTGAGCGTAGAAGTGGGAAAACATGGTTGTTGCAATATACCCGGGCTATCTTGTCTTGTGATAGACAGCATCTGTTTCGGGTGGGCTATCTGGATGTCAGCGCACCCGATTGCAAAACCATTCATAAGTTTATTGCCCGTGCGCTGGAGGCGCTGGGGAGCGAGCAGATCCATGGTCAGGCCAGAATGGAAAAACTGGAAAGCATGGTGAGACATCTGAGGCAAAACAAATGTACTCCCGTGCTTTGTCTTGACGAGTTTGAATTTTTCACGCGCGCGCAAGAGTTTGATCTGGCCTTTTTCGCCGGGTTGCGCGCGATCGCTCAAGCGGGCCTCGTTTTCGTGATAGCCAGCAAAGTACCGCTTATTGATGCTGTGACCTCTATCGTCGGCGCACCCGAAAGAGTGAACAGTCCCTTTTTCAATATTTTTGAACAGGTCACATTGAAACCGTTTAATAAGATAGAAGCTGAAAAATTTGTACGCGAGAAAAGTGCGCAAGTTGCATTTACCGAAGTCGAGCAGGCCTTTCTGTTGCGCTATGGGCGAACAGATGATACCAGGGAAGAGTGGCCACCCGTGCGTTTGCAACTGGTGGGTAGTATGTTGCTAGAGGACAAGGGCCTGGAGGCGGAAGAGAGCGGTCATTACTCTCCCAATGATCCTGACTATTGGCTCGCCTTTGAAAGGCAATTGGAAGAAAAGTATCATGGTGTGGTTCGGACATGAAACAGGTTTTGTCACACAACGAGATCAAGGAACCGTTTTTCTGGTTATTTGACTGCTTTTTCCGTCCGACACGTTTGCTGAGTGTAATAGAGAGCTTTAGCGCGGGCAAGGGCGCCCTTGGAGCACGTTTGCGATATATGCTCTGGCTTGTACTTCCTCTGTTCCTCTGCTCCTATCCCATCGCGCTGATCCTGCACCTTGCTTTGCGTGCCCTCTTTCCGCAGAGCACTTCCGCTTGTTATCTGGTTGCAGCTGTTTGTGTTGTTAGCCCCAATCCTCTCGATTTGCTGTTGTCAACAGTCAGCAACGTCGTTCTGGGAACGATTATTGGTGTCGCTATTGGCTCGTTTGGCAGCATTCCATTGGGCATCACGGTCGGCATGGCGTTGAGCATTGGGCTGGGTAGCGCTCAAGGTCTGGTGGGAGGCATGGTGCTGGCGCTGGTCATGGGGCTGGTTGAAGGGGTGGCACTGGGAACAAGGGATGGCCTGGTCAATATTACCGCCTGGACCATCTCTCTTGGCCTCATCTTCGGAGTCGTGGATAATCCGCAACTCGGTCTGGTGAGCGCCATCGCGTTTGGTCTTGCGCTGGGGAGTGCGCGTGGCATTATAGGCAGCTCTAGAGATAGTACGTGGATGCGCTCTATTGCTGGTATTCTCGTAGGGAGCATTGCGGGCGGCGGTGCCTGGTTGCTGATGGCCTGGCTGTCAGGTCGTGGCAATGTTGGCTCTGGTTGGCTTAGCATGGGCAGCATCTCAGCCTCCTATCCTATTTTTCTCTTCATGGTCTGTTATCTGCTGGGCGGCTATCGCCTGCCGGTTTATCCCGTGAGTTGCATCTCTCTCTATCTAGCCTATTTTGCCAGCCGTCGTCAGCCATGGCAGGTGCTTCAAGCTCTGCACAGTTCCGCGCTCTACTGGGATGAAAACCAGTTCTTACCTTTTCCCTACCTGAAAGCAACCCTGGTGATTGCCGCCCGGCAGGATGACATACAGGTGCAGGTACTGCAGGAGATTCACTTTATTGTGGCGAACAGACCTCGTCAGGTTACTGCCGTACGTGCCGCCGCCTTAGAACTGGTGCTACGTGATCTGGAACAACGTCGTAGCCTGGCACAGATTGCCGCGACAGTCGATCTTTTTTCCGAGCGTCTGCCCGCACAGGTGCGGCTGTTGGACCCGCGCTGGAAGACGATCTTTGATCGCCTCAGCGATGTCTATAGCGATGCGAGAAACTATGAGCGTGCGCTTAGCGACCTGGCACGCCTTAGCTTTCTGGAAAATATGCTGGCAAATCTGGAGAAAATTCATCCCGAAACGCGTGATCCTGTGCTTAACCGACGCCTGACCGAAGTTGTCGCTGTCTGGATAGATGCAGCTCAGCGGAAAATGGATCTCAGCTCCAGGCAGATCATTAATCCCTATAATCCAGGACCAATCCTTGAGCGTGGCGATAGTCTCTTCGTTGGTCGTGGTGATCTGGTGCACCTGCTGGAGCAGGGCCTTGGCAGAGGTAATCGGCGTCCCACCTTCTTTCTCTATGGTGAGCGCCGTATGGGAAAAAGTAGCACGCTCAAACAACTGCCTGATTTGCTTGGTTTGCGCTATTTACCCATTACCTACGATCTGCAACGCCCTGGCATGTTGGCAAGCACCGCCTCGCTCCTCTATAGCATTGCTGAAAAAATCTATGACATGATGCTTACCAGAGACCAGCAGGTGACAAAATTGGAATTTGAGCAATTAGAAGAAGCGAGCAAGGAAAATATTGCAGCGGTCTATCGATGTTTTGATGAATGGTTAGCAGAGATCGAGCGCATTTTAGAGCAAGAGGACCGGATTCTTCTGCTGGCTTTCGATGAGTTTGAGAAACTGGAAGAGGCCTGGCAGAATGGGTATCTCACTATTAAGTTGTTGCTCGACTGGTTTCGTCATACAATCCAACATCGACCTCGCCTGGTCCTGCTCTTTAGTGGTGCTCGGACAATCAGTGAAATGAAGGAGAATTGGGCTGGTTACTTTGTCAATGTGCAGACGCTGAAAGTGAGCTTTTTAAAAGAGGACGAGGCTCGCAAGCTGATCATGCATCCTGTGCCTGATTTTCCTAGTGAAATATTTGGTCTAGGTGTCGTTGAGGAAATTTTACGTGTGACCGGCGGACATCCCTTTCATATTCAAGCCGTCTGTGAGAAATTGATCGATCATTTGAATGACGCCTATCGTGTTAGAGCGCGGATCGAGGATGTCGCCCTCGCGGTAGAGGCTATGTTGGAGAGCTGGTGGGATAGTTATTTCCGGGATCTGTGGGTAGGCGAGCGTACAAGCTCGGAACAACACGCCTGTTTGCTCGCTTTGTATGGTTTGAAGATAGGAGATATCCAGAGCCTTTTGCAGAAGAGCGGGTTGGGCGAGGAAGTGCTCAAGCAGACATTGAACATCCTGGTCAAACGTGACCTGGTGGTGCATACACCAGAGGGCTATCGCATAGCAACGCCTATTTTCGTCGAATGGGTCAGGCGCGAGCGCGATATTTTGTAGAAGCATATTTTCTGGAGGGTGTCCAGCAGGGAGGAACAGGGATGGAAAAGAATATGGAACGCAACTTGCTACTGCTTGTGCCGATGCTGGTGGTGGCAGTCTTCATCCTTCTAGGCAGTTTCTTTCTGCAACCTCCATCTTCGAATGGATTGGCCAGGACCACTTGCATGGCAGAATCTCATGTCGCTGGTGCTATAGGTTATTCCCCGGCTTCCAATGGTGACCGTGTTGGCCTCAGCGATGGTTTGTTTCCTTTTGATCTGCAGAGTAATGAAAGGCAGGACCAGTCTGACAAAATCAGGGCCAGTGATCTCTTCGCACTCAATGATAATAATGCCGCGACAGAATGGCATATAGCCAGCGTGCAAGATCCTACTGACGCTGAGGTACGTATCTATGAGGAAAATGAAAGTGTTCTCTCCTCCGGTCTGCCCTGTGTTACGCTGGCAGTAGGAGTGGCCCTGACCGGAGATCTACGGGAAGGCGGACGGGCAATTCTGCAAGGGGCCTATGTAGCGCAGAAAGAGTATAACGACGATGTACGTCAACATGGCTCTGGCACTCTTTTGCGTCTCCTCATCGCCAATAATGGTAGCGATGATCTCAGTACGCAAACGGTGGCGCGGCGTATCGTCAAAGTTGCTCAGTCTGATAGGACATTTGCTGGCGTGATGGGCTGGAATTATAGTGCTGGAACCTTCAATGCTATCGCCGTACTTGGTCCGGCCCATATTCCTCTGGTTTCGCCTACCTCCTCCAGCGATACGCTCACCAACTTCTCGCATTACTTCTTTCGCATTGTGCCTCCCGATACCCAGCAGATCCCCTATGGTGTTGCATATCTCCGACAACTCTCTCATCAACGAGTTGCACTCTTACAAGATCCTACGGATGTCTATAGCCATAGTCTGGCTACTGCTTTCCGTACTGTTTTCACGAGTACTTATGGTGACAAAAGTACAATCATATCAGGGCTCTATAGGCGAGGGATGCCGCTCGATCAGATGGCGCGAATCGTCCGGGAGGTGCTGGATAAAAAGCCAGATATGATTTTCTTTTCCGGTTATTGGAGTGATGCGAGTAGCCTGTTAATCAATCTTCAGCAGATTACCGCCCAACCTCAGTATCAGCAATTTGCTCAACTCCCTATCATGGGGGGAGATGCGCTTTACGAGTTGGTGCGCTACCAGAGCAAAGATCGCCCAGATTTTTCTCGTCTGCACTTTACTGCTTTTGCCTCACCTGATGAATGGAACTATCTCTGCCATAATGGACAGCAAGCGGCCTGCAACTTTTTGCCCTCACAGCGTTTTGCCAGAGACTATACCCTGTATTATGATGATAAGAAGCATCCTGAGAACAGCTATGGCTACAACCTGGCAGACGCCGAGGCTATCCTCGCCTATGATGGCATCATGGTTATGCTGACCGCTTATCAAAACATTTCGGTTCCCAATCCTACACCCCAGGATTTGAGGGATGCATTAGCAAAGATTACCGGTCCCCAGGCGTTTCAGGGTATCAGCGGACAGATTAGCTTTGGTCTTGATGGCAATCCCATCGATAAAGCGGTCGTAGTGGTGGATGTTGATAGCAAAAGCGATCGGCCCCAACTGGTCTCTTTGGAGGTCAGTGACCACTTCCTCAAAGATACTTGAGTTGTAGTGATGTGCATTGGGGAAAAACCATAGGATGAGAGAAGTAGGGGGAGAGGGTTTCAGCCCATCGCGTACCAACAGGAGGCATGCTCAGTATCCTCTGCTCATCCTTTCATCCTATGTGTTCTATTGATGTCTCCTCTATCCAGAACGGGTCAATTATGATATCTTTGAATAGATGTGCAAAGATGCAACCTTCCCCTCCAACAGACGATGAGATACGGTGCATTTTCTGTACAGGAAAAACCTGATGTAATATCAGGTTTCCAGGTCTTGACTAACCAGAAAAAAACGCTAAAATCTCTATAGGATACTGATAATTTTGAGATTTCTGAGGTTTGCATGCATATCATCGTTGTCGGCGTAGATCATACTACTGCATCAATCGCGTTACGGGAGCGTATCACCTGTTTATCTCGTCAGGTCCCTCAAGCCCTCCAACTCACCCGCCAGATTGCGCAGGAGGCTGTCTTACTTTCTACCTGTAATCGTGTAGAGTTGTACGCTGTCTGCGCTGATGTGGCTCAAGGGCGAACCGATCTGTTACGCCTGCTGGGTGAGCCCCACGGTGTTACGCCAGAAGAGCTACAACCTCACAGCTTTGCCTTCGTAGATGAGCAGGCGGTGGAGCATCTTTTTGGTGTTGTCAGTGGGCTCTATTCGCTGGTGCCAGGTGAGCCCCAGATTCAGGGGCAGGTAGTGGACGCTCTAGAGATCGCTCAGGGTGGCAGTTATGCTGGCCCTATTCTCTCCGCGCTTTTTCGGGCTGCGGCCTTCACTGGGAAGCGCGCTCGTAGTGAGACGAGTATTAGCCGGAATGCCGCCTCCGTCAGCCATGTCGCTGTCCAACTGGCGCGCCATCTGTGTGCGGAGTTCCACCAGGCCACGGTCTTGCTGGTGGGATCGGGGAAGATGAGCGAATTGGCTGCGCGTAACCTGCGTGATAATGGCGCGCAGCGTCTCGTTATTATCAATCGCACCGCTGAACATGCCGCTGATCTTGCCCAGGCTTTGCATGCCACTCAGCGGACCTTTGCTGATCTTGCGGAGTCGTTAATCGAGGCTGATGTCGTTATTAGTTCGACGAAGGCTCCGCGTGCAATTATCACAACCGAATTGATGCAGCAAGTGGTGGAGCAGCGCGCGGGTCGCTCTTTGCTTCTCATCGATATCGCGCTCCCACGTGACATCGATCCTGCAGTCGCAACCTTGCCAGGGGTGCATCTCTACAATCTGGATGACCTGCAAGCTGAAGTGGAGCGCGGTATTCACTTGCGTCTGCAGGAAGTGGAGCATGTACGTGCTATTATTGCCGAAGAAACCCAGGCTTTCGAGCGTTGGTTGGCTTCGCTCAGTGTTGTTGACACTATTAGCGATCTGCGCCTGCATGCTGATGCTCTGCGTCAGCAAGAACTGGCTCGTGCTCTAAAGCAACTTTCTCCTTCATTGTCTGACCGTGAACTGGCTGCCGTCCAGGAACTAACAACCCGACTTATGAATAAACTATTGCATACTCCTATGCTGCGACTGAAGGATGCGGCGGCAACTGGTCAGGGGCATATGTATGCGGAAGCTATGCGTTATCTTTTTGGTTTGGAGGGGCAGAATGAAGAACATAATCATAGGGACGCGAGCCAGCAAGCTCGCCATGATACAGACTCGGTGGGTAGCCGAGCAACTACGCCAGCAGTGGCCCAGTCTTGAGATCGTTATAGAGCAAATTCGCACAACTGGAGATCATATTACCGATGTGCCCCTGTCACAGATCGGCGGTGATGGCGTCTTTGTGACGGAGATCGAGCGCGCCCTACAAGAAAGGCGCATCGACCTGGCGGTCCATAGTTTGAAAGATCTCCCAACAACTCAGCCTGTCGGCATGCGCGTTATTGTGGCTGGCCCACGCGAAGATGTGCGCGATGTCCTTGTCTCCAATAGACCAATTGATGGAGAAGGGGGAGATGAGGAGAGGGGCATCTTGCGGGCGTCTCTATTGGGCGGAAAAGAAGAGCACCGCATTGGTACCGGTAGTCTGCGTCGTGCCGCTCAGATCCGTCGGCTCTGGCCCACAGCGCAGATCCTCCCCCTACGGGGCAATGTTGATACCCGTCTGCGTAAACTTGAAGCTGGTGAGTATGATGCGATTGTCCTGGCGGCAGCCGGCCTGCACCGTATGGATCTGCAGGAGCGCCTGGCCGATCGGCTCGTCTATCTCCCTGTTTTGAGTATGTTACCTGCTCCAGGTCAGGGGGCATTAGGGGTCGAGATCCGCGATGAGCCAGAGTTTCATGCTCTGCTCGCGCCTCTGCAAAATATTGAGGCGCAGGCTGCTACCTGTGCAGAGCGTGCTTTTATGCGTCGTCTGGGCGCTGGCTGTTACTTGCCCGTCGCCGCCTATGCTCATATTGTTGGCGATGAATTTGTACTGCATGGTCTGGTCATTAGCCTGGATGGGCAGCGTCATGCCTCTGCCTTCCAGCGTATCCTCTGGCAGCCGGATTGTGGCATCGAGCAGGCTGAGCAATTGGGCGTGAATGTGGCTGAGCAGGCCCTGGCTGAAGGCGCGGATGCAATCATTCAAGAGCTGGATATAACTAGAGAGCAGGAGCATCAACGTGTCTGAACAGTCGTCTGTCGCGAAGCCTGTATCACCGACTCCCCTTTCAGGAGATGAAGCGCTGCCGCTCCTGGGCAAGCGCATTCTGGTTACACGCACACGTGATCAAGCAAGCGCGTTAAGTGAGCGACTGCGTGCCCTGGGTGCTATTCCGATTGAATTTCCAACTATTCATATAGTTCCTCCGCCAGATTGGGGGTCATTGGATGCCGCGCTTACTCGTCTCTTTGCGAACGCGGACAAGGGCTATGATTGGCTGGTATTTACCAGCGTGAATGGTGTGATGATCTGCCTTGATCGTCTCCGCGAACTTGGCTACGATCCACGCTCCCTAAGCCGTGTTCGTGTGGCGGCGATCGGCCCGGCCACTGCTGCTGCCTTAGAGCGTTATGGCCTCCAGGCGGATCTGATGCCCGGCGAGTATATCGCGGAAGGGGTTGTCACGGCTCTGATCGCTGATGCCCAGCAACGTGGCATATCGCTGGTGGGACAGCGTATTCTCCTGGCCCGAGCGGCTGAGGCGCGCAAGGTGCTCGCCACAGAATTGCAACGCACAGGGGCCCTGGTCGATGAAGTCGCCGCTTATTACACTGTAGCGGTGACACCTGAGGATGAACTGGGGCGTGAGATTGTGCATCTGCTACAACAACGCGAATTAGATATGATCACCTTTACCAGTTCTTCTACTGTTCGAAATTTTGTCACATGGCTCAAAAGTTGTGCACTGCAGATGGCAGGCTCTCCTCTGGATCTTGTCACCCAGCAGACGCGGCTTGCTAGTATTGGCCCTATTACTTCCCAGACCGCTCGTGATCTTGGCCTGCACGTCTCTATTGAGGCGCAGCAGTTTACGATAGACGGTCTGATAGATGCAATTGTTCAAGCAACACACGAGGTATAATCATGGCAGAACAAACTATCGCGACTCAACCGGAAAATAGAGATCGAGTGATCGTGCCCGAAGCTCAAGCACAACCTGCTCCCGCGGCACCCAAGGCAAAGCAGCCCCGGCAGCTTGTGCGCTTTACCTTCTATCAGCTTGATAAGCAGTGGCAACTTCTTCCCGCCGAGGTTCGTGTGGAGGGAAAGCAGCAGTTGCTGCACATTTTTGACGATCATAGCCAGCATGCCCTTATACGTAGTTTTGGTCTCTATGGACTGCGCCGCGATTGCGATTTCATGATCTGGCAGGCGACCTACGATATTGAGGATTTACGCAGTTTGAGCAGTCGTATTCGTCGTAGTGCTATCGGTCCCTATCTACATGAAACCCAGGCTTTCCTCTCGATGACCAAGCGCTCCGTCTACGTGGGCAAAAATGCTCGTGGAGCGCATGATCCACGCCTGGTTATCACACCCGATGACAGGAAATACCTCTTTGTCTATCCCTTTGTCAAGACACGCCCCTGGTATGCTTTGCCAATAGAGGATCGCAAACGCATGATGAACGAGCATATTCGCGTTGGTCTGAAATATCCCAGCGTCTCCATTAACACTACCTACTCCTTTGGCCTGGATGACCAGGAGTTTGTTGTGGCTTTTGAAACCGATGAACTCGCCGATTTTCTGGATCTGGTGCAAGAGTTGCGGGAAACCGAAGCCAGTATGTATACTTTACGTGACACCCCAATGTTCACCTGTGTAGCGCAGCCCCTGGATGATATCTTAGAAGCCATCGGAGTATAATGCATGCTGCCTCATTCTCATGTCCTCTTTCAGGAAGCACAAACCTTATTGCCAGGAGGCGTGAATAGTCCTGTGCGTGCATTCCGTGGCGTAGGGGGCGAGCCAGTCTTTATTGACCACGCAAATGGCCCCTACCTCTATGATGTGGATGGCAATCGTTACCTGGATTACGTCCAGTCCTGGGGCCCTATGATTCTAGGCCATACCTATCCATCCGTCCTGGAAGCAGTGATTGAAGCGAGCAAACGCGGTTTTAGTTTTGGAGCGCCAACGCAGGCTGAGAGTGAATTGGCAAAGCTGGTGATGGCCTGTGTCCCATCTGTTGAACTGCTGCGTTTTGTCAATTCAGGTACGGAAGCGACTATGAGTGCTCTGCGCCTGGCACGAGCCTATACCGGGCGCGACAAAATCCTTAAATTTAGCGGTTGCTATCACGGGCACGCGGATATGTTGCTGGTCCAGGCTGGCTCTGGTGTTGCCACGATGGGCTTGCCAGACAGTCCTGGTGTGCCCGCTGATGCTACAAAGAACACGCTTACAGCGGCTTATAATGATAGTGCCGCCGTGGAGCAGATTTTTAACACCTATGCCAACGAAATTGCTGCCGTGATCGTCGAGCCGGTCGCTGCCAATATGGGGCTGGTGCTGCCTCGCCCCGGTTTCCTGGAAAAATTGCGCGACCTGACCAGTCGGCATGGTGCGCTCCTCATTTTTGATGAAGTCATGACCGGTTTCCGAGTCGCGCCGGGTGGTATGCAGGAGCGTACTGGTATTACGCCCGATCTTACCTGCTTTGGCAAAATCATCGGGGGTGGTCTGCCCGTGGGCGCCTATGGTGGACGTCGTGAGATCATGCAACAGGTAGCCCCACTTGGCCCGATGTACCAGGCAGGGACGCTCTCGGGCAATCCTCTGGCGATGGCTGCCGGTATTGCTACTCTGACTGCATTGCGTGAACCTGGGCAATATGAGCGACTTGAACACAAGAGTCAACTGCTGGGCGAGGGGATTGCTAAGGCTATTTATGATAGCGGCATTGAGGCTCAGATCGTGCGCATCGGGGCCATGTTCTGTCTCTATTTCTCCAATGAGCCCGTCATCGACTATGCAGGCGCCAAACGCTCCAATACCGCGCGTTTTGCTCGCTACTTCTGGATGATGCTTGAGCGTGGAATCTATCTTCCGCCCTCTCAGTTTGAGGCCTGCTTCATCTCGCTAGCGCTGGAAGATGCGATGCTTGAGGAAACGGTGAAGCAAATCGCGCTTATCCTGCCGCAGTTGGCATAGGAGGCCACTATGAGTAATTTCCCAACAACCCGTTTACGACGTACGCGCCAGAATGACAAATTGCGCGGTCTGGTGCGTGAGACCCATCTGAGTGTCGATCAACTCATCTACCCGCTCTTTATTGCGGAGGGCATCAACGAGCCGCAAGAGATTTCTTCGATGCCGGGTATTATGCAATGGCCATTAGAGCAGTTGGGACGTGAGGCTCACCGCCTGGCGAAGCTGGGTATTCCAGCTGTCTTGCTTTTTGGTATCCCCTCTGAGAAAGACGAAGTAGGTTCGCAAGCCTACGCAGAGCAGGGGATCATTCAGCAAGCCATTCGTTGCCTGAAAGCTGAGACACCTGATATGCTCGTCATAACTGATGTTTGCCTGTGTGAATATACCAGTCACGGGCACTGCGGTGTCATCCACAATGGCAACGTGCAGAACGATGAGTCACTGACCCTGCTAGCGGAGATGGCGCTTTCGCATGCCCAGGCAGGAGCGGATATCGTGGCGCCCTCCGATATGATGGATGGGCGTGTCGGGGCTATTCGGCGCTCCCTGGATGAGCATGGCTTGCAGCAGACGCCTATTATGGCCTATTCCGCCAAGTTTGCCTCGGGCTTCTATGGACCATTTCGCGAAGCGGCAGGCTCGACCCCTCAGTTTGGGGATCGCCGCTCCTACCAGATGGACCCCGCCAATGTGCGTGAGGCTCTGCGTGAGGTGGATCTGGACATCGCTGAAGGAGCTGATATTGTCATGGTCAAACCTGCTCTGGCCTATCTGGATGTGATTCGCCGTGTGCGCGACCACTGCGATCTGCCGCTCGCAGCCTATAATGTCAGTGGTGAGTACTCCATGATTAAAGCCGCCGCGCTCAATGGCTGGATTGATGAGCGTCGCATCGTCATGGAGGTGCTGATAGGCATCAGGCGGGCGGGCGCCGATATGATTATCACCTACTTCGCGCCAGAAGTCGCGCAGTGGTTGCAGGAATAAGCTTTAGGAACGTCCTATTTGCCTGGCGAGCAAGCGGCAGAGTCCCGCGAAAAGGAGCGCTTTGCTCGCCTCTCCCATCGCGGCAGCGATAAACCCTATTGCTAATCCTACAAGCAGGCCTGCCCTGCCTGCCGGATGGCGGAGCATCTGTTGGATAATCTTCATATTTCTCACTCAGTCCTTTGTGGCATGAAAACCACTCTGCATTGCGAGTATATGAACAGAGTGTATCCCATGTGATATATATCGTCTAGTTTCTATCCCCTAAGCAAGAACCGTATCATATTTCCCCTCCTATGTCTAGCTCAGGTGTACAGAGAAATCTGTCTCTAATCTTTCTCTTTATAACTTTCTCTCAACCTATTCATCACCAGGGAGCAACCTGGCATGGGTATAGTTGGAGGAAAGCTGTCAGGTTTTGGCTTCCTTTTTGATCTTATAATGTAGAGCCCTTTCGAAAATCTGAACCCCCAAAAAGAGGGTGAAAATCATGTTACTATGACCCTTACCTTTGCGTTTTCTCTATCATAGAGATTCTCTAAGGGATCTCTAATTGTTTCTAAGCAAATTCACAGGAAGTAGTAGACCATTAAAGAGAGAGAAGTGAAGTGTCAATTGTTGGGATGAACGCATTACATCGCACTTATCAGCCAATTAATTCTTATGGAGCGATTGGTGATTGTCGTTCAACTGTATTAATATCGCCGGATGGATCAGTGGATTGGGGATGTCTTCCTGATTTTGACAGTCCTGCCATTTTCTGTCGTCTGCTCGACGCTGAGCGCGGTGGCTACTTTCAGATCGCGCCCACTGAAGGGACAATACCTGGTTCGCAGCGCTACTTGCGCGATAGTAATGTCTTGCAAACGCGCTTTGCCAGTATCAATGGGGAACTGGTCCTGACCGATTTTATGCCTGTTGAGACGTTAAGTGCATGGCCGTATCGTGCCATGAATAACAATACCTGGACCCGTGAGGATGGCTCCTGTCACTGCCTGGTACGGATTGTGGAGTGCACACATGGTGAAATGGCAGTCACTATGACGCTCAAAGCCACGCCAAACTATGCCTCTACATCAAGCAAAATCACGCTGATGCCTGATCAGAATGGGGCGGTGATTTCTGGAGAGCAGTATGTGGCATTGGCGGTGGTGGGAGGTCATTTGCTGCCCTCATTTACCCTGGAGGTGACCCAGGATGCCGAGGTTGCGCATCAATCAGTCGTGGCTCAAGTCACGTTGAGCGAAGGGGAGCGTTTGCTTTTCGCCGTCGGTATGGGGCGTACTGAGAACTCGGCACGTCGGCTGGCGGAGAACGAACTCCACGAGCGGAACTTCGATGCCGAACTGGCCCAGACCCTACATTGCTGGCGCAAATGGGTGGCGCAATGCTCCTATCATGGGCCGTATGTCAACCTGGTTCGTCGGAGCGCCCTTGCTCTGAAGATGATGACCTATGCTCCTACCGGGGCCATTGTGGCGGCTCCTACCACCTCTCTGCCGGAGGAAATCGGGGGGGTGCGCAACTGGGACTATCGTTTTACCTGGTTACGCGATGCGACCTTTACGCTCTATGCCCTCAATGTTCTCGGTTTTACTGAGGAGGCGCGTGCTTTTACCCACTGGCTACGGAGCCTTTCCTATGCCAATGGGGAAGATCTGCAGATCATGTATGGGATCCGTGGAGAGCGTGACCTGACCGAGCATGAATTATCCCATCTCAGTGGGTACTGTGGCTCTGGTCCAGTACGGATAGGCAATGGAGCGGTCGATCAAAAGCAGATGGACGTCTTTGGCGAGGTGCTTGATTGCATTCACATTTATCGTCGCATGGGTGGCTTTGAGCGCTATGGTGAGACGCTAGCAGGGCCCTTATGGGAGATGATGTCGACGCTGGTGGAGCATGTATGTGCTCATTGGCAAGAACCTGACTCGGGCATCTGGGAAGTACGTGGTGGTCTGCGCCACTTCGTCTACTCCAAGGTCATGTGCTGGGTGGCGCTGGATCGCGGCATCCGCGCGGCCGAACAGCTCAATCTGGAGGCAGATCTTCCTCGCTGGCGTATCGTTCGGGACCAGATCCGGGCAGAGGTACTTTCCCATGGCTATAATACCAGCATGGGGGCCTTTACACAGTCCTTTGATGAGAACACGCTGGATGCATCCAACCTGGTGTTGCCGTTGGTAGGTTTTATCGCACCAGACGATCCTCGTATGCGCTCAACGGTGGATCGTATTATGGAGCAGCTCACTGACAAGCAGGGTTTCGTCTATCGGTATAGTGTCGAGGAGACCGATGATGGCCTGACTGGTGATGAAGGCACTTTCGCCATCTGTACCTTCTGGCTCGTCGATAACCTGGCCATGCAGGGACGGGTAGCGGAGGCTCGTTCTCTCTTTGAACGCCTGCTTTCCTATGCTGGCCATCTGGGCCTCTTTTCTGAAGAGATTGACACAACCAATAATGTCGCACTCGGGAATTATCCACAAGCTTATACACATATTGCACTTATCAATAGTGCCAATAATCTCAGAAAAGCAGAACTCCGCATGGCTGAGCATTATACTGATCCTGTCATGGCTGCCATCAAACTCCAGCAACAAAAGTAGTGCCAGAACAAACAGGGGGAGCCAGGCAACCTGACATTGCCTGGCTCCCCCTGTTTGTTCTGGTCTTCCTGCCCTGGGAGCGCAAAGTTGACTTCGCTCCATCTTTCAACTACAATGCTTTCACATGAAGCATATCGCGGCTCTTCTGGTTGGAGCCTATCACATAGATGTTTTTACAAGGGGAAAATCGTCATGCGGGTATTGATTACGGGAGGTGCTGGTTTTGTTAGCTCGCATCTCTGTGACAGATTGTTAGTAGAAGGGCACCGGGTCATCGCCCTGGACAACCTCATCACTGGATCAGCAAAGAATATTGCCCATCTGTTGGACCACCAGGATTTCACTTTTATCGAGCATAATATCTCCAACCCAATCTATTTCGATGAGAAAATCGATAGTGTTCTGCATATGGCATCTCCTGCCAGCCCTAATCCAGCCTCACCGTATGGCTATCCGCAACTCCCGATTCAGACGCTCAAAGTGGGTGCGCTTGGCACCCACAATGCGCTTGGCATCGCCCTGGCACATAAGGCCGCTTTCCTGCTGGCCTCCACCTCGGAGGTCTACGGCGATCCGCTGGAGCACCCACAACGCGAGGAATATGTGGGCAATGTTGATCCAATCGGTCCCCGCTCCATGTACGACGAGGCCAAACGCTTTGCTGAAGCGATGGTCATGGCTTACCATCGCTATCATGACCTCAATACGCATATCGTCCGTATCTTTAATACCTATGGACCACGTATGCGCCTGGATGATGGGCGCGTGGTGCCTAATTTCATATGCCAGGCTCTGGCTGGCCAGCCTCTGACCATCCACGGAGCTGGCGCTCAGACCCGTAGCTTCTGCTATATCGATGACCTTGTCGAAGGCCTCTACCGGCTGATTCTCTCGGATATCCATCTGCCTGTGAATATCGGCAACCCGGTTGAGACCAGCATTCTTGAACTGGCGGAAACGATTAATCAGCTTACTGGTAACAAAGCTGGTCTGGCGCGCCAGGCTGAAGATCGCGTGCAGACTGACCCGGAGCGGAGGCGACCGGATATTACGCGCGCGAAAGAGTGGCTGCAATGGGAGCCGCGCATCTCCCTGGAAACTGGCCTGGCTCTCACCATCGAGGACTTCAAACAGAGGCTCTTCACCCGCTAAAAGG
>Ga0070730_10002958_pt1 | contig 15395 bp, 15 predicted proteins | sample Coa_R1_3_FD_66447 | JGI IMG/M metagenome (GOLD analysis project Ga0070730, IMG submission 66447) | Surface soil microbial communities from Centralia Pennsylvania, which are recovering from an underground coalmine fire - Coalmine... | ecosystem: Environmental > Terrestrial > Soil > Unclassified ...
CCCTGAGCGAGCGCATTGCCGCAGCCAGGCGCTTACCGCAGGGTGCCGCCCTCGCGGCTGATCCGCCGGCGATTTCGTTGCTCGCCAACGTCCCGAACTGCGAAGCGCAGCTCCTGGCCGTCCTGAGTAAGGCCGGTAAAGCACGGGCGCTGAAGCCGATCGCCTGGGACGCCGCCGGCCGGCAGGTTTACCTGCCCCTGTGGCAAGATCTCGTCCGGCGTAATGCGACTGTGCTCGCCGGTGTCACGCTCGCGACCCTGCCGGCCGTCGCCCAGGATCTCTCCGCGTTCGGCCGGCAGCTGTTGAAGCCGGCCGGCGGCACGGGCTCGCCCCAGGAGCTGGTCCGGCGCACCATAGCGACGCTGGGCGGGGCGCTGGCGGTGGCCCTCCAGGGGCAGGGCTGGGAAATCCAGGCGCCCCCCGGCGCGGCCGTCTCTTGCACACACGGCTCCTGGGAGATCCGGCCCTTTGACGTCATCCAGGGGCTGGCCAGTCGGGAGCTGGAGGCCGCGGCGTGGCAGCAACAGTGTCGCGAGGTGGGCATTGCCGACCTGCCGCTGGGCGTCACCGCCACCCCGCCGGCGCCCCGCGCGGACTTGTCGCGTGCGGCGGTTGGACACGAGGCGCAATCGGCGAGCCCAGGCGGGCCCCAGCAGAATACCGCACAACACCAGCCGCCGTCCGACCAGGAGAAAGCGCGGGGGCTGGTGGCCGAGGGCCAACGCGCGCAGCAAGCCGGCCAACGCGAGGAGGCGTATCGGCTGCTGCGTCGGGCGACCCAGCTGGACCCTCGTAATGAGCCAGCCTGGCTAGGCCTGGCAGCCCTGGCCGAGACTGTGGCCGACCAGCGCATCCACCTGAAACGGGTGCTGGAGATCAACCCGCAGAATACGAGCGCGCAGGAGCAACTCGCGGCCCTGGCTGGTAAGGAGCGTCGCCGCTAATCTCTGTCGTTGGCCGGCTTGTGAAGACTTACACAAACTTGACAGCGATTCCCGGCCGTGCTAGGATTGGCTCAGGCACGCAATGGGCGTGACCCCCGTCGGGACGAGGCGGGGCCTGACTCCAGGTTCCATCCACCTTGAGCGAGAAAGGGGCATTCTAATGGGCGATAAGAGTCCGAAGGACAAAGAGAAGAAAAAGCCGAAAAACGACAAGAAAGCGGTGCCGGCGACGCCGGCACCGGGGAAGAAATAAGCGCCGGATTCTACGCCGGGCTGTCGCCACGCTGCTCGACCAGGGGAGTGTGGTGAAAGCCCGGCATTTTTATGCGTGAGGCGCCAGCGGGGGTATGCGGATCCGCGAGGAGACGCCCCGGAGGGAGGCGCCGGCCTGGTAGGATCATACGCGAGGAGATAACCCTGATGGAGAACATAACTGTTGGCACAGTGTCTCCGCTGCCCCCCGCCACCGGGCCCCACGAAGGGCGCCTGGACCGGGTGCGCGCGCGACTGCACCAGGCCGGGCTGGATTATTGTTTTGTCGGGCCCTCGTCGGACCTGCACTACCTGACGGGCCTCTCGTTACACGCCAGCGAGCGGCTGGCGCTGCTCGTGGTGCCGCGCGACGGGCCCGCCTCCCTGGTCGTGCCCGCCTTCGAAGCGGCGGGCCTGGGTGGCCTGCCGCCCGGCGTCTGCCTGGTGCCCTGGCAGGAAAGTGAGGAACCGGCCCAGCGGGTCGGCGCGCTCCTCCCGGGCGCGACCGACGGGGAGCCGGCGACCATCGCCGTGGGCGATCAGCTCTGGTCCGTTTTTCTCCTCCGTCTGCAAGCCGTCCTACCGCAGGCGACATTCAGCACGGCCGCGGCCGTGCTGGCGCCGGAGCGGATCGTCAAGGACAGCGGCGAAATTGCGGCGCTGACCGAAGCGGCGGCCTGCGCCGACGACGCCTTTACCGATATCCGGCAACTACGCTTCGCGGGCCAGAGCGAGCACCAGGTCGCCGAGGCGATCGCCGGCCTGCTCCGCCGCCGGGGCCTCCTCGTCGAGTGGGGCCCGATCGTGGCCAGCGGCCCGAATGGCGCGTCCCCCCATCATAGCGCGGGCGATCGGATTATCGCCGAAGGGGACCTGGTGGTCCTCGACTACGGCGGCCGCCTGAACGGCTATCACGCCGATATGACCCGCACGGTCGCCGTCGGCCATGAGCCCAGGGACGAGATGCGAGTGGTCTATGACCTGGTGTATCAGGCGCAGGAGACGGGGGTGCAGGCGGCCCGCCCGGGGATGACGGGCGAAGACCTCGATACGGTCGTACGCGAGTACCTGGCCAGCGAAGGCTATGGGGAGTTCTTCACCCACCGGCTGGGCCATGGGATCGGCCTGGACGGGCACGAGGCGCCGTACCTGGTGCAGGGGGGCCAGACGCCCCTGGGGCCCGGCATGGCTTTCTCGATCGAGCCCGGGCTCTACCTGCCCGGCCGCTTCGGCGTCCGCATCGAGGACATCGTCGTGCTCTTGCCCACCGGGGCGCAGCGCCTGAACCGCGCGCCCCGCGAGTTGGTGGTGGTCGAGTGAGGCCGGCTTCCAGGCCGGCGCCAACGATTACCTGCTGACCCGGATCGGCACCCATTATTTCCAGAGTGCGCTGCGTCTGTGGGAGCGGGCTCCAGCCGGTGTGCCGGCCATCCTCTGCAAAAACCTGACACGCCACCCGCGCAGCGCGGTGCGTTTGGCAAAATCGAACGGCTGTGCTACAATAGTGGCTGGGGCGTTTCGCGCGGCGGCGGCGCCCCGGTGAGCAAACAGGCTACAACGGAAAGGGGACCAAGTTATGATCACTCAGGTAGGAACCGTGGGGGTCAATGTGCGCGACCAGGCGGCGGCGCGCGCTTTCTACACAGAGCAGCTCGGGTTCGCGCTGATCCGCGACGAGGCCATGATGCCGGGGACGGAGTGGCCCCGCTGGATCGAGGTGGCCCCGGCGGGGGCGCCGACCCATCTCGTGCTCTTCACGCCCCCAGATCAGGAGAGCCAGATCGGGACCGCGTCGCGGATCGTGTTCCATTGCGACGACATCCAGGCGACCGTGCAGGATCTGCGGGCGCGCGGCATCCGCTTCACGACGGAGCTGGAGCAGCAGCCATGGGGCTGGTGGGCCGAGTTCGCCGACCTCGATGGCAACGGCTTCGGGCTCTGGGCGCCGCCCCATTAAGGCGGGAGCATACGACCGGAGAGGCCCTCTGTGAGCGCGACCCAACTGACCAGTATTACTGTGCCGGAAGCCCTGGCCTACATTCTGGGCCATTTCGCGCCCCTGCCGCCCGAGCCGACGGCCCTGCTGGCGGCGAGCGGCCGGGTGCTGGCTGAAGACATCACCGCCGACGGCGACGTTCCCCCTTTCGCCAACTCGGCGATGGACGGCTATGCCGTGCGCGCCGCCGATACGGCCGGCGCGAGCCGGGCGACCCCGCGGCCGCTGCGCGTGATCGGCAACGTGGCCGCCGGCTACGTGACGGGAGCCAGCGTCGGGCCGGGCGCGGCCCTGCGGATCATGACCGGCGCGCCCCTGCCGGCCGGCGCCGACGCCGTGATCCGCTTCGAGGAGACCAGCGAAGGCGACGCGATCAACGCCGGCGCCTCCCACGCCACCAACCGCCCCGCCGAAGACGCCAAAGCCACCTGGCGCAATCAAATCGCCGACCCCCCACCCTCTGACCCCGCAGCATCCCCCACCGTCCTGCTCTACAACGGGGTGCAGCCCGGGGACAACGTGCGCCACGCCGGGGAGGATATGCGGCGCGGCCAGGCGGTGTTGGCGCGGGGCACGCTGATCCGCCCCTATGAGGTGGCCCTGCTCGCCGCGGTCGGCCGGCCCCAGGTGCTGACTCACCGCCGGCCCCGCGTGGTCCTGCTCTCGACGGGCGATGAACTGGTGGATGTGGGCGCGCCGGTCGGTCCGGGGCAGATCCGCAACAGCAACAGCTACGGGCTGGCCGCGCAGGTGACGGCCGCGGGCGGCGTGCCGCTGCTGCTCGGCATCGCCCGCGATAACCTGGCCGAGCTGACTACGCGGGTCGAGGAAGGCCTGGCCCAGGCCCCCGACCTCTTCGTGACCTCGGCGGGCGTCTCGGTGGGCGACTACGACATCGTCAAGGATGTGCTCGACCGGGAAGGCACCATGCACTTCTGGCAGGTGCGCATGAAGCCGGGCAAGCCGCTGGCCTTCGGCGTGGTGCGCGGCGTGCCGCTGCTGGGCCTGCCCGGCAACCCCGTCTCCTCCCTGGTCAGCTTCGAGCAATTTGGCCGGCCGGCCATCTTGAAGATGCTGGGCCGCACCGGGTGGGCGCGGCCCGTCCTCCAGGTGCGCGCGACCGAGGCGATCCCCAACACATCGGGCCGCGAACACTACATCCGCGCCGTGGTGACGCGCACCGCGACCGGCGAGTACGAGGCCCGGAGCACCGGCGAGCAGGGCTCCGGCATCCTGACGTCGCTGACCCAGGCCAACGCGATGCTGATCGTCGAAGAGACCCGCACCCTCGTCCAGCCGGGCGACATGGTGCGGGCGATTATGCTCGATTGGCCAGAGGAGGTTTTCTAATCGCGGTGAGCACCGTCACTGCCCTGACCTGGGAACAGGTCAACTCCTGGCGGGTGGCCCGCCACTACCTGCGTGAGCGGGCCGCGCCCGCGCAACTGCTCGACATGGTGACGCAGATCGGTGGGCTGCATGCCCAGATGTTGTCGGCGGCCGAGCTCGCCGCCTGGGCGCGGGTCGACGGCCTGGCGCCGGGCGCGATCGGGGACGCGCTCTGGGTCGGCCGGTCGTTGGTCAAAACCTGGTGCATGCGGGGCACCCTCCACTTGCTGCCCGCCCGCGAATTCCCGCTATACGTGGCCGCGTTGCGCACCCGCACCAGCTACCAGGCGGCGAGCTGGCTCAAGTACCATGGCCTGACCGCCGCGGAGATGGAGGCACTGATCGAGGCGGTATATATAGCGCTCGACGGCCGCTGCCTGACCCGGGAGCGGCTCGCCACGGCCGTGGCCGAGCAGTTGAGCGCGCCCCGCCTGGGCGAATTGCTGCGCTCCGGCTGGGGCGCACTCCTGAAGCCGGCAGCCTACCGGGGCTATCTCTGCTTTGGGCCCAGCCAGGGCCAGACCGTCACGTTCGTGCGCCCCGACCAGTGGCTCGGCCCTTGGACCGAACGAGACCCGGTGCAGGCGTTAGCCGAACTACTGCGACTCTATCTCCGCGCTTTCGGGCCCGCGAAACGGGAGGATTTCGCTCACTGGTGGGGCGTGGAGACCCGCCAGGTCAAGCAGGTGTTTGGCGATTTGGCCGGCGAACTGGCCGAGGTCGACGTGGAGGGCTGGAAAGGCTGGGTGCTCGCCACCACGCTGGAGCAGCTACAGGCGCCGGCCGGCCCGCCCGCCGTCCGGTTGCTGCCGAACTTCGACACCTATGTGATCGGGCTCTCGCCGCAGGCGGGCTACCTGATCCCCGCGGGATTCAAGCCGCGCATCCATCGCCAGGCCGGCTGGGTGTCGCCGGTCGTGCTGATCGACGGTCGGATGGCGGGGGTCTGGGAATACGAGAAGAAGCCTGCACGGGTAGTCGTGCGTGTTGATCTGTTCGCGCCGGTGGCCGCCGCTATCCGCGAGCAGATCACGGCCGAGGCCGAGGCGCTCAGCACTTTCCTGGGCGTGCCGCTGGAACTGGTCTACGCGTAAGGAAATTGCCGCATTCGGTTCTGTTAGCGGCCCCAGTCCCGCGGGTAGCGGAAGTCGACGCCCGGCGTGCGCGAGCCGACTTTGGCCGTGACCGGCATCATGCGCTTGTACTGCATGTTCTTCACCAGTGTGCGCACCCGGGTGACCAGCGCCGCATCGAAGCCCAGGTGGACGATGCGATCGGCGTCCATGCGCTCGTCGACCAGCAGGTAGAGCACCTGGTCGACCTCGTCGTAGGCAATGCCCAGCTCGGTCTCGTCGGTCTGGCCCGGCCAGAGGTCGGCGCTGGGCTGCTTATCGAGGATCGGCTGGGGCACGCCAACGGCCCGCGAGAGGGCGCGGACCTGCGTTTTATAAAGGTCGCCGATCGGCTGGAGAGAGGCCGCGCTGTCGCCGAACCAGGTGGTGTAGCCGAGCAGGACTTCCGTCTTGTTCGAGGTGCCGAGCACGAGTGCGCCCTGCGCCAGCGACTGATCAAAGATCACGATCATGCGCGCCCGGGCCATCACGTTGCCTTTGCGCCCGGCACTCATATCCGGGAAGCGCGCGAACAGCGGCTCGACCATGGGCGTGATCTCGACCACCGTGTGCGGCAGCTGGAGGTCGTCGACCACCAGCTGGGCATGGGCCAGGCTTGCGGGCGACGAGGTGCGGTAGGGCATCATCACGGCGAATACGTTTTCCGGCCCCACGGCTTCGGCCCCCAGGTAGGCCGAGAGCGCCGAGTCGATGCCCCCGGACAGGGCGAGGACCAGGCGCTGGAAGCCGAACTTGCGCGTCTCGTTGCGGATGAACTCGACCAGCAGCCGGCGGGTCAGGGCGGGGGCGATCTCCAGGCGGTTGTGGATCGCGCCCGCAGTCAGCGCAGTAGGCATCACAGGCTCCTTATCTGTAGCTCAGTAGCGCGTGTTAGCGATCGCGCGCGGCGACAATGCGCTCCAGCTCACGCAGCACCAGGTCGGGCTTTTCGTCGCGCAACAGGGGCAGGCTGCGGCGCTTCCAGCGGATGGCCTCGGGATCGATCCGTGCTGTGATCAACGTTTCCTCGAAATGGGGGCCACGGGCCAGCTCGGCGCCGTCCGGGCCGATGACGCCGCTGTAGCCCGCGAAAGCAATCCCATCTTCGTAGCCGACCCGGTTGCAATGGACGACATAGGTGGTGAAGAACTCGGCGAACATGCGGTGCGTCAGCCCCAGGTCGAAGGTGGTGTCCAGGTAGTCGTCGCCGGGCTTGACCCCCCGCCCGGGGCCGGCCGAGACCAGCAGCAGGGTCTCCGCGCCATCTTGCCAGAGGAGATAAGGCGAGGAGATGTGCCAGAAGTCTTCGCAGATCAGCATGCCGAGCCGGCCGAAGCGGGTATCGAAGGCCCGGATTTTGCGCCCCTGGCCCACAAAGCGCATATCGTCGAACATGCCATAGGTCGGCAGGTAGACCTTGCGGTGGATATGGACCGGCCGGCCGCCGCTGAAGTACACCTGGCTGATATAGTGGATATAGCGGTCGTCTTCCTCGATAAACCCGACACAAATATCCAGGTCTTGCTGCGCGGCCACCTCGGCCAGGCGACGCAGGGGGGGGGCATCCACCCGCATTGCGACGTCGTCGGTGAGATCTTGCAGGTAGTATCCGGTCAGGCTCGCTTCGGGAAAGACGAGCAGATCGACTTTCTCAAACACCGCGCGCTCAATAAACTCATGGTGCTTGGCCAGGTTGCGGTCTACGTCCCCCAGCGTGGGATTGATCTGGGCCAGGCCGATGGTATACGCCGCCGGGCTGGGCGCCGGGTCGGGTCTTTCCGGCGCTTCCCGGGGCTGATCTGTCGATTCGTCGCTCATCAGAACCTCCTCTACTCGGTGTACGAGCGGCCCTTCCAGGTCACGCCTGCGCCGGTGAGCAAGCGGCGCAGGCTGTCCAGCAGGATGCCAGCAAACGACAGCATACCCAGCGGGTAGGCAAAAGTCCAGCCCCAGGGCAGCTCCAGGGTTTGGTCGAGCCGCCGCTTCATCAGCAAGAGCGCCGCGATCTGGACGCCACTCAGGCCGAGACTCCGGCCGGCGGCACTGCGCCGGCCGGCCGGGCGGGCCAGGGCGCGGGTCAGGTAGAGCGCGAAGAACGCGAAGGGCAGCACCCCGGCCACCAGGGTGGCGATCTGGGCCACGCCCAACACGGGCTGCGTTTTCATCGAAAGCAGGACATTCTTCCGCCACCCTTCCCAGATCTCGGCCAGGTTCTGGTACATGCGCACCTGCATCAGGTTCCGTCCGTCGGCCAGGTAGAGACGATAGCCGCTGCGCTTCACGCGCCGGGCGAGCTCCAGGTCTTCGGCGATCTCCTGGCGGACGGCGGCGATGCCGCCGACCGCGTCGTATACGGCGCGCCGGATCAGGATATACTGGCCATTGGCGATGGCGGTCGGGCTGCGCGGATCGTTGACCGCGGATGGATTGTAGAAGCTGAAAATCCCCAGATAGACGATCGGCATAATCAGTCGCTCGGCCGGGCCGACCATGATCGAGCGGGGCGTGATGGTATAGAGGTCGATCCCGCGCGTCACGGCGTCGTAGACGCTGGTCGCCAGGCTGGCCGGGCTATGGACGGTATCGGCGTCGGTGCAGAGCAGCCACTCGCCACGCGCGTGCGCGATGCCCTGATGGAGCGCCCAGGGTTTGCCCTTCCAGCCCGCCGGCAGAGGCCGGCCCGAGACGATGGATAGTTGGGGATAGCGGGCGGCAAAGTCCGCCAGGATCGCCGGGGTCTGATCGGTCGATTGGTCGTCGACGGCAATGACTTCGTAGCGATCCGGCGGGTAGGCCTGGGTCAGCAAGCTGGGCAGGAGGGCCGGGAGGTTGCGCGCTTCATTGCGCACCGGGACGACAATGGACACCAGCGGCCAATCCGGCCCGCCGGGCGGCGGCGGACTGGGCGGGGCGCCATCCGGGCCAGCGGTGCCGCGCCGTAACGCCGGCGGCCGGGAGTCGGCGCCGAGCAGGCGGAGGATGCGGCCCACCCCACCAAGAACACATAGTGTATAGACGACGAGCCAGGCTGGCGGTGCCTGGCGGGGCGCAGGATGCGACATGCAGTAGTCCTTCCGCGGACAGGTTCGCAGGGCGCCCATCCCGGGTGCTTAACTCAGCCACTGCATTATCCGCCATCTCTGCGTCTAACGTCAACAGCCCGGCCAGGGGCCGGGCTGTTGGCGGGGGCCGATCCTCCGCTAATGGACGACGATCGTGACCGCGAAGATCCGGGAAGGCATCCCGCAGGGCGGGGTGACTTTCCGGCAATGCGGATCGGCCAGGATGGTCAGCAGGGTCTGGCCAGGCTGGAGGGCTGTGTAGCGCCCCTGGCCCGGATCAGGGCTGGGGCCGGCCAGCCCCAGGACGGCCGGGTTGGCGACGGTCACGGTCCAATCGTAGCTGTTGCCCAGGGCCAGTTGCAGGGTATTGCCGGTCTTCATCTCGACCGTCCACTGGTGTTCTCCGGCCAGGGTCAGGACGACGGTCCCCGTGGCGTCCGGGGTCAACACCAGCGGGGTGCCTCCCGGCGGCAGCGGGGTGATATCGCGCAGGGGCGGCCCGAGCGTGGACCCGGTCGGCGCGATTGAGGTACCGACAATCGGGCCGCTGATCATCGGCGGCGAGGTCGTGCTCGGGGCCGGGGTCGGACTCCCGGTCAGGTTACGACCAATCGGGGGGTTGACATGGTCTTCCGGGGCCGCGGTGGCCGGCGGCGGCGTGTCGGTCGGCTGGCTACTGGCCGGGGCCGCGGTGGCCGGCGGCGGCGTGTCGGTCGGCTGGCTACTGACGGGCTGGCCCGGAGTCGGGGTGGCCAGGCCGGCGACCTGGCCACAGCCCACCACCAGCAGGGCGACCCCGACCAACAGAAGCAGTGGTCCCGTAATGCGTGCTTTGATCATACAGTGATCCTCTCTCCTGCCACGCGGGGTAGCCAGCCGGTGTGGAGCGCGGACGCCGCGGGCCCGCCCTATTGGTTCGTATTGGCCTGCACCCGGTCGACGATATAGCCGGGGGCCATACACATCGGCACCGGCTCGCCCGGGCCGGCTTTGTGGCCAAACAAAATGACATTGGCGCCGTTTTGGGCGGGGCCGGAAGCCAGAGCGGCGTCCCAGGCGGAGCCGACCGGCGTGAACCGTGTGCCACTGGCGTCATAAACCACGTAATCGCAGCCCCCCTGGATGCGCGTGAAGAGCACCTGCCCCGCCACCCAGGAGAAATCGGCGGCGTGCCCCATCGCCGGATAGGGGGGAACAGGGAGATAGCCTTTCTGGCGGGCCAACTGGGTGCCGAGCAAGCCCAGGAGCACCTCGTAAGGAGTGCCGGCGTTCTCGGGATGGAGCTCATAGCGTGCGCGCTCGAAGTATTGGACCGTATAGGTCTTGCCGTCGATCGGATTCACTTCCTGGAGCGCCTCGCTGATCGGGTAGCCATTGACGAAGAGGCCGCCGTGGTTCTGCCAGTAGATATAAAAGGTCCGGCTCACGTTATGCCCGGTTTGGTCGAAATATTGGCTGCTCGGGTTGGCCGCAGCGGGCACGGGCGGGTCGGGCGGGTGGAAATTGCGCCCCAGCAGGCCCAGAAGCACTTCATACAGGGTGCCGGCGTTCTCCGGGTGATGTTCAAAGCGGTTGCGCTCAAAGTATTGGACCACCACCGGCTTATTGGAAGCCGGGTCGGTTTCAGTGAATTCTTCGGTGATCGGGTAGCCAAACTGGGCTAATCCTCCGTATTTGGTCCAATAGGTCTGGAACGTGCCGCGCAGGGTATGGCCGGTGGCCGCAAACCACTGCACGCCCGCCTGGTGCGGGTTGGGGATCGGGGCGGTGGGAGAGTTCGCTTGCGGCGCCGGCGCGGCGCCGGCCGGGCCGGGCCCCGCCAGGGGGGCCAGGACGAAGGCGGCGAGTACCAATGGTAGCGCCAGGCGCGGCCAGCGCAATGTGTGAACCAACATAATGATCCTCCTTTACTTCCGGCTGCCGGGCAGCCGATCCGAGGGGTCCCACTATAGGGACCCCCGTCTATATCTATAACGTGCCAACCCGCGAAAAGTTCCCAACGCCCCAAGAGGCGGGCTCAGCCGGGCGCCAGCTCCGAGGGTCGGCACACCTCGGCGACCCGGACGAGGAGCTCATCCAGGTCGAAGGGCTTGGCGAGATATTTAGTAATGCCCCGTTCGGCAAACGCCCCCTCGTCGGGGGTGGCGGTGACGAAGATCACGGGAATCGCCTGCGTGGCGGCGTCGGCCTGCAGCAGATCGTAGATTTCCATCCCGCTGATGCCAGGGAGATTCAAGTCCAGCAAGATCAAACTGGCCTTTACCGAGTGGATGACATCCAGGGCCAGGGCGCCGTCGAGCGCCACGATCGCCTGGTAGTCGGGCTCGGTGTTCAGGGTGTCTTTGATCAGCTCGGCAATGGGCGCTGTGTCCTCGACGACGACGATAATCTTCTTCTCGGGTGCTGCATCCATAGCCGGCTGGCCTCCTTGAACTACCCGGAGATCCCGGGTGCCAGGACATCCCAGGACTAGACGCTGTGACGGAAGATCAAGCAGGAAGTGTGCCGACCGTGGGAGGGGTGGTATACATCCTGCTGGCACACGTTGGGTAGACACCACATGCGAAAGGAGCAAGCGTTATGACGACGATGAGTAAAAAAGCGCGGGTGGACGCCGCGCTGCGCAATGAAGCGGTCGACCGGGTGCCGGTGAGTCTCTGGCGCCATTTTTATGAGTCGGAAGAGACGGCCGAGGGCCTGGCGGGGGCGATGCTGGCCTGGCAGGCCAAGTACGATTGGGACTGGATGAAGGTCAATCCCCGGGCGTCGTACCATGTCGAGGGCTGGGGGGTTAAGCTCCGCTTCAGTGGGCAACCGCTCGTCAAGCCGGTGGTGACGGACGTGCCGATTCAGAGCACCGCGGATTGGGCGAAGCTCGGGCCGCTCGCCCTGGACTCGGGGCCCCTGGCCGAGCAGCTGGAGGTCATGGAGCGGCTCTGTGAAGCCCTCGGCGGGAAGGTCTACGCGCTCGAAACGGTCTTTACGCCGCTCTCGATCGCGGGCGATCTCGTCCGCGACGGCCAGCAACTGGTGGACGACCTGACCCGGGACCCGCAGGCGGTGCATGGCGCGCTGGAAGTGATCACAGCAACTTTTGTGGCCTTCGTCGGCCGCTTGCTCCAGGCCGGGGCCGATGGCATTTTCTTCGCCACGACCGAGTGGGCCTCACGCGACATGCTGACGGAGGAACAATACACGGAGTTCGGGCGACCCTATGACTTGCGCGTGCTCGCCGCGGCCCAGGACGCCGGCTTCAATATATTGCATGTCTGTAAGAACAACAATCACCTGCTGTCGCTGCTCGATTACCCGGTCCATGCCGTGAATTGGGCCGTCGGCTCGCCGGGCAATCCCGGCCTGCGCGAGGTGCAGACGCAGACCGACAAGGCCCTCATCGGGGGATTGACGAACGAGACCTTGCGGGAGGGCGACCCGGCACACATCAATGCCGAGGCGCGGGCGGCGGATCTCCAGACGGGGGGCCGGCACTGGATCTTGGGCCCCGCCTGCTCGATCGCCGTCGACACCCCAGACGCCAATGTCCGGGCCGCCCGCGATATCGCCAACCAGCTGGGCGCGGGGCCCCCTGAAAGTGGTGATCTGGATCGTAGAGGCCAGTAACGGGTGGACCGTGCGGTTGATGGTGCCGGCCGATCGGGCTATGGTGGGCCAGATCGTGGCGGCGGCGTTTGCCGGCAAGTACGGGCCGGCCCTCGACGATAACCCGGCCCTGGCTGCCGAATTGGCGGCCATCTTGCCGCCGGGCGGCCAGGGCTATGTCGGTGAGCGGGCCGGCGTCATCTGTGGTGCCGGCTTGCTCCGTTTTGCCGGCCAGCCCGACCAGGGCCTGGCGGAAATCGCGGCGATCTGGCGGAGCTTACGCCGGTACCAATCCTTGCCACAGGCGGTGCGCTCGCTCTGGCGGCTCTCGCTGCTGGAGGCGCCCGCCCTGCCCGATCGCCAGAGTGGCTATATCTCGTCGCTGGCGGTGGCTCCCAGCTGGCAGGGCCACGGCCTGGGGGGCGCCCTGCTGGCGCAGATGGAGCTCGCCGCCCGGGCCGCCGGCAAGCGTCAGTTGGCGCTCCATGTAGTCGACAGCAATCACGCCGCCCGCCGGCTCTATGAACGCGTCGGCTTCCAGGTGATCCGCAGCGAGCCGGCGTTTTTTACCCAGCAGCGCTGGGGCTACGGAGCGCTCCTCTACATGGTCAAGCGGCTTAACTGACCTTGCTACCACAGGCGCCGCAGAAGCGGCCGGCGACTTTGGCCCCGCACTGCGGGCAGGTGGCCGGCAGCGCGGCGGCGGGCGCCGGGGCGTCCGGTATCTTCGTGCCACAGTTGGTGCAAAAGGCCGTGCCGGGGGGCAGCGGGGTCTGACAGCTGGGGCAGCTGTTGAGCGCCGGCTGCACCATGGCCCCGCCACACTTCGGGCAGAATTTGGTCCCGGGCCGCGCGACCTGGCCACACTGCCCGCAATGGGCCATCCGGGCCTGCAGCGCCTGCATCGCCTGAGTGGAGTTGGTGAGCGCGGCGCCCAGGCCAAAGGCACTGGCCAACCCCTTGACCACCCCCGCCGCCTGCTCGGCCTGCGCCTGCGCAATCTCGGCGCGCCGGGGGCTGTCCTCCATACAGGTGTTGCCCTGGCTATCCCAGTCGCTGGCACAGAGGACCCGCTGGCAGGTGGGACACTCATGGAACTGCTCTTGCACCTGCTGCCAGGCCGACTCCAACTGCTGGGGGTTCAAATGAGTCGTGTAGCGGGTATCCTCCATGCTATTGGCGACGTCATAGCCGATTATCGGGATGTTGCGCAGAAACCCGCCCAGGGCCGCCTTGCCGACATTGTTGGCGATCGTATTGCCGATGTTGGGGGTGCTGCGGAACTCACGGTTGCACTTATCACAGTAAAAGGTGGCATACGGCCCCATCCCGTCGTTGCGGATATCATAGCGTGGCATGCGCATGTGCCGGGTCTCCTTTCTGCTAACGGTTCAGTTCACCTGGGTGCCGCAGGTCCCGCAAAAGTGGCCCACGACTTCCGCGCCGCAGCGCGGGCAAACCGGGGGCGCGGCCGGTGACAGGTGGGTGCCACAATTGGGGCAGAACGCGTTGCCGGCCGCGACCATCGCCTGGCACTGCGGGCAGGGCCGGGCGCCGGGCGCCGTCTGCGGGCCCGCCCCGGCCGGGGCGGGCTGCGGCTGATCATCCTTGCAGTACCCGGTCGCGGCGTTCCAGTCGGTCGGGCAGACGAACATACGGCAGGTGGGGCAGTCGTGCAGCAGATCTTTGACCTGCTCCCAGGCCTTGTGCAGCTGCGCCTCGCTCAGCGTCCGCGTTTGCCGCGGATCTTCGAGCGTGTTGGCGACACTGTACCCCACCAGGGGGATGTTGCGCAGCAGCCCCTCCAGCGCGTTGCGCCCCAGATTCTGGACCTCGTTGGTCGCCGCCGCCAGGTCGGTGCGGAACTCGCGCCCGCATTTATCGCAATAGAAGACGGCGAACGGGCCCACTCCGTCGTTCTGCACCTCGTATCGGGGTAACCGCATAATCCGGGACTCCTATCGCCATAGCACGAAACCACGATGGAGCACTACTCTGGCCACCAGTATAAAACAGCCGAGCACCCGGAGTCAATTCGCAAGTTGCGCCGCCCGGCACCATATGCTATACTCCCGCAACCACACCCATTCAGCCCCCCGATTGGAGACCTCGCTATGTGCCTGCTGGACTCGATTCTCGATCCGGGTCTCGTGACCGAGTCGCCGCGCCGGATCGCCGAAAGCGGGGGACTGGACGCCGTGGGCGAGCCCCTGCCGCTCCAGGAGAAGACTCTCGCCGCCATCTGGAACGCTCAGCGCCCCCTGCGGGGTCCCTTCTGGACGACCGCCCATGAGCCGATCGCCGTCGTCTATCGCGGCCACTGGTCGGGTGGGGCGGGGCCCGATTTTCGCGGCGCCATTGTGGCCATCGGCTCCGGACGGCCCCAGCGGGGCGATATCGAGCTCCATCTGCGGGCGGCCGATTGGTACGCACACGGCCACCATACCGACCCGGCCTACAATGACGTCTTATTGCATGTCGTCTATACGCTCGGCGGGAGCGGGGACGGGCCGGTGCCGCTCGCCGACGCGCGGCGGGCACGCACGGCGAGCGGACGCGAAGTGCCCACCCTGGTGCTGGCCCCGCACATCGTCGCGGACGCGGCCGCCTTAGCCGGCCTGGCGCTGCCGGAACAGCTCGGCGACCTCTCCGAGGAGCCGTGCTGGCAACGCACTCAGCACCGGCCCCTGGCCGAGATCCGCACACTGCTGGCGGCCGCCGGCGATCGGCGCTTCGCCGAAAAGAGCGCGCGCTACGAGGCCGATCTTGCCGTGGCCCTGGACGGCCTGCCCGCGCACGAGCAGGAAGCCGCGGCGGAGCAGGTGCTCTATAGTGGCCTCGGCGATGGGCTGGGCTACCAGGCCAACCGGGCGCCCTTCGTCGCCCTCGCCGCCCGGCTCCCGTTGCATCTGCTCCGCCTTGTCGCGGGCGACCGCCCGGCCGCCGACCGCACCGCCGTGCTGGAAGCCCTCCTCTTAGGGGCGGCCGGCTTGCTGCCGTCGCAGCGGCGGACCACGAAGGCGCTCGACTGGCAGAGTGC
>Ga0070730_10002961_pt1 | contig 15389 bp, 12 predicted proteins | sample Coa_R1_3_FD_66447 | JGI IMG/M metagenome (GOLD analysis project Ga0070730, IMG submission 66447) | Surface soil microbial communities from Centralia Pennsylvania, which are recovering from an underground coalmine fire - Coalmine... | ecosystem: Environmental > Terrestrial > Soil > Unclassified ...
CATCCCCTTCGCTTTCGGGCCGCGCTGGAGTCAAAATGGCGATCTGGTACGGATGCTTGCGCTTGTAGCGCTGCCGTTCACCGTTAATGGCTTCGTCCCGACCGCGCTCGGCGCACTCGGTCAGTCGCGTGCGTTGTTGAGCATCGCGATAATCGAGTTAATCATGACGATATTCTTTGCATGGATTGCTGCTCCCTATGGTATAGTCGCGGTCGCGGCCTCACATGTCTTGCATGCTTATTGCATCATGCCTTACCAGCTCGTGGTTTTACGGCGCTATTCAGATATTGATGTTTTTGGATTTTTATCCAGGTTGATCGGGCCGCTGACGGCAGCTGTGGCCATGGCCGTTATCGTGTTTGCTGCGCAGATGAAGCTCCCCACTATTATGCCCATTCTTTGGGTGCGGGTCGTGCTGCTGATCGTACTGGGCGGGACGGTCTATGCGGGTGCATTGTTGCTCCTGGCGCGAAAGGAGGTGAATGCTATTCGCGCTAGTCTGCGACCAATTCTCCGTCGCCATGACCCTGTAGTCGTCGAAGAGCCGGCCTGACGGGTTCAACCCATATTGGGAAGCAGGACACGCCCTCTTGCAACCGCAGCGCGGTAGCGTACCGCGCGTACCCCAAGCCGAGCAATCGCCTGCGGATAATAGCGGCGCGGCAGTAGTTCTAACGCCTCACGCCAATGACGGTCGTGCATCAGTCTCGCCGCGCTGCCACTGAGCTGTCGGATCAACAGCGCGCGCTGTGATGCCGGGAGATGATCGAAACCGCGTTCGGACACCGCACGCACAAAGCGACAATCTGCAACCGTCGGCTCGTAGGGGCGATAGGCGCATAACTCCATCAACTTTGCCGCCACCATCTCCTCAAAAGCTGCCAGCTCGGCTTCCTCAAGCAACTCCGCCGCAATCGCGACCATGCCGGTAATATCAGATGCCCTACCCAACCGGTTTAACAAGGTCTTCTCGAAAACGAGGTCAGCTCTCCCTTCTCGCCGGCGCCGCGCAGACAGGCCCGCGAGCTGGGAGCAGACCGCCATGATGCGGCCATTCTGTATCGATTTGCCCGAAATGCTTTGGTCATGGAGCCGATAGTCGCCGAGCAGGTCGGGCAGGTTGTGCAATCGACCGATCTCCTCCAGGCGCCAATAGAGATCGCTGTCCTCAGCGTGGAACACATATCGATAGCCCCGGATCCCTTCGATTGCTGCGCGGCGCGCCATGAGGAAGGGATGGATGATGTACGGCTCGCGACAGGGTACGGAATAGGCGTCCGCCTCACCTGCTGGCATGGCGCGCCCGATGCTGCCGGTAGGCTCTCCTTCGGCGTTGATATGGCGCACACTGCCGCCAAGGGCGATGCAGTCCGGATGGTCATCAAGATAGGCGATTTGACGTTCGAGACGGTCAGGATAGGCGAGGTCGTCGGCATCGTGGCGCGCGATCATCTCGGCGGTACAGTGGGCTAGCCCGGCGTTGAGCGCGTCGACAATGCCACCGTTGGGCTGGTTGTGTACTTGGATGCGTGGGTCGCCTGACGCCAGTCGAGCCAGAATCGTCCTCGTCTCGTCGGTCGAACCGTCGTTGACGATGTGGATGCGGATATCGCGCACGGTTTGCAGCTGAATGCTGCTGACCGCACTCTCGATCGTAGCTTCTGCGTTATAAGCCGGGATCAGCACGTCTATGCGAGGGGAAGCCATGTCGGTCGGTCTCCACGGGGATTCGAGGCACCGCGGCGCGTGGTGAGGATGGCGGCCGTGGCCGGGTGGGGCACATGATCCCTGTTCACCCAGGATGGAATTGTGCTCGGCACGATGACGATGATGTTTCATAATCGCGACGCCAATCATTCGGGCTGGCCATCGCGTTGTGCCGCTGCATTGCGCAGGCCGCGATCCGGCTCAGGGGATGGGAGGCAGGGCAGATGTCACCGCCCTGCCAAATGACTCATATATTGGGCGGGATAACTGACGCTAAGCTTACGGGCTGCGACAACCGTCGCGGCATCAAACCACCCTGCCGCTTTATGTTGCGCTGCAATGCGACGACTCGCATCGGATGCCCGATATCCGTCGGTCACCACCAAGGCGATGATCATGGCAGCGCCCTGCTGACGGAGCGCTCATTGTAGAGGCCCTCGCACCGGATCGTCTGCAGTGCCACCCGATCATCAGGCCCATATGGACGTGCCGGACCCTGCCGAGAGTTCCAAGTCTCACCTCACACGCCGGCGCAGGTCTCTTTGCGCCGCTATCCAAGTCGTCCGTCCCGTGGCTGTCTCTTCTGATCGCATGCGTGCTGCGCGGCACCAAAGTTACGCGTTGCATGCAGCACGGAGATATTCATGCATGGTCCCTTGTCGTTGGTCGCATCGCAAAGAGCTGCTGACTTCCTCCCGCCGGGAGGGATGTCTGGTCAGATATGCCGACAGTTCGGCGCCTCTGCGGTAGCGGTCGAATATGGAAGCGCACCCATGCTGATGGGTCCGCAACGAGGCTGGCCCGGCTGTCTGCCGGCGGTCTGACGGACTCGCTGTCCGCGCGGCGCATGAACGAAACAATCCGAATTGAGGAGCGCGACGTCTGACACGTGGATTTGAGAGCGGTAGCCAGATGGCATGTCATCGAGCCGGTTTTGCTGCAGGCTTTTGGGCGCTGCTGCTCGTTCCCGGTGTTGCAGTAGCGCAGACGGCTGACGTGCCTCCGCTGCTACCGGACGATCCGCCGCCGCTGACCCGCCGCTACACCGCCGTGTTTGAGCGCACCCAGCCGGGCTATGAAACCAATGGCTACAGGCTGGGCAGCTTCCAGATGCAGCCGACGCTCAATATATTGGGTGGCTACGACGATAATATTTTCGCGCAATCCGGCGGTGCAAAAGTCGCGGACAGCTTCGTGCGGTTACAGCCCGAAGTGGTGATCCGATCGAACTGGAGCGTTCACGAGCTGTCATTGGATGCCCGGGGGACATTTGACCGTTACGCCTCGAAGACAAGCGAGGATGTAGCGGATTATCTTGTCACCGCGTCGGGCCGGTACGATATCTCTGGCGACACCAGCATTCGTGCGGTCGCACGTGCCGAAAGCGACCACGCATCGCGATCCTCAGAGGATATATCTGTTCAGACTGTGCGGCCCTTGGCTTATCGGGTGAATTCAGCCCTACTCGATGTCAGGCACGATCTCGCGCGTTTTAAGATCGATCTGCAGGGCCAAATTGTTCAGTCACGCTTTGACGATGGCGTATTGCCAGACGGCACGCTCTATGTTCAGCGCACCAGCGACAATGTCGATTGGGAAGGCAAGCTCAAGCTCACTTATGCGTTCACGCCATCCTTCGGCATTTTTGGGCAAGCGCAATATGACGTACGTACCTTCAGCATCGCAGGTGCGAATACGCCCAAGCGAGATTCGCATGGATATGAGTTGCTGGCAGGCGCGGTATTCGAACCGGCGGCTCTCATGCGGGGCGAGATCGGCATTGGTTACGTCCAGCAGAATTTTCACAACCCATTCTATCGAGACATTTCCGGGCTAAGCTTCAATGGCACGGTATCGTTCTTCCCGACGCAGCTCACCACCGTTACTCTCTCTGGTAATCGCTCCATCAAGGACTCGGGCATTCCTAGCGTTGGCGGCTATCTTTCGACCAGTGTTGCGGCGGAGGTCGATCACGAGTGGCTGCGCCAGCTGATCTTGAGCGCATCGATTGAGTATCAGTATAACAGCTACCGCAACCTCGATCGGCGTGATGTACGGATAGCTGTGCGGCCGGCTGTAACATACCGGCTTAACCGGTGGGTTGAACTCGGCGCCAACTACAAGCGGCTCGACCAGCGGTCGAGAGGAACGCAGGGCTATCGCCCCTTTGTAGACGATCGTGCGATGATCGAACTGACATTGCGGCGGTAAACAGGCAAGCGGATGGCATTTCTGATGTTGTCGCGGCATAGATCAATGATATAAACCATATTTGTCAATATGATATTGCAAGATCTCTCCCGATCGGGCCACCCAAAGGCGGCCAGCGCCACATAGCCGTCGTCCGATTCGCCCGTTAAGCGCGAGCGACGGGATGGCGTAAGAATAGCTGAGTAGCGATGATGAACCCGTCAGACCGGGGATCGGCAAAACCCAGGGGGCTGCTGCGCTTCGAGCGCGATGATACTGATCGGCGGTTGGTGATTGCGCCCGCTGTACGCTGCTGGCAATCGTAATGGGACGAAGCGAATGGTCCGGATGGGCTTAGCGTCGTGCGGCACGATATGCACTTTGTTGAGCTCGGTTGGCAGGATGGTTTCGCCATCCGACCGGTGGTGCCAAAACGCCGTTGTCCCCATTTTTCAGTGCGACGATACGCGCGCGGCGGAACTTGTCGACGCGTGCGGCGTAATGGGTTCCATCGGCTGTTCTGGCTGATCGGGCCGTTAGCTTTCTCCAATTCCGTTACGGCCTCACGCGTTTTGCGGGTTGCCAGAAGCGAACATAACAAGATCCGGAGAGGGCGGTTGACCCGTTAGAATTCCTCGATGAAGCGAGGAGTCATCCAAAATTAAATTTTGATATTGCGATGAATTGGGTATCAATAGGGTCAAGTTGCATGGCAAAAATCTGTGCGGTGCAATACAAAACGGAGGTATTGCACTGCAACGTTAAGCTTAGAACTCGGAAGGGTGAGCCATGGCGTATGATGGCTTCTTTCGGTCGCGTATGTCGATCGGTGAATATGCGGATGTTCTGGGATTAATAGTTAGGAAGCGTCAGGTAATACATGTGTTCGATTCCAACGCGTCGCGAATGTTTGATGTTGTTGTTGCAGCGTTGGCAATAATAATATTGCTTCCTATTGTATTAATATTCTGTCTTTGCATATATTTTCAGGACGGCGGCATGCCCATCTTTGTGCATCGCCGGATTGGGAAGGGTGGTCAGACGTTTCCCTGCCTGAAATTGCGCACCATGGTTCGCGATTCGGAGGAGCGACTTCGGCGCCACCTGGAGGCTGATCCGGCGGCGCGTGCCGAATGGGCGATGGACCAGAAGCTGCGGGCCGATCCCCGGATCACCCCACTCGGTCAATTCCTGCGCAAGTCGAGCCTCGATGAGTTGCCGCAGCTCGTGAACGTGCTGGCCGGCCACATGAGCCTGGTCGGGCCGCGGCCGATCGTGGAGGCGGAAGTGGTCCGCTATGGCCGCTATTTCCGCTTCTATTGCGCGGTTCGGCCCGGAATCACGGGCTTGTGGCAGGTCAGTGGACGCAACGACACCAGCTATCGTCGTCGCGTCGCGATGGACACCGTCTATAGCCGCCGTCGCTCGATCGGCACCGACATTTCGATCCTCGTGCGAACCGTCCCGGCGGTTCTGGCGAGCAAGGGTTCGTTCTGAACGTCGGCCAGGAACCGAGGCGCGCGGTGATAGAGTCCGGTCTCACCGTAGCGCGGCAACATGCGTGTGTCGTTCGCGCGCGGCTGTCGGTGCTGCAGGTCGATCCATCGCTCTTCACCGCGCCCTATGATGCGGCGTTGTCGGCCGGGCTGGCGGCCAACGACATCGACGTATTGTGGGCAACGCGTGGCCTGAGGACGGGTGAGGAAGACCTGCTGGCGGCGTCTCGCGTCGACCGCTTCTTCTATCCCTGGACCGACGGTGCCGGTCGTCGCACGGGTCGTCTGGCACGCGCGCTGAAGGGCGTCGAGCATGCCGCGGGGCTGCGCGGGCTGGCGACGCGCGCCGAGCGCGGGGCCTGCGACCTCGTGCACTTCCAGTGGGCGGCGCTGCCGTTGCTCGATCGCCGTGCGATCGCACGCATGCGGCGCACGCGCCCGGTGGTGATGACCGTCCATGACATTCACCCCTTCAACGGCCGCCCGGTCAGCCGGCTCCAGCGCAGCGGCTATGAGGATGTGCTGGCGGCGGTCGATCACCTGATCGTCCACACCGAGGAAGGGCGCGACGCGCTGATGGCGCGCGGGCTCGACGAGGCGACGATCAGCATCGTTCCGCACGGACTGTTGCCGCTGATGGCTGCTGCGCCCGAGCCGCGTCCCGCGCCCGAGCGCTGGCGGGTGGTGCTGTTCGGCCGACTTCAAGCCTATAAGGGCGCCGATCTGCTGGTCGAGGCGCTTGGCCGGATCGATCCCGAGACGCGGGCGCGGCTTGAGCTCATTGTCGCCGGTGAGGCGCTGATGCCGGTCGAGCCGATCCGCGAACGGGCCCGCGAACTGGGGCTGGGAGCAGCGTTCGCGCTGCGCGACCGCCGACTCGGTGAGGAGGAAATGGCGGCGCTGCTGCGGAGCGCGGACGCCTTCATCTTTCCCTATCGTACCATCGACGCCAGCGGCGTCCTTCATCTCGTCGCAGAGCTTGATCGGTGGCTGATCGCCAGCGATCTCGGTGCGTTTCGGGCCATGCTGCGCGAGGCGCCTGGTGCCGGTGCGCTGGTGCCAGCGACGGATGTCGAGGCTCTCGCGGATGCGATCGTCTCTTCGATCGGCCGCCGGCCCACCAGGCGGCCGGCCCATGGCGTGCCGGATTGGCCGGAGATCGGTGCCCGTACTCGCGCCGCCTACGAGCGGGCGATGGCAGCCCACACAACAGGAAGGCTGCGATGACGTGTTCGCTGCTGGTCATTCAGGACAGCCTCGATTTCGGTGGCCATGAGGCGATGTTCCTGCGCTTTCTCCCGGCCTTGATCGAGAGCGGAAACTATCCGCGCATCGTGATGCGCTTTCCGGCCGGCAATGCGCGGCTCGCGGAGCGGCTGCGGCCCTTCGAGTCGGAACGATTTGAAGCTAAGGGCTGGAATTTCTCCAAGCGCCGTGCCGAACCCTATCTGGCCGGCTTCCGGCGCGATTACGCGCGCGCTTTCCGCCGCCTGCTCGCGGCCGAGCGACCCGCGGCGGTGCTGCTGCTGCAAGGCCGGATCGAAAATTGCGCGGTTCCGATGCTCGCTGCGCCGGCGAAAAGCTTCCTGATCAGCTATGTGCCAATGGCGCATCGCATGACCGATATGGGACGCTGGGCGGTGCCTGGCGATATTGTCCGGCGGCGCCTCTACGGACGGCCCAATCGCTTCATCGTGCCGGGCCATGCGGTCGCCGAGCAGGTGGCGCGCGCTGGCGGTCACGCGCCGGTGTCGGTCGTCGAGAATGTCGTCGATCCGCCTGCGTCGGGCGGCAAGGAGGCGGCGCGTGCTGTTTTGGCGGCGGGGCAGGACGCGCGGATCGCGCTGTTCCTCGGCCGCCTCGACGTCCGGCAGAAGGGCCTCGACACCTTGCTTGCCGCCATTCGCCGCCATGCCGACCGGCTGGCCAGCTGGACCTTCGTCTTCATCGGCGCGGGCGAGGGGGCGGCGGCCTGCGAGTCCCTGCGCGACGATCTCCAAGGTCTGGTCGAGATCCGCTGCGTGCCGTGGACCGAGCGGCCGCAAGAGGCGCTCGCCGCCGCCGATCTGCTGCTGATGCCGTCGCGCTGGGAAGGGGTGCCGCTGGTGATGCTGGAGGCCATGGGCCACGGCTTGCCGATCCTCGCCTCCGATATCGACGTGTTCCGCGACCATCTGCCCACGGCGAACAGGATCGACTTCGCGACCGCCGATCTCGCTGGCGCGATGACGCGCGTAATAGAGCCCGAGCAGGCCGATCTCTACCGCCTCCTCGCCCGCAAGCGCCTCGCCGAGAGCAGCCTCGCCCGGTCGAGCGAGCGGTTCGTCGAGGCGCTGCTGCCCGAGGGTGCTGACGCATGACTGCGCTCGGGCCAGCGTGCGTCGTCATTCCGACGCTCAACGAGATCGCCCATATCGACGGGCTGCTCGCGCATCTTCTGGCCGAGCCTCCGGAGGTGGTCGGTGCCATTCTCGTCGCCGACGGCGGCAGCGAGGACGGCACGCGCGAGGCGGTGCGTCGTGTGGCCGCGAGCGAGCGCAGGGTCCGCCTGATCGCCAATCCCGATCGAATCCAGGCCGCGGGTGTCAATCGCGCTGTCGCCGAGGCGGACCGCCGCTTTGGTGTGATCGTGCGGGTGGATGCACACGCCCTCTATCCCTCGGGTTACGTCGGCAAGCTGTTGGCAGCCCTGGAGATGAGCGGCGCCGACAGCGTCGTGGTGCGGCTCGATACCGTCGGTCGCGGTCGCTTCCAGCGCGCGGTGGCCGCAGCGCAGAACAGCCGTGTGGGCACGGGCGGATCGGTACACCGCATGGGGCGCGTATCGGGCTTCGTCGAGCATGGTCATCATGCCGCCTTTCGCCGTGCGACTTTCGAGCAGGCCGGCGGTTATGACGAGAGCTTCGAGGCCAATGAGGATGCCGAGCTCGATGCCCGCATCCGGGCGCTGGGCGGGCGGATCTGGTTCGATGTCGGCATTCCCGTCACCTATTTCCCACGCGCGACGCTAACGGGCCTCGCCCGGCAATATTGGCGTTACGGCTCGGGGCGTGCACGCACCTACCGCAAGCATGGCGAACGGCTACGGCTGCGGCAGATGCTGCCGCCGCTGCTGCTGCTGGCCTTAATGCTGGGTTTGCTGCTGGCACCGTTCGCGCCGGTGATCCTGCTCCTGCCGGCGGCTTATTTCGTGGCGCTGATGGCGAGTGGTGTGGCGCTGGCGATCGAGCATGGCTCGCTTTCAGTGCTGCTCGCGATCCCTGCGCTTGCGACGATGCATTGTGCGTGGGGAGCGGGCTTCTTGCGACGAATACTGGCAGGGGTCGGACAGGACGAGGAACTTGTGTTGCGTCGCAGCATTGGCCCTGCTTCGACCAAGCCAGAGGAAGCAACCGAACGAGGTAAGGCATGAACTGGATGATGCAGGCGGCAGCTGGTCTCGTGCTGGCAACGGTGCTGGCCGGATGTGCCGCTGACATTGCCGCCACGCCGCACGGCGCCGCGCCACCCGCGGCCTATGTCTATCGCTTGGCCCCGGACGACCGGGTGCGCGTCACTGTCTATGGCGAGCCGAGCCTCAGCGGCGAATTCGCCGTCAACAGCGAGGGGCAGATCTCCTTCCCGCTGGTCGGCATGGTGCACGCGCAGGGGCAGACGGTCGGCGAGCTGGCATCCGGGCTGACCAAGGCGCTCGACGCCAGCTATTACAAGAACCCCCATTTGGTCGTCGATCTGATCTCCTCGCGCCCGGTCTATGTGCTGGGCGAGGTCAACAAGGCCGGCCAATATCCCTATCAGTCGGGCATGACGGCGCTCGGCGCCGTGGCCACTGCCGGGGGCTTTACCTACCGCGCCAACCAGAAGATGGTGCTGATCCGCCATCTCGGTACGGCATCCGAGGAGCGCGAGCGCCTCACAGCAGAACTGATCGTGCAGCCGGGGGACACTGTCAGGATCAAAGAACGGCATTTTTGACCGCCGTGTCGCATTTCCATCCTTCCTCCGTTCGCTGGGCCGTTCCGATCGGGCGGTGCGGTTGCGCACAGCGCGCGCCGTGGATGGCTTATGCCCAGTCGTTCGCCTGGTGGGCGAGCGCCAGCCCGAACGAGTGCGACTTCCGTATCGGCACGATCGACACCCCCCAGCGTGGTTCGCAGGGTCATCGGCCTCTGGCGGGTGTTGGCTTAGAACCGGCCGCGCGCATCCGCGGCGGTATCGGCGTCGGCTATATTTCGCAGACCTTCCGCTGTTCGCATGACAAAAATCTGTCGCGCGTCGGCTTCCACGCCAAGGTGCAGTTATTCCCGAGCCAGCTCATCACAATGACGGTGCAGGACCGGCGAGCCATGCTCGATTTGGGCGTCCCGGGATCGGCCGGCTATCTGTCGACCGAGGGCGGGATCCCAATCGATTACGAGTTCTTCCGCCAGATGATCCTGAGCGGATCGGTCGGCCACCAGAACAACCGCTTCAACAATCTGGATCGGGTGGACCACCGCATCGCGACGAGGGCGGGCGCCACCTACAGACTCAATCGCACCGCATCCCCCGAGCTCCGGTACGACCGGCTCGATCCATCCTCCCACGGCGCTGACCGCGATCGGGCCTATGTCGACAACAGGCTGATGGCTGGCGTGACGCTGAGAAGGTAAAGCCAATGAACGACCTCATTCCCGTCTTTCCTGGTTCCGCGCGGGAGCCGGCCATGCTCCTCCGGCACAACCCGATGCCGCCGGCCGACGATCGCGTCGATGGGCTGCGCCGGGCGATGGCAGCGCTCCGCCGGCGCTGGATGCTGGCCTGCATCATGTTCGTGGGCGTGCTGGGCGTCGTGCTGATGCTCGGGTTCAGCCGCACCAAGCTATACACCGCGACCGCCAACATGGTTGTCAATTCGCGCGAACTGAACGTGTCGGAGAAGGACAAGGACGTCCTGCCCGGCCTGTCCACCGCCGACAACGCCGCCGATACCGAGGTCCAGATTCTGCGATCCTCGGCGGTGGCGCTGGGGACGGTCCGCGCGCTCGACCTCACCCATAATCCCGTCTTTGCTCCCGCGCTTGCGGCACTCCCACCGGCGGGGCGGGAGGCGGCGACGGCGGCGATGATGATGGGTGGTCTCAAGGTCGATCGCTCCGGCCAGTCCAACGTGGTATCGATCGCCTACACAGCACCCGACCCGGCGTTGGCTAGGGCGGTGGCCGACCAGGTCGGTTACCAATACCTCAATGTGAAGGAGCGCTCGCGCCGCGCTGCCGTGGATCAGGTCGATCGCGGCATGGGCGACCAGTTGGGCGAGTTGCGCGGCCAGCTCGAGCAGGCGGAGGCGGCCGTCGCACAATATAAGGCGCAGCACGGCCTGCTCGGCACACAGGGCAGCACCTTCACCGAGCAGGAGCTGTCGCTCTACAAGCAGCAGGAGGCGGCGAGCCGGGCGGCGCTGGCGGAAGCCTCGGCGCGGGTGGGCACCGCCGAGGCGCAGCTCAATCAGGGATCGAACGGCGGAGACGTCGGCGCCGCGCTTCAATCGCCGGTGGTGCAGCAACTGCGCGCCCAGCGTGCCCAGCTCGCTGCGACCTATGCCGATTTGCAGGCCCGTTACCGGCCGAACCATCCCGATCTCATCAAGGCGAAGGACCAGCTCGACGAAGTCGATCGCGCCATCTCCGCCGAGATCGAGCGTCAGGTTTCCAGCCTGCGCGCCAATCTCCAGATCGCCCGCAGCCAGGAGGCGAACGCCGCCGGCACGGTGGCACAGACGAGCGGCACTCTGGCTGCCGCCAACGCCGCGACCGTCAAGCTCAACGAGCTCCAGCGCAAGGCGGACGGCCTGCGCGACACCTATCAGACGCTGTTGACCCGCCGCAATTCGATCAGCAGCCAGGCGCTGGTGGCCGATGAGGACGCACGGCTCTTCTCGCCGGCGGCGATGCCGCTGAAACCGGTGTCGCCCAACAAGCCGCTGATCCTGCTGATCGGGCTGGGGCTGGCGACGATCATCGCCGCAGCGTCGGTATCGCTGGTGGAGGTCTTCGACCGCAAGCTCGTCACCTCCGACGATGTCGAGCGCAAGCTCGGCCTGCCGCACATCGCCAACGTGCCCGAGGTCGGCTCGCTGCGCCGCATGGGCGATGCGCGTATCCAGGCGATCGACTATGCACTGGAGCGGCCGGCCTCGCTCTACGCGGAATCGCTGCGCGCGATCCGGCTGGCGCTGCTGCGCCCGCGGTTGGGCGGTATGGCGACGGTGGGCATCACCTCGTCACGCCCCAACGAGGGCAAAACGACGATGGCGATCTCGCTCGCGCGAGTGTCCGCCATGGCTGGCAGCCGAACGCTCCTGATCGATTCCGACGTCCGGCGGCCGATGATCGCACAGGCGCTCGGGCTCACCCCGCGCGCCGGACTGGTTGAACTGTTGCGCGGCCAGGCCCGACTCGACGATGTGCTGATCCTCGATGAGGCCTCGGGCGCAATGTTGCTACCGATCGTCGAGGCAATCGGTAGCAGTCACGACCTGTTCGACGCGGCCCACATCCAGTCGTTGCTCGCCGCGCTCGAGCGACGCTTCGATCTGGTCATCTTCGATGCCGCGCCCGCTCTGGCCGTGGCGGACGCGCGCCTGCTGCTGCGGCAGCTTGGCGACGTGCTGATGGTGGTGCGCTGGAAAAACACGCTGCGGCAGACCGCCGCCGCGTCGCTGAAGCGGATGCGGGCGCTCGACATCGAGCCCCTGGGCGTGGTGACGACGCGCGTCGATATGCGCGCGCTCGCCGCCTACGGCCATGGCGACATCGATCGGGATCATGCCGCCTATGGCACCTATTATGGCTGAGCGGGGGCGCGCCTCAGTGTGCCCGCCCACCGAATTCCCTCTTGTACGCCTCCAGTGTCTGCGGGAACTTGCCGGCCGACATGGTGGAGTCATAGTCGGACGCGGTGAAGTCCCAGTAGCTCTGGAACACGACGTTATGCGCGCGCATCCATGCCGCCATGTTGTGGATGAACAGCGGGTCGTCGCCAAAGCCGTGCCCGTCGGGTCGGGTGCCGGTACCCCATTCGGGGATACTGATCGGCTTGCGGTGTGCGGCGGCAAAGCCGACGAGCCAGTTCAGCCCGTAATTGCCGGTGAGATAGCCCTGCCAGCGGGTCTGCGGGTCCATGTCCTGATGACGCCAGCTCTGGTTATAGACGTCGAGGCCGACCTGATCGACCACGTCGTCGCCGGGCCAAAGCGTCTCCGGCGCAGCATGGCCCGCGCCGAGGGTCGGGTTCCAGACGATGGTGAAATGCTGGCCTGGCGTCGCCCTCAGCACTCCGACCACGCGTCGGAACGCGGCCTTGAACGCCTCGGGGTCTTGGGCGGTCCAGGGATACCAGCCGCCGTTGAACTCCCAGCCCAGTCGCAGCATGGCATTGGCCTGCCCCTTGGAGACCATGAGCGCGCCGAGCTTGCGGAACTGGCCGTCATAGTCCCCCGCCGCTGCCGCGCTCAGCGTGCCGCCCTTGACGATCAGCGGCACGCCGATCGCCATCCGATAGGGCAACCCTTGCCAGCAACCCAGCGCCCATTGCGCGTCGCTCAGCATCGAGGGCCAGCTATCGGCGGCGAAGAAATCGACCACCCCGTCCAGCTTGCGACCGATCACACCTTCGTAGCGAGGAATGCGGCCGCGTCCGTCGCAGCCATTCCCCTTATAGACGGCGACCAGAGGCTCGGCCCGCGCGGGCGGGGTGGGCGCAAAGCTGGCGGTGCCGGCCAGCAGTACGATGAAAAACGCAGATCGGATCATGAAGCTTTCCCGTCCGGCCCAATGCAACGCAATGCGGGCCGCACGGCCAGAACAAGGCACCCGCATCCGACCCTCTCCCGATCCAACCTGTGCCGGACCACCCGTCACAGGGATATGTTTTGCCAAATAAATCGCAAGGAGAGATTGGCCGAACTTCACCATGAATGCGACAAGTTGAGATGATATTGGAGATGACTGGTCCGGATCGATTGGATATTTCCAATCGAATTAACAAGATCTATATGAGGCGCAGTCGTATCTTTGGCCACACGGCGTTTATCATCTGCATGATCTTCCAGCGTTTTGGCTTGATGATCGGTGGAAGTGCGCTGTTTTTTAGTCTTCCGGCCTTCGCTGGATTGCTCATCTGGGCTTTGCTCGTCGGGATCGCGTCACTGCGCGCGCGCGGCGTCATGCTGTTCATGATGTTCGCGAGCTGGGTGCTGATCGCAACGCTCGGCGCGCTGCTGGCGCCCGATCAGCGCTTCGGTTTCAGCATCACTTCGCTTCTCGCGGTCTTGGTGACCTATGGCTTCACCATGGTCGGCCCGAGCCGGCGTTTCGACCGCACGGTGATCTTCGAGCTCTTCCTGTTCTATACGCGGCTGTGCGCTGCCGCCGGCATCGTACAGTGGTTCGCGCAGTTCGTTGGCGTCCGCATCTTCTCGTTCATGCTGACGGTGCCGGCGCTGCGCCCGATCCTGGTCGAGTCGCAGTACAACTTCAATCCGACGCTGCACTATGGCTCGACGATCCTGCGGTCGAACGGCTTCTTCCTAATCGAGCCGAGCGTCCTGTCGCAAACGCTCGCGCTGGCGATCGTGCTCGACTATTTCGTTCTCGGCCGCGCCAAATATCTGCCGCTCTATCTGGTCTCCTACCTGTTGTCCTTCTCGGGCACGGGGGCGCTGACGCTGGCGCTAGCCATCCCCGTCTACGCCTGCCTTTCGACACGCAACTTTGCGCGGGTCGCAGGGCTCGGCATCGCAGGGCTGGTCGCGCTGGTGCTGGCGAGCATCGCCTTCCCCGAGCAGGTGGGATCGATGCTCAGCCGCTCAGACGAACTCAGCTATTCGGGATCGAGCGGCTATGCCCGTTTCATCGGTCCCTTTCTGCCGATCACCGGCCTCATGCACGAGGCGCGGATCCTGATCGGCTACGGTCCAGGCGCCACCGAGCGCTACATCTATCATGTCGAGGGGACGGGGAACTCGATCGCCAAGCTGATCATGGATTATGGCCTGTTCGGCCTTGTCGCTTTCCTGACCATGTTCGTGGGGACGCTGTGGTGGCGTCGCACGGCGATTCTGTCGGTGCTGGCACTCACCACCTTCATCGTCGGCGGCGGCTATCTGCTGTTCACGCCGATGCTGGTGCTGCTGTTCGTGCTGTGCATCTGGTCCGGCCAGCCGGACGATGGCGAGGGGGCACTGCTCAGATGAGCTTGAAGATCAGAGCCCAGATCGCGATGCCGGCAAGGCCCGCCAGGCCCCAGGCCAGGAACGAGATACGCCGGCCACCGAGCGGCCGCAGCTGCGGCGTGGCGCTGGGCGCGCTGATCGGGACGCTGTCGATCGGGTCGGCAGAACGAGGGAGGGCATCGTGAGTCATCGGTGGCTCGCGCTTCATGATGGGATCGCCTCCCGCGCCGTTGCCCCGCTGCCCGTTAATTTTCTCTCTCCCGCCAGACCTGCGCCATCTTCCTTTGATAAGCTGGCGTCGAGCGCCAAGGGAGACGTCGCGATCCTGAGCCTAGCATGGCACAGGCCGGAGCCTGTCGGCAAATCGTCGTGTCAGGCGGTGTCGGCGTCGATGTCGCTGTCGCGGAAGCGCAGACGCGAGAGCAGCGGGCGGTCGGTCCAGCGTTGGAACGCCGCGGCCGTCAGCATGACGATGCGCTTGGGAGTTGGCTCGATGCGGAGCGCGCCCAGCATCAGCCGTCGCGCCGGGCCGAATCGACGCATGGTGAAGTTGACGCGGCCGGCCTCCCACATGCCGCTGGCGCGCACCGAACGGGTGAGTCGCCGCCATGTTCGCGCGTCGAAGCGGGCGCGGATCTCGGGGTTGCTCATGATTGCCGTGAGGCAAGGCTGATGATTCGCCCAGTCGACCGAGAGACCGCCCGACGAACTGCCGGGGCGAACGCGCAGCGAGAACACCTCGGGCTCGTTGCCGATGAAGGCAAATTCGCCCCGCGCGGCCA
>Ga0070730_10002962_pt1 | contig 15388 bp, 11 predicted proteins | sample Coa_R1_3_FD_66447 | JGI IMG/M metagenome (GOLD analysis project Ga0070730, IMG submission 66447) | Surface soil microbial communities from Centralia Pennsylvania, which are recovering from an underground coalmine fire - Coalmine... | ecosystem: Environmental > Terrestrial > Soil > Unclassified ...
GGGCAGGCGCGTCAAACCGGTGAAGATCAGGCTGGCGCTTGCTACCGCGCGCATCATCAGCAGAGAAATCGCAATGGGCGCCACCCAGCCTGCAGCGCCAAAGGCAATCCGCATGGTTTGCGGAATCGGTCCGATCACGTTGATGGGTTGCGCGCCCACAAAGGTCAACACCGAACTCGTTCCCAGAATGAACATCAAGGCGATGATGGGCGCTGAAATCGCTACGGACTGTCCAATGGTGCGCGCCGGGCTGCGGCACTCTCCGGCCAGAATAGCGACGTATTCGAATCCGCTCAAAGCCCCGACGGTCATCTGCCCGAAGATCGCCAGGCCGAACCAGGAGGGCCGCGGCGGTTGCCAGGGAATCGGCTCATAGTGCGCGATCGAGTGGCGCAGCAGGGCCCACACCGGCAACACCAGTAGAATCACATATGCCGTCATGATTCCGATACTGCCTACATTGTGCAACCACTTCCCGATGTTCAACCCACGGACCGCAACCAGGGTAATCGCGGCCACTACAACGCCAGTCAGCGCCAGCGTAGCGAGTTTGCTGCCGGGAATCCACGCTCCCGCAGCGCCAAGTATGTAAGCCGTATCCGTGGGAACAACAAATATGATCGAACCAGTCACAATGACTGCATAGACCCACAGGTTCCACGCCGTAAGAAAGCCGGCCACTTCGCCAAAGCCGGATTTCGCCCACTGATAGAGGCCGCCTTCCAACGGCATCATCCGGTTCAGGTAGATCACAACCACGGCAAGCGGAACGTAAAAAAGCAAAATCCCGCCCAGCCAGAACGCCACATGGGCACGACCCAGCTTGGCCGCCACCCCCACCCAACTCGAGCCCACCACACACAAGATCTGCGCCATGATGAGGTCGCGCAGTCCCAGTTCTTTGCGCAGGCCGGTCTGTTCGAGCGATGCGGTGTCTGGCACGGTTCACAATGATGCCATAGGGAGGTGGTGGCCGTCTTGCCGCCGGGCAGGGGCCCTTCGCAACTTCTTCGAGCAACATCAGATCATGATGCGCGTATATCCTGGCAAGTTAGAGGCTGAAATATAGACAGCAACCAGACGAAAGTGAACATGAAACACTACTCGCCAGACGGTTATTTCGCGCGCTCCTTGAGCGCTCGCGAGACGGCTTCCTTAAGCGACGGGAGTTCATCCATGACCGTATCCCATACGATCTGGTCGTCGATCTTGTGGTATTGGTGCCTCAGGATGTTTCCCATGCCCCGATAGCCCCTCCAATTCGGTCCAGGAGCTAATCTGCCTCCGTCGTCTCCAAGTCGTACTGCGGCCTCAGTTATGATCTGCAACTGTCGTTCCACGGCTGATTTCGTTTTGGCGTCAGCCTTATAACTGTCAAAATTCATGTCCTTGATGAATAGATCAATCAAGTCGATGCTCTCTGCAATCTCCTGCAGATGCGTATAGGCGTCTCTAAAAGGCAACAACGGCCTCACGGAGCACCTGCTCACGAACAGGGTCTCTCATCCAGTCGGCGGAAGATAATTCGACCTTAACGCCAAGCAGGTCAGCAAGACGGCTCTCAAGATTTCCCAGAGTCACCAGCGTGACGCGCTTCGATTTATCGAAATCGGCCAGAAGATCAACGTCAGAATGAGCGTTTGCGTCTCCCCGCGCGACAGAGCCAAAAACACGCAGATGGATAAGACCTGCTTCCCTCAGCTCAGGAGCATGGTCCCGCAGCTTCGTAATTATGAGATCTTTGTCCATGTCCGTACCTGTCCACTTCTTTCATTTTCTCCTTGCCGTGCCCTTTTTACAAGAACAAAGCCTCCTGAGGGTACGCAACAGAACTAGAGGTATCGGGATAGCTGCTGATCTGCAGGCCAATTCCCAAGCTACAGCTACAATTAATCGGCAGAAAGGAATCTGTTGAAAGTCGCCACCTTCAACATTAACGACATCAACAAGCGGCTGGATAACCTCTTAGCTTGGTTAGCCAAAGCTGAGCCGGACGTAGTTAGTCTGCAAGAGCTCAAGGCGGAGCACGGACGGTTTCCCGTGCACGCTCTTCGAACTCTTGGGTACGAAGCCGTCTGGCAAGGGGAGCGTTCCTGGAACGGAGTGGCCATTCTCGCCCGAAACCACACTCCCGTCCTGACTTGCTCAGCCTTGCCGGGCAATCCTGAAGATCGCCAAGCCCGCTACATCGAGGCGGCCGTTCATGGATTCCTGATCACTTCCATCTACCTGCCCAACGGGAATCCGCAGCCTGGACCGAAATTCAACTACAAGCTGGCTTGGTTTGAGCGCCTGATTGCCCATGCCGCCGAACTCATGGCAACCGGCGCGCCCGTGGTGTTGGCCGGTGACTACAACGTCGTGCCGACGCCGCAGGACATCTATCCGACTCGATCACTGGACGACAATGCCTTGATCCAACCTGAAAGCCGCCAGGCTTTTACCCGTTTGCTGGCTCAAGGCTGGACCGACGCGATGCGGAAGTTACGACCTGACGGGCCGCTCTGGACATTCTGGGATTACAAATATGAACGGTGGCCGAAGGACAAAGGCATGCGACTCGATCATTTCCTGATCTCACCGGCCGTGTCGGACCGGCTCGTGGATGGCGGTGTCGACCGATGGGTGCGTGGCGAAGCAAACGCCAGCGACCATGCTCCAGCCTGGATAACGTTCGATCTTTAAGACCAGGGCTGCGTAAATCACCGGCTCAACTGCCAAAAGCTTAGTCAGTTACTCGAAGGCTGGGCGACCCCAATAGCAATCAGGTGGATCTCTAGCCGAGCGCCGCAGAAGATACAGTCCGTCTCCTTTGATTGATAAGAATCGTCATTTGGATCAATGGGAAATGAATGCAGGCATTTTGCGCACGTCAACATGAGAGCGGCGTCCCCGGTGGGAGCCCAGATCGGGTTGACCTGAGTCTTTCGCTTGTCCTTACGAGAACCGCTGAGCAGATCAGAGACTGTGCTTAGGAAATCTGGAACAGTATAGTGGCTTTTTTGGAAGAATGCATCCGCAAGCGGACTCTCGTGTACACTCACAAACTCGCCACTGATGGCAATAGCGGGTAGATCGGGAAACCTTGTGCGGATCGTTGACAGAAGTTCGAATCCATTCATATTCGGCATCCGCAGATCTGTAACCACTAAATCAGGCACTGTGTGTTGAATTTTCTTTAAGGCGACAAATCCATCCTCAGCCGTGTCAACGGTATAGCCAGCCTGTTGGAGGATCGAGCCTAGTAAAATGCGGATGTTGAGTTCGTCGTCAACGACAAGTATGCGCTTGTTGCTCATCAGTTTTCCTGTATTCGTATCGGGATGGCGTCGATCTTACAAGTTTAGCTGCTCGCGATCTTCAAAAACAAGAAAACGTCTGGGTCGGGCTTATTTTTTGCCCACTGGTTCTCCTAACACTGACTAAGGATCCAATGGAGAGCCCAATTCCTATTGCAGGGCGCTGTCACTCGCAATCACCAGATCCAGCACTGCTACTCCCTCGCTCCCATCGGGTCTCGACTGGCTCTTTTCCATTCTACGGGATGGGCTTTCCACCCGTGCTCACGACCAGAGCCGCCGCAATGCGCTCGATCGCCTCGTTGACGTTGTTGGGGGCTGTCGCCCAGCTTGTCGTGGTAGGGACGTGTTGGATGAACTGATCCTCGGCGCCGAAGGCGATAGGAAAGGCGGGAACGGCTTGTTTTGGCTTAACCAAGCCGTCCGGTTGAGCGATGCGAGCACCGTACTTCCGACCAGCGACGCCCTCAATCGTATTCTCGTCAATGAAGCCGCTTTTCCACGTGATTGCAGTGAAATCGTCGCCTGGGACGGTCACATGGAGCGCGGGAGAATTGCTACTGCTCACGCTGGCGTTGTCATCCACAACGAGCAAGCACTGCTGGGAAACACCATGCTCGATGAACGGCGCGGTGCCGTCCGCTTGAAGGTTCGCCGTTCCTTGAAGGAAGTAGAGCGCTGTAGAACCCGCCGGCGACGAGATGACCGGGCTGCTCGAAACACTGCGGATATCGACGTCGCGAAATTCGCTCACGCCTGTGATCTTCGCTCCGTCGGCGACTGTAACCTTCACGGGCGGGCCTATGTAGGCGCGAGCTGCCAGCGCGCGGAACACGGGCCTCCCCGAAAAGCTCCACATGCCGGCGGGGATCACGATAGGCGAAAAGCTATCGTCGAAAGTGATGTACGGGATCCCACCGACGTGGTTTGCCGCCGTGACCAGGTCGCTCCAGGTTGCAAATACATTCGCAGGAAGCGGAGTGGGATGTCCTGGGGCAAACACGAAGTCAAAAATCACCGAAGGCGCCGCCTTCTGACCGAGCACCGTGACGGTCTTCAAGACCCGCGCGAGGTCACCCTCTACTTGCCGGAGTTTCGTTTCAATATCCTTAACGCTAGCGGTCATATTTCCTCTCTTCTCTTTATCTATATAACGTCTCGTCTATATAACGCCTCGGCCAAAACTTTCCCTGAATTGGCCGATCTTTTATTTTGTATTTTGCTGGTTTGGAAGGGGCCCGAGGTTGCAGATTTCAGACTTCTGCCATGGGCTGTTATTGATCTGTACAAAGTAGTAGACATTTCTTAGAGGACAGGGGAGCGCTTTCATGCCAGACGATGGTTACAGCGGAGCCAAATGATTTTGAAGCAGGAACAGTCAGCTATGGCTTAGCGTAAGCCAGTGTGCCCAGCTCGTTTCTGGGGACAACCTGGATTTCGATTGAGCCCTCTTCGGGCAGAGCATCCAGCGGGAGCCGGTCGTTCCACAGGGAAAAGCGTATGCGCAAAAGAGTTCCCATAGTCGCGCCAATCATCTTGAGAGGAATCTGGCATTCAAAGATAGTCTCTTCACGGAACCGAAGCAGTATCTCGCTTTGTTGCGTAGGGCCGTTTCCATTTTCTTTCAGGCCCCAGTCTTTGATGGCGCTGGCGGTAGTGGGACCTGCTGCGATCACCGCTTCAAGCCTGTAAGCATGTTTCTTATCTGTGCACTGATTTTCGCCCTGATCCGGCTTTGCTTCCATAGTCACCACCAGCTTGGTTTCTGCTGTGGCCCATTCGGAAGCCTTCTCCATGAAATCCAGGCGGCAGTAAAGATTCTGGTCGTTGATTCCGGCGTACCCGGTGTCCAGCAGGAACACCTTGCCGTGCATGGCGGCAGAGCAGCGAGACGCGGCATGCGTGGCCGCGCCCATCCAGTCAAAGTAACCGGGAGAGGTAGTATCCAGGCGGGGAGAGATGTAATCCGTCTGTGGCGTGAAGCTGGGCTTGGAATAGCTGCCGATGATGGGCTGGGCGAGTTCATCGGGCGGAGCAGCGCCCAGGGCCTGATAGACGTTGGAAAGGTGTTTGCGATACAGTTCGTCGAATTCCCGGTCATTGGCGGAATGATGTTCCGGGCCGTACCACCAGTTCCAGTCGCTGCCTTCCGCAATCAAGAGTTCTTCCAGTGCCAGATCGCGTTGCTCTGGGGAAGCCTGTTCCGCGTTTTCGCTGAAGAAATTCCGGGCTGCGCTCAGGAAGTCCCAGGCCCGGTTGTCTTCCGGAGCGCCGATCCAGACATCGAAGTTGGCATTGATCCATGAGCCGGGAACAATGGAAGGTAAACTCTCCGCTGATTCTTCCCTGTCGATCGCTTCGGAAACGGTCAGGGCTTCAAACTGCTTATCGCCCTGAATTTCATCGTAGACACGACGCAGGAATTCGCGCCCCGATTGCGGATAGTACTCCCAGGCATTCTCGCCATCCAGTATGATCGGCACCACAGCGTCTTTGCCGCTCTGCAAAACCGGTGCAGTATCTTCTTTTATGCGGCGCACGAAATCGGCGGCGGCGTCGCGGGCCGGCACTGAAGCATAGACGAACCCAATCAGGTCGGAGAGAGAGTGGTCGCGGAATATTACTTTCATGTTGGCGGCAGGCCGCTCTCCCGCGCTCTGCTGTCCCTGATCTTGTTGCGCGTGGTCTTGCTTCGATTGATCAGGCTCCCTTTGATGTTGTTCCCAGTGGTATATCCGGTAAAGCTTCTCGGCGCTCGGTGCGCTCAACTTGCCGTGATCACGATGAAAGATCCAACCCAGAGAACGTCCCAACACGCCTTCATCGCTCGCCACCCAACGGAGACCGGCGTTGTGAGCAAGGGCCAGCGCCTCATTCGATACGCTGCCTTCGGAGGGCCACATGCCTTGAGGACGGATTCCAAAAACCTTTTCATGCAGGTCCAGGCCGCGCGTGATCTGTGCCAGCGCATCTTCAGGGTGGCAGTAGCGCTGCCGGGGCAAGCGAAGTCCCGGATGGGAGACCGCGCCCATGTCCGTATCGCTGACCAGGGGGAGAATGGGATGGTAAAAGGGTGAGGTAGATATCTCGATGGCCCCCCGGTGGGCGGCTGCGGTGTAGGCGGGTAGCACGCGAGCCAGCATCCGGCGCTGCTGTTGAATCACGAAGCTCTGGTCTTCCAGGGTATAGTTGCGCCCCTTTTCCACCAACTCGAGAAGCGCTGGCTCCTGAAGAAAGTATTCGTCAAACCAGGCAATCTGCGAAAGTACCTGGAGATCGGTGATGTCTTGGTCCGTGGGCAAAATCGCGATCTTGGACACATCGCCTTGAGAACAGTGAAAACGCTCCCAAAGCTCGCGGTAACGGGGATAGCGTCCGATCATCCTTTCGAGCTGGGCCTGGAACAGGTATTGCAAGGCAAATTGCCGTTCAGACAAACTGAGGTCGGCAGCAGGTTTTGCCGCCACGTCAAGAAAGGGATCGTGGGCGCTGCCGCTGACGTAGTCCTGTATCTGGGTAATCAAGGAAGGAACAAGATTGAAAGTCTGGTGAATACCCGGGAACTCATCGAGCAATTTGATCATTCCATAGTAATCTTTAAGGGCATGAAGGCGGACCCAGGGCAAACGGTACTCTCCTGTGACAAGGTCCTTGTAAAACGGCTGGTGCATGTGCCACAGAAACAGGAGACGGATGACAGGCATATTCCCGGCTATCATTAATAACATAGAAGCGGCATCTGTTAGACTTTCTTAAGAAAAAAACCGTGCGCATTTTTACGCGCTACATCCTGAAAGAAGTGCTCTCCCACGGCCTGATCGGGGTCGCCGTGTTCACGTTCGTCATTTTCATGCGCGACGTGGGCCAGCTCCTCGAGTTGCTGGTCCGCAACAGCGCCCCTATCCCCAGCATCGCTGAGTTCTCGTTTCTGATTCTTCCCAAGGCGCTTACCGTAACCATTCCCATGGGCGTGCTGGTGGGCATATTGATCGGGTTGAGCCGCATGTCCGCTGATAGCGAGATTACCGCCATGCGCGCCTCCGGTGTGGGAGTCCAGCGGTTTGTATGGATCCTTGCGTTTTTTGGAATCACTGCGTGGCTGCTGGCCCTGGGCAACAGCGTCCTGGTAGCGCCCAGGTCGGCCGCGGCGTTGGCCCGCCTGCAAACCACCCTGGCGAGCACCCTGGCTACGGTGGAAATCCAGCCGCGCGTGTTTTATGAAGACTTTAAAAACACCGTGATTTATGTGCAGGACGTGAGCTCGGCCCCTCAGGGGGAGGCAGTCTGGAGAAATGTTATTCAAGCCGACATCAGCACGCCGGGAGCGCCCAAGATCACCATTGCCCAGCAGGCGCTGGTCAATTCGGAAAAAGATTCGATCCGGCTGCACCTGATCAATGGCGAAGAGCACCAAACCGATGTCCGCACCCCTGACCAATACATCATCTCGGCTTTCAACGAGACCGATATCCGTCTGAACCTGCCTGCCCTGCCCAAGCCCGTGCAGGATGTCATTCCTGTGGCGCAGTTGGGCACCCAGGAACTGCTGCAACAAACTTACAATCCCAACAAGGAATTTGCCCGCTGGTATTGGATCGAGTTCAACCGGCGGCTCGCTTTGCCGACGGCCTGCCTGGTACTCGTCCTGATCGGGATTCCACTGGGACTCTCTTCCAAAAAAGGCGGCCGAGGGGCCGGATTTGTCTTAACCATCGTCCTGGTCTTTATCTACTACTTCATTTTCTTGACCGGCATTCAGTTCGCGCGCAGCGGAAAGCTGCCGCCCGTATTGGGTGTCTGGCTGGCAAATATTGTTTTTGCGCTCATCGGGCTCCTGCTGCTGTGGCGCGTGGACAAGATGCCGATGGAGATTGGCTGGCAACGGGCCTTCGGGACCGATTTCAGGAACTGGGTCCAGAAGCACATGACGGCCCGCAACGGAGACCGCCCGACATTTCAACGGCGGCGCTTCCTGAGCACCCGTTTCCCGCTGATTCTGGATGACTACGTGCTGCGAAACTTTCTCGGTTACCTGATGCTGATCCTGGCCAGCTTTCTGGTGCTGGTGCTGATTTTTACGTTTTTTGAGCTGCTCTCGGATATCGTTCGCAACCGAATCCCGCTGGTCACGGTGGGCGAGTATCTTCTCAACGAAATGCCTACGCTGCTCTACACGGTCACGCCTCTGGCCGTGCTGCTGGCGGTGCTGGTCACCTTTGGCCTGCTGCAGAAATCCAACGAGATCACCGCGATGAAGGCCACAGGAATCAGCATCTATCGGACCACGGTGCCGGTGCTGGTAATTTCCGCGTTTCTGGCAGGCGGCCTTTTTCTGCTGGAAGAATCCTATCTGCCCTATGCGAACACCCGGGTGGAGACGCTACGAAACTTCATCAAAGGAAAACCTGCGCAGACCTATCACCGTCCCGGCCGCAAATGGATCTTCGGCCAGAACAATGTGATTTATTACTACGAGTTCTACGATCCTGACCGCGACCAGTTCGGCAGCATCTCGTCCTTTGAATTCGATCCCCATACGTTCCAGATTACGAAAAGGGTCTATGCCGCGAACGCCCACTGGGAAGAGAGCCTGCAAAAATGGGTCTTCGAGCGGGGCTGGGAATGCTCGTTCCGCAAGCGCCTGGTCGACGACCAATCATTTCCCGAAAAGCCTTTTGAAAAATTCAGCCGCTTCGATGTCTCCACTTTTGCGGAGTTCAACGAGCACCCCAGCTATTTCAAGAAAGAGATCAGGCAATCTTCCGAGATGAATTACGAGGAACTGCGCGCCTATATCCGGGACCTGCAGCAGAGTGGCTTTGATGTTGTGCGGCTCCGCGTTCAACTCCAGAAAAAACTGGCTTTCCCATTGATCACCCTAGTGATGGCAATTCTGGCGATCCCATTTGCTCTTTCTGCCGGACGACGTGGGGCGTTGACCGGGGTAGCCGTGGCCTTGCTGATCGGAGTTGTCTATTGGATGACCTCGGGCTTGTTTGAAGCCATGGGCAACGTCAACCAGTTGCCGGCAGCGCTGGCGGCCTGGTCTCCGGACATAATTTTTGGCATGGCGGGTGCTTATATGGTGCTCAAAACGCCGTCATGAGAAGACAGGATTTCTACTGCACGGACTATCTCACATGATTCAGGGATTGGGCAATTTGAACGGCCTCTTCCCAGCCAAAAGAACCCTCGACCACGAGCGTGTCGCTAATGACCCCAAAAAGTGTGGCCACAGTAACGAGGGTGCCATCAATGACGATGCCCAAGCTGCCTTGTTCACTGCGCCGGAGATGCTCTGCGTTAATGCGCCCCGTTACCTCCTTCACGTGTTCCCCGGCTTTGAGGGTGAAAAACAGTTCGAGCTGTGCCTTGCCAGAAGGGCTCCGAAGGACCTGTGCCGTCCTGACGTCGGTTTCATCAACAATCGGCTTGGCAGAAAGACAATACTTCTCAGTACTCCCTTGGAGACTCTTTGGAGCTATGCCGCTAGTTTTGCAATCAACGACTTCGAAGATCCCGAACGACACATGCCTGACGTTGGTTGGCTGTTGCGATTGACAGCCAGCCAGAAGTACCAAACCCACGAACATGCAAAGTCTTAGGCCATTTCGCATGCTATGAATTCTAACGTGTCAAATGGAAGCGGCAAAACGTACCGATGGCCCTCTAATCCACCATGAGGCGAGGGCACGCAAGAATAGATGTGCTGACAAGTGTTCACGCAAAATGACCTGAAGAACTTGGGCTGGTAAAATCATCTATTAACCTCCATGTTCAAGCATCTGCGACCGCTCTGGCCTTATCTTCGGAAATACCGGGGGACCCTGGTTTTAGGATTCATCTGCGTTCTGCTCACGAACGGTATTTGGGCACTGTTTCCGCAGGTCATCCGGCGCGCCACCGACGCCCTGAATGGCATCGAACACGGGAATGTTGGGACCATACGCCACCAACTCCTCATCTATGCGCTGCTCATGTTGGCGATTGCCTTCAGCAAAGGCGTCTTCCAGTTTCTGACTCGCTGGCTGGTGATCGGCGTTTCACGCGATATTGAATACGACCTGCGGAACGATGTGTTTCGTCATCTGGAGTCGCTTTCTCTTTCGTACTACCAGAAAAACCGTACCGGCGACATCATGGCCCGGGCCACCAATGACTTAAACGCAGTGCGCCTGCTGCTGGGGCCGGCGATTATGTATTCCGCCAACACCCTTGTCTTCACTATTGCGGCGCTCATCTTCATGTGGCATACCAGTCACAGGCTGACACTGTATGCATTTGTTCCGTTACCGCTGGCCAGCGTGGCGATTCAATATTTCGGGCGCAGGATCCATGATCGCTTCGAGAAGATCCAGGCGCAGTTTTCCGATATTTCCGCCCGGGCCCAGGAAAACTTTTCCGGGGCTAGGGTGATTCGAGCCTATGCCCAGGAAGAGGCGGAGGTCGCTTTATTCGAAACTTCGAACCTTGAATATGTAAACCGCGCCCTTCCCCTGGCTCGCCTGACAGGAATGCTCTGGCCCAGTCTGGAACTGATGCTGGGTCTGGGAGTGGTGATGGCGTTTTGGCTGGGCGGGCGTGAAGCAATTCTGGGCCACATTACTGCTGGGAACTTTGTGGCATTCCTTACATACATGGTGCAGCTTACCTGGCCGATCATCGCGCTGGGCTGGGTCATCAACATTTTTCAGCGCGGCACGGCTTCCATGGGAAGGCTCAATGAAATCTTGATCGCCCAGTCGGACATCACCGATGCGCGGGTCGCGCCGGATCTTCGTGCCCGGGAAACCATCACCGGTGCGATCGAGTTCCGGAACCTCAGCTTCAGTTACGACGGTGTTCCAGTTCTGCACAACATCAACTTGCACATACCGACTGGAAGCAGCTTGGCCGTCGTAGGGCCGACGGGTTCTGGCAAGACTACCCTGGTCAACCTGGTCCCGAGAATCTATGACGCTGCTTCAGGGGCCCTGCTGGTAGATGGCCGCGCCATCCACGAGTACCCGGTAGAGATGCTGCGGCACAACGTAGGATTTGTCCCGCAAGAGACATTCCTTTTCAGCGACACGGTGCGCGAGAACATCGCCTTCGGAGTCGAGGGCGCCACCGATGAACAGGTACGGGCTGCGGCAGAGGCCGCCAACATCGCGGGAGACATCGAGGAGTTTCCAGAGGGTTATTCCACCCTGGTGGGAGAGCGCGGCATCACCCTTTCCGGCGGACAAAAACAACGTACCGCCATCGCCCGCGCCATCATTCGCAATCCGCGAGTACTCATCCTCGATGACGCTCTTTCCAGCGTGGACACCTACACGGAAGAAAAGATCCTGAACCACCTGCGCCAGATCATGCAGGGCCGTACGACTATCTTTATCTCGCACCGCGTCTCCACCGTCCGCAATGCGGACAGAATTGCCGTGCTGCACGCAGGACGAATCGTGGAGTTGGGGACCCATGAAGAGTTGCTGCAGCGCGACGGCTACTATACCGAGCTATACAACAAGCAGCTTTTGGAAGAAGAGCTGGCCAGGGTCTAGTTCAGAGCTATAATTATTGCTCTGCGGCTACGAGCCACTCAAGGAGACTCCAAAATGGAACTAAAGCAAGAGAAACTTATGTTAAGCCAGGAAACGATCAGGAACCTTACCCGAACTCGCTTAAGGGACGAAGCCGCCACTTGGACCTGCGATGGCGGATCTTGCCAATGCCAACCGACGCAATAGCGAGAGATGTGGGATGGATTTCTCAGCCCGGCGCTTACGCACCGGGCTTAGTCCCGTTAGGGACGGTCGAATTCTATGTCTCGGGAACTTCATCGTAACCTGAATTTACGCAAATCTCTTTGGCGGTCAAGACACTAGAAGCCAGCTATGCGGCTTTGTCTCTAGAAAGCCACCAGCCGTTACCGGAGCACCAGCAGCTTTCGTCCGGCGACGTATTGCGGCGCAAGGACTGCACTTTTCCCATGTCGCCACGTTTGAAGGCTTCCGAAAGTTTCTTGGCGGTCTCATCATCGCGGGCGCCGACGCATGGGACAAACATCACTGGGTAGAGAAAGCGCGCGTCAAAATGATTCGGTGACGACTGAGTCACCAGAAGCATGCCCCCGGCCCCCGGCATCCCTCCCGGCCCCTCGGCGGGGGTCAGCGGAAACAGCAAACGCCCACCGGGGCGCAACGCATCGAGCCAGATATCCAGCGGAGCAGTGGCTCCGGCATTCACATAGATCACGTCGCAAGTGGGCAGGGCTCCATTGGAGCCAGAACGGTGATCGACCGTCACATTTGGTAGATCTGCAAGATTGGCAGTGGCCCGCTTCGCGAGTTCAGGCTCAATTTCGTAGGCAAAGACCGATCCGGCTGGTCCAGTGAGCCGCGCGAGCACCGCCGTATAGTAGCCAGTCCCGGCCCCAATATGGACGACAGTCTCGCCTTCCTGCACGTTGAGAGTAGCAAGGCTGGCCGCATGAAGGATCGGCTCGCCATTGTTAATACGGCTCTCTTTGGCCAGCGCGACAACGACGTTTTGATAGAGAAAAGCGGGATCATCCGAAGGGGTTTCGATGTAACCGGCTGCAGCGGCGAAGATATTCCAGGGCCCCGGTCCGACGAAGCGCTCCCGGGGTGTGGCGGCAAAGGCATCGGTGAGGCGTCCATTGGGTTGCCCAATGCTTGCGGTGATCAGCTTGGCAAAGAATATCCTGTGTGCTTTCAGTCGGGCGTCGTCCATGGGCTGTGCTCTGACCTCTGATTTAGATTTTTACCGCAATGGATGCCCGAACGCAAAGAAAGAAACAAAGGAAATTCAATACCTCCGCTGATTCCGCAGATTTGCATAATCTCGCCCTTCGCAAAAAGCGCAAAGGGTGGGTCACGTTGCACTACTATCTGTTAAATCCTTCTCGTGCTGCAAAGTTTCGGAGCCCGTCCTCGAGCGTAGCGAAGGTGGTGTAAGGTGTTGGTCTTCCTTTGCGGCCTTCGCGCCCTTGCGGTGAACGGGTTTTGGTTGTGGCTCTGCCACGATGCGTTTTCTTGATGGCTGATATCCTGAGTAGATTATGTCCGTGGAACGCTGCAGCTACAACTTGTGCATTGTTGGATTTGGTAACGTAGGAAAGGCGCTTGTCAGGCTGTTGCAGCGCAAGTCCGATGTATTGCTACAACAGTATGGCATCGAATGGAAGATTACCGGAATTGCCAGTCGCCGTCTGGGATGGATTGCCGCCTCAGGCGGGCTGAACCCGGAGCAATTGCTGGATGATGACGCGTTGCCCCGCATAAAACCTACAGCACAAGGAGTTAGCGACTGGCTCGAAATGGCCCGGCCCGATGTGCTCTTTGAGGCTTCGTCGCTCAACCGCAACGACGGGCAGCCGGCCATTGAACACGTTCGAGCGGCTCTGGAATATGGCGCGCACGCGGTCAGCGCCAACAAAGGACCTGTGGTCTTTGCCCTGCCTGAATTGTGTGAACTGGCACGATCAAAAGGACGACGTTTTCTGTTTGAATCCGCAGTAATGGATGGCGTGCCCATCTTTTCTCTGTTTCGTGAAACGCTCCCGGCAGTACATGTTACCGGATTCCAGGGCATTCTCAACGCCACCACCAACGTCGTGCTGGCGGGCATGGAAGCCGGACTCTCAATCGAGCTAGCCGTTCGCAAGGCCCAGGAGATGGGTATCGCGGAAACCGATCCTTCCGATGATCTGGAAGGCTGGGACGGGGCAGTGAAGGTTGCAGCCCTGGCTATCGTTGTCCTGGGATATCCCCTGCGATTGAGTGACGTTGAGCGCCAGGGAATCACCGCTTTGGATCCAATCCAGGTGCAAGCCGCGCGCCGCGCCGGCACGCCTTACAAGCTGGTATGCCGCACCTGGCGCGAAGAGGGCCGAGTACGCGCCAGCGTGAAACCGGAGCGGCTGCCGCTCTCCGACCCGCTGGCACGGATCGATGGTGGATCATCGTGCGTGCATTTTGAATTGGATATACTTCCAGGGTTGACGATCATCGAGCATGATCCGGGGCTGGAGACGACTGCTTATGGAATGCTGGCGGATTTTATCCATGCCGTGAGCAGCGAGTAAGAGCAGTTCACCGCAAAAAGGCGCCGCGGAGGCTGAGACGCGAGCATATTCAATCGAAAGTTTCGAATGATGGTTTTCAATTTTGGCAATTACAAATTATGGCAATTTTGGCAATCCTATGAGTTCAACATTGCACCTTCAAGAGAAAGTAGTCGCCAATCTGGATTCAACTTGGGTCCGGGCGCAATTTCCTTCGCTGCTGCAAAGGGTGAATGGACATCCTGCCATCTTCTTCGATGGGCCGGCGGGCACCCAGGTACCGCAAGGCGTGATCGATGGCATCACCGATTATCTGCTGCGCAGTAACGCCAACAACTGCGGTGCATTTGCGACCAGCAAGCGCACCGATGAGACGATTGCCGAGGCGCGCATGGCCATGGGTGATTTCCTGAATTGCTCGGCCAAGGAAATCACGTTTGGTCCGAACATGACGACCCTGACGTTTGCCTTCAGCCGTGGCATTGGGCGGGACCTTAAGCCTGGGGACGAGATTGTGGTGACCCTTCTTGACCATGACGCTAACTTTGCGCCCTGGCTGGCCTTGGAAGAGCTGGGCGTAGTGATCCGCAAGGTGGACATCAACGAGTCAGATTGCACACTGAACATGGATGATCTTAGGAGCAAGATCAACTCACGCACGCGGCTGGTGGCGGTTGGATATGCGGCCAACGCGGTGGGTACCCTCAATGATGTCCATGAGGTGGTGCGGCTGGCGCATGATGCTGGCGCACTGGCTTTTATTGACGCCGTGCACTATGCGCCCCATGGTCCTATTGATGTTCGCGCCCTGGACTGCGACTTTCTGGCATGTTCAACCTATAAGTTCTTTGGTCCTCACATCGGCGTGATCTATGGAAAAGCTGATCTGTTGAAGCGCTTTCAGCCGTACAAGGTGCGCCCTCAGTATGACTCCCTTCCAGATCGTTGGGAAACGGGCACGCAAAACCATGAATGTCTCGCCGGAGTTACAGCAGCCGTCGACTACCTTGCCAGCTTGGGACGC
>Ga0070730_10002963_pt1 | contig 15379 bp, 13 predicted proteins | sample Coa_R1_3_FD_66447 | JGI IMG/M metagenome (GOLD analysis project Ga0070730, IMG submission 66447) | Surface soil microbial communities from Centralia Pennsylvania, which are recovering from an underground coalmine fire - Coalmine... | ecosystem: Environmental > Terrestrial > Soil > Unclassified ...
TACGAACACACTGTTAGCCGGTAATGCGGTAAACAACTGCCAGGGTACGCTAGCGGCCGGCAGCACGCATAACATGTCCGACGACAATCACTGTGACGCCAGCGCCACGCAAAAGACGGCCGCCCAGATCAATTTGGGCCCGCTGCAGAACAACGGCGGCCCAACCCCGACGATGGCACTGCGCTTCCCCAGCGCCGCCATCGACGCCGGATCTGACGCCGGTTGCCCGGCCACCGACCAGCGCGGCCTGTCTCGGCCCAGTAGTTTGCACTGCGATATTGGCGCATTCGAATTCCAGTTTGCGCTTCTCTTCCTACCTTTGGTGCAAAGATAAGGAAGCTTGACCTGCCTGACCGATAGCACTAGAGTACTACCATCATGTCTGTTCGCCTGGCCGATCGCCTTATTGCCGCCCGGCGTCGCCGCTTCGTGGGCCGTTTGCCCGAGCTCGCGCAACTACAGTCGGCGCTGGCCGCCGGCGAATTGCCGTTCCAGTTGCTCCACATCTACGGTCCGGGTGGCGTGGGCAAGACCACCTTGCTGGCAGAATTTAGCTACTTGGCCGAGCAGGCTGGGTTGGCGTGTGCCCTGCTGGACGCGCGGGCCGTGGAGCCAGCCCCAGAGGCATTCACCGGCGCCCTGCGCGCCGCCTTGGGGCTGGACCCGACCGCCTCGGTGCCGGATAGCCTGGCGGCACGGCCCGGGCGCGTGCTGGTGCTCATTGACACCTACGAAGCGCTGGCCCCGCTGGACGAGTGGCTGCGGAACACCTTCCTGCCTCAACTCTCTGAAAACACGCTGGTGGTGCTGGCGGGCCGCAACCCACCCCTGCCGGGCTGGCAGGCCGACCCCGGTTGGCAGACGCTGATTCGCACCCTGCCGCTGCGCAACCTCAGCCCCGAAGAGAGCCGCGCTTACCTGGCCAAGCGGCAGGTGCCGGCGGACGAGCACCAAAAAGTGCTCGACTTTACCCACGGTCATCCGCTGGCCCTGTCGCTGGTGGCGGATGTGCTCGACCAACGGCCGGGCCAAAGCTTCCAGCCCGAAAACGCGCCGGATGTCGTCAAAACTCTGCTGGAGCAATTCGTTCAAAAGGCGCCGGGGCCGGCGCACCGCGCCGCGCTGGAGGCCTGCGCCCAGGTGCGCCTAATGAATGAGGCGCTGCTGGCCGAGATGCTGGGCATGCCCGAAGTCCATGAGCTGTTCGACTGGCTGCGCGGCCTATCGTTCGTCGAGTCGCGGCCGGAGGGCCTGTTTCCACACGACCTGGCGCGCGAGGCCCTGGCCGCCGACCTGCGCTGGCGCAACCCCGATTGGTACGCCGAGCTGCACCGGCGGGCGCGCAACTATTACACCAACCGGCTGAACCAGGCCCGCGAGCCGTCGCAGGCCCAGCGGGTGCTGCTCGATTACGTCTTTCTGCACCGAGACAATCCGATGGTCCGCCCGTTCCTGGAATGGCAAAGCGAGGGCCAGGGCCTGCTGGTTGACAACGCCCGGCCCGCCGATCTGCCCATGGTGCTGGCCCTGGTGCGGCAATACGAGGGTGAGGTGTCGGCCCGCCTGGCCGAGCATTGGTTTCAAAAGGCGCCCGGTTGGCTGGTGCTGCGGGCCGCCGATGGCACCCCGACCGGCTTCGTCGCGATGATTGGTTTGCAGCAGGCCGACGCCGAGGATGTGCGCAGCGACCCGGCCACGGCGGCGGCCTTGCGCTATCTGCAATCGCGCACCCCGCTGCGGCCGGGCGAGATCGCCACCCATTTTAGATTTTGGATGGCTCAGGATTGCTATCAAGCCGTCTCGCCGATCCAAAGCCTGATCTTTGTCAACATGGTGCGCCATTACCTGACGACACCGGGCCTGGCCTTCACGTTTCTTCCCTGCGTCGAGCCGGATTTTTGGGCGCCCATCTTTGCATATGCCGATCTGGCCCGGCTGCCAGAGTGTGATTTCGAGGTGGGCGGCCAGCGTTATGGGGTGTATGGCCACGACTGGCGGGCTGTGCCCCCCATGGCCTGGCTGGCGCTGCTGGGTGAGCGTGAGATTTCTGGAGGCACGCAGGGAGCGCCGCCGCCCCAGGCCACGGAGCCGCTGGTGGTGTTGAGCCAGGCCGAGTTTGGGCAGGCGGTGCGCGACGCCCTGCGCGACTTTGCCCGGCCCGATTTGCTGCGCTCCAACCCGCTGCTGCGCTCGCGCATGGTCGTGGAGCAGGCCGGGTCACAGGCAGTGCTGGCTGAGCGGGTGACCGTGCTCCAGTCGCTGTTGCGCACGGCCACCGATATACTCCAGGCCTCACCGCGCGATGCCAAGCTGTACCGCGCCGTCTATCACACCTACTTTCAGCCCATGGCCACCCAGGAACAGGTGGCCGAGCTGCTGGACCTGCCATTCAGCACATTCCGGCGGCACCTCAAGGCGGGCGTGGCTCGCCTGGCCGATACGTTGTGGTCGCGCGAGATCGGCAGCGGGCCGGGCTGAAAAACGGTAGGGGAGTGTGAGAGTGTGGGGGAGAAAACCATCATCCAAATTTGCAAAAATCGGTGGCGGAAACCTTTGTTCGTGGTGGCGGAAGACATAATCATGCGGCGTTACCAAGGATTTGGTGGAATTGAACATCTATTGGACAGCGTTTGGTCTGTCTTTATCGGTATGAGTCCCATACACTACCCTTGCCAATCCGGGCCTTTCAATGGCGCTGACTATGTCTGAATCGAATGCTAAACTGATACAAGACTTGCTGGATGGATGGAACCAACATGATGCCGGCAAGGTGGCGGCACTTTACGCGCCGGATTATGAGGAAGAAGATATCGCGGCTGCCGACAAGCATCGTAGTCCGATTGCCGCCCGGGCGACGATGGTCCTTTATTTGCGCGCCTTTCCAGACCTGCGGCTGGAGGCCGAGAACATCGTGATCGAGGGTAATTGTGCGGCGATGTCGTGGATTCTGATTGGAACGCATCGCGGCACCTTGATGAACATTCCCGCCACCGGGCGCGCGGTCAAGGTGCGCGGGGTGAGCATGATGACGATTGCCGATGGAAAGATCAAGCGCACCTGCCGGGTGTGGGACCTGGCTGGGCTGCTGCGCACTTTTGGGCTGCTGCCGGAGCTTTCATAATGAAGCGCACCAAGACCATCCGCACGTTCGACCCGGCGCGCGTCGCGCGCCTGGAGACTGAAAACTGGGAAGCGTATTATCAAAAGCGCTGGGGCCGGCTCTTGCAGGTTTCCGTGGGCATGGTGCAGGCGGCCTTTGGTCTCAACCTCCTGCAAGCGCTGCAGGCGGCCTACCTGGTGGGCCGGGCTGAGATTGCCGCCGCACCCTTTCCAGACAACGATGTCCCGCAGGCCGAGGCCTACATGCGGCGCTTCTATGGCCTGGTAAAGCGGGTGCATCACGAGAATTTTGACGTGGAGCAGGCGGCCCGGCTGGAGGTGAACTGGTGGGTGGTGCACCGGCAGAATTTCCTCAAAGATGACAGCCGGCCGCTGGTGGAGGCGCTGATTGAACTTTACGTCGCCACCTTTCGGCTGACACGCGAGCAGGTGTACGAGGCCGCCTTCCGGCGCGCCGAGGCCATGCGCTATTCGGACCGGTGGGTGAATGGGAGTAAGGCCTCCGGTGATCCGCTTTTGGCACAGGTTGAAGCCGAGCTGTTAAAGTCATATACTGCGTTGCGGACAGCAGTCGAAAACACCCCGGTGGGCGCGCCCGTTGCGGGCAGCGTGAGCTAGGCTGGATCGGTATAACGGGAGGATGATACAACCTGCGGCTCGATAGGTCCCGGAGTGGGGCCTATTTCGGCAGTCATTCACAAGGAGAATGCATCCATGCGGACAATATTGACCTGGCTGGGCAGGATCGTTGTGGGTCTGGTGATTCTGATTGCCATTCTCGCGGCGTTCATCTATGTGCGCAGCGAGCAATTGGTCAACCAAAGTTACCACGCGCCCGATGTCACGCTCACGGTGCCGACCGACGCGGCCTCGATTGAGCGCGGCCATCATCTCGCAACCGTCGTGGCCGACTGTACCGGCTGTCACGGCACAAACTTTGCCGGCACCGTCGTCATCGATGACCCGGCCTTGGGACGCGTGGTCTCGGCCAACCTGACCAAGGGCCAAAATGGCATGGGCGGCATGAGCGATGCCGACTTCGTGCACGCCATCCGCTATGGCATTAAGCCGGATGGGCACTCCGTGCTGCTGATGCCGGCCCAGGATTTTCAGCATTTGAGTGACACCGACCTGGCTGACGTGATTGCCTACGTGAGGAGCCTGCCCGCGGCCGACAGCAACCTTCCGTCCACCCAACTGGGGGTGTTGGGTCGCGTCCTGCTAGTGGCGGGCCAACTGCCGCTGGTGATCGCGCCGCAAATTGACCAGGCTAATGCCGGCGGTGCGGGAGTCACCCCCGCAGTCAGCGCCGATTATGGCAAATATATCGTCAGCTTCTCGTGCGCAGGCTGCCACGGTGTAGGCCTCTCGGGCGGGCACGTTCCGGGCACCCCGCCCAGTTTCCCGAACGCCGCTAACCTGACGCCCAGCGGCGAAGTCGCCGGTTGGACGGAAGCCGATTTCAAGAAAGCGGTCCAAACGGGGGTCACGCCCGCGGGCAAGACGCTCAACGAGTTCATGCCCTATAAGACATTTGTGAATTTAACCGACGATGAAGTGCAGGCTTTGTGGTTGTACGTGCACTCAGTGCCCGCGCGGCCGGCGGGCACGCACTGATCCTCGGCTCTGCACAGCGAGGTCCGGTTTAGCTCAGCCTGCACGAGTTTGAAACCCGGCGGCCGAACACGGCCAGCCGGGTTTAACGTCGATCGCTGCCGCCGCAACTTGCCAGCCAAGCCGGCCGGCACGCGCCAGGCGTCCGCGAGGAGATTGATGCACCTGTAACCGGGCGCGCCTGCCGTCGTGAGCAGGCCAAAGCCGCGAAGTGGGACCGGCGCAGCCGTCAGGCCGCGCCGGTCGCGTTTTGCGATACACTTTAGCGACAAGGAGCCACCCATGACAATTTATGACGATCGCCACGCGGACTACATCACCCGCCAGTTCGCGCGGCCCGACGCGGTGCTGGAGCAGGTTCTAATCGCCATCCCCGCCCGCGGGTTGCCGGCGATTACGATCAAGCCCGAGGAGGGCCGCTTTCTCCAGTTCCTGGTACGGGCCAACGGCGCCAGGCGCGTGGTGGAGATCGGCACGCTGGGCGGCTATAGCGGCATCTGGATCGCGCGCGGCCTGCCGGCCGACGGCAAGCTGATCACCCTGGAGATCGAGCCCAAGCACGCCCAGGTAGCTCGCGAGCACTTTGCGCTGGCCAGGCTGCAGGACAAGGTGGAGGTGCGCCTGGGCGATGCCAATACGACCTTGCCCAAGCTGGCGGCCGAGGGTCCGTTCGACGCCTGCTTTATCGATGCTGACAAACAGGGCTACGGTGCCTACCTCGATTGGGCGCTGGCCAACGTGCATTCCGGCGGGCTGATCGCGGCGCACAATGCCTTCCGGGGCGGCCTGACACTGAACGACGACGACAAATCACCCGATGCCAGCTATATGCGCGTGTTCAATCGGCGCTTTGCCGATGAGCCACGCCTGTTGAGCACGATTTACCCCGCAGGCGACGGCATGTTGATTGGCGTCGTGCTTTGATCTGAGAGTCTTTGACGCCACTATGGCGCTGGCAAACCCTGAGCCTCTACAGCGGCGCGCGCTGGTCATTATTCACGACCCAGTCCTCCAGGCGCAAGGTGGGCGCAAGCTGCACCAGGCGCTGGGCTGGAACGACCCGGATGACCTGGCCCGGCGCTATATCGCCGACGTCGAGACGGCCAGTTACGGTCTGGCGCGCTACAGCATCTCCCAGCGTATCGAAGTCGACGGCTTTCCGGTTAAGTCCGATGGCTTCGCCTACACGCCCGAGAGCTTTATGGCCTGTTGGCGGGCCGGGCGCGGGTTTCACAACCCGGACGGCGTGGATTATCAGCGCCTGCTGCGCGAGTTCGACGTTATTCCGCAGGTCAATAGCGGGAAAATCGACGAGGTGTGGCTGTTTGGCTTCCCGTACGCTGGTTATTATGAGTCGATTATGGCCGGGCCGGGCGCGGTGTGGTGCAATGCGCCGCCGCTGCCCGCTGGGCCAGGTCCGCGGGCCAACCGGCGTTTCGTGATCATGGGCTTCAACTATGAGCGCGGGGTGGGCGAGATGCTGGAAGACCTGGGTCACCGGGCCGAGTCGCTCGTCAGCCACGCTTTTGAGGGCGCGCGCGGCGAGGCCAATCTGTGGGAGCGATTTACGCGCTACGACCAGAAGTTTCCCGGGCGGGCCGAGTGCGGCACGGTGCATTTTGCCCCCAACAGCCTGCGGGATTATGACTGGGGCCAGACCCGCACCGTGCCCAGCCGCTGCGAGGATTGGTACAACTATCCCGATTTCAAAGGGACGGTGCGGCAGGTGACCAGCAGCGAGTGGGGCGGCGGCGACATCCGGCTGCACCATTTGTGGTGGCTGAGGCATTTTCCGCATTGGGCCGGCAGCGCGGGCGGCCGGCTCAACAACTGGTGGGACTACGTCATTGCGCCTGACAAATAGAATCGTGGTATATTGGCCGCCGCTCAGCCCAGACTTGGAGGCAGGCCAATGCCCGACGATTCACGCCGGACAAGACCCAAAGTACTCGTCCTCAACAACGAAAATCCCGCCTGGCCCGCGCCCGACTTGATTTGGGGCCAAGAGATGCTCGCGACTCTCGTCGCCGGCCTGCGCGAGCAAGGCTATGTGTTTGAGACCTACGTCTATTTTGACGACCTGTCTGGCCTGGACCGCTACGCGCCCGAGGAATGGCTCATTTGGAACTGGGGCGAGGAGCTGGCCGGGCAGCCGTGGACCGAGGCCGAGGTGGCGGCCGAGCTGGAGCGGCGCGGTTTTGCCTACACCGGCTCCCCGCCAGACGTTTTTCGCCGGGTGCAGAGCCGGGCAGGGGTCAAACACCGTCTGGAAGCGGCCGGTTTGCCCACCCTGCCATCGCGGGTGTTCACCATCGCGGCCGAGGCGAGTGACTGGAAGCTGTATCCTGCAATTGTCAAAGGCGCCAACCAGCACGCCAGCTATGGGATTACTCGCGAATCGGTCGTGACCAATGCCACTGAGCTGGCGGACCGTATTCGTTTCATACGTACTGAGTTTTCCGATGACGCGTTGGTCGAGCCATTCCTGGACTCGCGCGAGTTCCACGTGGCGGTGTGGGGCAACGACCAGCTGCAGGCGCTGCCGCCGATGGAGCTGGATTACTCCATCTTTAGCGATATACGTGACCGCCTGTACACCTACGAATGGAAATTTGATCGCCTGTCGGTGGGCTTTCGCCATATGAAAATGCCTTGCCCGGCCCCGGCCGACCGGCCGGATTGGCAGGCCCGGCTGATGGCGGTGGCGCTGGACGCTTACCGCGTGATTGGCCTGCGCGATTATGGCCGCGTCGATATGCGGATGCTGGGCGACGAGCCGCAGATCCTGGATGTGAACGCCAACCCGGACCTGGACGTAAGCTCGGTGCTGCCGGTCTGCTCGGGCGCGGTTGGATATACCTATGGCGCGATGCTCGACCGCATCATAAGCTATGCCGCCGAGCGCATGCCGGCGCGCTACTCAGTGAGGCAAATGATATGAGCTTGCCACAAATCCACAGCGCCCTGGCGAATGCCTGCCTGATTTTTAGCCTGATCATCGCCGGCTACGGTTTTTTGCTTTACTTTCGTCAGCAGGGCGTCGACTCCAACTTCTGGGGCACCCTGGCGGCCGGCGAGCTGCTCTTCCTGGCGCAGGGCGTAATGGGCGTGCTGCTGTATGCCGGCGGCCTGCGCGTGCCCCGCACTTGGGTGCACGCGCTGTATGGCATTGTGCTGTTGATCACGCTGCCGGGCGCCTACGCCCTGACGCGCGGCCGCGACTCGCGCCGCGAGGTGCTGATTTACGCCCTTCTAGGACTATTTTTGGCCGGTATCACGCTGCGGGCCATGTCTACGGCCACGCAATAGAAATTTTCTTGGTATTGTTTCGTATTGATGGGAGACGAGTATGAACAGGAAGCACGCCCGGTTGGTCTGGATCGCGCCCTTGCTGCTGGCGCTGGCCGTTTTGGCCTGCGGCGGCTCGCCCGAGCCTACCGCCACCCCGCTCCCACGGCCGACGCAAAAGCCCATCGCCACGGCCACCACGGCCCCGGCCAGGCCAACGCCGACCAAAGCCGCGGCCAGGCCCACCGCCACCAAGGCCGCCGCGCAGCCAACCGATGTGCACACGGACGTGCCCAGCGACTCGACACCCCAGGCGCCCTTTACGCTGTCCAGCCAGCCTTACACGCATAAGAGCGGCGCTTTTACCATTACCCTGCCGGACGGCTGGAAGAGAGACGAACAAAACAATAGTGTTTTTGCCAGCTCACCCGATAACGTCTCCAGCATTGAAGTGGTATTCACAAACGTTGGCGCGAAGTTCGACGCGGCCACGCTAAACACGTATATCAAGGCTAAAGAGGACAACTGGTTCGGCTCGTTCAACAACTACACCGCTACGGCCAACGAACCGCAAAACGATGGCAGCATCCTGGTCTATAAGACCCTGGAGCTGTCGGATGGCACGCCAGAAACGGTCTTTAGCTATTACCAGCAGAACGGCACCGTCATTTACGAGGAGCACTTTTGGACCGACACCTCCGTCTATGATCAATATGAAAAGGCATTGGTGGGCGTGGCGAACACGCTCAAGGTCGACGCGACTGCCGGCGGCAAAGCCAGCGCCTATGCCATCGTCTATCAATTCACCGACCCGAACAATTTTTACCAGTTCGAGGTGCCTTACGCCTGGACGCACGTTAGCTCGACTGACACGAACACGGGCATTGAAACCTTTACCTCGCCCGACAAGTTGAGTTATGTCGAGAACATCGAATACGACGATGGCACGGCCGTCACAAAGTCGGATGCCGGGGCGTTCGCGCTGACCCTGCTCAAGCAATATTACAGTCTGACCGATCTCAAGGTGACTGACGACACACCGCAGAAGGATGGCAGCGAGCGGCTGACCTGGACCTCGGCCGCCAAGGGCATCGACGGCGAGTCGTTCTTCGAGACGCGCGGGACGACCTTCCTGCTGCTGACCTGGGTGGTGGACACCACCAAATACGATTTCTTCCAGCCGGTGTGGACCACGCTGGTCGGCAGCTACCAGATCCCGGAACCCTAAGGCGGTAAGACCAAAGCCAAATGCCAAGTCGAATCGTGGTTGTGCTTGCGGGTGACCAGACCGGCCAGGAGCTACTGCTGGAGAGTTTGCGTGTGCTGGCGCCCGAAGTCACCCGGGTGCCGATGGATTTTGCCAACTTCGACCTGTCCTTAGAAAACCGGCGCGCCACCCAGAACGGGGTGGTGCGCGAGGCGGCGGCCGCCATGGCCGCCAGCGGGCTGGGCCTGAAGGCAGCGACCATCACGCCTGAAGGCAAAGGCGATGTAGGCTCGCCCAATGCCATTCTGCGCGAGGCCATCGACGGCAAGGTGATCCTGCGGACGGGCCGGCGCATCCCGGGCGTGCGCCCGGTGGGCGGCGTGCACGCGCCGATTGCCGTGGTGCGCATGGCGGTGGATGACGCCTATGGCGCCCGCGAGTGGCGGGAGGAGCAGGACGGCGACGAAATTGCCTACCGAACGGCGCACATCTCGCGGCGCACCTGCCGGGCGGTGGCCGAGTTTAGCTTTCAACTGGCGCAAAAATCAGGCGCCAAGGTGTTTGGCGGCCCGAAATACACGGTCAGCCCGATTTACGAGGGCATGTTCAAGGAAGAGCTGGATGCCGCCCATCTGCGCCACCCGCAGGTGCGCTATGAGCCCCAGCTGATTGATGCGACCATGGCGCTGCTGCTGACCTCCCTGGGGGACGCCATGGTCATTCCGACCTTGAACCGTGACGGCGACCTGGTGTCGGACCTGGTGCTCCAGATGTTCGGCACCATCGCCGGCTCAGAATCCTTGGTGCTGGCGTTTGACGAGACCGACGCCCGGGTAAAAGTGGTCATGGCCGAGGCGCCGCACGGCACGGCGCCCGGCCTGCAGGGCAAAAATGTCGCCAACCCCATGGCGATGATCCTGGCAACAGCGGCGCTCTTGGGCTACTTTGGCCAGCCGGAGGCCGACCGCGCGTCGCGGGCGATCTACGAGTCGGTATTTGAGGCCGTTTTCGATGGCATCAAGACGTCCGATCTGGGCGGGCATGCCTTGACCAACGAGTTCACGGACGAAGTGATCCGGCGCGTGCGGGCCAAGCTGGAAGTGTGGACGACGTTAGCCTAAGGCGGGTTCCCGTTTGGTATACGGCGCGTCTGCCCAAGCGCCGTAGGGGAGTTCAACCCAGCACCTGCGCTCTGGGCAGGTGTTGAACGCCCCTACCCCGTAAACGGGGTGAAACTCGCTTTTGGGACTGTGCCCAAACGGTAACACCCGCCTCAGTTTCTGTAACCCTTCTGTGCATCGGCCGTAACCCCTGGATGGTACAAATTGCCCAACTGAATAGCGAAATGGAGGAAGGGTAGCAATGAACCCGCGTATCTCGATCCTTTCACTCTGCCTGGCGGTAGCCTGCCTGCTGTCGGGCTGCGACGCCCTACAGTTGGGCGTGGAGACCTCTACCCCCGCCGCCCGGCCAACCCCCGCCGCGACGGCTTCACCGGCTGTACCCGCCAGCGCCACGCGCGCCACGCCGACGCTGCCGGCCGCCACGAAAGTGTCGGCTGACACGGCGACCTCCGCGGCCACCGTTCAGCCACCGGCCTCGGTGACCTCGGCCAACACCCCGGAGGCCCTGCCGACGAGAGAGCCAACTTCCGAAAAGCCTACGGTTGTGCCTGGTCCACCGGACCATGAGGTAATCCTGATTCTGAACCCAGGCCCAAACTCATCGGTGACGTCTCCAGTAAGAGTGTTGGGCCAATCCGACCCAACATTCGAGCAATCGCTGGTGGTACAAATCAGCGACGCCAGCGGACTGGTGATTGCAAGCCAACCCGCGATGATGCGGGGAATTGGCGGGCCTGCCGTTAGCCAAAGCCCGTTCGAGGTCCTGGTTCCCTTCACGGTCACAGCTCAAGAACCTGGCCGCATTTCGGTCTTTCGTACCAGCCCACGCGACGGGGGCTTGGTGCATCTGTCTAGCGTGGAAGTTACCCTGCTTGCGGGCGGCACGGCTTCCATCACCCAGGGTCTGGACCACAAAGACGTCCACGTCATTTTGGAGCCAGCGCCGCAGGCCAGCATCAGCGGCGGCAGCCTGCACGTCAGCGGCTTCTCGGACTACGTGTTCGAGCGCCAACTGGCGCTGGCTCTGTGCGGCGAGGGGGGCTCCGGCGCGCCTGACCTGGTCTGCGGCACCGTCGACAACGTGCTGGCCACCAGCTTCGCGACGATCCACGCTCCGGATGTGGGCCAGCCGGGCCCCTTCGCCGGTGACCTGAGCTACCACGTAAGTGCCAGGGTGCATGCCCGGCTGGCAGTCTATAGCCGCTCGGCGCGTGATGGCGGCATCGTCCACCTGAGCAGCGAGCCGGTGCAACTGGCTCCTTGATGCTCCTTTGTCAGGCGGCTGTCCCCAAACGGGGCCTCCCGGTCACGTGTGACCAGGAGGCCCCGTTTGGGATCTCGACTTCCGGGTCTGGTGCTCACTTTCGAGTCAATTGTTAAGCTATTACCATTGACTCGCTCCAGAGACGCGATACAATGCAAAACGAATTTGTTCCATAGCTCAACAGGTGGGTTGGGGAGGCGAAGATGAAGGTTGAAGACAAGATTCAGCCGGCGCGCCGCGCGCCGGTGTGGGCCAGCGTGCCGCAGGCGAAGTGGAATGACTGGCGCTGGCAGCTTTCCAACCGGCTGAACTCGGTCGAAGAGCTGGAACAGGTCATTCATCTGACCGCGAGCGAAAAACGGGCCTTAACCACCAATGGCCTGTTCCGGGTGGATATTACCCCCTACTTTGCATCGTTGATGGACCCCGATGACCTGCAGGACCCGATCCGGAAGCAGGTGATCCCCACCGATGCCGAGTTGGTGCCCTTTACCTCGATGATGGAAGATTCGCTGGCGGAGGACAAACACTCGCCCGTGCCGGGCCTGGTGCACCGCTACCCGGACCGGGTGCTGATGCTGGTGACCACCCAGTGCGCGTCGTACTGCCGCTATTGCACCCGCTCGCGCATTGTCGGCGATCCGTCCGCCCAATTCTCGCGCAGCGATTACGACGCCCAGATCGACTACCTGGCTCGCACCCCGCAGGTGCGTGACGTGCTGCTGTCGGGCGGCGACCCGCTGGTGCTGGCGCCCAAGCTGCTCGAAAACCTGATCTCTCGCCTGCGGGCCATTCCGCACATCGAGATTATCCGCATCGGCTCGCGCGTGCCGGTGTTCATGCCCCAGCGGGTGGACCAGGAATTGTGCGACATGCTGGCGCGCTACCACCCGGTGTGGATGAATATTCACGTCAACCACGCCAATGAGATCACCCAGGAGCTGGCGGGCGCCTGTGACCTGTTGAGCAAGGCCGGCGTGCCGCTGGGCAACCAATCGGTGCTGCTGGCCGGGGTCAACGATTCAATCCACATCCAGCGCGAGCTGTTGCACAAGCTGGTCATGATCCGGGTGCGGCCCTACTACCTGTACCAGTGCGATCTGGTGGAAGGCGCCGGGCATTTCCGCACCACGGTCAACAAGGGCGTGGAGATCATGGAGGGCCTGCGCGGCCATACCTCGGGCTACGCGGTGCCGCAATACATGATTGACGCGCCTGGCGGGGGCGGCAAGATCCCGGTGCAGCCCAACTACGTGGTCTCGTCCGCGCCAGGCAAGGTGGTGCTGCGCAACTTTGAGGGCTTCCTGACGACCTACAGCGAGCCGATGGACTATGACCCCAACGAAATCAAGCACCTGGAGGCGCAGGCCGTGCACCGGTCCGAGCCAGGCCAGAGCGGCGTTTTGGGCTTATTGGAAGGCGAGCGCCTGACGATCGAGCCAGAAGGCTTTGAGGCCACCCACGTGCGCGGGGCCGGGCAGCACCACCGGCTGAACACCGACGCCCACAAGTGGCAGCCGCTGGGCATTGGCGAAGCGCCGGCTGTCGCCGGCGGTTCCGACAACGGGGAATCGGTTCCGCTTACAGTCACTCCTGGGTCGGAAGATAAAGGTTAGGCCCATGACGGTTCCAGCCGCTTCCACTGCCAGCCCGGGCGACAACCAGGCGCCCGCCTCCAGCAACGGCCAGGACGACGCCGACCCGCTAAAACGTGGCGCGCCGGCCAACGGCGCTAATCACCCGCCAGCGGTTCAACCTGCGGCCGTTGGCCCTGGCCTGCGGGTCGCGGTATTGCATAACAGCAAGCTGGCTGCCTCGCCGCTCACTCCCAGCGGGCCCAAGGATGTGCTGGCAGAGCTGGACAACCCGGTGAACGTGCGCAACTATATGGCCGCACTGCGCGAGCTGGGCCACAGCGTGGTGGCATTTGACGGCGGGCCAGACTTGCCGGCGCTGCTGGCCAAGCACGCCATCGATATCTGTTTCAACACCTGCGAGGGCCGCCGGGGCGATTCGCGCGAGGCGCAAGTGCCGGCCTTGCTCGAAATGCTGGGCGTGCCCTACTCCGCTTCCAAGGTGCTGGCGCTGGCCGTCACCCTCGACAAGGCCATGACCAAGCGCGTGCTGGCCTATCACCACCTGCCCACACCCGGTTTTCAAGAATTCCGGCTGCCGAGCGAGCCGCTGGACCCGGCGCTGGCACACCGGCTGGCGGCCGGCGGTGCGCTGTTCGTCAAGCCGAACCGCGAGGGCACCGGCATGGGCATCTATGGCGACGCCCTGGTGCGCAGCGAGGCCGACCTGCGCCAGCGGGTGGCTTACCTGCTGGAAGCTTATGGCCAGACGGCGCTGGTAGAAGAGTATGTGGAGGGCCGCGACATCACCTGTGGGCTGGTGGGCAACCTGACGCCGGACGGCGGCAGCCAGGGACTGCACCTGTTCCCAATTTCCGAGGTCGACCACTCCGTCTACCCGCCCGGCACCGAGCCCTTTTACTCCTATGCCATCAAGGTGGAGATGGCCGAGCTCTACCGCGGGTTTTGCCCGGCCCCCATCCCGGACGAGATTGCCGCCGAGGTCAGACGGCTGACGATCGAGACCTTCCGCGTGTGCGGCTGCCTGGACGTGGCGCGGGTGGATTTCCGCCTGGATACCACCCATAACCTTCAGCCCATGATCCTGGAGATCAATGCCCTACCCGGCCTGGCGCACAATAGCGACCTGACACTGTGCGCCGAGGCGGAAGGCTGGACGCATCACCAGTTGATCCAGGCCGTGTTCAATGCCGCGGTCGAGCGCTATGGCCTGACGGACCGCCCGCTGACGGTTTCCCCGGCGGCCATCCCTATGGCTGAAACCCTCTAATTGCTGTCTGGCCTCTGGAGGCAACAACATGGCTGGACTTAAAGTCGCCCTGCTCGCCAATTTGAAAAAGAACGCCCCGCATTTCGAGGGCATGAGCCCCGATTCCTGGGCCGATCTCGACTCTGAGTCGACGATCGAGGCTTTGCTGGCCGCCATTCGAGCCGGCGGGCACGAGTGTGTGTTCCGTGAGGGCTGTCCGGAGCTGTATGACCAGTTGCGCGACGACCGGCCGGATATTTGCTTCAACATCTGCGAAGGCCACTTTGGCGACGGGCGCGAGGCCCAGGTGCCGGCCCTGTTGGAGATGCTGCGGCTGCCGTACACCGGATCGCGCGTGCTGTCACTGGCCATGGCGCTGGACAAGCCTCTGACCAAGCGAGTTTTGATGTGGCATGACCTGCCCACGCCGGCCTTCCAGTCGTTCGAATCGCCCGACGAGGCGCTGGACAGTGACATGGCCTTCCCGCTGTTCGTGAAGCCATCGCGCGAGGGCACCGGCATGGGGGTGAGCGCGAAATCAATCGTCCACGCCGAGCCCGAATTGCGCGAGCAGTTGGATTACATCATCAATCGCTACCACCAAACGGCTCTGGTGGAGCGGTTTATCGCCGGCCGGGAAGTGACGGTGGGCCTGGTGGGCAATATTTCAGGCGTGGCCTCCCGACGTTTGCCGTCACGCTTCTACAACTCAGCCCGCCGCGACTACTCCGAGGCCGGCCTGGCCGCGCTCAAGGCCGGCGGGATGACCTTTTTGCCGCCGATGGAAGTCAACCTGGCGCCCTACATCGAGAGCGACGGAGTGTACTCCAACCGGCTCAAGACTGACCTGGCCGATCAACTGGATTACCTGTGCCCGGCGCCGCTGGGCGGACCGCAGATGCGCGAGCTGAACTGGCT
>Ga0070730_10002964_pt1 | contig 15377 bp, 9 predicted proteins | sample Coa_R1_3_FD_66447 | JGI IMG/M metagenome (GOLD analysis project Ga0070730, IMG submission 66447) | Surface soil microbial communities from Centralia Pennsylvania, which are recovering from an underground coalmine fire - Coalmine... | ecosystem: Environmental > Terrestrial > Soil > Unclassified ...
GGGTGACCTTTTTCGAGGTGAACCGGGCTCAGATTAATGTTCTTGCCCCACAGCATCGTAATCTCCTTGTCATCCACTGACAGGCGACCGAAGCCGTCGACGCTAAGCCCCAACAGGTACTCGCCTGTGACAGTGGGATTGAGAGAACCGGTCCACTGCACCGACAGGCCGGAGATCCCTTTCGCCTGTTCGGGAAGATTGCTCGCGTTCAGGTTTACCGAGGAGTCGACCCGCGAGGTAAGTGGCGTCGGCTTGGCGTCGAAGCTGGGTCGCGAACTGTATTCGGCTTTGAGGCCGGGCTCGCCGTCCGGCGTGGTCAGGACCGATGCGGGCACGGGGTCTGCCTTGTTCGAAAGAAACTGAGTGCCGGGTACGTATGCGATCTTCGCGTCCGGGAACTCGGCTTTTATCCCTTCCAACACGGTGACTGTGTGCGAAGTGCTGCCGTTGTAATTGCCGAGCAGGACGGCGGTCTGATCGGCGAGGGGACCGACAACAGCGATGCGCTTGGCAGATTTCAATGGCAGCATTCCATCGTTCTTGAGCAGAACCATCGATTCATTGGCGATGCGACGAGCAAGCTCACGGTGAGCTGCACTATCAAGTTGCTTCTCATCGATGTTCATGTACGGCACGGTTGCTGGCGGATCGAACATGCCGAGTCGGATGCGAGCCGTGAACAGGCGTATGAGTGCAGTATTGACCGAGCTTTCGGGAAGATATCCCTGCTGCACAGCCTCGATGTAGGGCTTGTAATCGTGGTCGTCACTCACTTTGGTGAAATCGACACATTCGTTATCCATACCGCGGATCACGGAGATTGCCGAAGCCTGTGGCTGCGTCGGGCGATAGCGGTGGCCGTTAAAGATGTCTCGCACAGCCCCGCAGTCAGAAACAACATAACCCTGGAAGTCCCAGGCGCCGCGAAGAGTGTGCTGCAGGAGGAATTCACTCGCGCACGCGGGTTCGCCGTTGATCGCGTTGTAAGCACACATGACCGAACCCGCGTGACCCTCGACGACGGCTGCGCGAAACGCGGGTAGGTAGGTGTCTTCCTCGTCGTGCTTGCTGATGTCCACATCGGTGAAGTGGCGAGTGGGCTCAGGACCGCTGTGAACGGCATAGTGCTTTGGCGTAGAAATGACACGGTAATAGTGGGAATCGTCGCCTTGCATGCCGGTCACAAACGCAACGGCCAACCGAGCACTCAGAAAGGGATCTTCGCCGTAGGTTTCCTGGCCACGTCCCCAGCGCGGATCGCGAAAGATGTTTACGTTGGGCGCCCAGAAATCGAGACCTTCGAAAATGTTGGAATGACCCGCACGCTCATGCTGCGCGTGTTTGATTCGTCCTTCGATGCCGATGGCGGTGGCCATTTCGTGAATCCGCTGGACGTCGAACGTGGCGGCCAGACCGACAGGTTCCGGAAATTCGGTTACGCCATCGGAAATGACGCCATGCAAGGCCTCACTCCACCAATCGTAAGAAGGAATCTTCAAGCGCGGGACGGCGCGTGCCTGATTGATAAGCTGTGAGGCCTTCTCTTCGAGCGTCATGCGGTGGACAAGATCGGCCGCGCGCTCCTCAGGAGAGAGCTTGGGATTCATGTAAGGCAGGCTGGAAGTGTCCTGCGCCATTGAGGTGGAAACGAGAACGGTAATGATGACTGCGGCCCGCAAGAAAGTTTTGCAATCGTTCATTTCTTCTTCCTCCTGGACTCTCGATACGACCTTAGCTACTAGGCAGTCCGTCAGTTCAGTTTCTGTCCCCGAGTTTCTATCGTTGACATCGATAACTTTACCGATTACTTTCCACGGAGTACAGACATGAGAGCGCTTGTGCTTCGCAAACCGGGCCAGGCCGATCTGGAGACCCTCGCCGACCCGGTGCTCACAGATACGAACGTATTGCTAAAGGTACGTTTCGTGGGATTCTGTGGCAGCGATCTGAATTCATACCGTGGACTCAATCCGCTCGTCACATATCCTCGCATTCTGGGCCATGAAGTATCGGCTACGGTGGTGGAAGACAAGGGACGTGAAGGCGCGTTGGCTACGGGGACGAACGTTACGGTGTCCCCATATACGAACTGCGGCCAATGCTCTTCCTGCCTGCGTGGACGTCCGAACGCTTGCCAGTTCAACCAGACTCTCGGTGTGCAGAGGGATGGCGCACTGACTGAATTCATTGTGCTGCCGCGAGAAAAACTGTATCCCGCCAAGTTGAGCCTGAAAGAGTTGTGTCTGGTGGAACCGATCACAGTCGGATTCCATGCCGTCGCACGTGGACGTGTAACGGCCAACGACACGGTCGCGATTTGGGGTTGCGGTGGAGTGGGACTTGGTGTTGTAGCAGGCGCGAGTTCTCGGCATGCGCGCACGATCTGTATTGATGTGGACGACCAGAAGCTCGAACTGGCGCGGTTGGCAGGGGGGCAACTCACGATCAATACCGCGCGAGAGCCGCTACACGACCGATTGGTGGAAATGACCGAAGGCCGGGGACCGGATGTTGCCATCGAAGCGATTGGCACCGTGGCTACGTTCCGAGCAGCGGTCGAAGAAGTCGCATTCACGGGACGTGTAGTGTATATCGGGTACGCCAAGGAGCCCGTCAGCTACGAAACCCGACTGTTCGTTCAAAAAGAGTTAGACATTGTCGGCTCCAGGAATGCTGAACCGGCGGATTTTGCGGCTGTGATCAAGCTTCTGGAAGCGCAAAGGTTCCCTGTTGATCAGGCTGTGAGTCTGGTTGTTCCCCTTGAGCAAGCAGCCGATGCGCTGCGCTCTTGGAGCGAGAATCCCTCACGTTTTAAAAAGATCATGGTCAACATGGACTGATGTTTTAGTCGTTGAGTTGAGCTGCGTTAGTGCTACTCGACAGAAGTTCCTGCTGGGTTGACCCGGCAGAAAATCGACGAAGCGTCTGACGAAAGGGCAATAATGTTTTCTCCTCGTTTACTCTCAATTCTTAGAGTTGGCACAATTTTGTTACTGTCGTCTGCGGTTTCAATGGCGCACGCCCAGAGTGCCACCGCCCCAACCGCCACTCAGGCCCCGGAGAGCATCGATCAAGTCTGGCAGAAGGCGAGCAGCAAATACGATTTAGAACGCGCCACCTTGCTGAAGAAAGTCGACAGCCTCGATCAGGAGGGTCCATTCCGGCCCGACTGGGAATCACTTCAGAAGTATGAAGTGCCTGAATGGTACAGGGACGCAAAGTTCGGCATTTTCATCCATTGGGGAGCTTACTCGGTTCCAGCTTTTAGCAGTGAATGGTATCCCCGAAATATGTACGAGCCTGGATTCGACGCATACAAGCACCACATCGCTACTTACGGACCACAGGACAAGTTCGGCTATAAAGACTTTATCCCCATGTTCAAGGCCGAACATTTTGATCCTTCCGCCTGGGCCGAGCTGTTCAAAAAAGCCGGTGCAAAATACGTCGTGCCCGTTGCAGAACATCACGACGGCTTTGCTATGTACGACAGCGGGTTGAGCGACTGGACGGCGGCCAAGATGGGACCGCATCGCGATGTGATTGGTGATCTATCCGAGGCAGTGCGAGCCGAGGGACTGCATTTTGGTGTCTCGTCGCATCGCGTGGAACACGATTTCTTCCTGGGCGTCGGCCGCAAGATCCCATCGGACGTTAACGACCCGCAATATGCCGCCTTCTATGGTCCAGCACAAGTGGGAGTCATCAACTGGGGAACTCCCGTCGGCAATGATTTCACTTATGTTTCGTCGGAATGGGCCAACGATTGGCTGGCTCGGGGCGTTGAACTCATCGACAAATATCATCCCGACATCGTCTACTTCGATTGGTGGATCGGACAGGCCTCGATCCGGCCAAATCTCACCAAGTTCGCCGCCTTTTACTACAACAGTTCTCTGAAATACGGTGACCACGTTGGAGTCATTAATTACAAGGACTATGCCATGCAGGAGCACTCCGCCGTGCTCGATCTGGAACGTGGACAACTCGGCGATATCCGTCCGCTCTACTGGCAGACGGACACTTCTGTAAGTAACAAATCGTGGGGCTATATCAAGGACGACACATTCAAGTCGCCTGAGTTCGTTGTCCATCAGCTCATTGATATCGTCAGCAAGAATGGCAATTTGCTGTTGAACATTGGTCCACGCTCCGATGGAACTATTCCGGAGGAAGTGCAGCAAGTTCTTCTCGATGTCGGCGCGTGGCTCAATGTGAATGGCGATGCGATCTACGGCACTCGGCCGTGGAAGATCTATGGTGAAGGCCCAACCAAAGTAGCGGCTGGATCTTTTCACGATACCGACACGACGCGCTATACAGCCGAGGACTTTCGTTTCACGACGAAAGGCGATGTGCTCTACGCGATCGGGCTCGGCTGGCCGACCAATGGCGAGGTTGTAATTCACTCGCTCGCTTCGACCGCCGGCACCAAAACTGTACAGTCCGTCAGCTTGTTAGGCAGCGATGCAAAACTGCAGTTCGAGCAGCGCACCGATGGTCTCCACGTGCGCATGCCGGCGCAGGCTCCAGCGAAATACGCTTATGCACTCCGCGTGACGTTTCCGTGAAGTGTGAGTACGATCTGCTGTTATGACTCCCCAGAGCGTGCGCGGGCCGGACGATGTTCGCGCAGCGGTTGACGAAACTGAATAATGCTCACAAATCGAAGGCGCTTCATCAAAACTGGCGGCAGCGTGGTAATTGGCGCACTTGTGCCTTTTCGTCTCATCGCTGATTCGAACCAGCTCCAGCCATTTCAATGGATGAGCGGAAATCTGGTTTTTTCGTTTGACGTACAGGCCGGAAGACTCCGGCAAAAGCGTCTTCTCCCCTCGGGGAGCTTTCCGCAAGACGATTCCTCTGGCGTAGAAGTCGCCCTGCAATGCAGCGGGGAGAATTCTCCGGATGCAGGCATAAAGTCGGGCATCGGCCAACCTGGCGCCCGACTGTTGTTCGCGGGCTATCGCGAGGAATCCACCAATACAGGCAGGCGGCTGATCTGCTCGCACACAGACTCGCTCTTGAACTTGAAAGTTGATTCTGTTTATGAGGGGTTCGACGGCGTCCCCGTCGTCCGGAGGCATTCACGAGTTACGAATAACAGTAGTGCAGCAATCGGTATCGAATTCTTGAGTTCGGCAATGCTCCACGGGCTCGCCGCCCCACAAGAATATGACAGTGAACTCCGCATCCATGTTGCGATGAACAGCTGGATGGCTGAGGGACAATGGCACACCTTTCGCCCGTCCGAGATGGGTTTCGTAGAAAACGAACGAACGAGCTGGTCCCAGGCAAGGGCCGAAAGCATTGGGAGTTGGTCGACAGAACGATACCTGCCGATGGCGATAGTCGAAAACATCAGACTAGGCCTAGCCTGGTTTTGGCAGATCGAGCACAACGGGTCGTGGTATTGGGAAATCTCTAATGCTTCGTTGCGCAGCGGCCGTGCCGATGACGTATACGCGTATCTAGGCGGTCCCGATGACCTGCACTCCGCAGCCTGGAAGCGTTTAGGACCTGGGGAAACCTATGAAACCGTCCCTGTTGCAATTGGCTGCGTGCGAGGCGGGTTCGAACAAGCAGCAGAGGCACTAACCCAGTACCGGCGCGTTGCCTGTGTGAGAGCAAGCAAGAACGATTCGCGATGTCCGGTCATTTTCAACGACTACATGAATTGTCTCTGGGGTGATCCAACCGAGGAAAAGGAATTGCCTCTGATTGCTGCTGCCGCAAAAGCCGGATGCGAATACTTTGTAATCGATGCCGGATGGTATGCGGAGATTAAAGAGGACTGGAGCCAAACGATCGGCTCATGGGAACCAACCTCCAGTCGATGGCCGCATGGACTCAAATTCGTACTCGATCAGATCCGGCGGAATGGAATGATCCCGGGACTTTGGCTCGAGCCGGAGGTTGCCGGAGCAAAATCACTTCTCGCCGAGAAGCCAGACAACTGGTTCTTCATGCGACACGGCAAGAGGGTGCTCAAGAATTCGAGATATCTACTGGATTTTCGCAACCCGCAGGTTCGGGCTTATCTGGATGACGTAGTTGCGAGACTTGTAAACGAATACGGCCTTGGCTACATCAAGATGGACTACAACGTCGATTCGCTGCAAGGAACAGAGCTCAATGCAGATAGTTTTGGACAGGGCCTGCTTGAGCACAATCGTGCCCATCTCGCCTGGCTCGAAAGCATTCTGAAGCGCTACCCCGATTTGGTGATTGAGAATTGTGGCAGCGGAGGCGGGCGCATGGATTACGCCATGCTTAGTCGCCTGCAGATCCAGTCGATGACGGATCAGGAGAATTATCGCAAGCTCCCGGCGATCCTGGTTGGCGCGTCAGCAGCCGTCTTGCCGGAGCAATTGGCAATCTGGTCTTATCCCTTAGAAAATGCTGATGCCGATCAGGCTAGCTTCAATATGGTTACTGCCATGTTGTGCCGCATCCACCAAAGTGGGCGAATGGACTCGCTTTCGGCGGAAGCTGGAAAACATGTAGCCGAGGGAATCAGGATCTATAAAGAAGTCCTTCGCAAGCACATTCCGGAAGCAGTTCCCTTTTATCCGCTTGGAATGTCTGACATCACGAATCCCAATGCTCCAGTTGCTCTCGGGATGCGCGCTCCAACGCAAACTCTGGTGGGAGTCTGGCGACTGGATGGCCCGGCAAACACGAGAATACCGTGGACGTACTCGGAGCCTAAGCTCCTGTACCCGACTGAACTTGGAATCAAAATCGCGACCTCGCAAGCAGCATTACAGATTGAATTCCCTCGAAGCCGCATGGCCTGCTTGCTTACTGCTTAATGGGACCATGGACCGTTTATTCGTGGGGAACAATCGGCCATTGACGTAGGCGCCGAAACCGCTCCCACTCGGCTCCCAAATTGTCCTTCAGGTCAAGCCGTGCTCGCCAATTTATTGAAACTACGTAGCTTTTGCCGACTCATAACCCAAATGTCGGTGGTTCAAATCCACCCCCGCAGCCAATCGCATCACGTTGCTGAACAATCCGCAGATTGAGTAGCAATCCGTCTATCCCTTGGCATCATCGAGGATTGACCTGGGTTACTTCGGGCACGTCCGCTGGATTAGAAATCGTTTCAACGCGAGGTTATGGCCCTAGAATTCAGTTTTAATGCTCGCGCTTTGACCATGCTGCGCAATCTCGCCTTTCTGCTGGTAATACTCGCGATTTTGGGTTCCGCTGCCGAACCACGGGAGCAATCCAAGCGCGCACTCTCACGTCGGGGTGAACACTCCGATCACAGCTGGGCAGAAAAGACTCTCAAGAATCTTTCCCTCGAAGAAAAGGTGGGGCAGCTCTTTATGATCCGCGTGCGGGTCGAGTTCCTGAACGGAAACAGTCCTAGCTACTTCGAGCTCCGCGACCGCATTCGCAAATATCACATCGGTGCCCTGGCCATGTCAGCGCCGCCGCAAGGTCAGGCCCGCGACATTCGCCGTCGCTATGAAGTGGTTACGCTGCTCAACCAACTGCAGGAAGAGTCGAAGTTGCCGCTTCTGGTCGCAGGGGATTTTGAGCGGGGCGTCTTGCCCGCGCATCTCTTCGGAACGACCGTTTTTCCGCATGCGATGGCTTTTGGCGCTGCCGGTAACCTCGCTTACGCGGAAGAGTTCGGCCGCATCACGGCCCAGGAAAGCCGGGCTCTCGGTGTGCACTGGAACCTGTTTCCCGTCGCCGATGTAAATTCCAATCCGGCCAATCCAATCATCGGCACGCGCGCGTTCGGTGCGAATCCAGAGCAAGTGGGAGATCTGGTGGCGGCCTACATCCGTGGTGCGCGAGAGAACGGAATGCTGACCACGGCAAAGCACTTCCCGGGCCACGGAAATACTGCCATGGACTCGCACGTGGGAGTTCCTGTTGTGAGCGATGACTTAGAGCACCTTCAGGCGGTCGACCTGCCTCCATTCCAGAAGGCGATCAATGCGGGGGTCGATGCTGTGATGACTGCGCACGTCCGAGTGCTTGCGCTTGATCCCGACCCCAGCCGGGTGGCGACAACCTCACCCGCAATCGTCACAACGCTCCTGAAGAGCGAACTGGGCTTCAAGGGCATCGTAGTAACGGATGCCTTGGATATGGCCGGTCTCGTTGGTCTCTATGCCAAGGACCCCGGACGCGTCGCTGTGGATGCGTTCAAGGCGGGGAGCGACGTGCTCACCGAACCCTACAATCTGGACGCATCCTACCGCGCAATGCTGGAGGCTATCCGCTCGGGCGAAATCGGCCAAGATCGGCTGGACGAGTCCGTCCTCAAAATTCTGCAGGCCAAGGCGGCTCTGGGTCTTGAGAGAAATCGTGTGGTGGATGTGGGAGCGATCCCCGGTCTGGTAGGCAATCCGGACAATATGGCAGCCGGTCAACGTATCTCCGACGCTGCCATTACTCTCGTGCGGGACAACGGCAAGGTGCTTCCGCTGAGAAACGGGCGATCCGGCAAGAGACTGCGCGTCGTTTCTCAGGCCAAAGCTCAGCCCGGCCTGCTACTGATTATTCTCTGCGACAACCGCCGTGGGGAGGACGGTCGCGTCCTGGAGCGACAGGTCCGGAAGCGGGCGCCAGTGAGGGTAATCTACGTCGATCCTCGCGTCGCGGCAGCCAAGTCGGATGACGTGTTGAATGCGGCAGCCCATGCGCAGCAGGTAGTGGTTGCAGTGTATGTTGTCCCTTCGGCGAGGCGATCCAGGACGGTAGCACGCGGCCAGAAGAATTCCGCGTCGCTGCCCGACTCCACCGCGAAGTTATTGTCCAGAGTTTTGGCCCGCGCGGCCGAGAAAACCGCGGTTCTCGCCATGGGAACTCCGTACCTGACCGAAGACTTCCCGACGATCCAAAACTACATCTGCACATTCTCCAACGCGACGGTATCGGAGATTAGTGCAGCGAGAGCGCTTTTCGGGGAAATTCCGATCCCAGGCCATTTGCCGGTCAACATTTCCAACTCGACCGCCCCTGCCTCGAAAATTGAGAACCCGACACAAGTTGCCAACGTGCGATCGCCCTACTAGATTCCAACCGAAGTTGCCTTGCAATCGAGCCCTTCACTGTTCGATCCGTTGGAGCGCTCTTTGTTTGAGGCTATAATCGCCCGACACAAGGATCGTCGACTTTCAACTGCGGTTTCATGAAAAGCGAAATGAGACTCACGGTCAGTTTGGTGGTTTGCTTCGTGATCGGAGTGTTCGTGTTTTGTTTGCGAACGGGACGGGCTGCCGCCAGAAATTCTGGAAGTATCGCGACTTCAGATAAACCGGAAACAAAGATTGCATACTCTTGGGATCCGAGGTCAGCGGCTGCTTACTTAGACAAACGGCAATCGTGGTGGATGGAATGGCCCAGAGCCCAGCGAGACCATGAAACTTTCTGCGTGTCATGCCACACCGCTGTTCCTTATGCGCTTTCGCGCTCCGCTCTTCGAAGGGCTTTGGCCGAGCAAGCACCTTCTCCGAATGAGCGACGACTACTGGACAATGTCACCAAGCGCGTGCGCCTCTGGAAGGAGGTCGAACCGTTTTACAAGGATGCGGACCGAGGGCCGTACAAGTCGGTCGAGTCGCGCGGAACGGAATCCGTTCTCAACGCACTGATTCTTTCGAGCCGCGATGCGCAAAGCCGCCAACTCAGTAACGACGCGCATACGGCGTTTGAGAACATGTGGGCCGAACAGCAAACTGCCGGCAAGCAGAAAGGTGCATGGCTCTGGCTGCGCTTTAAGAACGAGCCCTGGGAAGCGGACGATTCGGACTACTTCGGAGCCACGCTAGCCGCAATCGCAATTGGTATTGCGCCAGAAAACTATTGCGCAACACCGGAAGTCCAGGCCCGCCTCGGGCCATTGCGGGAGTACCTCAACCGCGAATTTGCTGCACAGACCAATATTAATCGCGTCCTCCTCTTGTGGGCCGCCTCCAAGCTGCCGGGACTGCTCGAATCAGATCAACAGAAGGCCATCATTGGCACACTTCTGGAAGAGCAGCAAGCTGACGGTGGCTGGAGCCTGTCTTCTCTGTCAGGCGACTGGAAGCGTGCGGATGGAACACCTCAAGATACGATCAGCGACGGTTACGCGACGGGGTTGATCACCTTTGCTCTCGAGCAGGCCGGAATTTCGCCGGATAATGCAAAACTGAAGCGCGGGCTCGCGTGGCTCACCCTGAATCAGGACAAAACGGAAGGCTTCTGGCCAGCCTACTCACTGAACAAGAACAAGGAGCACCATATCGCCCCGGAGACCGCGCTATTTATGAATGACGCCGCCACTTCGTATGCTGTGCTCTCCCTAACCGCCGCCAATTCCCGCTAACGAACTGACGGTGGCTCGTCATGTGGGTTGGGGAAATCTACTCGTAGCGTAAAGCGACCAGAGGATCCATGCCTGACGCCCGCCGTGCCGGAATGGCCGCTGCCAGCAGGGCACAGGCAGCCAGGACGATCGCAGCCAGCCCGACGATCGTCGGATCGTAATTCCTCACGCCGTAAAGCAGATCTGCCAACACTCGCCCTCCGGCCAGCGCGGCGGGAACACCGATTGCCATACCCCAGGCGACTTGCCCTAGAGCGCTTCGCATCACCAAGGTCAGGATCTTCGTGGGCTCGGCTCCCACCGCCATCCGGATACCGATCTCATTCGTTCGTCGTGCAACCGCATAGGCGGTGACGCTGTACAAGCCTACACACGCCAGAATTAACGCCAGGATTCCGAACAGCTCCGCGAGCCGGGCAATGAGGCGTTCCGTATTAAAGTTGCGAGCTACTTGCTCGCCGAAGCTCACCATCCTGAGCACAGTCAGATTGGGATCCACTTCAGCGATCGCCCTGCGAACATCGGGTTCAAGGCTCTCGGGCCTGCCGGCGACGTGAAGTTCGATGCTACTGACCCAGCCCCGAAGCGGTTCTCTGGGACCGACCTGCAGCAGGGGCAGGAAGAACGTGGGATAAGCGGGGCCGCGCGTGTCCTGATATTTCGCGTCCTCGACGATGCCGACAATTTCGTAGTCGCCGCTGTGGCCAAGATCCGACATGCCGAAGTAGTGTCCGATCGCATTCGCCTTCGGGAAAAACTTTGCCGCGAACGCGTCGTTGACAACCGCAACTCGCGGTGCGCCCGGACCGTCGCGCTCGTCGATCAGACGGCCGTGCAACAATCGCGTGCCGATGGTTTGAAAGTAATGAGGTCCGACGCGCAGCCACGAGGGCGCCGTCCCGCTGAAATCCGGCGGCTCTCCTTGAATCAATACATACTCGCTCCAGTTGTTTCCTTCCAGTGGACTGTACGCGGAGAGACTGGCGCTCAACACGCCAGGAATGCGTGGCATTTCTTCCTCAAGCCGCTGATAAAGTGCTGGAAGCTTCGGTTCCGAATACCCGGCGGCCTCCAGACTGATGAGGCTGACAATGAGCCGTCCTTCGGTCACGAATCCGAACTGCTGGCCCTCCAGATTGCGCAAACTCTTGGTGAGCAATCCCGCACCAATCAGCAGCACGATCGAAAGAGCGACCTGCACGACGACCAGCGATTTTTGAACCTTTGAAGATCGTCCGCCAATGGCGCGTCCCGCGCCGCGCAATGCATCGACCGGGCTCGACTGCGACGCCATCCACGCCGGAGCAATTCCGAACACCATGCCCGTGGCGAGCGACAAGAGCATGGCGAACACGAGGACAGGTATCGACGGGCGGGCGCTGATCGGAATCGAATGAGCGCCGCGAAACGCCAGCAGCAAGAGCGCATGAGTTCCGATATAGGCGGTGTACAGCCCCGCCACACCGCCGACGACTGCCAGAAGCACGCTTTCCGTGATCAACTGGCGAATCAGGCGAAACCGAGTCCCACCCAGGGCCAGTTGGACCGCGATCTGAGCCCTGTGATCCGATCCTCGCGCCAGCAGCAGGTTGGCAATGTTCGCGCACGCGATCATCAGGAGCAGAGTCGAAAGTGTGGCCAACAGCCGCAGCGCCAAAGAATATTGTGTCTGCATTTGGTCGACGCCACGCGCGGCCCCCGTCAGACTGATATGCTGGCGGGGAATCTCGCCCCAATCCCGTTGGGGAATCACTTCGCGATGGCTGGCAAGCCACTGCTGCAACTCAACCGTCAGGCGTGCGTTGAGTGAGTCCGGTGCTATCCCGTCCTTGACCCGCCCCACGAGATACAGCCATTCCACTTCTCCACTCTGCAAACGCCATTCCTCTGGTTCTCCGGCCAACGGCAGCCAGAAATCAGGAGGATCGCTGCGCAGAGTATCACCATAGAATTGCGGGCCAGTGACGCCGGCTATTGTGTATGCGGTGCCGTCGATGTTCTGGACCGAGCCGACGATGGCAGGGTCCCGTGCGAAGCTCTGTTGCCACGTGCGATAGCTCATCACGGCCATGCGGGGTGCGGTTGGCGAATCGTCGCCCGGAGTAAGCAGGCGGCCAGCAGCGGGCTGGATGCCGAGCATCTCGAAGTAGTTTCCGGACACAAATTCGCCTTTGTAGGCCTTAGCAGCAGAGTCGCTCCGGCCGCGGACGCTCAAATCGTTGAGGTAAGAGGCGAATCCAGCGAGTTGTTCGAATTCAGGAGTGTGGTCACGAAGGTATTCATAAAGTGGATACGAATACAGAACAAAGCTGCCGTCGTTTTGGGTTCCGGTCATGCTGCAGCAATTGTTGTTGTCGCCGAGACGATAGAGCTGTTCTGGATTTTCGACCGGCAGCGACTCGAGCATGACCGCATGAATGAGCGTGAAGATTGCCGTCGTGGCGCCGATGCCGAGGGCCAGCGTGAGCACCGCGACCACGGTAAAGCCGGGCGACTTCCAAAGTCTGCGGAACCCGATTCGCAGGTCCTGCCCGCAGATTTCGAGAAAGGACTCCCATCGGGCGGCATGGACGACTTCCCGCGTCACGTCGCGGCTGCCCTGCTCCAGCCGTATGGCGCGAGTGGCCTCGGCACGGGTCATCCCCCGGCCCATCTTCTCCTCAATCGCCATTTCCAGGAAGTCGTCCAGCTCTTCGGTGAGTTCCCGGGAATCCTTGTTTCGCCAAAGTAACGACCGGAGGCCCATCACGAAGCTCCGCAGCAGCGACATAAAGGTTACGAAGCCTCCAGAATTCGGGCGATGGCTGCCACCTGCCGTCCCCATTCCTTCGTTTCGCTGTCGAGCCGCTTTCGTCCTTGCTGCATGAGGACGTAATACTTCGCGCGCCGGCTATTCTCGGTGGCCTTCCATTCGCTGTTGATCAGCCCAGAGCGTTCCAGCCGTTGCAACGCAACAAACAACGAGCCTGCATTGATGCGAAATGTCCCCTTGCTCATCTGTTCGAGCCGGACCGCAATGCCGTATCCGTGCATCGGCTCCAGAGCCAGAGTTTTCAGGATCAGCATGTCAAGAGTGCCTTGCACAAGGTCAGTGGATTTGTCGGGCATGTCACTGGGCTTCCATCAGCATGAACTGAGCTACCTTCTGACAATCAAGAGGAAGGATACATCGACACTCCTACTGATTGTCAAGAGGAGAGGCTGGGCTGTGTACCTATTGACCTGCGGCGCTATACTCTGCCGACTCTTATGCATGGGTTAGAGGAGGCGAGTATGAGCAAGGGATTGACATTGATTTTTCTGAGTTGCGTTCTCTGCCTGGTGGCCACTGCACAACAACCAACGCTCAATGTGGGGACCGCTGCAGCCGTCACCGGCCAGACGGTTACCGGATTCATCGAAGTGCCGGCGGCGAGCGACGCAGGCACGAATATCCCGGTGGCGGTGATTCGCGGCGCGAAGCCGGGGCCCACTCTCGCCCTGGTGGCTGGCGCGCATGGCACCGAGTATGCGTCCATTATTGCGCTCGAAAAGCTTATACAGGAACTGAATCCTGCCGATATTTCCGGAACGGTCATCATCGTTCCATTGGTGAACCTCGCGTCGTTTGAACAGAAGGTGCCCCATGTAAACCCGGTGGACGGAAAGAGCATGAACCGGTTCTATCCGGGCAATCCCACTGGAACGCAGACCGAGCGCGCATCGTGGGCGATCACGAAGCAGGTCGTGGAAAAATCCGACTACCTGATTGACCTCCACGGCGGCGATCTCGATGAAAGCCTGCGGCCCTATTCCTACTGGGCGCCGACTGGAAACGCGCAGCAGGATGCGGTGTCGCGCGCAATGGTCCTGGCCTTCGGGCTCGACACGATCATTCTCTCAAACGATCGCCCCCGCGACCTGAACGCCGCTCGCTATCTCGAGACTAACGCCAGCCTGCGCGGAAAGCCATCCCTCACTGCCGAGGCCGGCCACGCTGGCACGGTAGAACAGGAAGACGTGTCGGCGCTGATGAACGGCTGCCTGAACGTGATGCGATACCTCAAGATGCTGCGTGGCAATGCGCCTACGGTGCAGAACCCAGTGTGGATCGAACGCATTGCCAGCGTCACCAGCGAAACCGCCGGCGTTTTCTATCCCATGGTGAAGCGCGGTTGGTACGTACAACAAGGTATGAAAATCGGCTACGTCACCGATCTGTTCGGCAAGACGGTATGGGAAGCGCATGCGCCGTCGAGTGGCGTGGTCCTGTACGTGTGCGCCTTACCGTCAATGAAGAAAGATGACACCATCGCCAACATCGGCGTCGTCGCCAGCAAGGCACCCTAGCGGCCTGTACCGATTTGGTGATGTGCCGATGTCTGAGGTCTTTAATCAGGCAGGACTCTTCCCTGCGTTTCAACCGCGAAGGGAATGACAAACAATCCGATTCCAAAGCCAATCGCTGTCAGTGCAACCGGTTTGCCGAGAGTCTCCATACGGCTTACCAGTACCCCGACCCCGAAGTTCCCTCCGGCGGCAATGAAACTCCGAACGACGTAGTGAAGGCAAATGCGGTCGCGCGAACCGTCGTCTCGTATTGTTCCGGCAGCCAAAGACTGAAGATCGCGAAGCTCCCGCCAAAGAAGCCCCAGGAAAAACAGCACACTGATGAATAAGCGTAGTCCATCGGGAAGGGAGTACGCCCAGCCAAGCTCATAACGATACAGATCGCCATCCCGAGGAAGTAGAAAGCGAGAGTTCGTTTGCGGCCAATTCGTTCGGCCAGCGGTGGCACCGCCAGACATCCGAGGATTGTCCCCAACGACAGCAAACCCATAGCAAAGGAGGACGTCTTCACGGCTTGTGGCTGCAACATGCCCTCACGTTTGGCGAGGTTGATGACCGCCGTCGGTGCGTAAACGTCCGCCGCCCAGAGCCGGAAGACAGATCTAGGTCGCAGGATCGCCGCCCGAATTCTTAAACATCGCTGCCAGGGCGGGCTTCACAACCTTCCCGGTCGCGTTGCGTGGAAGCGCATCCAGCACGAGAAGGCGTG
>Ga0070730_10002965_pt1 | contig 15371 bp, 16 predicted proteins | sample Coa_R1_3_FD_66447 | JGI IMG/M metagenome (GOLD analysis project Ga0070730, IMG submission 66447) | Surface soil microbial communities from Centralia Pennsylvania, which are recovering from an underground coalmine fire - Coalmine... | ecosystem: Environmental > Terrestrial > Soil > Unclassified ...
TTCACCGCGACCGCGACCGTGACGGTGACGATCAACGGGGTCAACGACCCGGTGGTGATCTCTAACGTTGAGACCAGCGCGCTCAGTTACCGGGCGCAGGACCCGGCGGTCCCGGTCACCAGCGCTCTGACGCTCAGCGATGACGACGACGCCACGATGGCCGGCGCGACGGTGTCGATCACCTCGGGCCTCGGCTCGGGCCAGGACTCGCTGGGGTTCGCCAGCCAGAACGGGATCACCGGCAGCTACAACTCCAGCACCGGGGTGCTGACCCTGTCCGGCAACGCCAGCATCTCCAGCTACCAGGCCGCACTTCGGTCGGTGACGTTCTTCACCAGCGACGGCTCGGCGAGCCCGGCGGCGCGGACGGTCTCGTTCTCGGTGACCGACTCGGTCGGCGGCACCACCGCCATCCCCGCCACGCGCACGATCGACGTGAGTGAGGCGAACCAGCCACCGGTCGCTGTCAACCACAGCTATACCGCGGTCGGCAATACCCCGCTGGGCGTCGGCACCAGCCCGTCCGGGCCGGCGGTCAAGGTCAGCGGCAGCGTGCTGAACGGTGACAGTGATCCCGATTCGGCCGGCCCGGTCAGCGTGACCGGCAACACCAGTCCCGCGCACGGCACGGTCACGGTGAATCCGGACGGCACCTTCACCTACCTGCCGAATCCGGGCTTCTCCGGTACCGACAGCTTCCAGTACACCATCACCGACAGTGACGACTCCCAGAACCCGAAGACCGCGACCGCCACGGTCACGATCAGCGTCGGGCCGGTGGTCTGGTACGTCGACAACTCTCAGGCCGCGGCGGGTAACGGCGAAGCCTCGTCCCCGTTCAACACCCTGGCGGCCGCCAACAGCGCGGCCGGGGCGAACAGCATCATCTTCCTGTATACGGGCAACGCCACCTACACCGGCGGCGTGACCATGCAGTCCGGTGAGGATCTGTGGGGCCAGCCGCACGGCCTGACCGTTGACAGCTTCGCCCTGGTCGCGGCCGGCGGGTCCGCGCCGACGGTCACCAACTCCGGCGGGGACGGGATCGACCTGGCCGAGAATGCCGACGTGGAAGGCGTTCACGTGGCCAGCCCGAGCGGTCATGGCGTCGCGGCCTCTGGTGTCAACGACGCCACCGTCGGCGGCACCACCGCGGTGGCGATCTCCGGGGCAGGCGGCGACGGAATCCACATCAGCGGCGGCAACGGCAACTTCAACTTCGCCAACACCACCGTCACCAGCAGCACCGGGCACTCGGTGTCCATCGCCAGTCACACCGGCGGCACTGTCAACATCGGCGGCAACATCACCGACAGCACCAAGGGCATAGCGCTGGCCGGCAACTCCGGGGCCACGATCGGCTTCGGCGGCACGCTGACGATCAGCACCGGCGCAAACACCGGCTTCTCGGCGACCGGTGGCGGCACGGTCACCGCCACCGCCACCGGCAGCACGATCGCCACCACCACGGCCACCGCGCTCACCGTGCAGAGCACCACGATCGGCTCCAGTGGGCTGCAGTTCCAGAGCATCTCCGCCAACGGGGCCAACCCCGGGATCAGCCTGTCCGGCACCGGGACATCGGGCGGCCTGATCGTGACGGGCACCGGTTCGGCCGGATCCGGCGGGACGATCCAGGGGTCGGCCGGCAACGGCATCACCCTGTCCTCGACCTCCTTCCCCAGCTTCACCGACATGGTGATCAGGAGCAACGCGGCCGATGGGATCAACGGTTCCCTGGTCAACGGGCTGACCCTGGCCGGCAGCACGGTTTCCGGCAACGGCACGCCGGGGAACGTCTCCGGCGAGAACGACGACGGGCTCGACTTCTCGCCCAACGGCACCGGCTCGCCCGACGGCCTGACCGGCACCGCGACGATCTCCAACTCCACGGTCACCGGCTCCGCGGACAACAACGCGGTCATCAGTGACACCAGCGGAACCCTGAACCTGACCGTCACCGGCAGCACGTTCAGCAGCGACAACTCCACCACCGGCAACGACGGGCTGCACATCGACTCCGGCGGCAGCACGAACGCGACGGTCAGCGTCACCGGCTCGACGTTCACCAACAACTTCGGTGATCACTTCCAGTTCTCGTCCGGCTCGACCTCCACCGGGACCAACAGCGTCACGTTCTCCAGCAACACCCTGAACACCACCGTCTCGGGGGTGTCCGGCGGCGGCGTGGTGATCAGCCCGTTCGGCAACTCCCACACCACGCTCACCGCCAGCAACAACAACATTCAGAACTCGGTCTTCACCGGCATCGCCATCGACGAGGACGGCACCAGCGGGACGCTGTCCGGCACGGTCAACGGCAACACGATCGGCACCGCCTCGTCGGCCAACTCCGGTTCGCAGGGCAACGACATCGGCATCTTCGCGGAGGGCTCGGTCACCGAGACGCTGGCCGTCACCAACAACAGCCTCTTCCAGTACGAGAACGACGCCGGGATCAGCTTCCTCGACCGCGAGGGCAACCCGGCGATGAACCTGACGATCACCGGCAACACCATCGCCCACCCCGGGTCGTTCGGAAGCTGGGGCCTGCTCGGCCAGGCCGGCGCCCAAACCGGGGACAACGGGACCGTGTGCGCCGCGATCTCGGGCAACTCGATGACCGGGTCCGCCCAGCCAGGCCAGGGCGGCGCGGACTTCGAGCTTGACCAGTTCTTCAACAGCACGATCAGGCTCCCCGGATACACCGGCGGGTCCACCGACACCAACGCGGTCGTCAGTTTCGTCCAGAGCCAGAACAACAGCGGCGGTACGCCGAGCGGCCTCGCGATCGCAAGCGGCAGCGGCGGCGGGTTCACCGGCGGCGCGAGCTGTCCGGCCCCATCCTGAGGCGCCACCGGGCACAGGCATTACCAGGCACCAGCATCACCATCCTGAGTCACACGGCACGGTCCCCAGGGACACCGGAAAGGAGTATGCGTGAGCACGCCGTACCTGTCCGAGATAAAGATCATGTCGTTTCCGTTCGCGCCCAAGGGCTGGGCGCAGTGCAACGGGCAACTGCTCCCGATCAACCAGAACCAGGCGCTGTTCGCTTTACTGGGGACCATGTACGGAGGTGACGGCCGTACCACATTCGCGCTGCCCAACCTGCAGGGCCGGGTACCGATCCACCTGGGCAGCGGGTTCACGCAGGGCAGCCTCGGCGGCGAGCAGGCTCACGTCCTGACCATCGGTGAGGCGCCCCTGCACGTGCACGCCGCGTACGGCACGAGCAGCGACGGGGATTCGCCGATCCCGGCCGGGAACTACCTGGGAGCGGCGGACAACATGTACGCCCCGCTGAACAACGCCGTGAACCTCACGCCCGCGACGGTCGCCAACGCGGGCGGCGGCCAGCCACACGAGAACATGCAGCCCTACCTGGTGCTGAACTTCTGCATCGCGCTGCAGGGCATATTCCCCTCCCAGAACTAGGAGTTCCCAGTGAGCAATCCTTACGTCGGAGAGATCAGGATGTTCGCCGGGAACTTCGCACCCGCCGGCTGGATGTTCTGCAATGGCCAATTACTGCCGATCAGCGACTACGAGGTACTGTTCAACCTGATCGGCACGACCTACGGCGGCGACGGGATGAGTACGTTCGCCTTGCCGGACCTGCAAGGGCGCCTGCCCGTTCACCAAACCAGCGGGTTCACACTGGGACAGTCCGGCGGAGCGGAATCGGTGACGCTGACCAGTGCACAGACCCCGATGCACTCGCACTCGTTTCTGTGCACGAGTGACCCGGGTGCACAGAGAAATCCTGTAGGGAACACACCGGCGACCATCGTCGCCGGCAGCGCCTACAACCAGGACCCGCCCAGCGCGGCCCTGGCACCGCAGAGCATTCAGGCATCATCAGGCGGCAACCAGCCGCACGACAACATGCAGCCGTATCAGTGCGTCTCGTTCATCATCTCGATGTTCGGCATCTATCCGAGCCAGAGTTAAGGGGGGCACGTGTCCAATCCGTTTGTCGCCGAGATCAGAATCTTCGCGTGCAACTTCGCCCCCCAAGGCTGGGCTTTCTGCAACGGTCAGATCATGTCGATCTCCCAGAACACGGCGCTGTTCTCGCTGCTGGGCACCTTCTACGGCGGCGACGGCAAGTCGAACTTCGCGTTGCCGAATCTCCAGGGCTGCGCCGCGATGCACCAGGGCCAATCGTCCACGGGCAGCATCTATGACCTGGGTCAGACGGGCGGTGAGACAACCGTGTCGCTGCTGATGTCGGAAGCTCCCCAGCACACGCACAGCCTCCAGGCCAGCACGCATACCGCGGACCTCGATAACCCCAGCCCGCAGAACGCCCTGGCGCGGTCGGTACCCGGCCTGATCTACAAGCAGCCGGCCGGGGCGAACTCACCGCAACCGCTGGCCAACGGCATCCTGACTCCCTCGGGCGGGAGCCAGCCGCACAACAACATGATGCCGTTCCTGACGCTCAACTTCTGCATCGCCCTGCAGGGCGTCTACCCGCCCCGTTCATGACGACGGCTCTCACACCGGGCCTGCGCCCCGCCGGGCCCGGTGACGCCGGGGTGCTGTACCGGATCTATGCCAGTACGCGCGAGGCGGAACTCGCCGCCGTACCCTGGGACACGCCCACCAAGGAAGCGTTCCTGCGCATGCAGTTCACCGCCCAGGACACGGACTACCACGCGAAGTTCCCGAGCGCTTCCTACGACCTGATCGTGGCGGGCGAGAAGGTGCTCGGGCGCCTGTACGTGCACCGGGGCACGACGGTATGGCAGGTGCTGGACATCGCCCTGCTGCCCGAGTACCGCAGCCAGGGCATCGGGACCCAGTTGCTCACCGAGGTGCTGGCCGAGGCCGGGCCGGCCGCCGGAAAGGTCCAGATCTACGTTGAGCGGTTCAACCCGGCCCGGCACCTGTACGACCGGCTGGGTTTCCACGAAATCGCCGATCACGGCGTCTATCTGCTGATGGAGTGGGAGGCTACCCGAACACCGCTTCATAACGCATAGCCGCCGGCGCCTCTCCGGGGGCGGACGGCTCATTCGGCCCAACCGGGACCAGGAATAGATCCAGCTCCCCAAGCTTCGCATGTTCCAGCCGGTGAGTACCTTGCGGCAAAACCGGGTCCAGCGGCCCATGGAACACTATTGAAAATGGCTTGCGGAACGTTCCCTGTGCAGCGCCGGGAAACTCGGTGACATTGACCAGCTCGAACTCGTGAGAAGCCGGCCCATGGGTCACCTGGAACCTGGTTCCCTGGATTTCGCGAAAGTGCGCAGCCGTCAGTGAATCTAATGAATGGCTTTTCGTCATGAGCCCACCATAGCAGTGCAAATCCCGGCCGGGAATCGCCGATTATCACCGGGTGGCGCCGGTGACCAGCCAGCGCGATCCGCGGCTGCGCAGGGTCAGGGTGGCGAACCTGGCCAGCAGCCACAGCGAGTACGCGGCCCACACGCCGGGCAGCCCGGTGTGGGAGGCCAGCATCACCGCGGCCGCCGCGCCGAACACCGCCGTGGTGATCAGGCCGGCCAGCGCGAGGTAGTTCTGGTCGCCGGCCCCGATCAGGACGCCGTCGAGCACGAAGACCACCCCGGCCACCGGCTGTTGCGCCGCGACGATCAGCACAACGGCCAGCAGCAGGCTCGAAGACGCCCTTCGGGTCGCGATCCGCGGCTCGGGAGCTGGCGTCTGGCGGGTGCTTCTGCGCCGGGCCGACAGCCGGATGCCACGGCGCAGCCGGCGGCCCGAGTCCACCGCCAGCCGCAGCGCCACCCGGCGCACCCTTTCAGTAACGGTTCCGTAACGGCTGCACCGTTAACCGTGGCAAGATGGCGAAGGTGAAAAACTTGCGCCGGTTCGCCCTGTCCCGGGTTGTCCTTTCGCCGCTGATGGCCGCCGCGCCACTGGCGGTTCTGGCCACCTGCGGGGCCGCCTCGCCCATTCCCGGCGCCGCTCCGGCGGGGACCAGGGTTCCGGGCGCGCCGAACTGCCCGCTGTTCCCGGCGGACAACATATGGAACACCGACATCTCCAAGCTGCCGGTGAACTCTCACAGCGCCGCCTGGCTGAAGAGCATGGACTCGGCCACCACGTTCCTGCACCCCGACTTCGGGCCGAACCCGGGCGGGTTCCCCTACGGCATCCCGCACAACATCGTGACCAACGCCCATCCGCTGGTGTCCATCAAGTTTCAGTACGCCAGCCAGAGCGACAAGGGGCCCTACCCATTCGGGGCGACCACCTTCATCGAGGGCGGCAAGAACGCCGGTGGTGACCGTCACGCGATCATGGTCAACTCTGACACCTGCACCCTGTACGAGCTCTGGCACGCCCGCTACTCCGCCTCGGGCTCGACGGCCGGTTCCGGGGCGATCTGGAGCCTGACGTCCAACCAGCTCCGGCCGGCCGGATGGACCTCCGCTGACGCGGCCGGGCTGCCGATTCTGCCGGGGCTGCTGGACTTCAGCGAGATCCAGGCAGCGGTCAAGTCCGGCCAGCCGGTCACCCACGCGATCAGGTTCACCGCGCAGCGGACCCAGTCCGCCTACCTGTGGCCGGCCCGGCACTCCGCCGGGTCGGGCACCAGCCCGTCGTTGCCACCCATGGGCGCCAGGTTCCGGCTCAAGGCCAGCTTCAACGTGGCCGGATTCTGCGGCAGCGGCACGCCCTACTGCGCCGATGCCAAGGTGGTGCTGACCGAGATGCAGCACTACGGGCTGATTCTGGCCGACAACGGCAGCAACTGGTTCTTCCAGGGCAGTGTCTACCCGCAGTGGCCGGATGCCCTGGTCTCCCTGCTCAAGCAGATCCCGGCCAGCGCCTTCCAGGCGGTGGACGAGTCCTGCCTGATGGTCAGCCCCGGCTCCGGCCAGGCCCAGGCCAAACCGGGCTGCCCCATCGGCTAGCGTCAGGTCCGGGCCAGCTCCGGCCCGCGCTGCGGCATGTGCGCGCGGCGCGGGAGCAGGACCGGCGTGACCAGCAGCAGGAGACCGGCAATGGCGATCGCCGTGCGCGGGCCGGTCAAGCTTGCCAGCAGGCCCCACAGGCCGGTCAGTGCGGCCGTGCTGAGGTTGGTGGTGACCGACCAGGCGGACAGCGTGCGGGCCACCCGGTCGGTCGCGATCTGTTCGAGCCGGTAGGTGGCGAGCACCGGGTTGAACACGCTGCAGCAGGTGATAAGGCCGAATTCGACCAGGATGACGAGCACGAGCCCGGCGGCGCCGGGGCCGGTGAAGGCCAGCCCGACCGGCCAGCAGGCGCGCAGCGCCCCGCTGGTGAGCATGACCCTGTGCTGGCCGAACCGCTCGACCAGCCGGCCGGCCAGCCGGGAGCCGATCAGGCCGCCGGTGCAGGGGACGCCGAAGGCCAGGCCGAACTGCCAGGGGGCGAACCCGAGACGGCCGAGCATGAGCACCGACAGCAGCGGCGAGCCCACCATGATCAGCGCGTTGACCAGGCTCGTGTTGACCAGCAACAGGCGCAGCGCCGGGTGGGCCAGGATGTAGCGCCATCCGCCGGGCAGGCCGGCGGCCCGCGTGGTCTCGGTGCGCACGGGGCGCGGTTCCGCACCGCCGATCGCGCCGATCCCCAGGGCCGAGAGCAGGTAGCTGACCGCGTCGGCCACGACGGTCGTCAGCGGGCCGAACAGGCCGATCGCGGCCCCGCCGAGCGGCGGCCCCAGCGCGGTGGCGGTCCAGGCCGTAGCCTCGAACCGGCCGTTCGCCAGGAGCAGGTCAGCGGGCCGCACCAGCGACTTCAGGCAGGCACCGCTGGCCGACCTGAAGGCGATGGTGGCCGCGGCGACGATGACGGACACGACCAGGAGCTGCGGATAGCTCAGGTACCCGAGGGCGAAGGTGACGGGGACGCTGGCCAGTGCGGCGAACCGGATCAGGTCCATGGCGATCATCACCGGCCGTTTGCGGCGGAACTCCACCCACGGCCCGAGCGGCACCGCGACCACCGCCCCCACGGCCAGCCCGGCCGAGGCCAGCGCCGACACTCCGGCCGGCCCGCTGTGCAAGACGAGGATCGCGATCAGCGCAAACGCGTTGAGCGCGAGCGTGCTGCCGGCCGTGCTGACCGCGAACGCCGCCCACAGCCACCCGAACTGCCGCCCCAGCGACCGCCTGCGTGCCATCTACGGATCAAAGCGGGCTACGGGGGAGCGGGTCCAACAACCGGCCCGCCGGCGAGCCACAACGGCGCGTTGTGTGAGCCAGCCCGCAGTCACCGCAGGCGGCGAAGCCGCGTCTTCCATCTCGTGGGACGCAACGGTTCAGGCAAGCTCTAGAGTCGGTCGGCGTGGACCTTGATGCCGTGCGCACGTTCGTCGCCGTCGCTGACGCGGGCCAGTTCCAAGAGGCCGCCATCGATCTGTCGATAACCCAGCAGGCGGTCTCCAAGCGTGTCGCCGCCCTGGAAAAAGACCTCGGCGTGCGCCTGTTCGCCCGCACCGCGCGCGGAGCCCGGCTGACCGCCGACGGTCAGGCCTTTCTCCCGCACGCCCGCGAGCTTCTGCAGGCCGAACAGCGGGCCGCCGCCTCCGTGCGCCCGGGCCGCCGTGCCCTGCGCGTCGACGTGGTCGGCCGCCACCTCGCCCCCGCAGGCCTGCTGCACGGCTTCCACCGCGCGCATCCCAAGGCCGAACTCGACGTGGTCACCCTGTTCGACGCCGGCGCTGCCATCGCGGCGCTGCGTTCCGGCGCGATCGACGCGTCGTTCCGCGCGCTCACCACGCCCACGTCACGGCTTCCCGACGGCGTCGAGGCGGCCAGGGTCCTCGACGAGCCCGTGCAGCTTCTCACCGGCCCGGCGCACCCGCTGGCCGCCGTCCCGTCGGTCACACCCGCCGAGCTGGCCGGGCACAGGATCTGGATGCCCGGCATCGTCCCCGGCACCGAGTGGGCCGCCTACTATGGCGAACTGGCCGCCGCCTTCGGTCTCAGCATCGACTCGGCCGGCCCCAACTTCGGCGTCGAGCCGCTGCTGGACGCGATCGCCGCCGGCCCGGCCCTGGCCACGTTCGTCGGTGAGCAGACCCGGCTGATCTGGCCGGCCGAGTACGGCCTGCGCCGTATTCCCGTGCGCGACCCGGTCCCGGTCTACCCGCACTCGATGATCTGGCGCACCGGCAATCCGCACCCCGCGCTCGGCACGCTGCGCGGCTACCTTGGTACCGTCCAGAACTCCGCCGGGACCTGGACGCCCGCCTGGGCGCCGCGGCCCGGCGGCCAGCCCGGTCCGGCCATTCCGGATTGATAATCAAGCACGTTAATGATCAAGCGTATTGACGATCAACCTGCGAATGACGGAGGGTTGACATTTGCCCGGATCGGTCCACGATTCTGGGCATGGATGGAAAAAACATTCCGGGCTCAAAAGGCCCGAGCCGCCGCGCGTTCCTGTCAGCTTCGGCCGTCACCGCGGTTGCTGCCCCCATCATCGCCCAGGCCGGGCCGGCTTCCGCCGCGACGGCCGGCCAGCACAAGGCGGCCAATTCCTGGCTGAAACCCTCCGATAGCCTCCAGACGCTGCTGAGCGAGATTGATCCCAACCGCATCCAGGCCACGATCGAGCAGCTTGTCAGCTTCGGTACCAGGCACACGCTGTCCAGCCAGACCGACCCGAACCGCGGCATCGGCGCGGCCACCGCCTGGGTGACCCAGCAGATGCAGGCCATCGCCGCCACCTCGTCCGGCAACATGACCGTGCAGCAGCAGTCGTTCGTGCAGCCGGTCACGTCGACGATCCCCACGCCGGTCACCATCACCAACATCATCGCCACCCTGAAGGGCACCGCGTCGCCGCAGCGGTACTACGTGATCACCGGGCACCTGGACTCCCGGTGCACGAGCATTCTGGACAACACCAGCGACGCGCCCGGCGCCGACGACGACGGCTCCGGCGTCGCGGTCATGATGGAACTCGCCCGGCTGTTCGCCACCCGGCAGTTCCCCGGCACCCTGGTGTTCGCCGCCGTGTCCGGCGAAGAGGAAGGGCTGTACGGCTCCACCTTCATGGCGCAGCAGATGGCCCAGGCCGGGGCAGACGTGCAGGGCATGTTCAGCAACGACATCGTCGGGGCCAGCCAGGCCTTCGACGGCACCCCGCCCAACCCGTACACCGTGCGGCTGTTCCTCGAGGGCGTCCCGACCGACGTGACGTCCAGCGAGATCTCGCTGCTGCAGGCGACCGGCGGTGAGAACGACAGTTTGTCGCGTCAGCTTGGCCGGTACGTCGAAGAGGTAGCGCCGCCCTGGCTGACGGACATGTTCATCCAGACGATCTGGCGCCGTGACCGGTACCTGCGGGGCAGCGACCACGTCTCCTTCCAGGGCCAGGGCTACCCGGCGGCCAGGTTCACCGAGCCGCGGGAGAACTTCAATCACGAGCACCAGAACGTCCAGGTGGTCAACGGCGTGCAGTTCGGCGACCTGATCGAGTTCGTGGACTTCGGCTACTGCGCCCGGGTAGCCAAGGTGAACGCGGCCGCGCTGTGGGCCCTGGCCACCTCGCCCAGCACGCCCAAGAACGTGCTGATCCACGTGAGCCCGCCCCCCGGCTTCGCCGGCATCAACACCACGACGCTCACCTGGAACGCCAACCCGGAGCCCAACCTGGCCGGGTATGAAGTGGTCACCCGGGACACCACACTCCCGGTCTGGACCAACGCGACCAACGTCGGCAACGTCACCTCGGTCACGCTCAACTTTTCCAAGGACAACGTGCAAGTCGGTGTGCGCGCCGTCGACCAGAACGGCAACCGCAGCCCGGTCGCCTTCCCCCAGGTGACGTTCTCCTAGCACCCGTATCAAGCAACGGCTGCCCGCTGGAGGATGCGGCGTGGCCGCTGCGCACGAGCGCCGCGGCGTGGCTGCCGCCTCTCACCGGGCAACCACCCCGCCTGTGCTACTGCCCGCCGGAACCGCCACCGTCGTGCGCCGCGGACGGGAGGCTCACACAGTGGGGCACCCGCCCGGTGATGATGCCGCCAACGCCAAGCGAGTCGCCACGGCCACCGCTGAAGCTGGATGGGGCCGGTTGTGGCCGGGCTGTGCACCGGCGCCGGCCGTCGCGCGTCTACTACGGAGCAGGACGAGCGGGGACGGAAATGAGCAACGAAACGAGATGGGAGTTCCGGGCGCCGCCGGGCTGGCCCGCGCCCCCTCCTGGCTGGGTGCCCCCGCCTGGGTGGCAACCTGACCCACTGTGGCCTGCCGCCCCTGCGGGCTGGCAGTACTGGCAGGGTGTACCGGTCCAGCCGGCCGTGGCGCCACCCGCGGAGGTCACATCACCGCCGTCCTGGCCGGGCCGCCGTACCATCGTCCGCGAGTTGCTGGTGGTCGCGGCGGTCTTCCCGCTGCCGTTCGTCGTTTCCGGAATCATCGGGCTGGTTCAGGCAGCCGTCGGGCTCGGCGGGGGCCGGCTGCAGGTATTACTGCCGGGGCATCCGGCCGGCAGCGCCGTGCTGCTCACCCTCACCATTGCGGTGCAGTTCGCCCCGGCCGCGCTGATCTGGTATCTGCTCGGGCGCAGCGGCGAAACCATGCGCGACATCGGGCTTGACCGCCGGCGGCCGTGGCAGGACGGGCTCAGTGGCATCGCTCTCGCCGTGGCCACGTTCGTCGTCGCCGCAGTGGTGGGCGACATCATCAAGAATGCGGCCCCCGGTGCCAGTTACCATTTGGCGCTGGGCGGCCGGTTCGGCATGGTCTACCTGCTTCCCGGGCTGACCATGGCATTGTGGGCGGCCACCATCGAGGAGATCGTCGTCGCTGGTTACCTGCTGCACCGGCTCGACCAGCTCGGCGTGCCCAGGAGCCGGGCACTGCTGATCTCCACGGCGGTGCGGACCAGTTATCACCTGTATTACGGCCTCGGCGCCCTCATGTTCATCCCCCTTGGGCTGATGTTCGGGTGGACGTGGCAGCGGTACAAGCGGCTCGTCCCGCTCGTCGTCGCGCATGCCATCTACGACGGCGTGCTACTCGGGCTCGGCATCGCGCTCAGCGGCTAGCCGGTGCCGGGGTCAGGAAGCCGGCCTGGTCAAAATTTACGAAGTCAGTAATGCCGAACTGAACGGGAACGCCGTCGTAATTATGCGATGAAAGCGTAACGCGCCATTGTGCGCGTTTTGCTCATTCTGCTCACGCTCGCTGGTTCTTCACCGGCCCGGAAGACCGCTGTTACACTGCCGAAACACCCCGAACCGGCGATTACCGGGCACGGCGGCAGCGAGGAGCCCATATGCGGCGGGTGTCGTGGCAGCGGTTGTCCACCCAGGTCGTGATCATGCAGGTGACGATCCTGGTGATCACCATGATTGCCGGATTCGCCGTCGTGGAGTGGAACCTCAAGCGCCAGCTCGGCCGGCAGTACGAGCAGCGTGCCCTGTCGGTGGCGCAGACCCGGAGCCGCGCTGGGTGGAGCTGACCGCCGTCCCGGCCGAATGCGACCTGCTGATCAGGGTGCGCGACAGCGGCCCAGGGGTGCCGGAGGAACTGCGCGAGGCCATCTTCACCGACGGGTTCACCAGCAAGTCCTCGCTGGTCAGCGCCCCGTCGCCGTCCGGGTTCACGACAACCTTCCTGCAGGCCATCACCTGCACGAGCGCCACGAACTGCTGGGCGGCCGGCTCGTCCAGCGGCTCGTCCAGCTTCGCCACCCTGATCGAGCGGTGGAACGGCTCGAAGTGGTCGATCGTGTCCAGCCCCAGCCCCAGCACCGCCAGGCCGGACGTGCTGTCCGGCGTGGCCTGTGGTTCGGCCAGCCAGTGCTGGGCGGTGGGCTACTGGTTCCCGGGCTCGTTCAGCGGGTCGCTGACCGAGAAGTGGAACGGCTCGAAATGGTCGGTCCTCACCACGCCCAACACCAGCAGCGGCGAGCTTGCCGGCGACGGCTGCACCAGCAGTTCGGCCTGCCTCGCCGTCGGGATCGGCGACAACCTGCTGGTGATCGCGCAGCACTGGAACGGCACGAAATGGGCCGCCACCACGCCAGTTTCCCCAGCGGCGCGAGCAATTCCGAGCTCAACGCCGTGGCGTGCACCGGTGCCCCGGCCTGCGAGAGCGTCGGCACCTACAGCGCGTCGGGGGCCAATCCCACGCTCGGCGAGGGCTGGAACGGCAGCAAGTGGACGTTGCAGACCATGCCGTCCATCAGCGGGTCGATCTTTGCCACTCTCGAGGGCATTTCCTGCCCCAAGTCCGGCGACTGCTGGGCGGCCGGGCTGTCCGACGCCTCGTCCGGCGCAAGCACCCCACTGCTGGAGCGGTGGAACGGAAAGACCTGGTCACTGAGCTGAGCGGCTGTCATCAGCGCGAATCGTAGCCGTCGTTGTGTTCGGGAGTGCCATATGCATGGGGCGCAGTGCTGGGTGGAGTTCTGACCGGGTCACGGCGAGTACAGCTATTGGCGCCGGCCCGGCTGGCGCAAAAGCGACCGCGGCGAGGATCGCAGCAGCGGCCGTCCGGTCCAGCAGGACCACCATGGACAGCGCCGGCCGAAGACACCCGGGGCAGGCGCCGCCACCCGCCGGCTAGGCCATCCGGGACTCGGCCTCGGCTATCTCAGCCGGGTTCAGATCCTTTCTCCGGACCCGGGTTATGACCACCCGTTTTCCGTCCACCGGGCATTTGAGCACGTGCCGCCCGGGACCGAGGTTGGCCTCGAAGAGCATTGCCTTGACACTGCGCTGAAAAAGGTGTCCATCGGCACAGCGGTAAATACCGCGCATGGCCCCTCCTTTCGCTCTGTGGCGGTGCGGCCATCGTAGCCGGGCCCACTGTGGCGTGGGCGGAAGTTCGCATTTTGTTCACTGTCAGTAGCCAGTGGGCCCGCCGTGGGCTGCGCAGTCCAGCGCGGCCGCCCGGGTTCGCCCAGCCGGGCATGAACCGCCCGTTCCGGCCGAACGAGCGCGATAGTGGGAGGTTTTCCCTGCTAAATCAAAGTTTGTGTTAAATTCACGTGGTTTTATTGCGCGCACCCGGATGATCCGTATGATTGTGCCCCGCGGGAGGGACACCCGAAGGTTAGGCAACCAATGAACCGGGACGCTGACCAGGCCGAACGTCTTCGGCTGCGCTCACAGGCAAGCACAACCTGGGGCGTGCCCGAGGCCGGCATCCACCCTGTCCTTCCGCAGCCGGCCGTCGGCCGGGGGCCCCCGTCACGCGGGCGGCACCGCTGCGAAGTCTCGCTGTGGTCACGAGACGGGATGCGCCGGATGCTTGCCAGGCATGGGGCCAGGTTCGCCTCGTTCAGCTTGGTCGGCGGCTTCGTCTTCGTACTCGGGCTGGCGATCCAGGCCTTCCTCGTTCAGGTCTGGCGGGCCGGCAGTGACGCTTCGTATCTGGTGCAGGGATTCATCTCGATTCAGGTGAGCTTCCTGCTGAATTACTTCTGGACCTGGCGGGACAAGGATATCCAGTTCTGGCTGGCCTGGTACAAGTTCAACACGCAGAAGATCATCACCACCGTCTTTAATCTGTTAATTTACGCTGCGCTGATTCTGGTGCAGGTTAATTACCTGGCAGCGAACGTCGCTACGACAGCGATCTTTACCGCGGTCAACTTCATGATAGGCAATTTCTGGACTTTCGTTCCTTCAAGCAAAAGGAACAGAAAGGGAAGAGCAATTGTCCCCCTCGGTGAGTGTGATCGTGCCATGCAAGAGAAACGAGCGGACGATCCGGGCGACCGTGGAGTCGCTGCTGGGGCAGGATTATGACAATCTTGAGGAATTAATACTCGTCGGTGATCTCGGCGATTCAACCTGGACCGCACTGGATGGCATCGATGACCCGAGGCTTATCACCATGGAGGAAGCGTCTCCGCCCGGGCGCGATCCAAATGTAAAGCGGCACGCGGGTATCGGTAAATCACGCGGCGAGCTGATCGCCCTGTCGGACAGTGACATCGTCATGCCGCCGGACTGGCTCAGCCGCAGCATACGGCTCATGGCCGAGCACCAGGTGGAGTGCGTGACCGGTGGCATGAAATCCATCCACTCCAGCTTCTGGGGCCGTTATGTGGACAATAACCGGCTCGGTGCGAAAACCCCGCGGAACAACGAATCGTATCTGGTCATCGCCGATGACTTCGGCCTGCGCCGTAAAAAGCCGCCGGTCACTTCCAATGTGGTGTGCACGCGGCAGCTCTATGAGGCCTGCCCGCTGGATGTGAACTGGTTGTTCGGCTATGAGGATTACGAATGGTTCTGGCGGGTGGCGAGTTCCGGCCATCCGATCCTGGTCAGCAGCGACCTGAACGGGCTGCACCATCACAGGCGTGGCCTGATCCCGCTCGCCAGGGAGTACCTGCGGGCCAGCCACGGCTGCTCGATGCTGATCAAGGCTCACCCGGACTGCCCGCTGTCCCGCAAG
>Ga0070730_10002966_pt1 | contig 15371 bp, 11 predicted proteins | sample Coa_R1_3_FD_66447 | JGI IMG/M metagenome (GOLD analysis project Ga0070730, IMG submission 66447) | Surface soil microbial communities from Centralia Pennsylvania, which are recovering from an underground coalmine fire - Coalmine... | ecosystem: Environmental > Terrestrial > Soil > Unclassified ...
GATGGTGACCTCGGCCCTGGAAGACCTGGCGCCGTTCCTGAGCCGCGAGGAGCTGGCGGACAACATGCTCATCCCGCTGGCGGGGGGCTGACGCCGAACCCCGACGCTCGCGCCGATGAGATCGGCGCGCCCGACCGCTCTCCCGGACGCAGGCCCACGCCCGCCGCATTGAGGCGTCTGGCTCGCCTGGCCGTCATATTCTTTCAGCTACGATTTCCGACCTGAAATCCGACGTTCAGAGTTCGAGGTTCTTCTGTGGAGGGGGTTCGCGAAGGGTTGGAGTGAACATGTGGCGAATCCCCCCCAGGTTGGCCTGCCCCGTCCGCGTCGGCCGAACCAATGGGGCCCACCGGTTTCGCTGAACCCGCCGGCAGGCTTCGAAACCTCCGGGGCGACGGCGGCGAGTGACGGTTACGGGCAAGCGAAACGAGAAAAATATTCACCCTACGCGGTAGATTGGCGTTTCCTCCCTGAAGAAGCTCTCTTCATAAAAGACCTCGTTCGCTATCACCTGGTTCATCTCAGCAACTCTATGGCGGCTTCCCGGACATTCTCGCCCTTTTGGGTCGGGTCTCTCGGAAGACGCATTCTCGCAGCGATCCGCGCGGCCGAGGTGCTTTTCGTGCATATTCCGAAAACGGGAGGCACGTCGATCTCCAGGAAACTGTATCGAAGGAATCTGCCGCACTACACGGCGCCCTTCTGGTATTCCACCTTCGGGCGGCCGGTATCGGACCTGCCGTCGTTCTCCGTCGTGAGACATCCCGTTGAGCGCATGGTCTCCGCCTACAAGATGGCCCGCGCCGGCGGCACCGACATCATCGCCTACAGCCGATACTGGCAGGGCCGGTTACGCGGCCTGGAGACGTTCGACGCCTTCGTCGACCATGTTTTCGCCAATCGCGCCCAGCTGGCGGTGTTGCCCCTCGACCTGCGGACGCAAGCGGAGTTCATCCTCGATGGTGACGGCGCCGTGATGGTCGACCGCCTGTACTCGTTGAACGGCCGGCGCGGAATGCCCGCGGAGCTTGGCCGTCGGTTGGCGATCCATCCGATCCCCCACCTGAACGCGAGCCCTCCCCACCCGTTGGACGTCACGACGGCGACGAGACGCAAGATCGAGGAAATCTACGTGACGGACTTCGAGATCTACCACTATCTGGAGGCCGGAGCGGCCGTCGCCGACATCAGGGGGCGGCGATTTCCGGGCCCCCTCGGGTCGTCGCCCGCACGCCTCGAGGCGCTCGAAGCCTGACCATGCGCAGACTCTGGACTGCCGTCGCCGCGCTCACCCTCCTGGCGCTCGCCTCCCCGCTACCCGCCCAGGAGTCGTCCCGCTTTCCCGGTGTCCCCACCAATGAATGGCCGGACCCCAACTTCTTCATTCAGGACGCCAACGGCACGACCTCGTCGATCAATGACACGCTCACCGGCCCGATCCCTCCCATCGAGGTGACGGGTTACTCGACCGGCTCGCGGGTGGTCACCGTCTACGCCGAGTCGACCAGCGGCCTTCTGGTCGGCCAATATCTCTCGTTCGCCGCCTCCTGCGACCGCGCCTTGACCGCGACGCTGTTGCAGGTGCAGTCGATCGTCCCCAATACATCGTTCAAGGTGACCCTCGAATATCCATCGGGTGTTCCTTCGGTTTCGACCGCCTGTCTGGCCACACTTGTCCAGCACGGAGATGTTTCGGGAGCCGGCGGCGGTCAGGTTACGAGCAACGTCATGCGCTTTGCCAATGGGTCGCTCTGGCCAAGTTTCTGGATCTCCAGCCGCCCAGCGCACACTGGCCTGCTCCATAGCGGCGCCAACGTCCTGATCGTCAGGAAAGTGACGGACGGACCCGAGTTCGTCTACTGGAACGCGCGAGATCCGGCGATCCGCGCGGGGACGAGGCGGTCCTTCGGGTCGGCGGTCTTTGTGGCCAGCGGCGCCGGGGCTTCGGCGCGGGCCTACATCAACCACGGTGCGCTGGTCCTGGGGCGCGAGACGGCCACAGCCCGGGCGCGGACATGGGTTAGCGTCCATGACGACGTGCCGTCGGCAGCGCCGACTTACCAGGAGGGGGTGGTGCTGTACGGCCCGGTCGGCTCGACGTTCGCGATCGGCGAGCTCGAATCGGCGCCGTTTCCGATGGCGTTGCCGGACGGCTCGTTCTCCATCCCACGCGCGCAAACCGTCGTCTCTCTCGCGTCCATGAGTCCCTATGCCGGGGTGGCCTTTACGCTCCCCCCAGGGGGTAGTTTCGATGTCAACATGGGCCAGGCGTCAAACCTCCAGATTACCGGTGGCGTGACCTACATGATCGGCAACCTTGAGGGACAATGCACCACCTCTCCGGCTGCGCTATCCGTTGCGTCACCAGAGTCACCGACCCTGTACGGGCCAATTGTCCACCAGATCAGCGAAACGAGCGGGCGACTCGGGAATCCTTTATACTACGGATTTGCCTCGGGCGAGTGGCCTCTTCGCAGAAATCACCTGCTCATGTACGGAGCCGCTAACACGACTTGGAAGTATGTCAGCTGGGATATTCAGGGCTTCGTGCTGTTGGCGGGGCCATGAGTCAGCCGGGGTTCGACCGCGGTTTCCACGCAAGAGTTTCTGCGCCATACCTCCGGCTTGCAGGACGGCAGCGAGGCTGCGTTCGGTGGGGTGGGGTCATCTATGTATCCGTTCTTGGCCGCGCACGTCGATTTGCGCCGGCGCGTCGGCCGGCTTCGCAGGAGATGGCCGCGGGCGAGCGTTTCGGCCTTGTGGCTGTTCCTGGGTGTCTTCCAGTTGCTGCTGACCGCTTGCGGACAGCACCAAGGCGCGAGCCCCGCCCAGCCTTCCGTGGCCGCGCCCCGCGTCTCGGTGCTCACCCACCACTATGACAACGGCCGCACCGGCTGGAACAACGCGGAGTCGATCCTCACGGTCTCAGCGGTTTCGGGCGCGCGGTTCGGCCTGCTGAGGACGGTGCCTCTGGACGATCAGGTCGACACTCAGCCGCTGGTCGTGGCTGGGCTGAGCAGCGTCGGCGGTCAAGCCGTGGGCGGGCATGACGTCGTCTATCTCACAACCGAGACAAACACGGTGTACGCCATCGATGGCGCTACGGGCGCCGTGCTGGTCTCGCGCAGTCTTGGGGCGGCAGTGCCCTCTCCGCAGATGTGCTTCTCCAACGGCCATACGGTTGGCATCAATGGCACTGGCGTGATCGACCCGGTTTCCGAGACCTTGTACGTCATCGCCTACACACTGGAGAACGGGGTAGCCACCTACCGCTTGCACGCCCTGGATATCACCACTCTGCAAGACAAGGTGACATCTCAGGTAATCACCGCGTCGCATGCCCTAGCAGATGGTTCGATATTCAATTTCAACGCCAGTGTCCAGAGGCAAAGGGCGGCGTTACTTCTGTTCAACGGCTCCATCTATGCCGGGTTCGCGAGTTTCTGCGACTTTGTTCCGGGACAGTCGCGCGGCTGGGTGCTCGGCTGGACCGCCAACACCCTGACGCCTTTGGCGGCCAACCAGCTGACCGATAGAGCTACGGGGACGGGTTACTATCTCTCCTCGATCTGGATGTCCGGTGCCGGACTGGCGGCCGATAGCAGCAATATCTATGCCGTAACCGGCAACTCGAACCCCAGCGGGGCGACATACGACGCGGCGGGGGGGACCAACTTTGCGGAAAGCCTGATCAAGCTGTCGCCCGATCTGACCTCCGTGGTCGATTGGTTCACACCACAGAACTACGTATTTCTCGAGGCGACCGACGGCGACTTCGGCGCGGGCGGTGTGATGCTGATCCCGGGGGTTTTTGGGCAGGGTGGGGCGAGCGTCGCCCTTGCCGCCGCCGCCGGCAAGGATGGCGCGATGTATCTGCTGAACGCCGGCGCCCTGGGCCATGGTGGGCCTGCCCCAGCTTCGCCCGCGCCCGTGGATGCTGCGGCGGTGGGCTATTGCTGGTGCGCCGAGAGCTATTTCGTCGGCGCGAACGGCCCCACCATCGTGAGCAGCGGCGGCGGCTTCAGTGAGATCGAGAGCGTCGCCCATACGACCCCCCTGACTATACAGCTCTGGTCGGTGCCTTCGACGATCCCCTCCACCGGGCCTGTGCTCGTCAAAGCGGGCGCGTCTTCGGACCTCAGCGGATCCCCTCAGGACGGCGGCATTTTCACCAGCGTCTCGAGCCATGGCCCCAGCAACGTGGTAATCTGGGCTGTCACCCGCCCCACGACCACTCCAGACGCCAGCGGCGGCTATCCCATGTCGCTGTTCGCCTTCTCAGAAGCCGCGACGAACGGCCAGCTGACCAAGCTATATCAAGGCGTTGCCGGCGAATGGGGCCCCGACAGCATGAACGCCAATGCCAATACCGTGCCTGTGGTCGCCAACGGCCAAGTGTACGTCGCCACCTACAAGCAGCTCCGAATATTTGGACTCCACTGAGGCAACGAGATGAAATCCACGCTAAGCGTGATTCTCTGTGTCGCCACCCTGGTTGCGGTTTCGCGGGCGGGCGCGCAAGTGTGTGTGGGCCAGAGCTTGCCGCCCGACGCCGCCGGCGGTCCGCCTCGGCCATTGGCTGAGGTCTACGGGACCGTCGAGCGCATCGATGGCACAACCATGATCCTGGTCACACGCGTAGGCCGCCGGCTCAGGATCGACCTTACGCCCGCCAGCGCGGCCGGCCGCGTGCAGGCCGTTCAACCGGGCATGGCGGCGGGAGTCTTGGCGACCCAGGGGTCGCCAAGCATGCTTCTGGCCCAGTCTGTGGCAAGGGCCAAGGCGTCGCCCGCAGCCTGGAGACCCGATTGCATCCCGTTCGCAGGATTTTAAGATAGCTTGGTGGCAAGCGCGTGCAGCTCCCGGCACGCCATCCGAACGGTTCTCGACAGCGACGAACCCACCCTGTACGAAGTGCCCCTCGTCCAAGCTCGGACCCTCGCCCCGAAGTCGAACTCCCCAAAGCTGTAGGACGGAACCGTGTTGAGTTCGGGAGCCGGACAGAGATAATGGCGCCGTTGACGTGTGCGATTTGCGGAGAGGCTCGCCCCCTCATCATGTCATCCGCGACGGGCGAGCGCGCCTACTGTTCCGTTTGCTTTCATTCTTGGCGCCCTCAGAACCCTGGCTACATCTACTCGAACGTCGCCATGTGCTCTCTGGGCACATCGCGGCGGCGGCTCGAGACGCAGATCGGCTTTTTCGCGCCTTTTGCGCCGCCCAACGGGTCGGTCCTGGAGATAGGTTGCGCCACCGGAGAACTGGCGGCCGCCGCGAGGCATATGCTGCCCATCGGCCGCTATGAGGCGATCGAGCTATCGCCGGCGGGCGAGACCGCTCGGACGCGGGTCGACGCGCTCCACACTCGTCCCCTGCGGGACCTGCTCGCGGATGGGGGCTTCGGCGGCTCCTTCGATCTGGTCGTGATGTCGCATGTCCTCGAACACATCGAAGATCCCGCCGCTGAAATCGGCGCCATCAAGCAGGTCCTGAAGCCGCAAGGCGCCTTGTTCCTGGAGGTCCCCAACGGCGCCGGCAATCGACGGCTACCGATCGACGACAACCGCGCCCATCTGCATTTCTTCAACGCCACGTCCCTGACCCGCCTGCTGGCCAATTCGGGGCTCGAGACGATCGCGACGGCGACGGACGTGAGGCTGGACGCGCGCTATGCCGACTCGCTCCAGATCATTGCCCGCCGCTTTCAACCCCCCCACTGGTCCAGCACCCTGCTTTCGGACCGCCTGGAGTTGGAGGACGCCGAGACGTTGGTGGTGTGGGGCGCGGGCAGCCTGGCCGAGGAGCTCCTCGCCAACTTCTTCGATCCGGCGAAGATCGACTTCTTCATCGACAGGAACCCGGCCAAGCTGGGCACGGAGATCCTGGGCCGGCCGGTCCATGGGCCCGGCGCGCTGGGACGCGAGCCCCGCACGGTGCTGATCAACAGCATCGACTTCGCCGAGGAGATAGCCGGGGACATCGCACGCCTGTATCCCGACACGCCCCACCAGCTGATCAGAGTGGGAGACTTGCTATAGTGACGCTTGGCCCACCTGCGGATGCGGTCGCTTCCCCGCCGATCGCGCCAGTCCGCCTGCAGAGCAGACGGTTCTTCGCGGCGCTGGCGGTCGCAACGGCGGCGCCCCTCATCGCCCTGCCGCTGTACGCCGTGATCCCACCGATGCTGGCGCAGGGCCCGTTGACGAGCCTTGTCCTGGTTCTCTGGGTCCTCACCGGCTACGGTCACGTGCTGGCAACCCTGTGGTTCGGCGCCGACCCGGACTATGCCCCCGTCGTGAAAGCCCATCGCTGGCGCATGATCGCCTCCCTGGCCATCATTCCCCTGGCGATCGGAGCGATCGCGGCGGCGGACCATCGGGCGTCCGCCTGGCTCTATGCGCTCTTTCTCGTCTGGCAGGCGCATCACTACAACCGCCAGAACTACGGGGTGTTGTCGCTCGCGGCGGCAAGCGACGGCCTGGGACCCCTGCCTCGGGAGGTCGGCGCCATCCTCAACCTGACGACGATCGCAGGCGCCTTGGGAATGGTGACGCTACCGACGATCTACCCCACGGGACTCCCGCTGCTGCCGTTCCAGACCGAGGGAGTCGTTCTGGTGGCTCGCTGGATGGCGGCGGCGTGCTTCATCGCCGCCGCGGTCGCCATCGTGCGGCTGCTTGTTCGAAACCACCGGCTCCGTTGCAGCCCGACCGTCGTGTTGTTCCTGGGGCTGAGTGGGGTGTTCTTTTTGCCCAGCCTGCTGCCAGGAGCGCCGCAGGTCGCGTTCTGGCCGTACGCCATGGCTCACGGCGCCCAATATCTCGTGATCATGGGTGTAACGTCCCGGCGGGCGCCCCACGCGTGGACGAAGATTGCCGGCATTGCCGTGGCGGCCACCGGCCTCGGCGCCGCGGCCTTCCAACTGCCGAAGCTTGTTCTGGCGCAGAGCTACATGGGCGTCGTGGTCTGGCATTTCCTCGCGGACGCACGCCTATGGCGCCTGCGCGACCCGTTGGTTCGCGCGATCGTTCGTCGCCGATTCGACTTCGTCTTCCCCAGCCAGGAGCCCGTTCTTCGTTGATCGGAACCCGAAACGCCTAGCTGCTGTAGTTCTCATCTATTGCGATGGATCCTGATGCCGATAGTGAACGACTGTGATGAATTGCAGGCTCATGACGCCTCCACCGTGCGACCACGGGTGGCGATTCTCTTGTCTACGTACAACGGAGAGACTTTTCTCAGGGCGCAGCTGAATAGCTTGGCTGCGCAGGAGGGGGTGACCGTCGAGGTATTTGCCCGAGACGACGGCTCATCTGACAATACCGTCGACGTATTGCGGAGCTACGCTCATCTCTGGCCTTCCCTGAAATCCTGCGAGCCCAATGTAAACCTTGGCCCGGCAGCCAGCTTCCTTGAGCTTCTGAACACCGTTCCTGACAACTTCGACTATTACGCGTTCTGTGACCAGGATGATGTCTGGATGAAGGACAAGTTGCATCGCGCGACGGACAAGCTGACGACGGAAGCCGGCGAACGGCCTGGCCTCTATTGTTCGAGCTCGATTTGCGTGGATCGCGACCTGAATCCAATCGGGGAGACCTTGCTGCGCGGCAGCGGCCGCTTCGAGGAAATCGTCTTCGCGAACATCACCGGCGGCAACACGATGGTGATGAACGCCCCTGCAGCTGAGCTGATTCGATCGCGCGCGCCGGGCCCGGGCGTGATCATGCATGACTGGTGGTGCATCCTGGTGGTTTCGGCTCTGGGCGTGGTCATTTGCGATAAGAGACCGTCGATTTACTACCGACAACACCAGCAAAATGTCTTCGGAAGTTCGCCCCATCGTCTGTCAGGATTGTTGCTTCAGCTCAAGCAGTTCCTTCGCGATCCGAGGGGATTCTATCGGATCCATGCCCAGGTGGCCGAACTCTTGAGACAATACGGGGATCGCATGGCGCCGCGCGAACGCAAGATGGCTGAGGCCTTCGTCGCATCGCGTCGATCACTGTTCTCGCGCATTCGCTACGCCGCCTTTGGACGGATCTCGCGTTTCGACCTACTGGGCGAGGTTGGCACTCGCGTCCTGATTCTGGTCGGATTGTACTGACGGATGCGCCACGGCGGCTACGCAAAGGACGAACCTTGAGACCGTCGCCGCCACCTGGCGGGGGTCCGCTGACCGCAAGGGCGACGGGAAGCCGCTGGATCGCTGACGTCCTGGCGCGTTTCGCCGCGGGCCTCGCCCCAACCTTGATGTTCAGCTTCGCCGCCCATGTCGCGGTGGCGATCGCCAGCATGCTGGCAATCCCCTTCTACCTGCGTCTCATGGGCAAGGAGGCCTATGGCCTAGTCGGTTTCTATTTCCTGCTGCAGATTTGGATGCAGCTGTTGGATCTCGGCGTTTCGCCGGCGCTGGGACGCCAACTCTCCCGCTTCAAGGCCGGCGCTCTAAATGCTGAGGATGCCGCAAGTCTCCTGGGCGCAGGGGAGGGTTTCTGCCTGCTCGGAGGCTTGGTCGCGGGAGCCGCGTGGTTCTTGTCCGCCGATTGGGTCACCGACCACTGGCTGGGCCGATCACGATTGCCCCCTGGCGAAGTCGGTCTCGCGCTACGACTGCTGGGGTGCCTGCTTGTCTTTCGCTGGCTTGCGGGCCTCTACCAGACCGCCCTGATCGGGTTGGAGCGTCAGATCGGGGTCAATGTGGTCGCCCTTGTCGGCGGGATTGCGCGCAATGTCGGCGCCGTCGAAGCCCTGATCCTGGTTTCCCACTCGCCGACCGTATTCTTCGTGACCTGGGTGGGGATCACCTTCCTGGAGGCTGCCGCCAGCCGGCTGCTGCTATTGAGGGCCATGCCGCGAATGGCCGTCCACTGGCCCCGCGGAGCCAGGCTCCTCGCCAAGGAGTTCGGCTTCGCCGCCGGCGTGACCCTCAGCTACGCGATAACCACGGCGGTCGGTCAGGTAGACAAACTGACCCTCTCTCACACCCTTCCCCTCGGTGACTTCGGCGTCTTCAGCCTGGTGATTTCAATTTGCGCCGGCATTGGCCTGATCGTGCCGCCGACGGTGCAGGCGTTTCAACCGCGCCTCACCACGCTCCTGGCCCAGGGTCGGCGCCCGGAGTTCGTCGAAGTCTATCGTCTCTCGATCTCGCTCATCATTGTCGTGGCTGTGGGATTGGCGGGCACGATCGCTGCCTGGCCCGAGCTTGTCGTCTATGCGTGGACCGGCGACCGCGAAGCAGCCACCCATCTGGCGCCTACCCTGACGCTGTTCGCGCTCGGCAGCGGTATCGCTTCGTTTCTCTACGTGCCCTACGTCCTGCAGTTCGCCCAGGGGTACATTCGGCTCCACGTGATCGGGAACCTCATTTTCGGGGCTCTGTGGATTCCCGCCGCCGTGTGGGCCGCGTACACCTTCGGAACAGTCGGCGCCGGGGTCGTCTGGCTGTCCGGAAATCTGCTGTTTCTCCTGATCTGGGTCCCGATCGTGCATCGCCGGCTGCTGTCGCCGATGGAGCGCCATGGCCTAAGCCGTGACGCTTGGTTGCGGGTCGTCCTGCTGGCGGGGATTCTGATCGCCACTCATCTGATCGACGCCAGCAGGTTTGATCGCTTCAGCTCCCTGTGCCTGCTGGCCGTCATCAGCACGGTCATTATGGCGATGGCCAGCCTGTCGTCCCGCGAGCTGCGGGCCTATCTATCGGGTATGATTGGCTATTCCGGTTTCTTCAGTCGCTGACCCCGTTGATTGGGCGAGATGACAAGCCCAATGGGCGCCAATGTCGGCGACTACAGCGAAAGTTCTTTCGGCGGAGGTTGAGGTTGAGCACAGTGAGGAATGTTCTGGGCGGCCTTGGCTACCGACTTCGGTTGCTTTCATTGAACTCGCGGCGGATCGTGTCGCGGCCAATGGTTCGGGGTATCCCGAACGTCCGTCTGGTATCCGCCCCGGCAGTCGACAGCGAGCACAGGATCCCGGTTGCCCGACGCCTGATCGCCGCCTACCGCCAGGCGATGAAGGACCAGCCAACGGCCAAGCTACAGGCCCCGATCGACGACCTGTGGACGCGGCTGGTGGAGCGGGAGTTCGCGATCTTGCTCGCGATCCTCGAGGCCGGAGACGCTGAGAAGCTCGCCGATTTTCTGTTTCATTTCGGGCGGCAGTACACTTGGTTCGGTGGCCTCACCCTATCAATCGACGGCTTCAATCGGCGTCGCGACAACGTTTCGGTCGCCATCAGCTATCTCGACAAGCTGATCTGCCTTGCAGAAGCTGTAGGCGTCCTGGCGGTCGAAAACCCCGAGCAGCTCGGGGAGTGGGGCTGGAACATCCATAGCGACGTCGATCGCGTGGTTGGTGAGCTCGAGCAGGCAATCGGGATTGAGCTCACGCCGCCTGCAGGCGTCATCCATACCTTCGGCATCGAATCGATCCGTGGTCCGATCCACTACCGGCACATGAACTCGCTCTACGCCGCGCTCCGCCTCCGGGATCTGGCGCCAGGCGGCGGAAGCATATGTGAATATGGCGGCGGCCTTGGCCTCGTTGCCTACTATGCAAATAAGCTCGGCTTCCGGAATTATACGATATTCGATCTTCCCATCGTCAACGTATTCGCCGGCAACTTCCTCATGAATGCGCTCGGACCGGACGCCGTGCGCCTCTACGGCGAGGACGCCCTGCCCGACCGCGTCAGTGTCCTTCCCTACTGGGCCTGCGTGGATTCGGCGGACAAGAGCTTTGAGCTTTCACTGAACCAGGATTCCTTCCCGGAGATAGAACCCGAACTGGTGATCCAGTATCTCGACCAGATCGAGCGCAGCACGACACGCGGCTTCCTAAGCATCAACCAGGAGGCCTGCGCCTCCATGGGATCGAAGCGGCAGAACTCCGTCCCGCAGCTCATTCGGCCGCGTTCTTCAATGCGCCGCGCGTATCGCATGAAATACTGGATACGCGAGGGGTATGTCGAAGAACTTTACGACGTCCTACCGAACCGCTGACCGAGGTACGTTCGGGCGGAGCAAGGGAGGCTAGGCTGGGCGCCCATCCATCAGCTTGCGCTGGGACCGAAAGGCGGTTCGCGATAGCGTTGTTTACTTGCGGGCGATGAGGACGAGCTCCTCGCCTTCGGCGTGGCCTCTCTTTAGATCTCGGATCATGCGGGCCTCCAATATCTTGGCCTCAAGCCAGAGCCGCCATCCTGACCAACCGCCCAACTGGTAGCCGCCCTTCGCGGCGATTCCGGCGCTCGCGATATGAACGAAGCTGGCCAGTCTCGCAGTTCGCTTCACGCTGACATCGCGCAATCCAACCTCTATCGCCAGGCGGGCAAGATTGTCGGCGTTAAACAGAACCAGATGGCGCGGTGGGTCAAGCTCCAGCCAATGCCTTCCGTGCCGACCCCGCAGCTCGGAGCGTGCATTGGGTGTCACGGCGACCAGCGTTCCGCCGTTCTTCAGGACGCGCCGACTCTCCGCGAGAAAGGCGCGAGGATCATGCACGTGTTCGATTACGTGGCTGGACGTCACGGCGTCGAACGACTCGTCGGCGAAGCCCGCCGACCCAATCTCACCCTCGATGACATCAAGGCCTCTCGCCCGCGCGGCGCTCACGGCCAACGGGTCAATTTCAACGCCCGTCGCCCGCCAGCCAAGGCTGACGAGGAACCCCAAAGCCTCGCCGTGGCCGCAGCCGACATCCAGCAGCCGCGCTCCAGACTCGAGGGCGCTGGCGGGCAAGTGACGAATCAACAGATCGGCCTGGTCGATCAGGCCAGCGTGGAGGCGGGTCGCCAAAGAGCAAAGCAACGCCAGACCCGGCGTTGGGCGGCCAAAGCCATACACCATAGCCGCTCGTTCCCGGGCCAACCGCCGGATCGCCCCATCGTAGAGGGCGGCGGCGCCGCTCCTCCCTGCGTGGGTAAAATAGGTGCGGTAAGCTTCGCCGATGGACGCGCGCGTGGGGCGCGGATCGAGCCACAGCGCGCCACAGGACCGACAGGAACTGACCCCCCATGCGCCGGGCGCGCCGAACAGTTGATCCCGGAGGTCTTTGTGCAGCACGTCCCCCGCAGTCCCGCACAGAGGGCACGACGTTTGTCGCTCGATCTCAATAGTCGACATCAAAAGCAGCCTCGCACGCAGTGTTGGAGACGGAGAGCTTGGACCCCCACCTCAACGACCACCGATCGCGAGAGCGTGCGCGGGCAGCGGCCCGGTCGAAAAAGCTGTCCGCAGGACGTCCGACAGCGACGCGACGACCAGACCATACTCGACCATCAGAACCAACGAAGGTCGTACAAACTGGCCGATCGTAAGCCCAATATCATAACCCACCCCCCTCCCGCTCAAATAGCTATACGTGACCTGATGTGCCAAGCGAATGACCTGGTAATCGAACGGCAAACACAGCAGATAAGCCGCAACCAACGCGAGCACTTGTCCGACAGTCTTCCCGCGCTCCATAAACACGAAGAAAAAAAGGAAGATTTCGGAATATAATCCGGCCTCCGTACTGGTCATGACGAGCGCCATCCCGAGCGCCCCGAGACGATGCGCCGTCAGGACCCTCGGGCGCCAGATCGCTCCCGCGAAACAAGCAAGCACCCCCAGGACACCCACACCCATCGCGATGGGCACAATTGATTCCATCAATTCCATCGGGCGCGAGCCGACGAAATGCATGATCGGAAAATTTCTCATGATTTCCAGTATCGGCTTATAGGTCGTTGAGTATGCAAACGCGTCGGCCGAAAACACTACTGGCTGCTCGCCGAACGTGATTATGTTAGCCGCTATCTGGAGTGGGTTTCCCGCGCCATAGAGCGCGTAGCTTAGCATGAAGACCAGCACGGTCGCCACGGCGGCGCCTTCGATCCAACGCCACTGGCCGCGAAAAGGTTGTCCCGCGAGGGCGAAGACCAAGTAGGGCTTGAAGTTGATCGTCGCGGCCACGCACACCCACCGGGCCCAAGCAGCCTTCAATAGCTTGCCATGGCCCAGAACAAAGAACGTGAAACAGGGAACGATGAGGTTGCCGCGCTCCCAAGCGAAAAGCATCGGCATGCCCAGGCCCAGGGCAATCGCCCGAGGAATTGCCGTCCTGCTGTCTTCGCGACGATACACAATAAATATCAGAACGAAGTTTATGATAATAAATATTGGTAACACCAGCATTCCAACTGGATCGCAGTTCCGGGCTGCTAATTCGGTCGACGTATAGCATGAGGGTTCGCTGAATATACGCAAGAATACAAAGCTTAGCGGTGGATACACCGACAACCACGCCTCGTAGGCACCCGTATGATAGACCCAATAGGCCGCATTGTACCAATCCATGAAAGTATCACTAGTGTCATGGAAGAACGGACGGGGCAGATATCCTTCGTATGCAAAATAAATGATATTATATATGATAGCGAGGCATACTAATATCGCGAAAATTGTCTCAGTTATACTGAATGATCGTATCTTTTTTACTGCCATCAGGACCTCGAATTTGCACGGCAGTCCGGTTCACGCACCAGAATCGAGGTTCGAGCTCGGGAACTCACGCGTCCCGCTCAACGATCGGCGGCGTGGCCCCTCGGACGTTTCCGCTCCAGCGGCCGAGGCGGCGGGCCCGGTTTGCACGGCCGCCATGGAGTCGGCCCCTTTTTCCAGGCCTTCGCTGAAGGCGGCGAAGACATTGGCAAATGGCGCTGGCGATCCGCCTGAGATAGCCATGTTCGTACTCACTCCGGGTTGGCCCGCTACATAGGCGATGGACGACTCGCCCGCCAGCGGCTTCGGGGCGTTCCAGGTCCGCGGGGAACGGCTCACTCCGCCAGCAGCGCCTGCGCCTGGCGCTTCATGGCCGCCCATTGCGCCGTCAGGTCCGCCGCTCTCTGCCTCAGGGCGGCGCTCACGGGCGGGGGCTGGTCGGCGATGTTGAGGGCGTGGAGGATCTGGGTGCTGAGCAGGCGGCTGGGAAAGCCGACCCTGTCCTGCACCCCACCCGGGAGGGGCGCCTGGGGGACCTGCTCCTGCCAGGCTTCGAGCCTGGCGATCAGCGCGGGATCGCCGCCGCTCGCCTCGAGGGCCGCCACGCGGCGCCGCACCGCCGAGGTCACGGCGTGGTCGTCGTTCACCAGCTCGTAGAGGGCGTGAGCGAGGGCCTGCTGCTCGGCCCATTGCGCGGCCGTGGCGGGCGGCAGGTTGGGCTGCGGCAGGACCTGCAGCGCGGTCTCAGAGGTTCGTCCATCGACGGTCAGCTGGACGCGATAGGCGCCCGGCCCCACCCGAGGCGGTCGATAGGAGACGAAGCGGATGGTGTCGCCCACCGGCGTGAACGGGGCGAGGCGCAGATTCCAGACGTAGCGGTTCAGGCCGGCGTGGGTGGGCAGCGGCCGGGCCGCCGGCTCGTTGTCGGCCCCTTTGACGGTGCTGTCGTCAGCGCCTGACCCCGACGCCGTGCTGGAGAAGCGGCGGACGAGCCGCCCCTGGGCGTCCAGGATCTCCAGTGTCGCCTCGCCCGCGGGCGGCGCGGCCAGGTGATAGTCGATGACCGCCCCGTCGGGAGGGTTGCGCGCATCGGTCGGGGCCGCCGCCCCTTCCCTCTCGAGCCGCAGGGCGGGTTCCGGCGTGAAGAGGTGAACCGGCTCAGCGGCCACGGCGGGGGTCATCTGGCGCAGGAGACCTAGCCCGCCGTCCAGCACCCAGATCGCCCTTCCCTGTGTCGACGCCACCAGATCGTCCCCGTTCACCTCCAGGTCGGTGACCCGAACCTCCGGCAGGCCGGGTTGCAGCGGCTTCCAGCTCACGCCCGCGTCGAAGGAGACGAAGACGCCGCCATCCACCCCGGCGAACAGCAGGCCCGGCCGTTTTGCGTCCTCCCGGATCACCTCGACGAAATGGTCCCGCGGCAGGCCTGCGGTGATGCTCGTCCAGGTGCGCCCATAGTCGGTCGTCCTGAAAGCGTAGGGGGCGAAGTCGCCCAGCTTGTAGCGTTCCACTGCGATGTAGGCGGCGGCCGGATCATGCGGCGAGACCTCGATGGCGTTGATCTGCCCCTCGGGCAGGCCCTTTGGCGTCACATCGAGCCAGGTCCTGCCGCCATCCCGCGTCAGATGGACCAGCCCGTCGTCCGATCCGGTCCAGATCGTCTGCGGATCGTGCGGCGAGACGACGATGTCGGTGAGCGTCGCATACTGCTCGCCCCCTGCCCCTTCGATCATGATCGGCCCGCCCATGGTGCCGAGGGTCTCGGGGCGGGCCCGGGTGAGATCAGGGCTGACCGCCGTCCAGGTCACCCCCCGGTCGGCGGAGCGCAGGACCCCCTGCGCGCCATGGTAGATCACCTGCGGGTCTCGCCCCGAGACCCGCACC
>Ga0070730_10002967_pt1 | contig 15355 bp, 8 predicted proteins | sample Coa_R1_3_FD_66447 | JGI IMG/M metagenome (GOLD analysis project Ga0070730, IMG submission 66447) | Surface soil microbial communities from Centralia Pennsylvania, which are recovering from an underground coalmine fire - Coalmine... | ecosystem: Environmental > Terrestrial > Soil > Unclassified ...
TGTGGCTTGGCGGCTCTGGGTGATGTAATCGTGGATCTGGGCCACGATGGATTGCTCATCGGTGGAAAGCTGGCGCTTGATGTTGCGCAGGTTCGTGTCGGTGCTTTCCAGAAGCTGGTCCGTGGATGCCGCGCTGTGGATCGCCTCGTCGTGGGAGATGCCCGGAGAGATTTGGCCAGGACCGGGGCGTGCATCCGTGCCCCCTTCTCCAATGGTGATCTTTGCGGGTGGCGTGTTCCTGGCCATTTCGGCAGGCGGCTTTCCATTTCCGCTGGCGGCTGGAGGCTGGGGAGTGGGCTTCTGGGCAGCGCTTGTATGGTGTCTCGGTTTGAATCTTCCTGGCTTGCTTGAGGCAGTGTTGGCAGTACCGGTTTGATCATCGGGTTTGGTGGTCGCCGGTTGCTCCTGGGTTTCGCTGGGAGTCGTTGAGGCCGGTTGTGATGGGTCAGGTGGCGCTTCTGTATGAGTGCTTGCGGGTGGCTGCTGGGGCAACAGAACTACGGGCTTGACCCGATGGCATCCGCAGAGCGCCAGGGCGCAGAATGCCAGGAAATATATCGGTATGGGGTGAGCGCTCTTCATGTCGCGGGAACCGAGTCCTCTGATATCACGCCGGGTTGGGCTTTAGATTGTTGGGCCGGGGGTTGTTCTCCTGGCGGATTATTTTCCCATATTGGGAAACGAAGATAAAATGTCGTGCCCTGTCCTTCAACCGAATCAAATTCCAGCGAGCCATTGTGAAGCTGCACCACCCGGTAGGCCATAGCTAATCCTATGCCGCTGCCTCCGGTCTTGGTAGTGAAATAAAGATTAAATATCTTGTCGCGGATGTCTGCCGGAATACCCGGCCCCTGGTCGCGCACCACAATCACGGCATTTTCACCCTCCCGACGGGCTGCAACGTCTAAATTTCCGCCCTCAGGCATGGCTTGCACGCCGTTGATCACGATGTTCAAGAGTGCCTGTTTGACCATGTCGGCGTCAATACGCACAGGAAGCGAAGCCGAGAGTTCCCGATCGATATGGACTTTGTGCCGCTCCGCTTCCGGCGAAGCCAGAGTGGTTACGTCGTCCACCAGCTTGCGCAGGTCCATCTCGGCGAGGCGAAGCTCCACCGGCCGGGTAAAATCAACCAGCGTTTGGACCACACGATCCAGCCGTTTGATCTCGCTGCCGATGACATCCATGTGGCGACGGGTTGCGGGGTCCACGTCGCTCAATTTCTGGCGCATCACTTCCAGATGCACCACAATTGCGTTGATGGGATTCTTTACTTCATGGGCCACGCCCGAGGTCAGGCGGCCTATGGCAGCCAGCCGGCGAGAGAGCTCGATTTCATCCTCGATGCGGTGAACGGATTCGGCGTCGCGCAGGTTGAGCAGGGCCCCGATTCTTTCTCCGTGCTCTTCAATGAAATCGAGGGAGATCTCCAGGTGGCGTCCATTTTCACCCGCAATCTCTTCCTGGTTGATAGGATTGCGGGTTGCAAAAGCCTCCAGTATGACCTCTCCGAGCCGCGAGTCCGGAGAGAAAATTTCGGTTGGATGTCGTCCCAGCATTTCTCCACGCGGCTTGCCGATGAACCGCTCGGCAGAGGCGCTGACCAGCACAGCTTTGAAATCGCTGGTGAAGAGCATGACACCATCCTGAAGGTTGGCCATCATCTGGTCCAGGTTTTCCTTCAGGGCAGAGAACACCTCTTTCACGTCGCGCATCTGGCGGCCCAGGCGGTCAATTTTAGTGGAGACTGCGCCATATTCATCGGCGCGTCGCGGTGGCGCTTCTGCAGCTTCCAGCTGCCCGGAGCTGATCAGGTCGAGACGATGGCTGATGGCCTCTAAGGGGCGCAACGCGAAATTGGAGAGGCCGGCGGCCAGCACCAGGCTGGCAAAGATGGCGATCCCGGAGAAAATCAAGGCCCGGTTTACCAGGGGCCGAAGCTGATCTTGCAGAAAAACAGTCTGAACTCCAACCCGTACTTCGGCAAAAGCAGCGCCATCACGCACCAGGGGAACGCGGACATCGTATTCTCGAGCATGGCCGTACACCAACTTGAGCTGCTTCCAGGTTCCGCCATTCACGAGAGATGAGATACCTTCGCGTTGCGGGGCGATTTTCCCGATTAAGTTCTCGTTGTTGTGAAGCAGGATGCGCCCTGAAGTATTGGTGATGGCGACATCGTAGATCGTGGGGGAATATCCAACGATGGATTGCAGCAGGGAGCTCACGCCCAGGTCGGTCTGCAGGACCTCTTCCGTCGCCGCCTCAACCTGTTTGGGATCATTCAAATCAAGCCGGCTGTTGCTCAGATCGGTTTCCAGCGTATCGCGCACCAAGGTATAAATCTGATGAGCAATCACATCGCCGTCGCTGGAGGTCTGTTGCACCCGCTGGTGCACCACTTCAGAGATGTAGAGAGTGGAAATAGTCGCCACAATCGCCAGCACCATGCCGGTGATGGCGAAGACCAACTTGATTTTCAAGCGCAACGCGGGCATTTATAGCGTTCCAACCATGTTGAGATCAGTTTAAAGATACTCGAAATTGGACACATTATTGACAATCGGGTGATCACTTCGGCGCACCTCTCCAGAAGTTAGACCGATAAGCACTTTATTTCTTAGTGCGCTCCGCTTCGCTACGCGCAAGCCTGCGGCGCAAGGAAAGCTTGTGTTCTTTCTGTACCCAGCACTTATGAGGCAGCACGCGCGCCGAAACGCGCACGTGCTGCCTCAACGTATTGGGCTATTTTCGGTCGTCCCCTGTCGGGGACTGTTCATCGGTGTTCCCACATCACCACATTGCTTAAGCTTCTGAACTCTACAGAACCGTTTTAAAAAACGGTCCGCTGCTCAGTGCAGGCTATACATCGGGTAATTGAAAATCAAAATCCAAAACACCCTGGGTCTCCGGTCTTTGACTAATGCCGATTGCTTCCTAACTGGCGGCTTCACTGGCTATGTTGGCGCTGCCATACTCCTTCAGTTTATTATGCAGCGTTTTAAGGCTGATGCCCAGGATTTCGGCGGCCCGGGTTTTGTTGTTGTTGGTGGCCCCGAGGGTTTTCAGAATCAGCATCTTCTCTGCTTCGCCGACGGTGGTGCCTACGTCCATGCGAATTCCGTCGCCATCGCCGGCGGTTACCCGCAGGCCGGCGCTGCCGAAGTTAGGCGGCAGGTGCCGGGTCTCAATCAGCGAATTACCGCAAACGATCACGGCCCGCTCCAGCGTGTTGCGCAGCTCCCGGACGTTTCCTGGCCAATTGTAGCTGCTGAAGATCTGCAGGACGCTGTCATGCACGCCGCCGACCTTGCGCTCATGTTTGGCGTTCATGTCGGCCAGTAGAGCATCCACCAGCTCCGGGATGTCCTCTTTGTGTTCGCGCAACGGAGGGAGATGGATGTTGAAGACGTTCAAGCGATAATAGAGATCATTGCGCAGCTCGCCTTTTGCTACGGCCTCTTCAGGAACTTTATTGGTCGCAGCGAGCACCCGGACGTCGACCGTGGTTTCCACTTTGCTTCCCAGGCGGCGCAGTTTGCGATCTTCGAGCACGCGTAGCAGCTTGGCCTGAGTGCCGACGGGCATCTCTCCAATCTCATCGAGCAGCAGAGTGCCTTCTTCGGCCAGTTCAAAGCATCCGGCGCGGCGCTCGAGCGCTCCGGTAAAAGCGCCCTTTTCATGCCCGAAGATCTCGCTCTCGATCAACGTCTCAGGGATGGCAGAGCAGTTGATGGCTACGAAAGGCTTGGTTTTCCGCGGACTCATGTCGTGGATGGTGCGCGCCACCATCTCCTTGCCGGTACCGCTCTCGCCAGTGATCAGGACCGAGACCGTGCTGGAGGCTACCATCTCGACCAGCCGGAAGATTTCCTGCATGCTCTTGGATGAACCCACCAGCCGTCCAAAAACTCCAGCGTCGCGCAGCTTCCTCTTCGTGACTTCCAGCTCCAGAGTGGTGTCACGCTGGCGCTCCGCGTTCTGGAGGATTTGCCTGAGGCGCAGCGTGTCAACCGGCTTCTGGATGAAGTCGTAAGCTCCGGTCTTCATGGCGTCCACGGCCAGATCGATGCTGCCCTGCGCGGTCAGCAGGATCACCGCGACCCGCTGTGGTTGTTCAGCGATGCGCTCCAGCAACTCCATGCCGCTCATGCGGGGCATCTTGAGATCGGTAATCACGATGCCTGGCGACCAGGCTGCCACCTTTTCCAGGCCCTCTAAGCCATCCTTGGCTGTCTCTGTTCGGTATCCCCAGGCGGAAACCAGTTCGGCCAAGCCAGATCTTTCGTTTTCTTCGTCTTCAACAATCAGGACTTTCTCTGGAGTGCTCAACGGTCTTTTCTCCCTTCGGCGGGGTGTAATTAAAAGTGCGAGTCACGAGGAACCTTTTTCTTAGAGCGCTCCGCTTCGCTGCGCGCTAGCCTACGGCGTAAGGAATAAGTTTCCTCTTTACTGTTACCCAGCACTTACGAGCAGCGTGGCGCACAGCTGCGCCACGCTGCTCGACGTACTGGGCTACTTTATTCCGCCCTTTCAGGGCTGGTTCATCTAGATCCAAAGCTTGCCTTCCTTCCATGAACAGTGTTGGGCCTACTTTCTTTCCCCCTGCGGGTCTAGTCGCTCGCTACCTTAAGGCTTGACTCGCACTTTTAATGGTGCCCCCTTGAAAACAGGAGCAACACTGCTTGGATGCCAAACCGTGTAAAAAAGTCTATATCAATGCAAACCATTGAATATAATGGTCTTAAGTATGCATGTAAACGTTTTATCAGGAGATTGCATCAAAATCGCTTGAATTACCGGGCCACCTCTAATTTTTCTCTCAAGGAGTGAGTAGATGAAGCGTTATTGGATTGCTGTAATTGTCGCAGGTGTCTTGACGGCCGGCGCAGCCGCACAAAGCGCAGCAGGGGCTTCCGCCTCAGGCAATGCCTCGGCTTCGGCCGGGAAGAATGGCGCAAACGTCAGTGCCGGGCAGAACGCGCAAGCTTCCGGAGGCTCAGCCAATGTTCAAGCCGATGGGCAAGCGCAAGTTTCGGAAAAATCGAAGAAGGGACACGAAGGCGGCAACGGCTCAACTTCTGCAAATGCAACCGGCGCCGGCAGTGCCGCTGCTTCCGGGTTAAGCAGCGGAACCAACGTGCAAGCTGAGCTAACCAAATCTCTGGATGCCAAAAAAGCCAAAGCTGGAGATGAAGTCACGGCCAAGGTAACCCAAGATGTAAAGTCCAACGGACAGGTGGTTGTTCGCAAAGGCTCGAAGTTAATCGGTCACGTGACCGAAGCAAAGGCGCGAAGCCAGGAAAGCTCTGAATCAAATTTGGGAATAGCTTTTGATCGGGCGATTTTGAAGGATGGCCAGGAGGTAGCTTTTAACGCAGTCATCCAGGCCGTTGCCGCTGCCCCGACTCCTTCAAGTATCGGGGATGACTCGGGCATAATTGGCGGGGGCGGAGGAGGTGCAATACCCCAGGCATCGGGTGGGGCACCGGGCGGAGGAATAGGAGGAGGAGCAGTGGGCGGTGTGGGGTCCACGGTGGGTGGCGCTGCCTCCACGGTTGGCAACACCGCTGGTTCGGTGGGCAGCACCGCCTCTGGCACAGTGAACGGGACTGTGAATGGAACGGCGGGAGCAGTGGGACGGGGTGGACTCAACACAGCCAGCCGGGGTGTGATCGGGTTGCAGGGGCTGACGCTTAATTCGACAGCCTCGGGCAGCGCCCAAGGTTCAGTCATCAGTTCGTCCAGCCGAAATGTAAAGCTCGATAGTGGAACCCAAATGGTACTGCAAGTAAATGGGGCTGCCCGATAAAATCCAGCTAGGTAATATTCCCAGTTAAGGCTACAATAGACGCGCGACCCGGTTTCTGTCCGGGCGCGCGTTTTTGGTCCCTAGTCATTCGTTTATCCAAGCATTTTCCAGGTATTAAATTTTGTTGCGATATATGGGAGGAGACCCATGGCATTTCGTAGTCTTGTCCGCACGCTTCTCGTGACTTTGTTCGCGTGGAGTCTATTGCCGGCGGCAGCGCAGACCGGCGATACCAAGCCCGCTAAAGTAGAGATTTTTACCGGCTACTCATGGATGAATGCCGGCAGCACCGTCAACGGCTTCGAGGACGGAGCTCCGAGCACCCTCCATTTGAAGGATGCAAAAGGCGGCTTCCTGGTGGATGTTACATATTTCTTTAATAATTGGTTAGGCGCTACTTTCGATTCGGGCGCTCATTTTGGCAATCAATACGACGCGGATGAGATTTTCTTTGGTCCTACTGTCCGTTTTCCCGGAGAACATATTCAGCCGTTTGTACATGCCCTGGGCGGATGGAGCCGACTCGCTCCACAGAACATCGATCAACAGGATGCTTTCGGCGTGGCCATAGGTGGAGGGCTGGACTTTAAAGTCGCACGCCACTGGAACTTTCGTCTGCTTCAGGCGGACTACCGTTATGGCAACCACGGCTTTAAACTCGGTCCGGCCAGACCGGATACGGAGATCCGCGGGGCCCGCCTAGCCACTGGTATCGTCTTTTTGGCTGGAGTTGGCGAGGAGTTACCTGTTTCCGCTACCTGCGCTGTCACTCCTACCGAAGTTTTTGCCGGTGAGCCGGTGAAAGCCTCTGTCACTACCCAGAATTTTAATCCCAAGCACACGCTGAAATATGAGTGGGTCACCAACGGGGGCAAGATCCAGGGTCAGGGAGATACAGTAACGATCGACACTACGGGCATGGCCGAAGGCCAGTCATTCTCAGCCAACGTTCACGTCAGCGACCCTTCGAACAAAAAAGCCCTGGCCAACTGCCAGGCCGGTTTTGCTACCAAGAGATGGCTGCCACCTACGATCAGTTGCACTGCCAGCCCAACCAGCTTGCTGGCCAAAGACGGACCAGTCACCATTCATTGCACTGCCAGCAGTCCTCAAGGCGTCCAGGTCACTGTAGGCCATCAGGGCAGCAACATCAGCGGACAAGGCACGGACCTGACCGTAAATACCACTGGTCTTGATCCGGGAACAGTCACAGTGCAGAGCACGGTCACGGACAGCCATCAGCTTACGGCCAACACCAGCACGTCATTCACAGTGCAGGCGCCGCCGCCACCTCCACCGCCGCCACCGCCGCCGCCGAGCCTGGCTCTGCATAGCGTCTATTTCGTGACGGCCCAGCCTACGGCAAAGAACCCTGAGGCTGGTCTGCTGAAGAGCCAGCAACAGACGCTGATTCCGATTGCGGATGATTTCAAGAAATATCTTAGAGTCAAACCCGACGCTAAGTTAGTGCTGGAAGCTCATGCCGATCCGCGTGGCAGCCAAGAATACAACCAGGCGCTGACCGAGCGCCGTGCAGCACGAGTCAAGGGCTTCCTGGCGGAGCACGGTGTTCCTGCCGACAGCATCGAGACTCGGGCCTTTGGCGCACAAACTCAGCTCTCTGCCGCAGAGGTGAAACAATCGGTTGATAGCGATCCTGGGCTTTCACCGGAAGAGCGCAAGAGAATCGTCAAGAACATGAAGACGATTGTTCTCGCGCAGAATCGCCGCGTGGACATTACTCTGAATGCTCCGGGCGTGGAGTCTCAACAATCGGTCCGGCAATTCCCCTTCAACGCTGCAGACGCCTTGACGCTGGTTGGTGGAAGGGAAAAACCGAAAGCCACACCGCCACCCAGAAAGACTACGAGAAGACCGGCAGCAAAAAGAAAACCGAAATAAGCAGCATGGCAAACCTGTTCTGGAAAGACAGTTGGTTCCGGAACAGGTAATTCAAAAAACTGGCAGGCCGGGGGGGTAGCATTCAACCCGGCCTGTTATTTTGTGGTTGGACATAGCCGAGAATACGAATCACCGTTTGTTTTAGCAACATGCAAAAAGTGTTTTTCAAGGCCTGCGGCGTGTGGAGTGAGCTTCCTCTTCTGCCGTCCCATGCGCGACTGGAGCCATCCTGGTTTGAGTCTAGTGTTTATGACCGTGTGAAAATGGGAATGACGTGCAGCTATGTCGCTGGCTTCGCCAGCTCTGCTATTCTGTTTCGTTTACCCACAACTTGCGTTGTGGGCTAGAAGAATGTCGCCAGCTTCGCTGGCTCTGGTGGTATCCACATTCGCTGCCGCTCAGTGCAGGCTCCGGCCACGAAGTAGCACAAGGAAAACCAAAAATCGCCACCACAGAGGACACGGAGGCACACAGAGGACGGCACAATCATCTCTCGACTGTTTGGAGAGGATGGTCATGGAATTTTTGGGCTAAGCCGCTGGCATGGATGTAGCTGTCGAGTTCGCTATTGTCCTCACGTAACTTGTTGGTACACAATGGGCGTGGCACTCTCTTGAGAGCTTTTTCGGCAGCAGCATTGGTGTCTGATGAACATGGAAAGACGAATCTGCAACTTGCTTCTACCAGTACTTCTGCTGGTGGTAACAACGTCGGCTCCAGCCCAGGCTTGGAAGCCGCTTGGGCCCGACGGCGGTGACGTACGCAGCTTCGCCTATGATCCAAACAATCCCGATCGCGTCTTTCTGGGAACAAGTTCCGGAACTCTGTACCTATCTGATGATAGAGGCGTGAGCTGGTCGCGCCTGGCGCATCTTGGAAACTCTTTTGAGATGGTGCTGGACCACATTGTTATAGACCACACAAATAACCAGACCATGTATGTCTCTGCGTGGAACGCGGAGTCGGCCACCACCGGCGATCTGTTTCGCAGCAAAGATGGGGGAAAAACCTGGGAGATATTGCCGGATATGCATGGCAGGTCCATTCGCGCGGTGGCCATTGCCCCTGCCGATGCGAAGACCCTGGTTGCGGGCGCCCTCGATGGCGTTTTTCGCAGCCGCGATGGTGGAGATAGCTGGCAACGCATTTCACCGGAAGACCATGCTGAGATAAAAAACGTTGAGTCAGTGGCCATTGATCCGGTCAACACGGATGTCATCTATGCTGGAACGTGGCACCTGCCGTGGAAGACCGAGGACGGCGGCAAGAGCTGGCACAACATCAAAAGAGGCGTGATTGATGATTCCGATGTTTTTTCCATCATCATCGATCCCTCGAGTCCATCTGTGGTTTTTGCCAGCGCATGCTCCGGTATTTATAAGAGCGAATCGGCCGGCGAACTCTTTCATAAAATTCAGGGCATACCGTTTTCAGCCCGACGCACGCGCGCACTGCGTTTGGATCCGGGCAATCACAAGGTGATCTATGCCGGCACCACCGAGGGCTTGTGGAAGACGATAGATGCGGGCGCCACCTGGAAGCGCATGACCGGCTCCAACGTCGTAGTGAATGATGTGATGGTCGATCCGCGCAGTTCTTCGCGCATTCTGCTGGCCACGGACCGGGGTGGCGTGCTTGCAAGTGACGATGCAGCCGCAAGCTTTACTGCTTCCAATCGCGGATTTGCGCACCGCCAGGTGGCTTCTTTACTGGTGGACCACAACGACAGCTCGATCCTGTATGCAGGCTTGCTCAATGACAAGGAGTTTGGCGGTGTTTTTGTCTCGCGCGATTCGGGGCAAAGCTGGAAACAACTGAGTGACGGACTGGGAGCTAGAGATATTTTTGTTCTTCGCCAGGGAGATGATGGCGCAGTCTTGGCCGGGACCAATAGTGGAATCTTTGCGTTGAAACCCGGTGAAGAACGCTGGCAACCGCTGAATATCCTGGAAGTCCAAAAAACTTCTACAGTAAGAAATGGCCCGCGAAAAATTGTGATACGCCGATGGGTGACGACTGAGCTTACGGCGCGCATCGATGGGCTGGAGGTCAGCCCGAAGAAGTGGTACGCCACGACTTCGGCAGGGCTGCTGGCGAGCACCGATCACGGGGCCACATGGCGAAGTGGTGTGTTGCCTGGAGTGAAAGAACTGGTAGGAATTGCTGTGGCCGGCCCAGCGGTGATTGCCGCGACCCGCAAGGACGTGATGGTTTCGCTCGATGCAGGCGAGAAATGGTACAAATGCACACACATCGATTCTGCCAGCCTTATCAACAGCGTCCTATTGGACCATGACGGCAACATCTGGGTTGCCGCCCGTGAAGGCGCTTTCCGCAGCACCGATGCGGGTGATTCCTGGCATTACCTAAGCGCGCTCAAGCTCTCCAATATCGCGTCCATCCAATATGACGATGAAAACCGCCGATTTTTGGCGGGCGGTTCTTCTTCCACCGGAATCTTTGAAAGCACAGACAACGGACGGACATGGCGCCGAACTGATTCCGGATGGCCGATGCGTGATTTTCGTTCCGTTCATGGGCGGCTGATCGCTGCTACTGCTTTCGATGGAGTGGTGATCCAACCTGAACCTGGCGTGGCGACGCATGAACTCCTGCAAACCTCCCAAAACGGCAACAAGTAAGCTCACATCTTCCCGGTCACACGTAAAAACTACATGGCTCTTACCTTCGGAAGACTGCTAACCTGCTGAAAATACGGCAGTTTGATTGGCGGCAGCCTTGCATGTATACAGAACAGCATAGTCCCCCCAATTGCCAAGGAGTTGCCGATGAAACCCTATTGGCTTAATAAATATTTAGTGCTTGCACTACTAGGCTCGTGCGCGCTGGCGATTGGTTGCAACGGCGTAGGCACGCAGCCCCCGACAGCGGCCCCGGAGAATCAAGTCTCCCAGCACTTGCCGTTTTCGGGCAATCAGGGGGCGGTTGTTCCCAAGGGAACACCCATCTATGTGCGTCTCGATCAAACCATCTCCAGTACTACAGCCCAGGCAGGAGAACACTTTTCTGCCGTTTTAGACGAGCCTTTGGAAGTGGATGGCCAGACCGTAGTGCCACAGGGCACAAAGGTGAACGGACAGGTGGTGGCTGCAAGTGAGTCCGGGCGTCTGCACAATGCAGGCTATCTGCGTCTTACTCTTTCTTCGCTGATGCTGAACGGGAAGGAAGTTGCGATTCAGACCTCCAGCATTTTTGTGAAGGGTGGCAGCTACAAGAACCGCAATCTCGCCTACATAGGAGGAGGCGCTGGTGGTGGCGCTTTGCTGGGATCTCTGATAGGCGGCGGAAAAGGCGCGCTGATTGGTTCGGCCATCGGCGCAGCCGGAGGCACCACGGCTGCGTATGCAACCGGTAAGAAGGAAGTGGGCTTTTCCGCGGAGAGACGCATCGGCTTCCGCCTCGCTGAGCCGCTGAGTATCAGCTAGGCTGTTGGCTACTTGCCGATTGCGATTCCCAATTGCCCGAAGACAAAGCTCCACAAATCCACGTTATCTTCCAGCAATTTGCCCACGGGTTTGCCAACGCCGTGACCGGCCTTGGTGTCGATGCGCAGCAAGATAGGACGGTCGGTTCCGTTCGCAGCCTGGGCCTGCAGCAGGGCCGTCATTTTTTTAGCGTGCAACGGATCGACCCGCGTGTCACTGTCCGCGGTCATGAACAGCACCGCCGGATAAAGCGTTCCCTGCTTCACGTGCTGGTAGGGAGAATACGCATACAGCCATTCAAACTGTTTGGGATCGTCTGCCGAGCCGTACTCCGGTATCCACAGCTTGGCGATCTGGAACTTCTGATAGCGCAGCATGTCGAGTAGCGGAACCTGGCACACGACGGCCCGGAACAGATCGGGCTGCTGGGTGAGCGCTGCTCCCATCAGCAGGCCGCCGTTGCTGCCGCCCTGAATGGCCAGGTGTTCTTTATCGGTATATTTTTGGGCGATCAGGTATTCGGCGGCAGAGATAAAGTCGTCAAAGACATTTTGCTTTTTCTCGAGCATGCCTGCGCGGTGCCAATCTTCGCCGAATTCGTTGCCGCCACGGAGTTGCACGTCGGCATAGATTCCGCCCTGTTCCAGCAGGACCAGCATGGCGTTGCGGTTGAAAGCCGGAGTGCGGGCAAGATTGAATCCCCCATAGCCGGAGAGCACGGTTGGGTTTACGCCATTTAGTTGCAAGCCTTTCTTGTGGACCACAAACATGGGGACGCGGGTGCCATCTTTCGAATTGAACCAGAGTTGCCTGACTTCATATTGACCAGGATCGATGTCAGACTTGACCCGCGTCCACTCCGCCGATTCTCCATCAAGGCCCACCTGGTAGATGGTGGGCGGAATAGCATAAGAGTAGAAAGTAAATAGGCCCTCGTGGCTGTCCCAACTCCCGCCGATTCCCCCTAAAATGCTGCCCATGGCCGGCATTTGCGCATCCGCAACGTGTCGGCCATCAAGGCCGTAAATAGACAGGGAAGAGCTTGCGTTTTTCAGGTATTGAACAAACAGCCTGCGGCCAATGATGCTGGCTTGGCCTTCAATTACACCTTCGGACTGCGGAATAATCTCTTTCCAATTGGCCCGCTCAGGACTGGCGCAGGGAACTTTGAAGACTCTGTTTCGCGGCGCGTCTTCATTGGTAGTGAGGTAGAGCTGCCCAGCAAAAATCTCGCCCGCATAAAGAAAGTTCTTGTTGCTGGTGATGGCTGTGAATTGGCTGCCAGCTTTGTGCAGGTCTTTCAGAAATAGCTCACTCTTCGTCCACCCTTCAGAGACATGGACCAGCAGCCATTTGCCATCCTCGGAGATCGAGATGTTGGGCCAATGCTCCGGATCAAGACCTTCTCCAAAAATCACGGGATCGCTTAACCCATTAGCGTCGCCAGAGATTCCGAGCTTGTGAAAGAAGACATGGCGGTTGTACATCTCCTGGCCGGGAGGGACGTCGCCGGGGCGGGGATAGCGCGTGTAGTAAAAGGCGGAATTGTCCGGCAGCCAGGCAATGCTGGCTGCGCGTGTGCGTTCAATTTGCTCCGGGAGCAACTTGCCGGTAGCAGCTTCAATTATACGCAGAGTGCTGATTTCAGATCCGTTGGGAGAGGTGCCGTAAGCCACGTACTTGCCGTCATGGGAAGGGAACCACCAATCCAGAGCGATGGTTCCGTCGGGTGCAAGCGCGTTTACGTCCACCAGGGGCAGGTCTTTTCCTTGCAGCCCCTCACGGACATAGACGATCGGCTGGTTCTGATGCCCTTCGCGCCGCTCATAAAAGTAATAACGACCAGCGGTTTTTGGCGCTTCAACACGGCCAATGGTGACGAGCCGCTCCAGGCGGGAGCGCAACTTATCGCGGCCTGGTATTGCGTCGAGGACGTGGCGTGTATAGGTGTTTTCCTCTTCTACGAAGCGTCGGGTGTCCGGCGAGTTGCTGTTTTCCAGCCAGCGATAGGGATCGGCAACTTTATGTCCGTGGTAATCGTCAAAAACCGTCTCGATTTTAGCTTTTGGTGGGGCAGTCATTTTTGAGGTGGGATTGGATGCAGCAAGTTCTTGTCCTGGAGCGAAGTATATCAAAGAGATAATTAATATTTGTGAAGCCAAGATCGTTCGCACAAGCTATCATTTGAGCAATTATCCGGCAAAATTCCCGAAATGAAACGCACTTTGACGGCGAAGGGGAATCAATTCGTTAAGGAGCAAAGCAGGTTTCAAAAAAAACGGCTTTTCGCCGCCTTGAGATCGGAAAAATCTTCTAACGAGCCACCATTTTCACTATACTTGCCTGCACGTGAAACAGCCAACAACAGCAAGACTCCTGGGAAGATTTGTGTGCGCGCTGGCCATCGCTTTGAGCTGGAATGCTTACGGGCAAGAGGCGGCTGCAGGTGGCCCCCAGAGACAAGCACAGAGTGGAACACCCTCGAACCCGTGTGACCCTGTAAGGCAGCCATTCCCTGCGCCCAGCGTCAGGCACATTCCGGAAAAGTATGGAAAGGCGACGTTTGCCGCGCTTCTTGGCATGATCCGAAATGCCGCCGGGGTTCCGTTGGACGGAGTTGAGGTGCAACTGACACCTCTCGACAGCGGAGCGCCTGCCAGCGGAAAAAGCGGGCGGGATGGAATCGTCCGCATCCCACAGATTACGCCGGGAAACTATCAGATTGGTTTTGAATCACCCGGCATCCACTGCCGTTCGAAATATGACATCAGGTTCAACACTGGGGAAGCGGTTGTGATTGAGGTCACGTTGGAGCCTAAGCTTGATCTTCCGCCCGATGCACGCAAGATACCGGAGCAAGGTGGAACGCCGGCAGCCCAACTGGAAGGATATCAGGAGCTTTTCCGACGTCCAGTCGAGGAAATGATGGAGGTCCTGAAAATCGTTCCCCCACCCGACTACATGGCGCCTGACCCAGATCGATGGGAGCCGGATTTGAATCCGGACCGCGACCAGCATCCAGAAAGAAGGGGCATGCCTCCCTGGATTCGTTACCCAGAACGCAACGGGGAGTTTCCTTATTCCAGCAGCCACTGGTGGGACCCCTTCAATACCAGTCGCATCAAGGGCGACAAGCCGGTTATGAAGGGTGGAAAGCCCGTGTTTGGCCAGAAGGTATTTTTAAACGTCACCGGGACCAGCACTACGGCCTTCGATGTACGCCGGCTCTTCGTTCCCAGCGGCGTCTCGGCCACCAATGCCGGCAGCAGCCAGTTTTTTGGCAAGAGTGGGCAGGTTTTCCTGGAAGAGACCGTGCGTCTCTCCTTCGACCTGTTTCAAGGTGATACCAGCTTCAAACCTATCGATTGGCGTGTGAAAATTACTCCGGCCTTCAACGTCAATCAACTTTGGGCCAGGGAGCGGGGCATCGTGAACATCGATGTGCGCGAAGGCACTTCACGAAACGACGGCCATGTTGGATTGCAGGAAGCGTTTGTGGAGAAAAAAATTCACGATCTCAGCCCCAACTACGATTTCATCTCCATTCGCGCCGGCATCCAGCAATTCAGCAGCGACTTTCGCGGCCTATTGTTCTCGCAGGAACAGCCAGGTGTGCGTGTTTTCGGGAACCTGCATTCCAACCGTTTGCAATATAACGCCGCCTATTTCTTCTTCCTGGAAAAAGACACCAACAGCGGGTTGAACACTTTGAACAGCCGGCACCAGCAGGTGAGCATCGCAAACCTGTACTGGCAAGACTTCTTCTTTAAGGGCTACACAACCCAGTTCAGTTATCACTACAACAAGGACGACGCCAGCAGGCACTTCGATGAAAACGGCTTTCTGGTGCGTCCGGCTCCCATCGGCTCGGTGCAGCCCCACAGCATCCATGCTCACTATATAGGGTGGACCAGCAATGGACACATCGGAAAGGTCAACGTAAGCCACGCCATTTATCAGGCGTTGGGACACGACAGTGGCAACTTATTCAACCCGTTGAGCAAGCGCGCTTATATCAACGCCCAGATGGCGGCCCTGGAGTTGTCGGTAGACCGTGATTGGGTCCGCCTTCATGCCTCGGGGTTCTTTGCCTCCGGCGACGCCAGCCCCAGCGACGGCACTGCACGCGGGTTCGATGCCATCAGCGAGGCGCAGTCCTTCGCTGGGGGTATCTTCAGCTTTTTCAATCGCGAGG
>Ga0070730_10002968_pt1 | contig 15355 bp, 11 predicted proteins | sample Coa_R1_3_FD_66447 | JGI IMG/M metagenome (GOLD analysis project Ga0070730, IMG submission 66447) | Surface soil microbial communities from Centralia Pennsylvania, which are recovering from an underground coalmine fire - Coalmine... | ecosystem: Environmental > Terrestrial > Soil > Unclassified ...
GGCTGAGACTGGGGTGAAGGGCTGTCCGGTGCCGGTGGTATGGCCTGCCTGGTTCAAGGCGGCGGCGAGGGTGATGTTGTCGCAGGCAGGCCCGATGTTGCGGGCGAGTTCGAGGGCAGCGGGGCTGGTGGTGCGCTGCTGGATGGTTGTGGGGCGGGTGACGGGGATTTGCTGGCTGGCGCCGGATTTCCAGTGCAGGCCGATGAGCAGCTGGGCAGGGTCGCTGGGTGAGGGGGTGATGGTGACGTCGGCGAGCAGGGTGCGGAGCAGGCGTTTGCGGTCTTTGCTGCTGGTGGTGGGGGCTGACCAGAGGGTGGGGAGGTCGGCGATGGTGGCTGCGAGCTGTTCGGGGCTGGGCAGTTCGGGTCTGGCGTGTGCCTGGGCGGCGAGGGTGGCTTCGGCTTGGGCGGCGTCGGCCAGGGCGGTTTCCCATCGGGTTTCCAGGGTGCGGGCGACGAGCCGGTTTTCTGGTTCGCAGGCCAGGAAGGCGCGTTCGGCGCGGCTGGCGGTGTAGCGGGCGCGTTCGGCGGCCAGCTCGGCGGCTCGCACCGACCGGCGGTGGCGGGTGGAGACCTCGCCGGCGGCGGCGAGCGCGAGCGCGACCTGGCCGGGGGCGACTGCGGCGAGCAGCGCGTCAGCGACGGCGGCGTCGATGGTGGCGGCCCGTATGGAGGTGCACTGGGGGGTGGTGATGTGGTTGCGGTAGGACTCTGCGCATTGGTAGCGGGGGTGCCCGCTCTGGTGGCGGACTTGCATGCCCTGCCCGCAGCCGCCGCAGTACACGATGCCCTGGCACAAGGCGGTGCCTTCGCGGGGCGGGCGGGCGCCGGCGCTGGTGTGGTTGGCGGCTAGTTTCGCCTGGTTGGCCTGGTAGGTCTCCCAGGTGATGTATCCGGGGTGGTGGCCGGGGATGACTACCTCCCACTGGGCGGCGGGTACCCAGGTGACCTGGGTGCGTATCAGCCCGTCGGGGGTGACGGCCTGGCGGGTGCGGCGGCGGCCGAAGACGTAGGCCCCGGCGTAGGCGGGGTTGTGCAGGATCTGGATCGCGCGGGAGTGGGTGAGCCTGCCCCAGCGCAGCTGCCCGGCCCATACCCCGCCGTAGGCGCGGCGGGGGAACCGCCGCCTGGTGAACGCGGTGGCCACCGCGTAGGCGGACCCGGTGGCGGTGAACGTGGCGAACACGTCGCTGATCGCGGCGGCGACCTCTTCATCAGGGTCGATGACCGTGTTGCCGTCGTCGTCATAGACCAGCCCGACCGGCAGGGGGCCGTGCAGCTCGCCGCGGCGGGCTGCCGCCCACCTGGCCTCGTTCATCCGGCTGGACAGCCAGTGCAGCTCGGCTTCGCTCATCTGGCTCTTGAGCCCAAAAGGAGCCGGTCGTTGATGTCGGACAGGTCATAAACACCGTCGGTGTCGATGACCAGGGTGGATGTCAGGCGGGCCAGCTCCAGCAGGCGGGCCAGGTCGGCGTTGGAGCGGGCGAGCCGGGAGACCTCCAGCCCGAACACCGCCCCCACCTCGCCCAGGCACACCCGGGCGACCAGCTGCTTGAACCCGTCGCGGTGGCTGGCGGTGCGCCCGGACAGGCCCAGGTCGGCGTCGATCACCTCGATCGCGGTGCCCGCCCAGCCGAGCCGGGCTGCCTGCGCGGCCAGGTCGTACTGGCGCAGCGTGGACTCGGTGTGCTCGCGGACCTGCACCAGGGTGGACTGGCGGACGTACACGATCGCGGTGCGCTCCAGGTGGGAGCGGGTCAGTTTGTGCTCCCCGCGGATCACCGCCGCTCACCCCCTGCGGGGGCGGCCCGGCCGCGAGCGCGGATTCGGCCATGTTGGCCAGCGCCGCGACCATCTCCACCGGCGCGGCTGCGACCGCCGGCACGGGCGGCAGCAGCGCGCAGGCACCAGGCATGGCCTAATCCAGCTCCCGGCGGGCCAGCAGCTCCAGGTTGATCGCTGAGATCTCCGCCAGCATCTGGCGTAGCCGGCGTGAGGTCTCTACCTGGGCGCGGACCGCCCCGGCCAGGGCGGCCGGCACGTAGACCAGCCGCCCGGCGACCTGCAGGTACACATACGGCCCGTGCGGCTCGCCACGCGTGCACCGGCATCTCTCCTTTCCGCAGCTGCGGTGCTGTTCGACCAGCGCGCCGGGCAGCAGCCCGCCTGCCTGGGGCAAGGCAGCCAGCAGCGCGGCGCGGCGGGAGCGCAGCTCGGCCGTGGCCAGCCGCTCCCAATCCGGGTTCTTGTGCGTGATCATCGGACAAGATGATGCCAGAACAGCGGCAGGGCATCAACGACATCACCGCCCGTGTCGCGGCCGGACAGCCTCGACCGCTGCGGCCAGGCCAGCAAGAACCTCGCAGGTCAGCGGCCCCTGCGCCGCCGGCTCGCCCCGATCGGTCCAGGCAACCGGAAGCTGCACCGACCCCATCGGGCCACCCTCACAGCTGACTACCACCCCGCTGGGCAGCTTCCGCTCAAACAGCACCTGCAACCGCCGCCCCGACAGCGGATGAAACGGATGCGTCACCGTGACGAAAGAACCCCCCACTTCACACGAATTGAGACCACGCGCAGTTTGCGGTACCCGTCGGGCTGCCAGCCGCCGAAAATACCCACGAAGTCGCCCAGCGGGACGCGCCGGAGTCACGGATCGTGTATGTCGACAATGACCCCGTCGTCTTGGCGCACGCCCGGGCGCTGCTCACTAGCAGCCCCGAGGGCGCGACGGGCTACGTTGAGGCCGACCTGCGCGACACCGCCACCGTGTTGCGCCGCGCCGGCGACGTCCTTGACTTCGGCAAGCCGCTGGCCATCTTGCTGGTGGGGGTTTTGCACTGCATCTCCGATGACGACAGCCCCCGCGCCGTCGTGGCCCGGCTCCTCGCGGCCGCGGCCTCTGGCAGCTACCTGGTGATCGCCCACCCAGCCAGTGACATCGACGCCGGCCAGGTCGCCGCCGCCTCAACCCGGCTCAATGAGATGATGGCCGAACCGGTCACCTTGCGCGGCTACCTGGAGGTGGCCCGCTTGTTCGTCGGCCTGGACCTGGTAGAACCGGGTCTGGTCCAGTTGCACCGGTGGCGGCCCGGCCCCGAGGGCCCGGTCCCCAGTCACGACATCGCCAACTACGGCGGTGTGGGCCAGAAGGCCGGCCGGAGAGCACGGCGGCGTTCGGCCCCGGCATAGCCGACCGAGCCCGGGCAGGCCAGTGGCCCGCGGCGCCTGGAGAGGATCTGGGGCGGGGCCGCGCTCAGCCGGGCGGGCCATTGGGGAGGATGCCCGGCCTGGACGCTCCTGGTTCGCCACCTGGCCGACCCTGGTGCCCCGGTTGCGCCAAGCCATAGAGTGGCCAGGCCGTGACTTCGCGCGTCAACGGGACAGCAGATCCTCGGGGCGGTCGACAGGAAAGCCGTAGGTGTCAACGACGATGCCGTCGGCGTGGCGGGCGAGCGCCAGCGCGGCCTCACCCACCCGCAGGCACTCCTTGCGTCCTGCGGTGGCCACCGGAAGCGTGGTCCGCAGATCCCAGCGGCACAACTCCCTGCCGGGCAGATCGCCCACGGCCGGTGGCGGCTGCGCCAGCCTGGACCGGGACAGCCGGTGCGGCCAGTACACCACGAAGAACACCGGCGCCTCGGTGATCAGGCAGTACGCCCCTGGCACGTCCGCATCCGCCTCGGCGGCCAGGTCGCCGGTGTCGACGTACGACTGGACCACCTCGATCACCTGCTCGGCGGGCACCGGCGCCGCGCTGAACACCGAGGCGCACAGCGGCAGGTCCATCGGCGGCCGCTCGTCGTGCACCGAGCCGCCGAGCCGGGCCGCCAGCCCGCGGATCAGCCGTTCGGCGTCCTGCCAGCGCAGGCTGTCCGGCCGGGACCGGCTGCCGCCGGCCTCGGCGATGTCCGCGTAGTATCCGGCGGTCACCCCGGCGGGCAGGCCGGCCTTGCTGGCGGCAGCCGGGGTCACCTCGACCGGGCCGTGCAGGCGCACGCCGTTGCGGAACACGAACTCCTCGCCCTTGACCCCCACCTTCGGGTCGTAGCGCAAGACGGCCTCCGCCATGGCGGCGGCCGGGTCGGCGGGAAACAGCACGGCGGGGCCGCGGGCCAGCCGGGCGGCGGTGTGGTCAAACAGTGCCATGCCTCACTCCGCGGCCCGGGACCCGGGGCACCGCGGCGCCACTGCCCGGCAGGAGTGACCCCTAGCTCGCGGGGCCGGCCGGCCAGTCACAGCCGGGCTAGACGGCCCGGCTGTGACTCGCGCGGCGGCGAGACCAGGAGGCAAGCGACGGTGAGCCCGCGAAGGGCAAGTACCCGACCGCCCGGAGGCAGGCGCCGGATCGCGGCGCGGGCCGCTCGTGCGAAGGCTTTGGCCGCGGCCTTAACCCGGCGAGCTCAAGTAGCGGCCCGGCAGGCATCCCGGGCCGCAAGGGGCCGGACGGCTGCCTGCTGAGCAAGCGCCACGGATCGGCCAGGGAATGAGATCCTGGCTGGGCGCTGGCACCCACATAGCAGCCCATGGCCGCTGCTACCGTCGCGGGCTCGCAGCCGTTGGCGCATTCGCGCAGCAGGCGGCCCATGCCCCCGATGGCCTGAGTGGCAACCACCATGGGGTGAACGTAAAAGCCCGCCATATCATCCAGCGAAACGCCCGTCCGGCCGCATTCGCTCAGCGCCTGCTGGTGAATTTTCGCTTCGTCTGGGTTCTCGCAGAACGCCACCTGGTGGCCCCGTTCCGCTGCTCGGCGCGCGGCGGCCAGGTAGGCGTACCGGAAGCTGGCATAGATGATGGTTTTAAAGGACGGCTCCTCCCCGGCCAGCAGATCACGCCACAGCCCATCGTGGTGCCGGACCGCGTCGTACACCAGGCCAAGAACGCCCGAGCGCGGCACATTGGCAACGTCCAGCCCGTTGATCAGGCGCAACGGCGAGCTGGGCGTGACCTCCGCCGCCCCGTCCAGGCACTGCTTGAACGCGGCGGCCAAAAGCCTGGCGCGGCGCGCGACCGCGGCGCGGTACTGAGCCAACAGCCGGGCCGACATCAGGCCCATCGCGTAAAGGGCCAGCCCGTAGAGCTGGTATTCCGGCCCGGGTATGTGCGCAAATATCCGCACCGGCGCCTGGAACTGCCTGGCGAGGTCCCGCATGAATGGCACGAGGCGGACCAGGGTTTCCGCTTCGTACACGTGCCACCGCTGGTCAACGGTTATCCGGTCAAGGGGGCAGGACTGGTCCCACAGATCCGCACCCGCGCCTACCGTCAGCGCGTACGCCTGCCCGCCCGCCCGGCCAAGCACCGAGTCGACGCCGAACAGGCACATTCCCGTCACCACCTCGGCAGGGGCGGCGGGCGACAGGGGCCGTGCCGCGGCTTTCCCGCAACCCACCAGGTAACTGGACCCGGCCATGTCCAGTTCGACGAACGTGAGGCCGCCCCGCTCGTGCCAGATGCCCTGGGCGCCGACGGTCACGGCCGGAAACGCCGCGAAGATGGCCCCGGCTTTGGCGGTCAGCCTCCTGGCAGCCCGGTCGTTGGGGCACACGCGGGTGATGGGGCTGTCCGCGAAATATGCCGTACCGGCCGCCAGCGCCGAAGCCAGCGGCTGCAGCGGCGCCTCAGCCGGGGCGGCCTGGCGGGCTGGTTGTAGGACGCGCACCTGACCGTCGCCGGGCAGGCCGGGTGCCACGCAGGGCGGGGCTGCTAGATGGTGACAGATCACAGTGGCACACAATACTGTATGTTCAGCAGACATGTATAGATGTGGAGGGAGCAGCTGAATTGCCTCCGGAGGCGCTTTTAGACATGCCAGGCCAGCCGCTCACCGTGACCTTCCGCGGCGACAGGGTCCGCGTCCTGGCCGGCCATGACCTGGCCGGGCAGCAGGCCCGCCGGGTGGCGCCGCGGCCGGTGAGCGACCTGCTGCACCTGGAGCTCCTTACCGGTGCCGGGGAGGCACCGGACTGGCCGCGGCCGGTCGCGCTGCACGCTGTGATCGAGGCCCGGGCCAACCCGGTACTTGCCATACGGCGGGCGTCGAGGTGGGCCTCGTACGCTGCCCGTATCGCCGTCGTGCGCGAATCACGGGTCACTGATCTGGTTCTGCTCGAGGCGCGGCTTCGGGGCATCTGGGTGGTCACCGCACAGGACGGCCAGTTCAGGGTGATCGCGGAGGGCCAGCGCGGGCCGGTGCCCGGCTCGGCGCGCGGCTTGTACCACCGGTTGCTCGACGAGCTGGTCTGGCAGGAACTCAACCAGGCGCACGGTCGCGTGCCGACCGCAGCGGGCGGCCGGGGGGAGGGCCGCTGATGCGGCGGCCAGGAGCGCAGGCGCCCGGCGGGCCTGGCTGGGCGCTCGTCACCTACACCCGCACTCTGATCGTCGTTGACATTGCCTTCGCCACAGCGCTTGCACCGTTGCTGCCGCACTATGCGCACGCGGCCGGGCTATCGAAGACGGGGGCCGGGGTTTTGATGGCCGCCTTCCCCGTGGGCAGCATCCTCGGGGCGCTGCCGGGCGGCGCGATCGCGGGGCGGCTGGGGTCCCGGACGGCAGTATTGCTGGGCCTGCTGGCCGAAGGCGCCGCCGCGCTGGCGCTCGGCTGGAGCTCCACGATCGCGATCGTGGCCGCGGCCCGGTTCGTGCAGGGTGTTGCCGGATCCGGGGTCTGGGCCGGCGGCCTGGCCTGGCTCACCGGCGCGACGCCCCAGCAGCGCCGCGGCGAGGAAATCGGCGCGGCGATGGGCTTCGCCGCGGCGGGGACCGTGGCTGGCCCAGCAATAGGGGCTTTCGCCGTCTGGGCCGGGCCAGGCCCAGCGTTCAGTGTGACCGCTGGGGTCATCTGGGCGCTGATGGCTGCCGGGTTCCTGCTGCCAGACCCGCAGGATGTGGCGCCGCGGCAGGACTGCAGGCAGGGGGCATTGCGTGACCGAGCTGTCTGGGCGGGCGTGGCCCTGATGCTCCTCGGCGGGCTGGCCATCGGCACGTTCGACGTCCTCGCGCCCCTGCGCCTGTCCCAGCTCGGCGCGGGCGGGCTGGCCATCGCGGGAACTTTCTTCGTGGCTGGCGCGGCCGAGATGCCGCTGTCACCGCTGATGGGCCGGCTGGCGGGACGGCGGGGAAACGCGGCCCCTGGGCGGCTCCTGCTAGCCGCCGCCGCGGTCGTGGGAATCACCTTTCCCCAGGTGGGGGGGTGGTTCGCGGCGGCCGCGGTGCTGGCGGTTGGCTTGCCCGCCTGCGGGTCGCTGTGCGTCCCCGGCTCGGCACTGTTGAGCGAGGGTGCTGAACGGCTGGGCTTGCACCAGGGAGTGGCGTTCGGCCTGGGCTCGCTGGCCTGGTCAGGCGGGCAGGCCGCCGCTGCGCTGACCGCCGGTGCCGCCGCCCAGGTGACCTCCGATCTCGTGCCCGGGGCGGTGCTCGCCGGCCTGTGCCTGGCCGCCGCGGCGGCGCTGGCGCCAGGCTCACCGCTGCGCCCGGGACCGGCAGCGCCGATAACCGAATTAGGAGGCGAGATGCCCGCAGCCCGGCCCGGCAGGCTGCAGCCCGCGACGTCTGCCGCACGGTCCTGCCCGGGCACGGCCGACCGGCCCGGACCGGCCACCACCGCTGATATCACGATCCGGGGCAGTCCTGCTCAACCGCGGCCAGTAACAGGAATCCGGGCGGCTGTCCCGTCGCGTAACTGGGTTACATGAACAGGCGGTAGTCGTAAGGCACTGGCGGCAGGTTCTCGTGCTTGACGATCTTGGCGAGTACCTGGGCGTAGCTGACGGTGGCGGGCAGGCCGCCGTACAGGGCGTCGGTGTTCCAGTCCACTTTGCTCAGGGCCAGGATCTGCGCGGCGGGCTGGGCCAGCGGGCCGCGGCCGGCATGGCGGGTGAGCAGCAGTGGCCGGGGGGTGCCCTTGCCGCCCTGCAGGTAGGGGCGGCCGGTCAGCGTTGCGGCTTTGGCGTTGTCGGCCACCCACAGCAGGGCGCTGTGCCCGTCGAGCTGGGCGAGGGTGCCGCGGTCGACGGCGTACCCGTAGCGGGGGCCGCCGGTGCGGGGGTCTTTCGCCGCGGTGACCAGGATCCCGCGCCAGGCGGGCCTGGTGAGGCTCACGCAGGTGAGGTCCTCGCCGCGGCCCCAGGCTTCGGCGGCGCCGCGGGTCTCTTCCTCGGTGAACGGGAAGGCCTTGTGGATGATCAGGTGGCCGGGTCTTCGGCCGGCGTGCCGGTCGGCGTAGATGCCCAAGCTGCGGGACAGCACGGTGCGCATCTGGGCGCGGCTGAGCAGCGGGTTGCGGGGGTCGACGTCGCCGGTCAGGTCGTAGGCGACGAATTCCAGGCCGCCGCCCTGCCCGTCGAACAGCTGCGAGCAGCACACCACGAAGCCGGGGCCGGGCCGCCCGGCGTCGCGGATGCCGTAGGCCAGGCCGATGTAGGCGGCTGAGGGGTCGAGCATCCCGCCGGCCGCGAGCTTGTACGGCGTGCCGCCGGCCTTGGCGTACAGGGCCATCGCGAGCCGCCAGCTGACCGATGCCCGGCAGTGGTAGCCCAGCGCCTGGTCGGTCACGATCTGGGTCGGCAGCCCGAGCCGGGCCGCGGCTGCCTTGACGTGGTCGTGCAGGTCGAACTCGCCGACTGTGAAATGGCTCTCCCACCGGGACGGCAGGTAGAACACCACGACGTCGAACAGGCCACGGACGGCGGCGAGCCTGCCCAGGCCCGCGGTGAGCGCCCGGGCCAAGGTCAGGTGCGGCTCGGCGCTGGCGGCCATCTGGCTGTCCAGGTCGCCGGGCAGCGGCTGCCGCGCTGCTTCGGCGGCGGGGATGAGCCCGGTGCGGAACGCGGCCCGAAAGCCCGGGTAGGGGGGCAGGTAGTCGGGCCGCTCCTGCGGGGCTGCGGTGTCGCGCAGGCTGTTGAGCAGGCCGCGGACCGGGTCGATCGCGTCGTGTGGGGCCAGGATCGCGACGCGGACCTGCTGCCCGGCTGCCTGCCAGGCGCCGGCCGAGTACGGCCCGAACGCGGCCAAGCCGGCGAGCGGGTTGAGGTGCTGCTGGGAGGCGTCGGCCGGGTCGAACGTCAGGGCGGGCTCGGTGAGCCGGATGTGGGTCAGCGCCGGGCCCGGGATCGCGGCGGCGGTCACGTGTTGCTCCTCAGTGGCGCGCCGGCCAGCGGGCGGGACACCAGCGGCGTGGTGCCGAGGGTGAAGGCGGCGTCCACGCCCGCGCCCGCGGGCAGCCCGAACGCGTACACCGTGCGCGTCGCGGCGGTGCCTCCGGCGGTGAGCAGCCGCACCCAGGCGGCCAGCAGTTGCCCGGTGGCGCTGTTGTACCGGCGGGCGAGCCGGGCGCGGGCGAAGTCGGCGCCGAGGCTGGCGGCGGCCTCGCGTGCCGCGGCCGGGGTCAGTCCGGGCGGCGGGTCGGTGAAGTCGGGCCGCACCCAGATCTCCGGGGCGAACAGCAGCCGCCAGGTGCCGTCCCGCCAGTCGACGGCGAGCGCCACGGCTTCGGCCCAGGGCAGCCGACCCCCGCCCGGGCCGGCCAGGTGGCCGGTTACCGGGCCGCCGGCGGCTGCGCGCAGCCCGGCCAGGGCGGCGGTGTCGTCCGGGCGGCGGGGATCCTCGTCCCGGGCGCGGAGCAGGTGACGCTGCCCGGAGCACAGGACCTCGGTGATGCCGCGGGTCCGGCCCAGCGCCCGGGCGAGCGTCTCGGCGATGAGCCCCATGTCGGTGCTGTCGGGTTCCTCGCTGTCCTTGTCCGGGCCGACCGGCACCGCGGCGCCGGTCACCTGCACGCCATGCCCGGTCAGCGCGGCGGCGATCCCGGCGTCGTCGCCGGACGCGACGAGCTGGCCGCCGGCCCGCCGGGCCAGCGTCCCGCGAGCCCGGCCGGCCTTCAGCGCCTGCCGCAGGGTGCGCAGCGGGAGCCCGGCCGGGTCCTCGAGCAGCCGGGCCTGGTCCGGGACCGACAGCAGCGGCAGCGCGGCGAGCCTGACCTGGGGGTAGTCGCCGACGGGCCCGGCCGGAGGCGGCGCCGGGTAGCGCAGCGGGGCGGGCCGGTGGACGGCCAGGTGCGCGGCGGCCGCGGGCGGCAGGTCGACGGACCGCTCGATCTCGGCCATCAGCTCCATCATCCCGCTCGCCTCCACCTCGTGCGCCGGTTCCACCCCGGCGGCGCGGGCGGCGGCCAGCAGGTCGCGGGCCTCGCCGGCCAGGGTGTCCTCGGGGCGCCGGACCCAGGTCAGGCCGCCCGGGTAGGGGGTCGGCTGGGCCAGGACGTCGCGGAGCATCGCCATCACGGCCGGGTCGCGGCCGCTGTACCCGGCGACCAGCAGGCCGTACCGGCCAAGCAGCCCGAGAGCGGCCGCGCGGAGCCGCTCGTCCTGCCCCGGCCAGCTCCGCCGTGGTGTTCTTGACCGTGACGGCACCCAGATCGCCATGGATCTTCATCAGCAGCGGGCGGGCGTCGGTGGCCAGCGTGAACGCCGCCCTGGCCGATGACTCTGGGTCCAGGACGGTCAGCCGCACTGGCGCGTCCACGTCCAGCGCCGGGCGGATGGCGTCCTCCAGCAGCGTGTCGAAGTTCGTCGTGATCAGCACCGGCGCCAGCCCGGCGGCGACCAGGGCGGCGAGCATGTGCTGGCCCGGGTGCGGTCGCCGGCCGGCCAACTGGCCGAGGACGAACCGGGCCCGGGCGTCCCGGTCGCGGTAGACCTTCTCGAAGATCGCGGAGTAGAAGGCGTTGTCCGCCAGCGGCGGCAGCCCGTGCCGACCGTCATAGAATGCGCGGACCCGTTGCTGCCACCGTGGGTCCCGCGCCAGGTCGGAGTGGCGGATCCCGTTATCGCTGCAGTACAGGACGGCGAGCAGCCTGTCGATGAGCTGCCCGGCGGTCGGCACCCCGGCGTCGGCGCTGGCTCCAGCGCCGAGCAACCACGCAGTCTGCGGGGCGCGCAGGGCGAACCCGCGGGCGAACACCCGAACAGGCACGGGATCAGGGGCGGCGGTCACCACCGCCGTGGCAGCACGGTCCACGACAAGCTCTTTCAGGCAGCAAGCGGAAGGGGAGAAACAGCACCGCACCTGGGGCGCGAGTGAACCCTAGCGGTCCGGGCGGGCCGCGGCGGCTCTCGCCACGCCGGGCCCGCGGTCGCGCTGAATCCCGCGCCGCGCGCTGCGGCGCCCGGGCATGCCCGGACACGTCCCGTCCCGGATGCCGCGTACTGATTACGGATTGCCATTTTGTTAACTCGCGCAGTCACGGATCGCGCCGGCAGGCAGCTGACGGACCTCACGACTCCGGCCTGAGGCGCAGGACGCTCCCCCTCAGGGCGATTAGCACGATCAATTACAGAGTGTCAGAGCCTGCCGGTAGCTTGACCCCGACTGGCGCCGATGGAGGGGCGCCAGGAAGGACTGGAAGGCTGGTGAAGGCGACGACCTGACTTAGGGCATGCAGCCTGCGCCGCTCCATGCCTCGATGAAGGACCTGCACCAGCCAGCCGTCTGTGAGACTACACGGCAGGGACGACTGCCGGGGCGCCGTCGGTGTCGGCCGGCCGAGAAAACGTAAATGGAACGCCGCAGGCTAAGTTGATCGGCTAGGCTCCCGGCATGACCACCCTCGTCGGCGCAGTGACGCGCGTAGCTGCAGCGGGGCCCATCGCGACGGTGTGCGCTATCGCGCTGACCTGCGTGCTGGTACTCGCATACATCGCCATATCGGACAGGCGCCGCAATGACGCAAGAAGGTCGAAAATGAGGAGAAAGTGATGCCAGAACTGTCCCTCGACACGCTCCGGCAGGCCGTTTCGCCTGGCGGCGCGAGCTGCCTGACCTCGGTGACGATGCTGGAGCCTGCGGCCGGGCCGCATGCTTCGGTGGCCCCGGCGAAGTTCGCGTCGTCGTCACCGAATGACAAGAAGGGCGCGTACGCGTATGAGCGCCGCTTCCTGGATGGCGGGCTGCGGACGGCGGTGCTGATCGATTCGAAGCAGAGCCAGCTGAACCGGTGCGAGGCGGCCCTGCAGCTGGCGATCTCGCAGGGGCACCCGCTGCTGTCGAGGATGCCGAGGGTGGTGGTGATCTATGAGCGGGGCGGGGTGGCGGAGGAGTATTCGGATCTGACGCTGCCGCACCGGGTGTTCGATGGTCATATCCGGGCCGGGACGGTGAATGGCGTGCCGGTGACCCAGTTGGAGGCCTACCGGGCGATCCGGAACGCCTCGCCGGGGAATGCGCGGGCCCTGCTGGACGCGAGCCCGGTGAGCCTGATCTTCGGGAGCTGGGACTCGAGCCGCTCAGCGCGGCAGGGGCGCTGGCGCAGCGCGCTGGTGGGCGAGATCGTGGGCTTCTGCGGCGATGACCGGCCGGGGATGCGCGGCGGGGCGCGGGTCGATCCGGTGGGGATGCAGATCCAGCTGGGCGAGGCTGATCTGCGGGCCCTGGCTGACCGGCAGCGGGCGGAACTCACGGTGAAGACGTATGACAAGGCCGCGGGGGAGGCCAAGAAGGCGACCGGCAAGATGGTCTCGGCGTCGATGCTGGGGCTGGGCGGGATTCCGCCGGGGCTGGAGACGCTGGCGGGGGTGGCGTGCCAGCCGATCATCCGCTCGCATGTGCTGAGCTTCGCCACGCTGCGGCAGATCCGGTTCGGGGCCGGCTCTGAGGGGGACGCGGCGTGCCGGGCGCTGCTGGCGGCGCTGGCGCTGAACGGCCTGGCCCGCTCCGACGCGGAGCTGTATCTGCGGGCGAACTGTGACCTGCGCGAGAGCGGGCCCGCGGTCGTGGAACTGGACCAGCGCGGCGGCGGGCGGATGCTCCTGGAGCCGCTGTCGATCGGCGCGGCGGACGCCCTGCTGGCCGAGGCGCTGGAGGCGGCCGAGCAACTGGGCGGGGTGTCATGGCACGGCGTGGTCTTGGAGGTGACCGGTGACCCGGCGATCGTCGCCGGCGCGGTCGCTGACGATGAGGCCGGGGAGGGCTGAGATGCCGTTCGCCATCGTCGCGGACCTGCCGCTGGGCACTTATCACGGTGCCGGGCAGGACGGGCGGCCCGAGCCGATGCCATCGGTGGCGCGGCTGCACGCGGCGCTGCTGTGCGCGGCCGGGTTCGGCCCGCGTGCGCTGAGCGCCGGCCCGGATGTCCTGGACGTGCGGGACGAGGATCTGGCCGCGCTGCGCTGGCTGGAGGAGAACCCGCCTGACGCTGTCCGCATTCCTGCGCTGGATGTCAGCGTCTTGCCTCCGACGGCCTACCGGGACGACGGCACGATCTCCCGGAGGAAGTCGGCCGCCTCGATCAGGAAGCTCGCCAAGCCGGTCGGCGGCGGCACCGCGGTGGGCGGCCAGTTCTCGTGGATCTGGACCGAGGATCCGCCTGCACCTGTCCGGGACTGCCTGGAACAGCTGTGCCCGGATGTGGCCAGCCTGGGCACCAGCGAGTCACCGGTCCGGCTCACCGCAGGCTTGGCGGGGGACGCGGAGCCGACCGCGTTCCTGGACCCGGGCGCCGGGATGTTCAGCGCCGGGGTCACGGCTGTGCGCCGGCCGGTCCGGGGCCGGACCGCGGAACTTGCGGCCGCGCACCGGGCGGCGGCCGGGAAGCCGCCGCCGGCGGCGCGGGACAAGACCGGGGCGGATGAGAAGTCGCTGTCGCCGGTTCCGCCGCGGTCCGCGGTCGCCACGGCCTGGTACCGGCACCGGCACCGCGAGCGGGCGGAGGTGCCGTGGCCGGTGGCGATGGTCCTGCCACTGGACCGCGTGATCGGCGAGCAGCAGCGGGTCGGCTGGGCGGTGGCGGCGCACCGGGCCCTGGTGCGGCTGATCGGCTACGGGGCGCCGCCGCTGGTGACCGGCGCGTACCCGCCGGGCGCGGCCCGGCCGGAGAACCGGCTGGCCCTGCAGGTGCTGGGCCCGGAAACCCCGGCCGTGCCGGTGCCGCTGCGGGACGGCGTCGGCCGGGCCCGGTCGGCGCTGCTGCTGCTGGTCCCGGCGGACGCGGATGCCGGGGATCTGGAGGCGCTGCAGCGGGCGGTCCCGGGGCTGACGTCGCTGCGCGGCCCGGGCGGCGTAATGGCCCGGGTCGACCAGGCCAGCGTTCGGGTGCTGGACGGCGGGCAGTTCTGGCTGCCGCCCGAGCCCGGCCGGCTGCGGTTGTGGGAAACGGTGCCGGCGGCGGTGCCCGACACCCGCGGTCATGCGGGCTGGACTTTCGCTGACGCGGCGCTGCTGTCCTTGGCGTTCGCCTGGAAAAGGTTTCTGCCTCCCGTGCCGGGCCGGGGCGAACAGCGTGACCAGTTGCTGGCGGCGTCTGTGTGTGAGCGTGGCGCCGCGGTGGTGCAGGCCCGCCCGGAGCGGACCAGCCTGGTGGACCGGTACGCCCACAAGGTCAACGAGCACGCGGTGGTGCGCCCGTACACGGCGGTCCTGAGCCTGGGGCAGTTGGGCGGGGACCGGGCCGTGCAGGCCATCGGGCAGAGCCGGCACCTGGGCGGCGGGCTGCTCGTCCCCCGCGACATCCCGCGGGCACCCGGCCGCGCGGACGACGGGGGCGAGCATGAAGCGGTCTGACTTCGCCGCGTTCTTCGCCGCCGTCAACCAAGGCCGCACGCCGTTCCGCTGGCAGGAAAGGCTGCTGGACACGATCTTGGACACGGGCCGGTGGCCGGACCGGATCGCCGCGCCGACCGGGGCGGGCAAGACCTCGGCGATCGACGTGCACGTGTTCGCGGTCGCGCTCACCTCCGGGGACGGTCCCCGGCTGCCGCGCCGCCTGGTGATGACCGTGGACCGCAGGGTCCTGGTCGATGATCAGTACGAGCGGGCACGGGCGCTCGCCGCCGAGCTGGCCCGGCCCGGCGATGACCTGACCGCCGAGGTGGCCGGGCGGCTGGCCGGGCTGCGCTGGCCTGCCCGCGGCGAAGGCCAAGGCGGGGACGAGACCGAGTCTCCGCTGGTGACCGGGCGGCTGCGCGGCGGGGCGGTCCCGTCACGGTCCTGGCGGGACTACCCCTCGGCCTGCGCGGTGCTCTGCGCCACGCCGGACATGTGGGGCAGTCGGCTGCTGTTCGGCGGCTACGGCACCCCGGCGCCGGCTGCACCGCGCGAGGCAGGCCTGCTGGCGTTCGACAGCGCGGTCATGGTTGATGAAGCCCACCTGGCCAGCCAGCTGCTGGTAACCGCCCGGCGGGTCGCCCAGCTGGCCACCGCTGCGGAGACTCCTTTGGCCGGGGTGCCCGCGCTGCAGGTCACCGAGGTCACCGCGACCCCGGGCGCCGCGGCGGTAGGCTCCTTGGTCACTGTCGGGGAAGAGGACCTGGCCGAGGAACTGCTCGCGGCCCGGCTGACCCGGCCCAAGCCGGTCACCC
>Ga0070730_10002971_pt1 | contig 15346 bp, 16 predicted proteins | sample Coa_R1_3_FD_66447 | JGI IMG/M metagenome (GOLD analysis project Ga0070730, IMG submission 66447) | Surface soil microbial communities from Centralia Pennsylvania, which are recovering from an underground coalmine fire - Coalmine... | ecosystem: Environmental > Terrestrial > Soil > Unclassified ...
ACGAGACCGATCACCTGGACGGCGTGCTGTTCATCGACAGGCTCGACCCGGTGCAGCGCAAGCTGGCGATGAAGGAGATCCGGGAGTCCGACTGGTGGGGGGACGCGGTCCCCAAGGTGAGGATGTCACCGCATCCCACCTGGGGCAAGGCGCTCTGACCCCCGCTCAGCCATGCGCGTGATTTTCGCCGGCACGCCGCGGACGGCGGTGCCCTCCCTGGAAGAGCTGCTGCGGTCCAAGCATGACGTCGTGGCGGTGCTCACCCGCCCGGACGCCGCCGCCGGGCGGGGACGGCACGTCGGGCCGAGCCCGGTCGCGGAGTGCGCGGCCAGCGCGGGCATCGAGGTGCTCAAGCCCGCCTCGCCCCGCGACCCGGCCTTCCTCGACCGGCTCCGCGTGCTCGCGCCGGATTGCTGCCCGGTCACCGCGTACGGCGCGCTGATCCCGCGGGCGGCGCTGGAGGTGCCTGCGCACGGCTGGGTGAACCTGCACTTCTCGCTGCTGCCCGCCTGGCGGGGGGCAGCGCCGGTGCCGCACGCCATCTGGCACGGCGACGACATGACCGGGGCCACCACGTTCCGGCTCGTCGCCGAACTGGACGCCGGGCCGGTGTACGGGGTGATGACCGAGGCCATCGGCCCGGAAGACACCGCGGGCGACCTGCTGGCCCGGCTCGCCACCGCCGGTGCGGGGCTGCTGGTGCAGACCCTGGACGGCATCGAGTCTGGCGGCCTGCGGGCCATCCCGCAGCCCGCCGCGGGAGTGAGTTACGCGCCCAAGCTGACCACCGAGGACGCCCGGGTGCGCTGGGGTGACCCGGCGCTCGCCGTCGGCCGGCAGATCCGCGCCTGCACCCCCGCCCCCGGCGCCTGGACGATGCTCGGCGACACCCGGCTGAAGCTGTGGCCGGTGCACGGCCCCGCCGGGGACCGGCCGGGGAAGCCGCTGCGGCCCGGTGAACTGCTGGTCACCCGGTCCGGTGTGCTGGCCGGCACCGCCACCCACCCGGTGGGACTCGGCGACGTCCAGCAGGGCGGCAAGCGGCGAATGCCCGCCGCCGAATGGGCACGGGGCCTGCGGGGCGCGGCTGGGGAGCCCGGCGCCGGCCTGGTACTGCGCTGATGCCCGCCCGCCGTCCCGCCGCACCCGGGCGCCGCCCACCCGGCCCGGCCCGCCGCGCCGCCGCGACGCCGTCCCGCGAGGTCGCGCTGGCCGTGCTGCGCGCGGTCACCGACCGGGGCGCCTACGCCAACCTGCTGCTCCCGGCCCTGCTGGCCGAGCGCGGGCTGCACGGCCGGGACGCGGCCCTCGCCACCGAACTGGCCTACGGCACGCTGCGCGGCCGCGGCACCTACGACGCCGTGCTCGCCGCGTGCAGCACCCGCACGCTCCGCGACATCGACCCGCCGCTGCTCGACGTGCTCCGGCTCGGCACCCACCAGTTGCTGGCGACCAGGATCGGCCCGCACGCGGCGGTGGCCACGTCGGTCTCCCTGGCCCGCGCCGAGGCCGGGGGCGGGGCCGCCGGGTTCGCCAACGCCGTCCTCCGCCGGGTCGCGGCCCGGGACCTGGACGCCTGGATCAGCGCGGTCGCGCCGGACCGGGCGGTCAACGCGGTCGGTTACCTCGCGGTCAAGACCAGCCACCCCGGCTGGGTCGTCGCCGCGGTCAGCGAGGCGCTCGGCGAGGAGCCGGTCACCGGGCTGCCGCTGACCGAGGCGGCCCTGGCCGCGAACGGGACCCGCCCACTGGTCACCCTGTGCGCGGTCCCGGGGCTGGCGTCCCCCGCAGACCTCGCCGCCCGGGGCAGCCGCCCCGCGCGGTGGTCCCCGTTCGGCGCCTACCTGGAGGCCGGTGACCCGGTCGGCATCCCCGAGGTCCGGCAGGGCCGCGCGGCCGTGCAGGACGAGGCCAGCCAGCTCGCCGCGCTCGCGCTGGCCCGGGCGGACGCAGGCGCGGGCGGCGACCGCCGCTGGCTCGATCTATGCGCCGGGCCCGGGGGGAAGGCACGGCTGCTCGCCGGCCTGGCCGCGGGCCGCGGCGGCCGGCTGCTCGCCGCCGACGTCCGGGAACACCGGGCCCGGCTGGTACGCGCGGCAATCGCCCCGGCCGGGGCGGGCGCGGCGATCGTGGCGGACGGCACCCGGCCCGCCTGGCGGCCGGGCTTGTTCGACCGGGTGATCGCCGACGTGCCCTGCTCCGGCCTTGGGGCGCTGCGGCGGCGGCCGGACGCCCGCTGGCGCAAGACCCCGGCCGACGTGACGGCGCTGGGCACGGTGCAGCGTGCCCTGCTGCGTACCGCGATCAACGCCGCCAGGCCCGGCGGGGTGATCGCCTACGTCACCTGTTCGCCGCACGTGGCTGAGACCCGCGCGGTGGTCGGTGAGGTCACCGCCGCCCGCGGCGACGTGCAGGTGCTGGACGCCCCCGCGCTGCTGGCCGAGGTGCCGGATCTGGCATGCCCGGCACCCGGCGGCCGGTACGCGCAGTTCTGGCCGCACCTGCACGGCACCGACGCCATCTTCCTGGCCCTGCTGCGGCGCTGTTAGCCCACGGAGCGACCCCTGGAACCCGCTAGCCGCGTCCTCCGGTCAGGGCGCGGCCGGGCGTGCGGCCCAGCCGGCCGGTGCCGATGTCGGCGCGCTGGCCCCGGGCGTATCCGTTGCCGTAGCCGGAGCCGCTGTAGGTAACCCGGGACGTGCGGGTGACCGGGTAGGCCTGCCGCAGCGTGCGCTCGATGATCTCCGACCGATCCGCGAGCACCAGCGCGGCCGTGGCCCCGTTCGCCGCCGGGGCCCCGGCGGCGCGGTTGGCGGCACTCTGCTCGGCCGCGCGGACCCGGGCCACGACCGCCGTCGCGAAGCCGAGCAGCCAGCTCCGCCGCCAGGCCCGGGGGCTGTGCGACCAGGCCGGCGGCTCGGCGCCGGACAGGCCCTGCCACATTTGCAGCAGCAGCGAGGTGTACAGCACGTCGGTGCGCTCGATGTCGGAGGCGAACCCGAACACGTGAATCCGGGACCCGGGCCCGGTGCGGGGCAGGATCACGCACTGGCAGCGCAGCGCGGACGCCAGCCCGCACAGCAGGTGCGCCTGCACCCGGGCCCACGGGTTGCCGATGTCGATGACCCGGTCGGCCGGGCGGTCGGTCTCCGGGCGCGCCGCCGCCAGCAGGGCGCGGTCGATGCCGTACTTCGCCATCAGCTCCGCGGCCTTGCCGGTCAGCGCCTGCGCCTCGGCCTGGGTCACGCCGTCCGCCTCGGCCTTGACCAGCAGCTTGCGGACCCGGTCGAGCAGCGCGTCAGTGCTCACTGGTATCCCTCCCGCTGTCGGCGAACCGTCGAATACAGGACCGAAGGCTAGCCCCGGGCGGCGACACTTTCGCGCCGCCACGGGCGCTCCGGGAACCCTGCCGGGGTGAGCCCGTAACCACCCCGGGCGCCACCCGCACGGGGCCTGGGCCGGCGTCTAGACTCGGCATTATGGCCGTCCAGATGGCGCCCAGTATCCTGTCCGCCGATTTCGCCCGGCTCGCCGACGAGGCGGCGGCGGTCGCCGGGGTGGCCGACTGGCTGCACGTGGACGTCATGGACTACCACTTCGTGCCGAACCTCACCCTCGGCCTGCCGGTCGTTGAGGCCCTGCTCAAGCACACCGGACTGCCGCTGGACTGCCATCTGATGATCACCGATCCGGACCGGTGGGCCCCCGGGTACGCCGAGGCCGGGGCGCGGAACGTCACCGTGCACGCCGAGGCACTCCAGTCCCCGGTCCGCACCCTGCGTATGATCCGTGCGGCCGGCGCCCGGGCCGGGCTGGCGATCAACCCCGCCACTCCCGTGGAGCCCTGCGAGGTCCTGCTGCCCGAGGTCGACATGCTGCTGCTGATGACCGTGGAACCCGGTTTCGGCGGGCAGAGCTTCCTCGACCTCGTGCTGCCCAAGCTGCGCCGGGCCAGGGCCATGGTGCAGCGGCACGGCGGGTCGGTGTGGCTCCAGGTGGACGGCGGAGTGAGCGAGGAGACCATCGAGCGGTGCGCGGACGCCGGGGCCGACGTGTTCGTGGCCGGCTCGGCGGTCTACGGTGCGGACGACCCCGCGGCGGCCGTGCAGGCGCTGCGCAGGCAGGCCGAGCGCGCCACGGAGCGATCCGGCTGGTCCCGCTGATCCGCCTGTCGATTTTGGGGCAGGCCGATCGTCGGGATAGATGGCAGACCATCTAGCACCGGAAGGATGATCAGCATGGCCGAGTACATGATCCTCATTTTCGAGGACGAGAACGGTTACGCCACCGCCACGCCGGACGTGCTCCAGCAGGTGATGGAGGCGCACAACCGGTTCGCCGAGCAGGTCACCGAGAAGGGCGGCAAGGTCGTCGAGGGCCGGGCACTGCAGCCCACGTCCACGGCCACCACGATCCGCGCAGACGTGGTCACCGACGGCCCGTTCATCGAGACCAAGGAGGCCATCGGCGGTTACTACCTGATCGAGGCCCGCGACCTCGACCACGCCCTGGAAATCGCAAAGCTGTGCCCGGCCCGGTTCGGCGGCGTCGAGGTGCGGCCGATCATGGTGTTCAGCTGAGGTGAACGGCCCTCCCCGGCCCGGTGCCGGCGACGGCGGGGGCGCCGGCACCATGCCGGGTGAGGTGTCCACCGCGGTCGCGGACGCGCACCGGCGCGAGTGGGCCTTCGTGCTCGCCGCGACCGCGCGCGTCGCCGGCGACCTCGACCTGGCCGAGGAATGTGTCCAGGACGCTTACGCCGCCGCGCTCACCGCTTGGGCACGGCAGGGGGTGCCGCGCAACCCAGGAGCCTGGCTCACCACCGCAGCCCGCCGCCGCGCCATCGACGCGAAACGCCGGGACCGGGTGCTGCGCGCGAAACTGCCGCTGCTCATAGAGCCGGACCCACCGGTGGCGGCGTCCGCACCGCCGGGGGACGGCCTGGCAGAGGAGGACGAGCCCATTCCCGACGACCGGCTCCGGCTCATCTTCACCTGCTGCCACCCGGCGCTGGCCCGGGAGGCCCAGGTCGCGCTGACCCTGCGGCTGGTGTGCGGGCTGACCACGGGGGAGATCGCGCAGGCTTTCCTGGTCTCCGAGCCCACCATGGCCGCGCGGGTGACCCGCGCCAAGAAGAAGATCTCCGCGGCGCGGATCGCCTACCGGGTGCCGGCGCCCGCCGAGCTGCCCGACCGGCTGGACGCGGTGCTCACGGTGGTGCACCTGCTCTACGCCACCGGGCACACCGCTCCCGGTGGCGACAACCTGGTGCGCGCCGACCTGGTCGAGCGGGCGATCGGGCTGGCGCGCCTGCTGCGTGCGCTGATGCCCGACGAGCGGGAGGTGGCCGGCCTGCTCGCGCTCATCCTGCTGACCGACGCCCGCCGGGCCACCCGGACCGGCGTGGACGGCCGGTTGCTGCTGCTCGAAGAGCAGGACCGGTCCCAGTGGGACCGCGCGGTGATCGCCGAGGGCAGCGCACTGGTCCCGTGGGCGCTGTGTGGCGGGCGGCCGGGCCGGTTCGCCCTGCAGGCCGCGATCGCGGCGCTGCACGCCGGGGCACCCAGTTACGCCGAGACCGACTGGCGGCAGATCGTCGGCGTCTACGACGTGCTGCTGCGGGTCTGGAGTTCTCCCGTGGTGGCGCTGAACCGCGCGGTCGCGGTGTCCATGGCACAGGGCCCGGCGGTGGGGCTGGCCCAGATCGGCGCACTGGAGGCGGACGGGCGGCTGGACGCCTACCGTTACCTGCCCGCCGCCAAGGCCGACCTGCTGCGCCGCCTGGGCCGGTGGGAGGCGGCGGCGCAGGCCTACCGGGACGCCCTGGCCCTCACCGACAACGCCGCCGAGCGCGAGTTCCTGGCCCGCCGCCTCACCGAGGTGACCGGCGCCCGGGCCTGACCGGGGGCACAAACGCGGCGGAATAGCCGGCGTGGGACACTGGTTAGCGAAGTAGAAGCGTGCTCCGGGGTCGGTGAAACTCCGAGCCGGCGGTGACAGTCCGCGACCCGTCCGGGCCCAGTGCCCGGCCGGTTGACCCGGTGGAATCCCGGGACCGACGGTGAAAGCCCGGATGGGAGGCAGCACGCTCGCGTGTGCGGCGCTGCGGGGCAGCGCCCGCCCGCGCTGGCGCGTTCGCGCGTACCCCGGAGCCGGCGTGAGAACGGCCCGGAGGAGGCAAGGCGCGGATGTTCACCGGAATCGTGGAAGAACTCGGCGAGGTCGTATCCGTCGAGCATCTGCGCGGCGCGGCGCGGGTCGCCGTGCGCGGGCCACGGGTCACCGCCGACGCGCGGCCCGGCGACTCCATCGCGGTCAACGGCACCTGCCTCACCGTCACCGGCCTGTCCGGGGACGAGTTCACCGCCGACGTCATGGCCGAGACGCTGCACCGCACCGGCCTGGGTGACCTGGCCCCGGGCTCACCGGTCAACCTGGAGCGCTCGCTGCGGGTCGGGGACCGGCTCGGCGGGCACATGGTCCAGGGCCACGTGGACGGCGTGGGCACGGTCGTCTCCCGGCTTACCGGCGAGCACTGGGACGTGGTCCGGATCACCGTCCCGCCCGGCTTCGCCCGGTACCTGGTGGAGAAGGGCTCGGTCGCGGTGGACGGCGTCAGCCTCACCGTGTCCGCCCTCGGCGCCGGGCCGGGGGACCAGCCCTGGTTCGAGGTCAGCCTCATCCCGGCCACGCTGGCGGCGACCACACTCGGCCGGGTCCAGCCCGGCGGCAGCGTCAACCTGGAGGCGGACGTGATCGGCAAGTACGTGGAGCGGATGCTCCGCGCCGAGGCAGAGCTGGCCCGGTCATGACCGGCGGAACCGCACCGGGCCCTATGCCGGGCGGGACCGCGCCGGGCGGCAAGATGCCCCGGGACGCCGTGCCGCTGGACACCATGGAGCGCGCCATCGCCGACATCGCGGCCGGCCGCGCGGTCGTGGTGGTGGACGACGCTAACCGGGAGAACGAGGGCGACCTCGTGTTCGCGGCCAGCAAGGCCACCCCGGAGCTGATGGCGTTCACGATCCGGTACGCCCGCGGCCTGATCTGCGCGCCCATGCTGGGCGAGGACCTGGACCGGCTCCAGCTGCCGCCGATGACCAGCGACAACCAGGAGCACATGGGCACCGCGTTCACGATCAGCGTGGACGCCCGCGACGGCATCACCACCGGCATCTCCGCCGCGGATCGGGCCCGGACCGTGCGGGTGCTGGCCGACTCCGCGACCGAGCCGTATGAGATCGTCCGGCCCGGGCACATCTTCCCGCTGCGCTACGCCGACGGCGGGGTGCTCCGCCGCGCCGGGCACACCGAGGCCGCGGTGGACCTGGCCAGGCTGGCCGGGCTCACCCCGGCCGGCGTGGTGGCCGAGATCTTCAACGACGACGGCACCATGGCCCGGATGCCCGAGCTGCGCGCGTTCGCCGACCGGCACGGCCTGGCGATGATCACCATCGCCCAGCTCATCGAGTTCCGGCGGCACTCCGAGCAGATGGTGCGCCGCGAGGTCGAGACCCGGCTGCCGAACCTGCACGGCGAATGGCGGGCCCTGGGCTACCTGAACTCGGTCGACGCGACCGAGCACATCGCGCTGGTGTACGGGGACCTCGGCGACGGGGAGGACGTGCTGGCACGGGTGCACTCCGAATGCCTCACCGGGGACGTGCTCGGCTCGCGGCGCTGCGACTGCGGCGCGCAACTGGAGGCGGCGATGGCCGCCGTCGCGGCGGAGGGCCGCGGCGTCGTCTGCTATCTGCGCGGTCACGAGGGCCGTGGCATCGGCCTGCTCAGCAAGCTCCGCGCCTACGCGTTGCAGGACGGCGGTGCGGACACCGTGGACGCCAACCTGGAACTCGGCCTGCCCGCGGATGCACGGGACTACTCGATCGGGGCACAGATACTTGCCGACGCCGGGGTGCGCTCGGTCCGGCTGCTCACCAACAACCCGGCGAAGGTCACCGGGCTGACCGCGTGCGGCATCGAGGTGCGCAGCATGGTGCCGCTGCCGGTCACCCCGACACCGGAGAACATCCGCTATCTCATGGCCAAACGGGACCGTCTCGGCCACCGGATCGACGGGTTGCCCGAGCCGAACGGCGCCGGCCACACCGGCCTCCTCAGCGGGTTCGCGGAGGCCCGGTGAGCGGGGCGGGGCGGCCGGCGCGGAGCACCGTGGACGCCGCCGGGCTGAGCCTGGCGATCGCGGCGACCCGCTGGCACGCGGAGATCACCGACAGCCTGGTGCGCCGGGCCAGGGCCGCGGCCCGGGCCTGCGGTATCGCCGAACCGCTCGTGGTGCGGGTGGCCGGCGCGGTGGAACTGCCCGTGGTCGCGGCGGAACTCGCCGCCTCGCACGACGCCGTGGCCTGCCTCGGCGCGGTGATCCGCGGCGGCACCCCGCACTTCGAGTACGTCTGCGACGCGGTGACGGCCGGCCTGACCAGGGTCGCCCTCGACGCCCGCACCCCGGTGGGCAACGGGGTGCTGACCTGTGACACCCTGGAGCAGGCCCGGGACCGGTGCGGGCTGGGCGGCAGCCATGAGGACAAGGGCTGGGAGGCGGTCGTGGCGGCACTCGACACCGCGCTGGTGCTGCGCTCGCTGCGGCAGTCCGCCCGCCGGGGCGCGCCAGGCGGGCCCGGGCAGGCGGCGATGGCGCCGGCCGGGGGGCTTGACCGGCCACGACATTGACCCGCGGGCGGTGCACGGTACCCCCGGGTCGTCGTAATGCATGAAAGGCGTCTTCGTTGCTCTCCCTCGTCCTGCCGAAGGGCTCGCTGGAGCGGGCCACCCTTGACCTGTTCGACGCCGCGGACCTGACCGTCCGCCGGTCCTCCGACCGCGACTACCACGCCGCCATCGACGACCCCCGGATCGACCGGGTGCGGTTCCTGCGGCCCCAGGAGATCCCGTCCTACTTGGAGCGTGGGCTGTTCGACCTGGGCATTACCGGCCGGGACTGGATCTCCGAGACCGGTGCCGACCTGGTCTCGCTCGGCGAGCTGAAGTACTCCAAGGTCACCACCAACCCGGTGCGGGTGGTGCTCGCCGTGCCCGAGGCCGCACCCTGGCAGTCGGTGGCCGACCTGCCGGAGGGGATCCGGATCTCCACCGAGCTGCCCGCGCTGACCAGCAGGTACCTGGAGGCGCACGGGGTCAAGGCCATGGTGGTGCCCTCCTACGGGGCCACCGAGGCCAAGGTCCCCGACATCGTGGACGCGATCGTGGACCTCACCGAGACCGGGTCCTCGCTGCGCCGCAACGGCCTGCGCATCCTGGACACGCTGCTGACCAGCTACACCGAACTGGTGGCCAACGTCGCCGCGCACGGCGACGCGGACAAGCGCGCCGCGATGGAGGACATCGCGCTGCTGCTGCGCGGGGCCATCGAGGCCCGGGGCAACGTGCTGCTCAAGCTCAACGTGCCCGCCGGCCAGCTGACCGCGGTAACCGCGATGCTGCCCGCGCTGTCCTCGCCGACCATCACCACCCTGGCGCGCGGCGACATGAACGCGGTGGAGACCGTGGTGCCCAAGCGCAACGTGAACACGCTGATCCCGGCGCTGAAGGCGGCCGGGGCGCGGGACATCCTGGAAATCCCCATCTCCAAGATCGTGGAGTAGGCCCTGGGGCCTGGCGCCAGGGGCAACGTACTGTGGGGAAAGGCCGGGCCGTCCGGCATACCGGCGGGGCGGAACCTGTTATGCCCGGCAGGCGAGTTCGTGGAGGGGATGCGGCGTGCGCGACATCCTGGCCCAGATCGAGAAGTGGTGGGATGCCGGGGAGACGTTCGGCCTGGCCACAGTCGTGCGCACGTTCTCCAGCGCGCCCCGGGAGCCGGGCGCGGCGCTGGCGGTGTCCGCGGGCGGGGAGGTCATCGGCAGCGTGTCCGGCGGGTGTGTCGAGGGCGCGGTGTACGAGCTTGCCCAGCAGGTCCGCGAGACCGGGGAACCGGTGCTGCAGCGCTACGGCGTCAGCGATGACACCGCGCTGTCGGTGGGGCTCACCTGCGGCGGCATCATCGACATCTTCGTCGAGCCGGTCAGCAAGGAGCTCTTCCCGCAGCTCGGTGAGGTGGCCGCCGCGATCAAGGCCAGCCAGCCGGTCGCCGTGACCACCGTGATCGAGGGGCCCGGCCAGACCGGGGCGCGCCGGGTTCTGTGGGGGGACGCGGCGGACGGGACGCTCGCCGCCGGGGACCGGCTCGACCAGGCCGTGGACGACGACGCGCGCGGCATGCTCGCCCAGGGGCTGACCGGCGTGCGGCACTACGGTGAGCACGGCGAGCGCCGCCTGGACGAGCTGTCGGTGTTCGTCCAGTCGTTCGCGCCGCCGCCGCGGATGCTGGTGTTCGGGGCGATCGACTTCGCGGCGGCCGTCGCGCGCGCCGGGAAGTTCCTCGGATATCACGTCACGGTGTGTGACGCCCGGCCGGTGTTCGCGACCCGCACCCGCTTCCCCGACGCCGACGAGGTCGTCGTGCAGTGGCCGCACCGGTACCTGGCCGGCACCCCGGTGGACGAGCGGACGGTCATTTGCGTCCTCACCCACGACCCCAAGTTCGACGTGCCGGTGCTCGAGGTGGCGCTGCGCACGCCGGCCGGCTACATCGGGGCCATGGGCAGCCGGCGGACCCACGAGGACCGGCTGTCCCGGCTCCGCGAGGCCGGGGTGGGCGAGGCGGAACTCGCCCGGCTCCGGTCCCCGATCGGGCTGGACCTCGGCGCCAGGACCCCGGAGGAGACCGCGGTTTCGGTCGCCGCGGAGCTGATCCAGCTGCGCTGGGGCGGCACCGGCCGCCCGCTCACCGACACCGCCGGCCGCATCCATCACGGCTGACCGGGAGCGGCCGGGCTGTGGGCAACCGGGTGGCTGGGGTGCTGCTCGCGGCCGGCGAGGGGAAGCGGCTGGGCACCCCCAAGGCGCTGGTCGAGCTGGGCGGCCGCCGGCTCGTGGACCGGGCGGTGGACCTGCTGCGCGACGGCGGCACCGACCCGGTGCTCGTGGTGACCGGGGCCGCGCCCGTGACCGTGCCCGGCGTCATCGATGTGCCGAACCCGGACTGGCGCACCGGCATGGGCTCCTCGCTGGCAGCCGGGCTGCGCGCCCTGCCCGGCGACTGCACCGCGGCGGTGATCGCCCTGGTGGACCAGCCGCTGATCGGCGCGGGCGTGGTCCGGCGGCTGCTGGCGGCCCACCGGGCCGGGGCAGCGCTGGCGGTGGCCGCCTACGACGGCCGGCCCCGCAACCCGGTGCTGCTGGCCCGCGGGCACTGGGCCGGGGTGCTCGCGGCCGCGGACGGGGATACCGGTGCCCGGCCCTACCTGCGCGCCCACCCGGACCTGGTGGCGCTGGTGGAGTGCGCCGACATCGCCCGGCCCGACGACGTGGACACCCCGGAGGACCTGGCCCGGGTCAGCGCGCTGCTGGGCGGCCGGGTGCCCTGAGCCGCTGCACGGCCCCGGCTGGGGCTACACGGCCCGGATGCCCCAGCGGTGTGTGACCGTGTCGCCGGGCTCCAGGGTGAGCAGGTCGGTGCCGGTGACGAAGGCGTTCGGCGGGCAGGTCATCGGCTCGATGGCCACGGCGCGGCGGCGGCGGCCGGCACCCAGCGTGTCCCCGGTGAACACCTGCAGCCATTGATATCCGGGGCCGGCCCACAGCGCGGCGCCGGCCCCGTCGCTGGTCAGCCGCGCCCACGCCAGGCCCGCCCCGTCGCGCTCCAGGCCGGTGAAGGCGTGGTCCAGCGTGAGGGTGCCGACCGGCCGGGCAGTACGGAAGTCGAACGGCGTCCCGGCCACGTCCTGCGCCGGGCCGGATGGGATGCCGCGCTGGTCCGCGGGCAGCCAGCGGGCGACCGGCAGGGTGAGCTCGCACTCGTCCACGGCCGGCGTCCCGGCGGTCAGGTACGGGTGCGACCCGGTGCCGTACGGGGCCGGCCGGGAACCCGCGTTCCGCGCCGTCACGCTGACCGTCAGCCCGGTCTCGCCGCTGAGCCGGTACTCCACCTCCAGGTCCAGGCGGAACGGGTAGCCGGTGCGGCCGAGCAGGGCCTGGTGCAGCACGACCGCGTCCTGGTCATGCCGGGCCAGCGTCCACGCGGACCAGCGGGTCAGGCCGTGGATGGCGTTCCCGGTGGCGGGCTCGCTCAGGTCCAGCTGGTGATCCGTGCCCGCTACCCGGTAGCGGCCGCCGTCGATACGGTTCGGCCAGGGCAGCAGCATCTGGCCCGCCGCCCCGGGGGGAAGCTCGTCGGCCTGGTACCCGGCAATCAGCGGCCGGTCAACGTGCCGCAGCTCACGCAGCCCGGCACCGAGTTCGGTGGCGACGGCGCGGTACTCGCCCGCGGCAATCTGGTACTGGGCTCCGGTGAGCGGGCCCGGGGCAGGCGTCATGACAGCCATTCTCGCTGCGTCGAGGGGGATTTTCGCCGAAGGAGGCGCAGTGCCGGCGGGGCTGCTTGGGGAGCGGGGGGACCGTCAGCCCCGCCGGCACTTGCACGATAGCCGTACCGGGGAGGGGTCCGCGCCAAGTTCCTTAACGATGCTGGTGAGCGGGGGTGCGAGGGGGGCCGGCTCGGGTCGTGGCGCCCGGTCGGCTAGCTCAGTTCGTGCCGGGTGGCCGCGGTGGCGGCCGTGGGCAGCAGGGCGCCGTTGCGGACGGCCTCGGCGGCGAGGATGCCGAACAGGTAGAAGTAGGCCGCCTCCTCGTCGGGGAACCAGCGGGCCTCGTGCCGGGCGCCGTCCATCGCCATGAAGACCTCGAACCCGTCCGGGCCCCAAATCAGGCACAACGCGCCCTCAGTCTCGGTTTCCAGCGAGTAAGACGACCGCGGGATGGCCGCCAGGTCGGCGAGCTCGCAGAAGATGTCCCTGGTCTGGACCCGCTGGCGGCGCGCGGACCGGCTGCCTCCCGCGTCGCGTGCGGGCCCGGGAGCCGGGGCGCCGCCCGGGGGCGCCGGGACCGGGACCGGCCGGTACGGGTAGCTCGGCTCCGGCGCGCCCTGGCCGGGCGGCGCGGCGCCGAGTGGCGGGGCGCCGAGTGGCGGGGCGCCGAACGGGGGGGCACCGAACGGCGGGGCGCTGAGCGGCGGGCCCCAGCGCAGCGGCTTCTCGATCCGCTCCTCGATCAGTCCGGTGACCTCGTCGCGTGGGGTGAGCAGCTCGAACACGCCCCGGTCCACCTGCCAGTACCCCAGGATGGCCGCGCGGCCAGCGTCCGCGCCGAGGTAGGTGATGTGCAGCCGGTCACCCAGGTCGTCCAGGATCAGGCATGGCTCGTCGCGGAAGGTCCCCACCGGCCGGGACTCCCAGAGCGCATCGACCTCGGCGCGGATGACCCGCTTGCGCCAGTGACCGGTGGCCGGCTCGAAACCCAGTTCCTCCGGCGGCGGGCAGGCGGCGAACAGCACCACGTCAGACCCGGACGGCCCCACCCCTGCCTCATACGGCACGCCACGGTAGGTGGCCATCATCCGGTATCTCATGTCTCAGGCCTCCCTCATGGGCGCAGCCACACCTGCCCGTCGTACCGGGCGATGAACTCCTCGCCGCCGAACGTGATCCGGCTCATCTCGGCCCCCACGGGGATGGGCACGGGGAGCGTGTAGAACTCGGGAACCGTGCTGACCGGGGCCGTCGGCGCAGGCCGGGGCCCCGCCACCAGCGAGGCCGACATGTCCAGCGCGATCCAGCGCAGCACGAACAGGTCGGCCATGTTGGCGGCGAATTCCGATCCCTCGTAGCCCAGGGCCAGCGACTGATAGTAGTCGGCGGGCGTGTGAAACAGGCAGTCACCGGCCCGGTACACGTAACCGGCGATCACCAGCCTTTGCCCGGCCAGGTACGGCTCGACGAGGCGCGGCGGGATGACCTTGACCATGGGGGTGCCAGGTTCGAGGGATCTCGTCGGCAGCTCAGCCTGAATCACAAAGTCCTCTGGGTGGATTGACCTGCGATTGCAGTCCAAAGACTCTCATATGCGAATTTACGCCTCAACCTGCTTGACCGTAGCTGTAACGGCACGGGAGCCGGCAGGCGGGCGAGCCAATGGCAGGCCGGGCCATAAGGTGAAGCCGTGACGGGGCGAACTCTGGCCGGACCGCGTTTTCCCGGCGACGACGGCTCGGCCGGGCCGGCGGTGACGGCGGCGCTGGCCGCCTACGCGGCTGGCTCCGGGGGTGAGCACGCGGTCCTGGCGGCGCTGGGCGCGGCGCGGCTGATGGTCCCGGTGGTGGCGGTGCCCGGCGAGGCGGACGAGGCCGGCCCCGGCGGGCTGCGCCGGGACAAGTCCAGCGAGATGGCCCTGCCGACGGTGATCGGCAACGACGGCCGGGCCGCCTTGCCCGCGTTCACCAGCGCGGCCGCGATGGCCCGGTGGCGGCCCGGGGCGCGGCCGGTGCCGGTGCCCGCGGCGCAGGTCTGGCAGTCCGGCGCCAAGGACGCGAGCGCGGTGATCATCGACCTCGCCGGGCCGGTGCCGTTCGCCGTGGACGGCGCCCGGCTGGCCGCGCTGGCCGAGGGCCGGCCGGCCCCGTTGCCACACGAGGACCCCGAGGTGCGGGCGCTGGCCCACGAGGCGCTGGCGGCCGAGCCGGTGATCGCCGGGTACCGGCTGCTGCCCGGGGAGGACGGCACCGATCTGACCCTGTTCCTGGTCCCGGTGCCCGGCTGTGACCCCGCGGGCGCCGCGCTCCGGGACGCCGCGCGGCGTGCGGCCGGGCGGCTGCTGGGCCGCGCGGGCGGCCGGGTCCGGCGCGGCATCGGGGTCGCGGTTGCCGGGGGGGGCGGACTCGGGGGGAGCGGACGCCGGGGGAGCTGGCGCCGCGGGAGCTGGCGGCGCGAGTTGATCACCCCCCGGCGCTTCGTGGGAGGATCGGCATCATGCTGCGCTGGCTGACCGCGGGAGAGTCGCACGGGCGGGCGCTCGTCGCGATCTGCGAGGGGCTGCCCGCGGGCCTCGAGGTCAGCACCGCCGACGTCGCCGCGGCGCTGGCCCGCCGCCGGGCCGGGTACGGCCGGGGCGCGCGGATGAAATTCGAGCAGGACGAGGTGGAGATCACCGCCGGCGTGCGGCACGGGGTGACGCTCGGCAGCCCCGTCGCGATCCGCATCGGCAACACCGAATGGCCCAAGTGGGACACGGTGATGTCGGCCGACCCGGTGCCCGCCGGGGTGCTGGACAACCTGGCCCGTGCCGCGCCGCTGACCCGGCCGCGGCCCGGGCACGCGGACCTGGCCGGGATGCAGAAGTACGGCCACCACGATGCCCGGCCGGTGCTGGAACGGGCCAGCGCCCGCGAAACGGCGGCCAGGGTGGCGCTCGGCGAACTGGCCCGGCGGTACCT
>Ga0070730_10002973_pt1 | contig 15341 bp, 9 predicted proteins | sample Coa_R1_3_FD_66447 | JGI IMG/M metagenome (GOLD analysis project Ga0070730, IMG submission 66447) | Surface soil microbial communities from Centralia Pennsylvania, which are recovering from an underground coalmine fire - Coalmine... | ecosystem: Environmental > Terrestrial > Soil > Unclassified ...
GGAATCAGCCTTACGGAGATCGCACTGCCGGAGCACGCGAACCTGGATATTTCGGCGCTGCTAACGGCGATCATCTATGGGGAAGGGAATGCCGCGCTGAAAGATCCGGTGGAAACCCAACCGGAGCAGCTTGTGCGCCAGGACCGCGTGGCCCACCAGAACTCCCTACGCCTGCTGCCCGCCGAGGAGTACCTGAATGCCAATCGCGCCCGGACGCTCCTGATGCAGCAAATGGCAAGGGTGATGGCGGATTTGGATGTCTATGTAGTGCCTTTTGATTACTCAGACTACACTCCGAACCCGGTCGCCACGCTTAACACCGAGGTGACGAATCTCACTGGGCATCCATGCGTGATCGTGCCTCATGGTTTCAACGAAAAGGGAAATCCGACCAGCCTGACCTTCATCGGTAAACTCTTCGGCGAAGCCGAAATGCTGGCCCTGGCCAGGGCATATCAGCAGGCTACCGACTGGCATTTGAAGCATCCGAAGTGGTTGCAATCCAGCGGCTCCTAAAAGAGCAAAATCTTACCGCTGATCACGCTGATTGGACTGATGACCGCTGATCGGCAACACTTGGAACTTGAGCGCGAAATATTCTCGTGAACGTTTGTCGCGTTGCGAGCTGTTTTGATCTGCGATTGATGGTTAGCGGTTTTGAATTTGCCTTCCTTTGCGCCCTTCGTGTCCATTGCGGTGGAATGGCTTACTCTCCGCTCTCAAACCGGTATCCAATGTCGCGGATCGTTTGAATAAAGGTCGGATTGGCCGGGTCGGTTTCGATCTTGCCGCGCAGGGTGGTCACGCAGCGGTCGACGCTGCGCGGGGTAACCATCACGGAATTGCCCCACACTGTATTGAGAATGTCGCGGCGGGTCAGGGCTCGTCCTGGTCGCGTAGTGAAATATTCGAGCAGCCGGAATTCTTTGGCGGTCAATTCGATCTCCTTGTCGTCGCGGAACAGCTTGTGGGAAGCCAGGTTCAACTGGTAATCGCCGAAGCGGTAGACATCGGTGGGTTTCGCTTGACTCCGCCGCAAGAAGGCGTTGACGCGCGCCAGAAGCTCCCTGATCTTGAACGGCTTGGTGACGTAGTCATCGGCGCCCAGATTCAAGCCCAGGACAATATCTTCTTCCTGGCCCTTGGCGGTCAGCATGATGATCGGCATCTGCAGGCCCTGCCCGCGAATTTCGCGGCACACTTCATAACCGTTCACCTTGGGCAGCATGATGTCCAGCAGGACCAGGTCCGGTTGCGCAGAAAGTGCGAGGTTCAGTCCAGCTTCGCCTTCCATCGCCGTGACCACCTCACAGCCTTTGGCGGCGAATGCATCTTTCAGGCCGCGCAGCAGAGCGGGTTCGTCCTCGATAATCAGGATGCGGCTGCCGTTCATACTGCAGCCTCTTTTTTCTCTTCTACGGCGTGGGATTGAGGAGCTTCGCCTGCGGGCAGCGAAATGGTAAAGGTGCTGCCCGCGCCCGGCTGGCTACTGACCTGAATCTTCCCGCTGTGGGCTTTCACGATAAACTCCACGATGCTCAGCCCCAACCCTACTCCGCCGGCCTGGCGTGCAAGCTGGCGGTCTACCTGGTAGAACCTGCGAAACACCTTCTTCTGCTCGCGTGGAGAGAGGCCGATGCCATTATCCGCCACGTCGAAGCAGACGCGCCCGGATTCACAATAGGCGCGCAACTTGATCCGTTTCTCTTGCGGCGTGAACTTGTATGCGTTGTCCAGCAGATTCAGCAACGCCGTGACCAGCGCATCGTCATCGGCATGGAGTGGGGGCAAACCAGGCGCAACGTCCACATCCAGCCGGCACTGGGGAGAATGGAATCGTTCTCCCGCAGCGGCGACGGCCGCCTCAGCGATTTTGGCTGGTGTAGTCTCGCCAAATTTGAACTTCTGCCGGTCGCGCTCCATGCGCGAGAAGGTCAGGAAATTATCAATGAGGCGGCTGAGGCGGGAGTTTTCGTTGGCGATCAGTTCCAGGTACTCGCGGGTTTTCTGGGGATCGAACTTAGGATCATCGAGCAGCGTATCCACGAGAAGGCGCATGGAAGAAAGCGGGGTCTTGAGCTCGTGCGAGACAGCGGCCACCAGATCGGTTTTTAGACTCGCTAGCCGCATCTGGCGACGAAGCGCCTGGCCGGCCACCAGCGCCAGAAGCGCCATAGCAGTGATCACCAGGAATCCTATCCACACGTAAGAAGCCATCTGCCGGCGGGCGATGGCGTCGAACTGTTCGCTGTTCTGCAACGTGAGTGTGATCTGCCATCCTGGCAACCTCGGACCTGCCGGCGTCTCTTCATCGTAATGAACGGCTTTCGCGCCGGGAGGAGTCACGGCAAATTGCAGGTCTTTGGAAAAATTCTGCTGGTCTAAGAAACGACGTATGGAAGCCAATACGGTTTCGCTGCGATAAAGTCCAATGATCCGGCCATCCGTCGAGGTAAGTTTCCAGATGTCGGGCGTGCCGCTGAGCCGCAGTACAGAATCACCGGCACGAGCACGGTCGGCGTCCAGGAAGCGGGCCGCCAGCGCTTCAGCGTCGTAGGTCGGGAACTCAGATAGATATTGGCCTGGCTTGAGGGCCCGCATCTCCTCCATGAGAAACAACCTTTGGGCCGAGGGTAACTCGGAACGTTCGTAGTTGGTGAGCATGGCATGCAGGCGACGCGCTGCGGAGAGGTATCGATGGTCCTCTCGGGGAAGAAGATTAAGAACCAGGAGTTGCTCATCCGCTGCGATGATGCGGCCTTGCCGGTCGGCAACCGCAGCCAATCGTCCTCGTCCGAACTGTTGCTGGATTACCTGTATCGCTGCTTCTTTGTTGCCGCTCTGCACCAGGCAGCGCACCTGGGCTTGCACCGCGCGGGCCGCGAGGGAGTTGTCTTTTTCATTTGCCATACGGGCGTAGGCCGCGGCTGCCGCTGCCAGGGTTTCCCGTCTGCTCTCAAGGGCCCGTGCTTCTATCCAATCGGGGCGGCGCTCCGCTGGATCAGCGGTATCGCCCAGGAAGGGCATCGCGACGCCAACTCCGAAGCTTGGCCAAGTCGTCGGGGCAGGATAAGCGACGGAGCCGTCTGGAGCAAGATAGATGACTGAATCCGCCAGGCCGGCGCTGATGGTTTGTTGGAAAACCATCGGTGGCGCGTTATGGCCCATGCGACTGGACAAACCGGCCGCGCGTTGTTCCCAATTGGAATCCAGCCGCTCACGCAGAAGCCCGAGCTGGCCGCGATACGCCTCAGAGAGTCGCTGCCGCGCAACATCGCGCTGCTGGTTCACAGCCTGGCTCATGAACCACAAGACTCCGGCGGTCGGCACCAGCACGGCCACAAGCATGAGCAGCAGGACGGGCCACAATCCGCGATCGTGGCCCCCGCTGCCCAATTTTGCCCCAAATCTCATCCGCTCTACCTTACTTGATCTTAAGCGTCTCAAGGATCGGATCAACGCGTTTCCGGAATTCATCAAGACCGGATGCTTCGACCGTGGCGGTAAACAACGATGTTGTGTTCTCGCTGCGTACAAAGGTCAGGTATTCCACCATCTGTTTTTTGTCGTCCACAAATTCAGCCACGCATGACAGGGCCTGGTTGCTTCCGATCTGTCGCATCTGCATGGTCTCCGGACGAATCTTGTAGTCCGTAAGAAACTTGGAGCGTTTTTCCACATGCTCGTCAACCGCAGCGCGTAATTGCCGAACTATGTCAGTTTTTTCGGTCTTCTTCGCCTGTGCCCGTAGAACTACAGAGCCCTTTGGCTCAGGATCCAGCAAGAACAGAGTTGTTTCATCTTTCTCAGAAGACTGCTCAGGCTGCACGATCCAGCCGGGAGAGGCGGTGAAAGACAGCCCAAATCGTGCATCCTGATAGGTCACCGGCGCAGTTGAGTCAACTCTGTGCGCGCTGGCTAACTCAATAGCAACCCCCATGGTCTCCATTTTCACCACTGGCCGGGCGCCATCAACTGCAAGCCAGAAAGTCTGGCGAATCTCAGGTAGCTCGACCTTGTAACAGTGAAACTTTCCGGCTGCAACTTGCACATCTTCCACGGCGAGAACGTTCAGGCTGATCTTGATTGGGCCACGGAATGGACCCATGATTGGGAGTATTGTTTTGTACCCCAGAGCAACCGGAAGGCGGCGAAACCAGAACACCCACTCTTCATTGTCGAATATGGGACCGTCGAGGGCGAAGACTTTAGGTTCCTGCCCCTTCACCTGCATCCGGGCCTGTGCGGCTTCGTAATCAACCTTGTCCTCGCCAATATAGGGACTGTTAAACGACGCCGCGATCGGTCTCATGGTGTCGCGGTCGGCTTCCACGCGGCTCCAGAGCACCGGCGTTGCTCGCATATATTCCCGGTTTCGGATGATCACGCTTTGAGCACTGGTTTCACTCGGCGCGATCGAAAAGATTTTTGTGCCCAACACGTTGCCGTTGGGTAGCTTGATCTGAAATTCAGAGAGTTCGCTGTCGCCCCAAGGAATAGGGAGAAGCTTTGTGTCGCTGGTCATTTGTTCCCGCGCCTTGGCCACGAGCTCTTTCTCTTCGGAATAGTCCTGCACCAGTTTTTCGAATGCTTTAGCGGCTTCGGCCTTGTCGCCTTTTTTCAGCAGGCACTGCGCCAGCCGATACTGCGCCTGTGCAGCATAGGTGCGGGAATGCGACGCGGAGTTGACGATCTGGCGATAGATCTTGATGGCGCCATCCAGATCGCCGACCGTCTCCTGTGTGTAGATTCCTTTTTGCAGCAGGTCGGCAGTGGACTGGCCAGCAGCGGGCAGGCCCAGAAGTATTGCCGCAAATATAGTGAGGGTGAGTTTTTTGATGGTCATTGTCTTCCTCGTTGTTTCTTTCATTTGCAAATTCGTCGAATGCTTCGACGTGGGCCAACTCTACAAAGCCGCTGCTACGGAATTGTTACGGCGTAATCCTAAAACTAAGACTTCTGATAACCAGTGATTGGTCAGCCGTCCCCTGCGGGGACTCGGATTGTCTCTTTTGCCTTTCCCGCCACTGAAGTGGCGGGCTATTTTCATACGTCCCTTCGGGACTCTTGAGTGATTCATGACTTTGTAGTTATGGCGACAGCTTTCGCTAGTAGCTAATAGCTAGCAGCCAGTAGCTATTTCGCACCCGCTACTTGCTGATTTTCTTCCGGCACTACCGGCAGCAGAACGTGCGACGGATATTTCTGGCTGTGGTAAATGGTCTGCTCCGCGGTCACGTACTTGGTCTCGGTTTCGTTGTGGCCACCGGTATTCAGGTTGCGTGAAAAGAATGGAAAAGTGGCGCTGGCGATTTCAACACGAAGACGCGATCCCGCTGGGACCGTGATACCTGTGTGCCAGAGGTCAAGAGTGTATTCGTACACCTCGTTGGGCTTGAGCAGTTCCGGTGTGGTCATTGATTTGCGAAAGCGCGCCCGGATTTTGCCCTGGACGAGCTGAAAGATCTTTCCATCCTTATCTACTTCAGAAAGAGTGGCAAACCAGTCGGTATCGCGGGCTGACGACGCAGCGTAGAGCACGGCTGAGACCGGCCCGGCGAAGGAGAGCGGCTTGGTGAGCGGGTCTGTCGTGTAGACCAGAATGTCCTTGCGTTCCTCGGTGACCTTCTGGTGGTAGCCCTGGGCCTCCGCCTTGCGTTCGGCGGCCGAGCGCTCCTTCTTTTCATTTTCCGCAGATTCCTCGTAGAAGCGCGGATCGGGCGTGGGATCGCCAGGATCGTAGCTGTAATGGTCAGATGGAGCATTGCTGGGCGGGGCATCGAAGGTCAACTTCCCATCACCTTTCGCGGTGTTGGCTTGGCCTCCACTCGCCAGGTACAGTTTTTGAAAGCGCGTAACCTCCAGCGGGTAGGTATTACCTTGCAGCCATCTGTTCGAGCCCATCACGAACAAGCTGACCAGAGGCTCTTTCGCAATTCCATTGTCCACGCCTTTGAGCCAGTGATCGAACCAGCGCAGATAGTCACGCTGCAGATCGATGATTGCATGTTCGCCAAAATCCCGGTCGCCTATCAACCGGGCAGCAGTGTCGGTGTGTCCCCAAGGGCCGAGGGTCAGCTTCTGGTTTGCGTGCTTGAAGCTCGCCATGCGTAGATAGTTGAGCTTGGTGCCGATGCCGTCGCCATCGAACCAGCCGGACTGGTGGAACACAGGGATGTTCACGTCCTTGAGTCGATCGAGAAAATCGGCGGGCCGCCAGTAGTCATCGTTGGTGGAATGCTGAATCCACTTGCGCCAATAGGGGTTCTCTTTACCCAGCACGGTTTTATCCAGATCAATCACGGGCAGGGCGCGCAGCAGCGTGGTGTATTTCTTTTCGAAGATCTTGCTCAGCGCCACTCCGGAGATGTCGCCGGTCGCCTGGCTGTCTACGACGTCGGCCCACCAGATGGCTCCCCACAAGGCAAATGCTCCGTATTCGTAAGGGATGTTGTAAAAAGGATCGGGAGGCGCGACGTTGGGGATGATGGTGACCAGATGGGGCGGATGCTGCGCCGCAGCCCACCATTGCACCCAGCCCAGATAAGATCCGCCGATCATGCCGACCTTGCCATTCGAGTACGGCTGTTGCGCCAGCCACTCGATGCTGTCATAGCCATCTTTGCTCTCGTTTACGAACGGCTCCCACTCACCGGGAGAGCCGAAGCGGCCACGGCAATCCTGGACTGCATAGACATAGCCGCGCCGTGCATAGAATTTTGCCTGGAGCTCATTCATTTCTTTCTTATAAGGAGTACGCACCAGGATCACCGGCGCCTTTTCTACGCCCTGTGGCCGGTAGATATCGGCAGAGAGCTTGGTTCCATCGCGCATCGGCACCTTGACGCCGCGCTCCACCGTGACCTCGTACTTAGGAGCCGACAGAGTGGGATCGCTGGCCTCAGCTTTGCGCAACATCTCGTATCCTTCGCGGACGAACGCCGCTTTCTGCGCCGGAACTTCGCCAAGGTACAGCTTGCCGGCGCTGTCGGCCCATACGATGATGTCCACGCCCGGGAGCGAGTAGATGAACTTGGTCAGCGAGAGGTCTTTACCGCCGACACTCCGCTCGCTGCTCTCTTTCGCTTCCAGCTTCAAATCCACTGGGACTCCAGGTAGAATGATCAGCGGAAAGCTCTGCACCCCACCTTTGATGCGATCATATTGACGGAGCGCCTGGCTCATCAGCGCAGGCGCGTTATTTTCAAAGAGCAGAAGACCATCTCTGGTCTCCCAGGTTGTGGTCTTTTCTTTGATGGTGCGCCGGACTGAGCTGCCGTCGCGGGTAATATTCACGGCGCCGGTAGGGGCTTCCATGGTGATTTGCGTCCAGCGCCCATCGGCATCGGGAACAATCTTGGTACTGGCCTGTATGCTTTGGCCGGCCAATGTGATGGTAGTGTGGCTTTCAAAATGTCCGTCAGGCTTCCAATTGGATTGCATCACGCCCAGGCGTTCTTCATTCACGATCAGAAAGAATGTAGCCTGGTCTTCGAAGCCAGCCAGGGTTGCCGGTAGCCCTTTGGGCGTCTTTTTGTCGTTTGGATCCTTGTTGCCGGAGCGCTGGAAGGTCAGGGGGAACGATGCGCCGCCCTGCTTCCATTCCCCCGAGATTTCCGAACTTCCGGCATTCATCTTGCCCTGGTAAGACGCGCCGATTCCCGCCAGCTCCAGCTTCACTTGATCATCGTTTTGCTCGACCGAACTGATGGGAATGTCGTTTGCGCCTTGGTCCAAGCTGTCGAGCGTACCGGCGAGCTTATCGCCGGACCCTTTGTTGATCTTGAGAACCAGGCGAAACTTTTGTCCTCCAGCTTCGAGTGTTCCATTCCACTCGCCTTGGATACTCTTGGAAGATGAGGGCTTCGCCGCACCCTGCACGTAGGCGAAGGTTCTTTTGACTGCCTGGCCTGCAACCGGATATGCAACGAGGGTAAGGATCAGGGTCAGGATTGTGAGAGAGAGCTTTTTGGTCATCATGGCGTTTTCCTTTTTCGCGGATCCAGCAAAAACCAGCAGGATCCCGCGATGATCAACAAAGGCGAGTCTATGGGCCCGATGTTACCGAATTGTTACGCCCAAGTCCTTTTCGGCTTACGAGGAAACAGCGGGGGCATAGAGATGCCGACGCGCGGAACAAGAGCTATCTCAGATTATGAGCGCCAGAGAAGGCGAGCAATTATTTATTACTCCTAAGCCTGTCCAGTTGATAGAAAGAGTCTTGGCCTTGGCCTCGAATCAAGATTCCATTGTGTTAGATTCGTTCGCGGGTTCTGGGGCGACGGCGCATGCAGTGCTTGAAGCAAACAAGAAGGATGAGGGCTCCCGGCGTTTTATTCTCGTTGAGAGTGAGAACTATGCTGATAATCTAACCGCCGAACGGATGAGACGCGTTATCAAGGGGTACAAATTCCAGGGTACCCAGCGAGAAGAGTTGTTAAGAGAGAGCATTTCTCTGAATACTCTCAAGAATCCCGAAAAGTTATTGAATGCAGTGTTGGCAGTAGAGAATCTGCAAAGGCATCATTTCGATCATATAAAAAAGGAATTGAGAGATGGAGAGTTAATTGTAACCGGCGAGAAAAAGGTAGAGGAACGGACAGAAGGACTCGGAGGTGAGTTCACCTATTGCACATTAGGCGATCCGCTTGATCTGGACAAGATCCTGACCGGCAAGTCTTTACCTGATTATGAAGCGATTGGAGCCTGGCTCTTCCATACTGCCACCAGCGAGGCGCTGAACACCAGCACCATACGTAAGAGTATCTGGTACGTAGGGGAGAGCGCTGCCTATCACGTCTGGCTGGTCTATAAGCCGAATCTGGAATTTCTGAAGTCCAACAAAGCTGCACTGACGCTTGAACTGGCGGAGAAGATCTCCAGTGACCCGGAGCGCAAGGGCAAACGTCATCTGGTCTTTGCTCCGGCCAAATATGTTCCTAACAAGATGTTGCTGCCGATGGGCATGGAGTATGCTCCTCTGCCGTTTGCGCTCTACCGGGTGGAGAAGGACTGATGGAGCTGAAAGAGTATCAGCAGACGGTTCTGGACACATTGGACGCTTACCTGGACGAACTGCGGACGCAGTTTGCGAAAACAGAAAAGGTGCGTAAAGCCAACGAGGGAGAAACCGATCCGGACTTGATCCGCCCAGTCCCGGACTTTCCTGGGATGGCCTGGGAGCAGATGCGAGGGCTGGACCGGTTGCCCAAATCGCGCACTCAGCTACTGTACAGCGGGCGCAAGGACGGCATGGGAAACCACGTGCCCAATGCCTGCCTGAAGATCCCAACCGGCGGCGGCAAGACACTGTTGGCTTCCTACGCCGTTTCGCACATCATGGGACGCTACCTCCAGCGGAACTTCGGCTTCATTCTTTGGATCATGCCCAACGAGGCCATCTACTCCCAGACAAGAAAGCAACTGGTCAACCGTGAACATCCGTACCGCCAGATTCTCGACCGGGCGGCCGCAGGGCGGGTGAAGATTCTGGAGAAGAACGACCCTCTAAACCGGCTGGACGTTGAAAGCCATCTTTGCATCATGCTGCTCATGCTTCAGTCTGCGAACCGGGAGACCAAAGAGACGCTGCGTCTCTTCCGTGATCGCGGAAACGTGCATGGATTCTTCCCTGCGTCCGATGACATTCCGGCACAATTCGAGTTGCTGGGCCGCATTCCCAACCTGAGTTGCTACGGCAAGCGCGAAAACATGGGCGCAATCGCCCACGAGAGCCTGGGCAACGTGTTGCGGCTGTTGCGCCCTGTGGTTGTGATGGACGAGGGGCACAAGGCTTACACCGCCAGCGCCATGGCAACGTTATTCGACTTCAACCCTTCCTTTGTGCTGGAGCTTTCGGCGACGCCTAAAGACCGTCCGAAAGATAGTCCTCCACGGTATGCAAACTGGCTGGTGGATGTGCGCGGGGCGCAGCTTCAGCGGGAGGAGATGATCAAGCTGCCGATTAATGTGAAGGTAAGGGCCGGCGATGATTGGAAGGCCTGTCTGCAAGAGAGCCTGGAGCATTTGAAAGCCCTGCAATCGCGCGCCGACAAGGTGCTGGCCAATACCTCACGCTACATCCGGCCAATACTTCTGGTCCAGGCAGAGCGAGTAGGTAAAGACCAGCGCGAGAGTGGTTTTATCCACTCTGAGGATGTAAGGGAGCACCTTCTGGGCTTGGGGCTTGACCAGGCAGAGATCGCCGTCAAAACCTCTGAGAAGAATGAACTCAAGAACCCTGAGAACATCGACCTGCTGAGTCCCACATGCGCAATTCGAGTCATCATCACTAAACAGGCGCTGCAGGAGGGATGGGATTGTCCCTTCGCCTATGTTCTATGTGCGCTGGCAGCCAGCCGCAACCAGAATGCCATGACCCAATTGGTGGGACGCATTTTGCGGCAGCCCGGTGCGGCAAACACTCCAGAGGCGGCATTGAATGAATGCTACGTCTTTTGTCATCACGCTAAAACCAAGGCGGTAATCCAGGCCATCAAGAAAGGTCTGGAACAGGACGGAATGGCCGATATCGCTGAACAAGTCCGGGAGTCAATCCCCAGCAATGGGGATGAGCACCAGAAAAGAAAAATCTCTCGCAGGGATAAGTTCCGGACACTCGACATCTACCTCCCATTGGTCAATTGGGTCGCAGACACCGTGGCCAGGCCGCTCGATTACGAACGGGATGTCCTGTACCGGCTCGACTGGTCGCTGCTGGACGTGAAGGCCCTTGCCGACAAGCTGGCCACGGAGGTGGACGCAGAACGCAGTCAAATGCTGAGACTGACTCTCTCCACCGGGAAGGAGTTCTTAAGCGCCAGCGAAGTGGCGGCCATCCAGGAGGCCATTTCGTTTGATCCTGTTTATGCTACTCGCTCCGTGGTCGACATCGTGCCCAATGCCTGGGTGGCGCGTGCCCTGATTGGGGATCTTCTCCAGGCTTTGAAGGTTCGAGGCTTCGACGACGCTAAACTGGGCGCCGCCTCAAGCTACATTCTGGAAGAGCTCCGGAAGTGGTTGCAAAAGGAGCGGGACATTCTGGCAGAAAACCAGTTCATGCGAGATGTTACCGAGGAGCGAATCCACTTTCGTCTGCGGGCCGATCGTGAACTGTGGAGGATGCCAAAGCAGATCGAAACCAACCGTCCGGAGAAAGCCCGCCAACTTGCGCGGCACAGCGGCGGATTCACGGAAAAGAGCCTCTTCAGTCCAGTCTATGAAGGCGATTTCAACGGATCCGAGGCGGATTTTGCCTGCTACCTTGATGAAGCCAAGGCCCTGCGCTGGTGGCATAGAAACGTCGCCAGAGCGGAAAACTATTGGCTCCAGGGCTGGAAGAAGAACCGCGTTTATCCGGATTTCATCTTTGCTCACGAACGGTCCGGCAAGACGGACAGAATCCTTGTTTGGGAAACCAAAGGGGACCTGCTTGAAGGGAATCTGGACACCACCTACAAACGAAAGCTGTTGGATACGGTTTCAAAGCATTACCGCGCAGAAAACGGCATCAAGGCTGGAACGCTGGAGTTGATCGGCCAGGCAGGCGAAGCAATCCAGTGTGAACTGGTGCTCATGAGCGAGTGGAAGACCGAAGTGCTGAAAAGATTTCAAGAATGATCTTCCCATTGGTCCGCATCGAAGAGTTATCCTCCTTGAGGCTGCAACAACGCGATTGCTCCCAGGACTTCATCCGAAGTTGGCATTCTTTTGGCTGCTTTGGCGGAGAATACGGTGCGGCCATCGACAACCACATCCAGTGCTCCGGGACCGCCAAGGCGGATTTTAGAGATTAGGTTAAATTTTCGGTCGATCTCTTCTTTCAGGCTCACGGCCTGCTTTTTAATATCCGATCACATAAAACAGCGTTTGATCTCAACCATCATAACTTTGGACTCCTGAAGGGAAGTATAAACCGCAGGGCTATTGTATGCATCTATATAACATAGCTAGATAATTTGAAGAGCCACGCGCGATGGAGCGGGTTTTTACCGTTTCCCTGCTTTGAGCTTGACCGAAGCCGAACGGTGTCAGGTCAAGCTACATCACGCGGCTTGAACAATTCAGACAATCAGATCGAAACTATCTTGCCGTCTTCGGCGAGCTCACAGCCGGTTTTATCTGCCTCAGCCAGCATTCTGGCGCTCATGTGAGTGAGGACCACGCGCTTGGCGCCAATTGCAGGCAGGTGCTCGCTGAGCGTCGCAAAGTCCAGGTGAGGCTTGGGCAGCTTGGCGAGGGAGTAGGCTTCGGCAATGAATAGGTCAGCGTTTTTCGCTGCGACAATCAAATTGTCCACCCATTCCGTGTCCCCGGAGTAGCAGAGCACCTTGCCCTCGGCTTCGATCCGCAGCGCAAAGGGCGGTGCGCCACAAGGGTGCTTCACGAGATAGGGTGTCACTGCTACTCCCTTTATGTCCTGCCTGATTCCTGACTCGAGTTCCAGCACCTCCCATGCGAATGCGCGCTCCTTTGAGCTTGAGCCGGGAAAGAGATTTTCCATGGTCGCCAGGAGCCGATCACGCAGGCCCGGAGGTCCGGCGATGGTCAAGGGTGTTGTTCGTCCAGTTACTTGTGCGTCGATCATAAAAAATGGCAGGCCGCCGAAATGATCGCCGTGCAGATGGGTGATCAGGATTACGCTGATGCTGTTGGGATCGACCTCGAACTTACGAATTGCCACCATGGACGAAGCCCCGCAATCTACAAGGAAAGCTCCACTTTGATGCTGCACGTAGAAACAGGTGTTGAAACGGCCGCCGCTGCCGATAGCGTCACCGCAGCCGAGAATGTGTATGTTCACCGGGCTCTCCTCTAGACAGGCGATCTGGCCTTTCATTATGCTGTCCGCCATGAATCGCAGAGACTTCATCACCTCCGCGGCGGCCAGTGCTGCTGCCCTTACTTTACCTCGGTTTACGCAAGCCCAGGATGCTGACCTGCAACCAATCTGGGCGCAGATCGAAAAGCGCCATGACGAGGCAGTCCAGCGCATACAGCAATGGATACGGCAGCCTTCGATCGCCGCCGAAAACCGCGGCATGGCGGAAGGCTGTGACCTGACCATGCGTATGTTGCGCGACGCCGGGTTCGAGCAGGTGACCAAGGTCCCCACGGACGGGCATCCCGGAATCTTCGCGACCCTCGATGCCGGCGCTCCACGCACTCTAGGCATTTATTTCATGTACGACGTGAAGCAGGTTGATCCGTCCGAATGGTCGTCGCCGCCATTCGAGGCTGCGCTGGTTGATAAATCTGGGCTGGGAAAGGTAATCATCGGGCGGGGCGCCGTCAACCAGAAAGGGCCGGAAGCAACGTTTTTGGCTGCGCTTCATGCCATCCGGGGAGCAGGGAAGAAGCTTCCAGTTAATCTGGTGTTTGTGGCGGAAGGCGAGGAGGAGATTGGTTCTCCGCATTTTCAGCAAGTCGTGCAACGGCCTGAAGTGCTTGCAGCCCTGAAGCGCTGCAACGGCGTATTTATGCCTTTTCCCTCACAAGACCTGAGTGGCGAAGTGACCATCGACTTAGGCGCTAAAGGCATCGTGGAACTCGAGCTGGTTTCAAGCGGAGAGCGCTGGGGCCGCGGGCCGAAGCGTGATATCCATTCGAGCAACAAGGCGCGTATCGACAGCCCGGCCTGGCATCTGGTACAAGCGCTGGCCACGCTGGTCTCCGCCGACGGAAATACGCCTGCCATTGAGCACTACGCCGACAAAGTCCGTCCGCTCTCCGACACAGAAAAGAAGATGATCGCGGCGGCCGCGAATCGTATCAATGAAGCAGGCACCAAGAAGCAACTGGGCGTCGAGCATTGGATTCACGATGTGGGATGGCAGGAGTCGCTGGAGATGCTGGTGTCGCGGCCAACAGTCAACATCGAGGGCCTGGTTGGCGGATATACCGGGCCAGGAGGCAAGACCATATTGCCGCACAAAGCGGTCGCCAAGATCGACCTTCGGCTGGTGCCCGACATGACTGCTGCGGAGGCGCTCGCTGCTCTCAAGGCGCATCTGGCGAAGCACGGTTTCGGCGATATCGAGGTCAATATGACCGGAGGATACGATCCAACCAGCACCGCCGCGGACTCCGCCCTCATCCGGGCCGAGGTGGCGGTCTACCGGCGGTGGGGTATCGATCCAATCATGATGCCACGACTCGCCGGCTCCTGGCCGGGATATGTGTTTACAGGCAATCCTTTGAAAATGCCTGCCGGCCATTTCGGTCTAGGCCACGGCAGCGGAGCGCACGCGCCCGATGAGTACTACGTGATCGAGTCAGCGAATCCCAAGGTGCAGGGAATTGACGGCGCAACTCGCTCGTACGTCGAATACCTTTACGAGGTTGCACGGACGAGTTAGTTTGTTTTCGTCGTCTTGGGAATTTTCATTTCAAGCCAAAGCGGGCTGTCGCTGATATCTTGCAAGCGCAGCCCGCTTCGGTTGGCTCCTTCTCCGTAAAAAGTTGATTTCAGGAAATAGGCCCTTGATCGGTGAGGACGATGATGCCGCCAGCTCTGCAATCTACTGCCGCTGAAGCCAAGAGGAACTGAGGGCCAGGAATTGTGTCTTTCAGAACAGCCGGAACCATTGTTCCCTTCGTTGCATCACGCCCGGCGCCACGTATGTTGCCGGGACTTGCAGTTCCATAGACTTGGGAGAGAGAGTAGCCCTTCACTAGATCTGGAAAAAAGCCGCATAGCAGGTAGTTAAAGAACTTGACTGCATGCCGTCCGTCCGTGTCTTTTTGAGGGAGTAGCCCTACTGAAAATGAGAATTTGGTAACGTCACGAGTGGATTGCGAGGAAGGTTCACAGGGGGCCTTCAATCCTCTGCAAATCATCTTGATTTTGGAGGGATCCTGCACCTGGTATTCAAGAACATGGTTGCTGGGCATGTGACCCGTACGACGAGGAGATGGGGGAAAGGCAAACACCACAACATTAGGCTGTCCAGTGAAAGAGATGGTTTTTGGCGAGGGGAGATCTATGGTGACAAAATTGTTGGCCAGTCGCCAGCGCTCGGTTTCGGCTGTGAAGTCGCGAAAGCCGATGTCAATAATGGGCTTTGGAGCCGGCTGCAGTCCTTCCGGAGACAACTCAAAGTGATAGTTCCCGGTCCCCTGCGGCCTGCCGTTGAAGCAGAATTCATGAGGTTCGATTGGAAACAGGTCCTTCGGGCAGTCTGTACCCTTCGGGGGAGCATTCGGCGATGCAGGGGAGAATGCCGTGATTCGATATTGCTCTTGCTGTCTTCTCAAGACAAGAGCAAAAGCGCCCTCGAGGGTTATCTGGAGCGTGTGGCACTCTCGGCTAGGCGTTGGTCTTTGACTCTCTCCATCGCATC